>Ga0209175_10001245_pt1 | contig 12917 bp, 16 predicted proteins | sample JI91814C2DNA_FD_187506 | JGI IMG/M metagenome (GOLD analysis project Ga0209175, IMG submission 187506) | Wastewater effluent complex algal communities from Wisconsin, to seasonally profile nutrient transformation and Carbon sequestration -... | ecosystem: Engineered > WWTP > Effluent > Algae...
AAATCCCCCTTTTCGATCCTCTCCAGTATCCGCCGTGCCGTGTCCGCTTCGCCGTGTTGTGCCACCCCATAGCAGCGCCGGGCGTGCGTTTCGAGATAGGCGGACCAATGCAGCGCCCGCAGGGTTGCGGCGAAGCCCACCGGGCCGCGGTGCCCGTCCGCCAGGTGAAAGACCACGGCGAAGGCTGCCGGCAGCCAGGACACCAGAAAGCACAACACCGGGGCATGCCCGGCGCGGGTCGTGGTGCTGGCACTCAGCGGGCATGCCACCGGCTACCCCTGCAACGCCTTCACCGCCGGCCGCGGGACGGTTCCTGTCTCGCCTCCAGGTGCCCCAGCTCTACCAGCAGATCAAGCCCGGCCGTAACCCGCTTTTGATCGGCCAGCCCGGACCACCCCGGCCGCCAGACATTCCAGCCAACGAAGCCACCCCGCGGCAGATCGCCCTTGGTGATCCTCTCGGGTATCCGCCGGGCCGTGTCCGCTTCGCCGTGCTGTGCCACGCCATAGCAGCGGCGGGCGTGGGTTTCGAGGTAAGCCGACCAGTGCAGCGCCCGCAGGGTTGAAGCGAAGCCCACCGGGCCGCGGTGCCCGTCCGCCAGGTGAAAGACCAAGGCGAGGGCTGCCGGCACCCAGGGCACCAGAAAGCACAGCGCCGGGGCATACCCGGCGCTCGCCGGCAGGCAGCACCCCGAAATTTCCCCCGATACACCCACGCGGGGTCACTGCCAAAACTGCCAAAAGCCCTTAAGGCAGTTTTGGCAGTACGGTTCAGGGGGTATATGCCCGGAAATTTTCCCGCCTCAGTGCTTGGCACTGGCAAGCGGTAGCGACTTCGGATTGACCACGTACCGGGTTTTGACGCGGCCGCGGGTGGGCTCCTGCCATGCCTCCAGGTGCCCCAGCTCTACCAGCAGATCAAGCCCCAGCGCCACCCGCTTTTGATCGGCCAAACCTGCCCAACCAGGCCGCCACACATCCCGGCTTCCGAAGCCTTCCCGCGGTAAATCCCCCTTTTCGATCCTCTCCAGTATCCGCCGTGCCGTGTCCGCTTCGCCGTGTTGTGCCACCCCATAGCAGCGCCGGGCGTGCGTTTCGAGATAGGCGGACCAATGCAGCGCCCGCAGGGTTGAAGCGAAGCCCACCGGGCCGCGGTGCCCGTCCGCCAGGTGAAAGACCAAGGCGAGGGCTGCCGGCACCCAGGGCACCAGAAAGCACAGCGCCGGGGCATACCCGGCGCGGGTCGTGGGGTCGGCACTGAGCGGGCAAGCCATCGGCCCTGCAACGCCTTCACCTCCGGCCGCGGGCCGGTTCCTGCCTCCAGTTGCCCCAGCTCTACCAGCAGATCAAGCCCGGCCGCCACCCGCTTTTGATCGGCCAGCCCGGACCACCTCGGCCGCCATACGTCCCGTGCTGCGGCTCGCAATGCGGCCCGCCGGCAGGCAATGCCCTTAAATTCCCCCCGATACACCCCTGCGGGGTCACTGCAAAAACTGCAAAAAGCCCTTTTTACAGTTTTTGCAGTGCCGTTCAGGGGGTATATGCCCGGAAATTTTCCGGCCTCAGTGCTTGGCGCTGGTGAGCGGTAGCGACTTCGGATTGACCACGTACAGGGTTTTGACCCGGCCGCGGGTGGGCTCCTGCCATGCCTCAAGGTGCCCCAGATCTACCAGCAGATCAAGCCCGGCCGCCACGCGCTTTTGATCGGCCAGCCCGGACCATCCCGGCCGCCAGACATTCCAGCCAACGAAGCCGCCCCGCGGTAGATCCCCCTTTTCGATCCTCTCGAGAATCCGCCGGGCCGTGTCCGCTTCGCCGTGCTGTGCCACGCCATAGCAGCGCCGGGCGTGGGTTTCGAGGTAGGCGGACCAGTGCAGTGCGCGCAGGGTTGCGGCGAAGCCCACCGGGCCGCGGTGCCCGTCCGCCAGGTGAAAGACCAAGGCGAGGGCCGGGACGAGCTTTCGATACTTAGCCAGGTGCGATTCCAGCGCCGGCAGCAGATCGCCCGAGCGTAAGCCGGACTCGAAGCAGCACCGCCATTCGGTGAAGGCTTCGAGGGCTTCCGGGTCGAAGCGCAGGAAGGGCGGGGCGTCCTCGGCCTCCTGTTCGGCACCGCGGGCGAGCGGGTCAAGGGCGTCGAGTTCATCGAACACGGCGAAGGCGGATGCTTTGGCAGGGCCGTCCGGGATGCGGTCCACGTTCTTCCAGGGGCCGCCGGTCTCGGGCCACACCAGCAGACCGAAGCGGGCAAGCATGCCGTCGTCGGATGCCCCGCCCCGCATGGCGGCCCGCAGGTATTCCCCCAGGGGGCCGGGCTGGGCACCACCCACCACGCCCAGGCACACGGCCGGAACACGCCGATGCCCGCGGCCGATGCGGTCGAAAGTCCATCCGTCCTTGCCGTTCCAGCCGGTCATTAGGAAGGCGCGGAGCTCGGCCGCGGACTCCTGGTCGAGACCGGCGAGCCAGCCGGGCAGCTCGTCCCGCACCACCAGCAGGCCGCGGGGGTTTTCGATCAGCTTTTCGGCCAGGGCTTCGACGGTGGCGGATGCCACGGTGTAGCGGCGCAGAACGGGCGCTTCGTCCGTGTCGGGCGTGGTGAAGCTGGCAGCGTCCACAAGGGCGTCCGGGTTCTTGCGGATAGCCTTGGTCACGTCGGCTTTGCGGGCTTCGGCGCGCACCTTGGCGATTTCCGCTTCGGCTTTCCATCGGCCCTGGTTGGCGGTCCATTCCTCCAGCGCGCGGGCCTCGAGGCGCACCACGGGGGCAAGGGCCGCCATCATGGCGGGGCTCTTCATCATGCCGGGCCGCCCGACGATGCAGCCCCACAGGTTCGGAAATTCCTGCCAGTCGCTCCAGGCCTGCGGACGAATCGCACAGCGCCGGCCGATAAGGCTACCGGCGGCGGCCACCATCGGCACCGCTACGAAGTCCGGGGGGCACTGCATGCGCTCGGCCACGTCCTGCACCCAGGGGCGCAGGCGGTCGGGCAGCATGGCGTAATCGAAGGCAGCCACCGGGGCGAGCCCTTCCGGGAGGGCCTGCGGATCAGGCCAGGAAGCCGGCGGCCAGGTGCGCGGGTCGCCCAAGGCCGGGGCGAGGGCGGCGCGTTCGTCGGGGTTGGCGGGCTCGAAGGGGGGCGGGACTTTCATGGTTGCACCTCCAGGCCGCGGGCTTCACTGACGATGAACTCGGCCACCGGCACGCCCCCAGGGCGCAGCACGATAAGCCGCTTCGGGCGGGCGGCGACCAGCTCCACCAGCAGCAGGCGCAGGCGCTCGGCATCGGGGGTGGGCAAGGGCACCACCAGCACCGACAGGGCCGCCAGGTAACGCCAATCGAGGCGGGACGGGTGCGCATCCGGCGGGCAGCAGATCGCCAGCCCCAGGGCCGTAACCGGGGCTGCCGGCCAGCGGTCGAGATAGACCACCACCTGCCGCTGTGCCGGCACCAGATCACGGGCGCGGGCGTCGGCCAGGTCTCGGGCGTGGGCGGGCAGGCTGCGGCCGGGCGAGCACCGCCAGGCCGGGGGCGGGGTGTCGGATCGGGGGGCGGTCATGGTGCGTCCTCTTCGATCTCAAGGTCACGCAATACGTCCCAGCGATCAAGGTCTATTTCGCACCCTTCAAGGGTTTGACTCAGCCAAGCGCCGAAGGCATCCCAAAACCCGACAGCCGCAGCGCCCTGCATATGCGCGCCGAAGGCTTGCCGAAGCGCAGGAACGAAGACGGTCGGTTGATAATCCTTTCCTTCTTTGATGCCCTCCCGATGCTGGGCTATCAGGGCGACAAGGGCTGCACGGAAGGCCAGGGCACCAGACTGACGCGACGCAATCTGAGTTTGCGGATCGAGTGCGGCGGGGGAGGTCGTCATGCTGCGGCCCGCCCGGAAGCCTTGGTCAAAGCCGCAGCCAGGGCGTCGAGAGCCCGGCCGCAGGCGGCAACGCGGGCCGGGTCGGTGGCAGCCAGGGGGCCGACCGTGAGGGCGCCGGCATCGAGCAAGGCAAGGACTTCGGAAGCCGCGGCGTACAGCTCGGGGGCGGCTTCGATCAAGGCTTCGTTGGCGTCCGCTTCGGTGCAGTCGCCCCAAGAGTAAAGCTCGCAGATGGTGACGCGATCAGCTCCCGTGCCGGCGGAGATGGTGCGATGCCCGACACGACGCCAGGGGGCCGGGGTGAAGGTGGGGGCGGGGGCGGGGGCGGGGGCGGTCATGATTGCCCCCCTTCCTGCCCTTGGCGGTCTTCCAGCTCGAACCACAGCGCCGCGGCGAGGGCTTCGGTAATCAAGCCAAGCCCGCGGGTCTCGTTGGCGGTGAGCTGGTCCGGCCCGACCTCCAGGGCAAGGGCGTCCGCCCGGTCCATCTGCAAGCGAGCCAGGAAGGCCGCCACGCATGCGGCACTGTGAAGGGTGTCCTGCTTGGTCCATCCGATGATTGGATTCAGGCGGCGGGCCACTGCGTCGGGGTGCATTTTCTTGGGGGCGGTCATTGCTTTACCCCGCCCTTCTGTAGTTGTTCAAGGACGCAGCCGGCGAAGTTCTCCATGTCCAAGGCAACGGCCCTGCCCATGGCAGCGAGATTGCGGGCGTCCGAGTGTTCCGGGGATTTGTCGCGGATCACGGCCAGCAAGGCGGCAAGCTGAGCAAACCCTTCGACGCTGCTACTCAGGCCGGCGGCCACGTCATCAACGTGGATAGGGTCGAAACCATCGATTTTCGGGCTCATGCTGCGGCCCTCCAGGCGAAGGACAGACGCCAGGCCAGCACGGGGCCGGCAATGCGGCGCAGGGCGCGGTACAGCGTGAGGGTGTGGAAGGGTGAGGCGGGGGCGTGCAGACGTGTGCACGCCGGGGCATGGGTTGCCATGGTGCGGTACTCCTTCGTTGCGGACTGTTTCCGCCCCCGTCGCCAAACGGGGGGCGGGCCAAAGCGGGGTTGGCGAACCGGAACGAAGGCACCGGCAGCCCGTGAGGGCTCCCCACCCGGCCCGCCATTGAACAGGCGCAACAAGGGTGCGACGGACGCAAAAAAAGCCGCGGGGCGGCTGTGGTCCGCCTTCGTTGATCGGGTCGCCAAACCCGGCCGCTGTTGTTTCAGCGGCATGCGGAGTATCGGCCCGGCATGGGGCGAGCGTCAAGCGGGATGTGCAGACGTTTGCACGATCTACGCAAAAACCGGGGGGTGAATGTTCGACGCCAATCAGCGCAGGGCGAGGGCCGAAAGGCTGGAGCGGTTCCGACAGTTCCGACATAGTGAACAGAATGTCGGAACAACTAACACCCTTCGAAAGCCGCGCCCCGCTTGGCTTTCCGGTTTTGGTTCCGACAGTTCCGACAGTTCCGACATGATTCAAGGCGTCCGGGCCTTCGGTTTTTGCAAATAGGCAATCGGCATCTGTTGGCGGTGGCTGCACTCCAAGCACCGCGCCAAGCCCGGCGGGCCTCTCGAACCGTTCGACCCCTGAAGGCGGGGCAGGCATGGCGCGGGTTTGACGATCTGCCAGCAGGCGCAAAAAAAACGCAGGGCGCCCGCCATGCTCGCCTGACGGGGCTTCCTGTTTAGCCCCCCCCTATCCAAAAACCCTTGCGCGAAAATTGGGACTTAAACGCTCGGTCCAAAAAAAAATGGACACAGGGATTTACACCCCCCTCCCCCCGTCCGGCACCCAGTCGTGATTATGTTTATGACCCCCTAGGGGTGCCAGCACCTAGCCAGAATCGGCGGTCATCGCGCCCGCGCAGTCAAAATTTCAGGAGGGACCCAGGGATTTACGGGCGGTCGGAGTCAGGTCCGCCCCCTCCATGCAGGGGTGAAGCCTCCAGGCGTTGCAGCTCGCCCCACCATCGGGGGGCAACTGGCGAAGAGGGTGCCCCGATGTGTAGGCAAAGGGCAGGTCGTCACGCCCTCCACAATGCCCATCCGACAGGCCGGGGCGGTACAGGTGGGCGCACGTCTTGCATGACGTTTGGCGGGTTGTTTTATGCGGCGCAGATTGCCTTTCAACCCCATCCCCCACCGGCTCGATAAATGACAATGGATTGTTATTTTCGTGTTCTTCAACCCTTGGCCTTTCAAAAGTAGTCGGAATTGTCGGAATTGTCGGAACCAACCCTTGAAACCCAATGCCAGCAAGGCTTTCACCGGTTCCGACATTTTCTAGTTTTGGGGGTTGGTTCCGACATGCCGTGTCGGAATCGGGGGCTTTTGCCTCATTGTTAGGCGGATTCAGGGCCGAATCTGCCACCAGTGCCGACCAATCAATCATGGTCTGAACCCCATTCTAAAAGGTCTGGTTTTATGCAATATAGGCGGCTGGTGCCCCCCGCTCCCGGCTCCTTTGCTTTGACGGTAATATTCCGGCCGTCGCCCCGTTCCAGCACCCCAGCCTTGAGCAACTCCTTCGCCACCTGTGCCGGGTCGAATCCGTTGCATAGCTCGCCCTTGAACACGGCCGGATAGATCAGGTATTCAAACACCTGGTCTTTCTCGTGGAAGGCTGCCGTCTCTGCGGTGGGGCGCTTCCACCCGGCCCGGTTCATCGTCCGCGGGGCGTGGCTATCGACTACTGACGGCCGGCGCCAATCCTCCAGGCGAGCCCCTGCATGGGCCTGAATCCAGGCCTGCACCTGTTCCACCATCTTGCGGGGCTCCCGGTTCTCTTCGCCCCCAAAGGCGTGCAGCCAGTCCTTGAACATGCGCATGCTGGCCTTTACCGCCTCGCCCTGCGGCCACCCGGTAAGCCCCCATTCGGTAGCCTTCTCGCCGGCATAGGCCACCGCAGCAAAGCGCGTTGCGGCCCGGATCGCCTGCCCGCCGGCTTTGTCGGATAGGGCGCGCTTCTCGAAGGCGTCCCGCAGTGCTTCAAACTGAGCCGGCAGGGTGTCCCGCTCTTGGATCACGCGGCGGATGAACTCCGGGTACGCCGTGCCGTAGTGCTTGGCGGCATTGCGTTGCAGGGCTTCGGAGAAGCGGGCGCCATCGGCCAGGCCGTGCAGCACGTCCCAGCAGCCAAAGCCGGCACCGGCATCGGCGGGCAGCTCGCAGAAGCGCACCTCTTGGCCGGCATAGGCACGTTCCTGGTTCTCTTCGAGGAATTGGGTAAGGCCGATTTCCCCATTCGACTGAAACAGCAGCGAGAAAGCCGCGGTTTCCCGCAGTCCGCCGGCCGCTTGGCCGCGGCCCTTGCCTTGCCCGCTGGTGAGCATGTAGGCGGCCTGTGCTACGTCCTTGGGGTTGCCGGCCTGCTTGAGTTCATCGAGTAGGAGGGGCGCGTCACAATGCCCGGCCGCCACGCCTTCAATCGCGGTAGCGGTAAGCAGCCAGGTCCGCCGATACGTTGCCGGCCCGCACAGGCTCGCCGCCCCGTAGAGCAGGGCGGACTTGCCCAGGCTTGATCCGCCGGCCCAATGAAAGCCCCCCGAGACGTTTGGATGCAGCCAGCACAGCCCCCCGGCAAAGCCCGCCGACAGAGCGAACAACAGCCGGCTATTGCCCACTGCCAGGGCGGCGACGTTGGCCTGCCAATCCTCCAGGCTGCCGGCGCTCTTGAACTGGGCATGTCCGCTGCCTTGGGCGGCATGTAGCCACAGTTCGGCATCGGGTGCGGCCAGCGGGTCATGGTCGCCCCCGAGCACAAAGGACCAGCGGCCGGGCGTGGTGCAGTCGTCGTGCCAGCCAATGCGGGACGTGAGGCGGGCGCGGGCCGGCGGTCGTGAGCGGTTCACGTACATCTTGAGCAGGCCGCCTTTGTTGTCGCCAATGAACAGGCCTTGCGCCCGCAGCAGGCGAGCCAGGGCAGAACCATCACCCTCTAACATGTCGTCGGGCACCAGCACCCGGCGGGGCCGCCCGTCGTGATCGTTGAAGGCGGCGAGGCGCTGCCAGCTCTCGCCCCGTGCGTCGCGCACCTGGTGGGTGATTTCCAGCGGGGCGCACACGAACTGTTCGACTTGAGCAAGGTTCTCGCCGCGCTTCTCCACCTTGAGTCGATACACGCCCCGGCCGTCGCTGCCGTCGCGCAGCTCGAACAGCTCGCCGCCCTGTGCAGACGCCTGCACGCCCGGCGCCTTGCCCTTCGCCTTCGAGCGGGGGCGCTTGGCGGGCTTCTCGGGTTCATCCGAAGGCATAGCAGGGGTCGATTCCGGGCCGCTGGCAGGCGTTTCGGCTTCGGCTGCGGTGTCGGGTGCTGCCGGGTGCGAATCGTCGCAGGCGGGGCCGGCTATCGCGTCCCGTGCGGCTTCGAGGATGCGGCGCACCGCATCGAGGCCTTCGAGCGTTGCCAGGTCGTTGAAGTCGGTGGCAGAGTCGGGCCGCTCAGGGCCAAAAACCGGCACCGCCACCCCGCCCCCCACCGCACGGGCAGCCGCTTCGGCTTTGCTGCGGCCGGGGTTTCCGGCGGTCTGGTGATCGTCATCGGCGCACACGATCATCAAGGCGGCCGGGTGCGCTTCACGCAGGGCACGGGCCACCGGCTCGAGGCTGCCGGCATCAAAGGCCACGGCTACCGGCCAGCCGGTGGCCTGGTGGAGGCTGGCGGCCGTGGCATAGCCTTCGGCAATGAGCAGGGGCAGGCCTTCGGCCAGCTCGCCTATCAGGTGGAACTTGCCGGCCTTCTCGCCGTGCGGCAAAAAGTCTTTATCGCGTCCGTCCACCTTGTCGGGATAGATCGCTTGCAGGCTGTGCAGCGTGCCGGACGCGCTGCGCATGGGCACCAGCAGCACGCCGGGGATGCGGTTTTCTCGCCACTCGCCGGGGCGAACCTCTTCAAACTTCGGCCAGGTGCCGACGCGCAGGCCAAAGGACGGCACGCCCTTACGGTGCAGATAGGCGTGATCGTCCGGCGCCGGCTTGGCGCTGTTCCAGATCGCATGCGCCTTCTTGCGGGCTTTGTCTCGCTTGGTCTTGGCATCGGCCTCACGTTCGGCGCGCTGGGCTTCCATGCGGGCACGGCCGGCGGCTTCCTCTTCGGGCGTGAGCTGGCGGCCAATGTCGGCCCGCCAGTTTTCCCAATCGAGACCGTCGCGGAAGTTCTGAAAGCCCCCGGCCGGCACGCCATCCAGGTGCAGCAGATAAGCCCCGTCCTTCTTGTCTTTGGCGCCCTCCCACAACGGGCAGCGGTGCAGCTTGCCGTCAGCTTCGAGGTGATCGGGCAACAGCAGGCCGCGGGATTCGGCGGCGGTGCGGAATTGGTCAAGGATCGAGGCGGCATCGATCATTCCATCAGACCCTCGAACACATCCGGCACTACGGGCCGGCCTTGAATGGCATCCATCGCCATGCGGTGCAGATCGTCGTTACCCAGCGCATCGAGGCGGGCAATCAGCACCGGCAGGCGGTCGGGGGCGCACAAGGCCATTTCCACGACGCGCCCGACAACCTGCAAGCGGGCGCGGTCAGAGGCGTGTTTGACATGGGTCAGGTCTTCGAGCCAAGCCCCCATAACATCAAGCCCCACGACTTCGCCAGGCGACACAGGCCAAGGACGAAACAGCTTGAGGGCGGCCACCCCCAGGACTTCACCCAGGCCATAACCCGCGGCCAGATCGTCGGTCGGGAATTCATCCGGGAAATCTTCGGCGTTCGGGATTTGGTCCAAGCCGGTGCAGACGTCTGCACCGATACGGAAGCGCAGAACGTGTTTCCAGCGGAGAAGCAGGCGGGCCGGCGTGTCGCTGGTGAGAATGTCGCGAGTCATTGCCATGCCTCCCCGTTCAGAGCCTTGCGCAGCTCAGCAACACGCCAGGCGGTGACGCCTTCAGAGAGCTTGCGGGGGGCCGGCAAGGTGCCGGATTTGACACGACGCCAGACTGTTGCGGGCGAGCAGGCGAAGAGCGCCGCCACAACAGGAAGCCGAACGTTTGCGGCTTCGGGCAGGGTGTCGAAGTTGCGGAGAGCGTCAGGGACGGGCGCCGCAGGTTCAGCACCGGCCAGGGTAAAGGCGGGCGCTTTCATTGGGCGGCCCCCCGCTCTTGCGGCGTGGTCAGGCGCTCAACAGCGGAGGCATCCCACAGCAGCCGACCGTTAGGCAGCTTGACGGGGCGCTCCCCCAGGTAATGCCCTTTTTCGCACAGATAGCGGCGGATGCTTTGCGGCTGAACGCGGTGCCCTGCGGATCGCAGCGCCGCGGCAAATTCGGCAGTTTCCAGGCGGGGCGGCCTGGTGATGATGCGGAGGTTCATTTTCGTGTCGTCCTCGGGGTTAGCGGGTTGGAACGACACGAATACTGAACACTGCTTTTCAGCGAATCACCTATGGCACCCTAGGGCATGCGGTAAAACTGCCCTAGGGTGCCCCAGGGTAGGCTTATGAAAAACAGTGACTTAGGCTTTCTTGCGATTTTCTGAAGCTGCCCCAGGGTTGCCCCAGGCTTCAGGGAAGAGCTTCTGATAGAGCGGGGTTGCATCGGGGTTTGACTTCGCAGCACCCGACCACTTGCATTGACCACTTAGATAACGGTGAAGGCTATCCAGCTTCATGCTTTTGAAGCTGGGCTCCATCCTCTGTATTAAGTCCAAGAAGTGCTTTTTCTGGCCAGGCATGTTCCTGCGGTCGAAAGGCTCACCGGCCACAGTGGCGCGGGCTTCACACTCAACAATCAAGGCAGCAACAATATCGGCCTGTGATGCTGGTTTAGCCTTTTGTGCGGGCTGTTCCGCGGGCGCTGGCTTAGGGGCTTCCTTGGCGGGCTGTAATTCAGCTACTGCCGGGGCCAGCCCGGCAGGTACATCAACCTTCACCCCACGAAGCCAGGCCAGGAGCGCGGCCGGCGACATGTCCCGCTTGAGCTGCCCGGCCTTGATTGCCCGCTCAAGAAGGTCCGTTAAATCATCGGCCTTGTCGTCGTCTCTGGCGGGCCATCCGTCGCCGTTCGGGTCACATCCCAGCAGCAGCGTAACCGCTTCTTTTGGCGACCAGTAGGGCTTACGTGCCCAGCGAACAAACAGGGCCTTTTCGGCTTCCTGCCGGGCCTTGTATTCGGCGGCCGCCCGTTCATTCCGTTGCCGTTCCGCCACGGATAAAGCCAAGGTGCGCAGCTCGTTTGACGGCTTTGAGGCAAGTTCATCGCGGTACGCCCAAGCGGCAGGACCCGCCAAGCGAGCCAGCGGCAACAATTCGCCCTCTGGCTTCTCCGGGTAAAGCCACTGCACGTTGGCCGTGCTTGCGGCCTTAGCCCATCCCGGCGTCCGGTCATCTAAGAGAATTTCAATCCACAGTTCGCGGACTGCGTCATCGTTTTGCATGGTCGCCCCTTCCGGCGCCCTTCAATGAAAGGTGCCGCGCCAGCCGGGTGAAGGTGCCCGGTGTTCCCCCCGTCGAGGTAGGCGCGGCGTGCTGCTCGGTTGATCTTCAGTTCATGCCGTCCGGCCCCGCAGCGGCACCACCTTGCCACCCGGCGGCGCCCACGCCTGGCCCGACTCGCAGGCCAGCAGGAAGGACGCCCACAGCTCCAGGGCGGCGCGGCGCTCGGTCATGTAGTCGTGTTGGTCATACACCGCCACCAGCCCGCCAAGGGAATGATTCAGGCAGCGTTCGGCAATCAGGATAGGCACGCCCAAGGCGGCAAGGTGGCTGCGGGCAGTGCTTCGCAAGTCGTGAGGGGTGAAGCGGCGGGCCTTGCCTTCGAGGCGTGCACACAGCTTGTGCAGGATCGCATTCAAGGCGCGTTGCTCGAAGTGGGTTTCCTGCCCATGCGTGACGATGCGCCTTTGCTGGCGAGCTGGAAGGACGAAGCGAGAGCCGCAAGCCAGCTCCTGAAGTTCCTTGAACCAGCCCACCGCACAGGGCGGCAGCGGCACGGTGAAGCCGCGGCCGGTCTTGCTGTTCTCGTCGGGAATGAACCACTCCCCCGACTTCATATCCACATGCTCCCATTCGGCCCGCGTCAGCTCGCCAACGCGGGCGCAGGTCACAAGCAGCACCTTTACCGCAAGGGCGTTTTCTCGGCCAATCGAAGGCAGGGCCGGGAAGATCGCCCGCAATTCCGCTTCGGTCAGCATGAGGCGCTGCCGGCGGGGCTCGGGCTTGCCGCAGATCGCAGATACCGAAATGCCGGCACAGGGGTTTGCGGTCACAACCCGGCGGGCGATTCCATGCTTGAAAATCTCCGACAGGGCGGTGAATGCCAGCTCCGCCACATTGATGGACTTCGCCCCGACCGACTCGATTAGGGCCACCACATCGGCGCCGCTTACCTCGCGTGCCGGCAGGCTCCCCAGCTTCGGAAGAATGACGCCTTCGATATGTTGCCGGCGCTGCTTGACGGTGTTCGCCGCCAGGCGTGGAAAAGCCTTCTCCATGTAATCGGCCGCCAGGGTGCGGAAGTCTTGCGCTGCGGCCCGGTCGATCTTGCCCCGCTGCTTTTCGCGGGCCGGGTCCGCCCCCTGACTGACTCTGACGCGTACCTCTCCCGCCAACTGGCGGGCTACCGCAAGGGTGATATCCGGGTATCTGCCCAGGGTCAGTTCGCGGGGCTTGCCGCCAAACCGATAGCGGAGAACCCATGTACCGACCCGCTCGCGGGCCTGGTGGGCGCTCATGGTGAAAGTAAGGCCGGCGCCGTCCGCCTTGGCGGTCGGCTTGCCGGCCTTGATCCACGCTCGCAGCGCAATGTCAGTCAGATTTCCCAAGGTGCCCGTTCCGTAATCTCAACTTACTAGCTACGCAAATAGCTACACAGATTATAGGCGCTTGGGTGATACGGGGTAATTTTAATTGATACAGTAGATTGTTGATTTTTATACTAAATGGTAATGCCGTGATACGGCATGAAGCTACACAAAACGCGGAATTAACTTACAGGTGGCGATTTTCATGCGGTTATCGGGGTGGCTGACGTGGCGGCCAATGATAACCCTTGAATCCGCGGCTTGCGCCGGCCTCGCCACAGCCGTATTCAAACGGATGGTGCGTGTGGCAACTACCT
>Ga0209175_10001248_pt1 | contig 12898 bp, 12 predicted proteins | sample JI91814C2DNA_FD_187506 | JGI IMG/M metagenome (GOLD analysis project Ga0209175, IMG submission 187506) | Wastewater effluent complex algal communities from Wisconsin, to seasonally profile nutrient transformation and Carbon sequestration -... | ecosystem: Engineered > WWTP > Effluent > Algae...
AGAAGGCCTCGCGTGAGCGAATGATTGAGCTCGTTGTCGCAATTGACGACGAACCGTTGTCGGCCTGGGCAGCAGATGGGTTGGTCTGTTCAACACCGACTGGCTCAACGGCCTACGCGTGGTCTGCTGGTGGCCCAGTGGTTTGGCCAGATGTCGAAGCCCTGGTTGTCGTTCCGATCAGCGCACACGCACTCTTCAGTCGACCACTTGTGATCGGACCCAACAGTGAGATCGATTTCGAAGTCGTCGCCGACAGCCCTGCTGCAGTTGCCTGGTGCGACGGGGGCCGAATGATCGACGTTCCGCCGGGCGCTCGACTCGAAGTTCGTCGGAGTCCTAAGACAACACTTTTGGCAAGGCTGCATAGCGCTCCTTTCACCGACCGCCTCGTGGCTAAATTCAACCTTCCCGTGGGTGGTTGGCGCGGCCGGACAGTTAAGGGGGACAGTGCTCGATGATCGAGTTCTTGAAGCTTCACCGTCTCGGCATCATTGATGATGCGCACATCGAATTGGGTCCAGGGTTGACGGTTATTACCGGTGAGACTGGTGCAGGAAAGACCATGGTTCTGTCGGCGTTGCGATTGCTGCTGGGCGGAAAGTCAGACCAAGGCCTGGCAGCGTCGAAGGAAACGTCGGTGCAGGGCGGCTGGCTCATAGACCCGACTGGTCCGGTTGCCACCCGGCTAGCTCAGGCAGGTGTCGAGCTCATGGACGGCGAGTTCCTGCTGACACGGACCATGCCCAGTGAGGGACGCAGTCGCTGTTCGGCAAACGGAACGATCGTTCCGCAGGCGCTTGTCGCGGCTTGCTCGGAAGACCTCATTGCCGTTCATGGACAGTCCGACCAGACTTTGTTGCGGCGCTCGTCAAAGCAGCGCGACGTTCTTGATCGGTTTGGCGGCGCGGCGATTGCATCCGCACGCGACGCCTACTTCGCCGCATATGCCGAGGTGACCGCTCTCGACGAGATCTACCAATCGGCGGTGTCAAGCCAAGCAGAACAAGCTGCCGAGCTGACCTCGCTGCGCGAACAGCTTGAACAGATCGAAGCGGTCTCACCCGTCGCAGGCGAAGATGACGCGCTTGCTGAGACAGCACTGCGGCTCGGGAATTTGTCGCAGCTTCAGGCCGCTGCAGCATCGGCTTCCCAGGCGATCGCGGGGGAAGACGACGAGTCAAATGCGGTCACAGCAGTTCATTCCGCGAACAAGGCCCTTGAGGGTGTTGCTGAGATCGATCCCGCGCTGAAGGACATCTACGGACAACTCCGGGAAGTCGCACTCGTACTGAACGAAGTTGGGGTCGACCTTTCGAGATACCTGGCGGATCTAGATGCCGACCCCGGGGAGCTCGAGCGCATCCAAAGCCGCCGGGCAGAGCTGACCAGCCTGACCAGGCGATATGGCTCAACTGTTCAGGACGTCATCACGTGGTCCCAACAGGCCGCTGCCCGGGTCGAAGTACTCGAACAGGCAAGCAATCTTGTGGAACTCGCTGCCAAGCGCGACAAGGCACGCGCGAAGCTTGCCACGGCCGCAACAGCGTTGACGGCGGAGCGCAAGCGGGCTGGGCGCGAGTTCTGCGTGCGGGTGACGACTGAGCTCCAGGGTTTGGCGATGCCTCACTCGCAGTTGGGTATCGCGATTCGTCACAGGCAGCCTCCTGCTGGCCAGGACGGGCTACCCATTGCCGGTTTGGAATCACCGGTCGCTTTCGGTGCATCTGGGGTCGACGAGGTGGAGTTCCTCCTGCTGGCCCATGAGGGTGCAACCCCTGCGCCGATCGGCAAAGCGGCGTCCGGGGGAGAGCTGTCTCGAATCATGCTCGCTCTCGAAGTTGTGTTGTCGGAAAGTGCGAGTGCGCCGACATTTGTCTTCGATGAAGTTGATGCCGGTGTGGGCGGAAAGGCTGCCGTCGAGATCGGTCGAAGGCTTGCCCAACTTGGCAAGAGTTCCCAGGTGCTGGTGGTGACCCACCTGCCACAGGTTGCCGCGTTCGCCGATCACCACCTTGTCGTGTCCAAACAAAGTGATGGGCGGGTGACGTCCTCGGGTGTGGAGTCACTCGATGATTCTGCGCGAGTTCGCGAGTTGGCGCGGATGCTGGCCGGCCAGGAGGAATCAGCACATGCGGCCGCCCACGCCCAGGAATTGCTCGACCTGGCATCACTGGAACGCGACAAGCGAAGCCACGCCGTGGGGAAGCCAAGCAAGTAACTGCCACAGTCACTGATAACCTGGCATTCCGTGGGCCAATCGCGAACGAAACATGTCTTTGTAACTGGTGGGGTCGCCTCATCGCTGGGCAAGGGGCTAACGGCTTCTAGCTTGGGAAATCTCTTGGTAGGCCGTGGCCTACGGGTGACCATGCAGAAGTTGGATCCGTATCTCAACGTTGATCCCGGGACCATGAACCCGTTCCAACACGGTGAAGTCTTCGTTACCGATGATGGCGCTGAGACCGACCTCGACGTTGGTCACTACGAGCGCTTCCTAGACCACAACCTGTCGGCAGACGCGAACGTCACGACCGGCCAGGTGTATTCGACAGTTATTGCCAAGGAGCGCCGGGGCGAGTACTTGGGCGACACCGTTCAGGTGATTCCCCACATCACGAACGAAATCAAAGCCCGCATTCTTGCCATGGGTGGTCCTGATGTCGACGTGGTGATCACCGAGGTGGGTGGCACGGTCGGCGATATCGAATCACTTCCATTCCTTGAGGCCGTGCGTCAGGTTCGTCACGAAATTGGCCGCGACAACGTGTTCTTCCTCCATGTGTCCCTACTGCCGTACATCGGACCTTCCGGAGAATTGAAGACGAAACCCACCCAGCACTCGGTGGCTGCCCTTCGCAGCATTGGTATTCAGCCTGACGCATTGGTCTTGCGCGCGGATCGGCCGGTCCCCATCGGTATCAAGCGAAAGATCTCGCTGATGTGCGACGTCGATGAGGAAGCGGTCGTGGCAGCCGTAGACGCGCCGAGCATCTACGACATTCCAAAGGTCCTGCATAGCGAGGGCCTCGATGCGTACGTGGTGCGCACTCTCGGCCTGCCATTTCGCGATGTGAGTTGGACGGACTGGGACGACCTTCTGCGCAGGGTGCACCACCCGCGCCACCGCGTGACCATCGGACTTGTGGGCAAGTACATCGACTTGCCCGACGCGTACCTGTCGGTTACCGAGGCCTTGCGCGCTGGCGGGTTTGCCAACGATTGCGGAGTCACAATCAAGTGGGTGGCCTCAGACGCATGTGAAAGCCAGTCAGGTGCTGCTGCTGAACTCGCGGACGTTGACGCCATCTGTGTCCCAGGGGGATTCGGTGTGCGAGGGATCGACGGAAAACTGGGGGCGCTGCGTTACGCCCGCGAGAACGGGCTGCCGACGCTTGGTCTGTGCCTCGGACTTCAATGCATGGTTGTTGAGTATGCCCGCAACGTTCTGGGCGAGCCGGAGGCGAACTCCACCGAGTTCGACCCTGATTCCGCCTATCCCGTGGTCGCGACGATGTCGGAACAACTCGATGTTGTTTCCGGCGAGCGCGATATGGGCGGAACGATGCGTTTGGGTCTATGGGAAGCAGACTTGGTGCCTGGATCAGTTGTCGCCGAAACGTATGGCACGACCACAGCCAAGGAGCGCCACCGCCATCGGTACGAAGTCAACAACTCGTACCGTCCGCAACTGGAAGCAGCCGGCTTAGTGATCTCTGGTCGGGCCGCTGAGGCGGACTTGGTCGAGTTTGTCGAACTTCCTCGCAGTGTCCATCCGTACTACGTCGCTACCCAGGCGCACCCGGAGTTCTTGTCGCGGCCAACGCGCGCGCACCCGTTGTTCGTCGGCCTGATCCGTGCGGCGCTCGAGCGTCGCGAAGCATCAGCCGGGTCCGCAGAGGCTCAGGTCGATGTATCGGTCGAGGTCGCTGAGGCAACCTCGCGGTGAGCGGCCAACCGCAGGCCGAATGGTCCGGTCCGGTCCGAGACGAGATCGCAGACTTCCCCGTTGAGTCGACTGTTACGCGGTTCAAAGGACACGTGTGGAACGTTCAGACGGACACCGTGACCATTGGCGACTACAACGTCGAACGGGATTACGTCGCGCACACCGGTGCGGTGGCTGTGATCGCCCTCGACGATCAGGAGCGCGTCTACCTCCTGCGTCAATACCGTCACCCGGTCGGGATGTACCTCTTCGAGCCGCCCGCGGGGCTCCTCGATATCGATGGCGAGCCTGCCTGGCAGACGGCGGCACGGGAACTCGCCGAGGAAGCGGGCCTTGAGGCACAGGCGTGGAGCGTCCTAGTCGACTTCTTCAACTCGCCTGGCGGGTCCAGCGAGGCGATCCGTGTCTATCTTGCGCGCGATGTGACGCCGCGTTCCGGCGGCAGGATCGCGACGGGGGAGGCCGAAGAGATTGACCTTCCCGGGAGCTGGGTCCCCATCGATGATGCGGTCGCGCTGGTGCTGCGGGGAGAGATAGGTAACCCAACGGCGGTCGTCGGCGTGCTGGCAGTCGCCGAAGCGCGACGGATGAACTGGACCACCCTGCGTCCGGTCGATACCCATTGGCCAGTTCGCGACCATCTGATGGAAACCGGACGAGTGCGAACTGATGTCGCCCCCCGACACTGACGTTCAATCTGCGCCGAGTCGGCCAACAAACCTGGATATGCAGGTGGAGCAGTACCTGAATCATCTGATAGTTGAACGAGGACTTTCGGCGAATACGTTGGCCGCATATCGACGTGACCTCACCAAGTACACGGATTTCTGCCATGCAGTGGGTATCACCAAGGCGCAGGACATCAGTGGCGAGACGGTCACTCAATTCGCCGCGTCGTTGGCCAAATCGACCGCTGGGCGCAAGCCCTTGGCGTCAGCATCGATCAGCAGAATCATCAGCGGAGTTCGCGGGTTCCACCGCTTCTTGCTACTCGAGCAGGTCACCGCAGTTGATCCGTCCCATGATCTGAAACCCCAGGTTCCCCGCCGTCGACTGCCAAAGGCACTTCGTGTGGATGAAGTTCTTGCGATGCTGGCAGTACCGAATCCGGAAGAAGTGACCGGGATCCGCGATCGAGCGTTGTTGGAATTCCTCTACGCGACCGGTGCTCGGGTGAGTGAAGTCCTTGCATTAGATGTCGATGACCTCGATGAGCAATCCCAGGTAGTCCGGCTACAGGGGAAGGGTGGCAAGCAGCGACTCGTTCCGATCGGATCGCACGCGCGCGACGCGTTGGCTGCCTATCTCGTCAGATCCCGGCCCTCGTTAGTTGCGAAGAGCAAGCATGGGCAACCTGCATTGTTCCTCAATTCCACCGGCGGCAGGCTCTCCCGCCAAAGTGCTTGGCTGATCATCAAGAATGCGGCTCAAGCCGCCAACATCAGTGCCGACGTATCGCCGCACGTGCTCCGCCACTCGTTCGCGACGCACCTTCTCGACGGCGGCGCTGACGTTCGGGTCGTCCAAGAACTGCTTGGGCACGCCTCTGTGGCCACGACTCAGATCTACACGATGGTGACTGTTGATCGCCTTCGTGAGGTATATGTGACATCCCATCCGCGTGCCCTCGCCAAGTAATCAGGCACCGACCCCTTAACGTAGTGCAGTGACCGTTAGCCCAGATGTTGTCGACCTGACCTCGAAGTCGGCCGAAATCGACGAGCCAGTTGCTGTTGATGGCGCGGTTACGGGTGGGTTTGAGGTTCACCTCGACGAATTCGCTGGTCCGTTTGACGTCTTGCTTGGGTTGATTTCGAAGCACAAACTCGAAGTGACCGAGCTCGCGCTCAGCCAGGTCACCGACGAGTTCTGCGCCCACATTCGTGCGCAAGGCTCTGAATGGGATCTTGCCGAGGCAACATCGTTCCTAGTCGTCGCTGCAACTTTGCTCGATCTGAAGGCGGCGAGACTACTTCCAAGCGGAGAAGTCGAAGATGAAGAGGATCTTGCGCTCCTCGAAGCGCGCGACCTCCTGTTTGCGAGGCTGCTGCAATACCGAGCCTTCAAAGAGGTCGCGGCGATCTTCGACACCCGTATCACTGAGCACGCAGGACGGTTGCCCCGCACGGTCGGACTCGACCCTCAGTTTGCCGAACTGCTGCCTGAAGTGGTTATCTCGATCGGGCCGGACCGACTTGCGGCACTTGCAGCATCTGCGTTGATGCCGCAGGTTGTTCCGACTGTTGGTATTGATCACATTCACTCGCCTGCAGTCAGCGTTGCCGAACAAGCCCAGATTGTTGCCACGAAGTTGGCCAGAGAGGGCTCAGCAACGTTCCGATCCCTCATTGCCGATGTGCAGGACATCGCCGTCATTGTGGCGAGGTTCCTCAGCCTCTTGGAACTCTTCCGCCAGGGCAGAGTTGCACTTGAACAAGCCGCAGCGCTTGGTGACTTGCATGTGCGCTGGACGGCAGACGATGAGGAGCCCGCAGCGATCGAAGTCGCGAGCGAGTTCGATGAAGACGATGAGGCGACAGACCAGACCGCAGGGGAGTCAGCAAGTGAGTGAATACGAATCCACAAGCGAGAACGAGACCGACGAGGTGACGGTCGTTGACGTTACGGATACCCCACATCGCGAAGCCATGGTGTCCGATGTCTCTCCGACTCTTGGGGCGTCCCTTGAGGCCTTGTTGATGGTCAGCGACCAGGCGATGACGGCTGTCGAACTCGCCACGTTGCTGGAAGTTCCAACTGAGGATGTCGAAAGCACCCTGCTGGAGTTGGCAAAGGACTATGTCGCCGCCGGACGTGGATTCGAACTGCGAATCGTTGATGGCGGATGGCGGTTTTTCTCTGCTCAGCAGTGCGCAGATGTTGTCGCTCGATTTGCAACTGACGGACGGTCGGCGAAGCTCACGCAAGCAGCTCTTGAAACCTTGGCTGTTGTTGCATACAAGCAGCCGGTGAGCCGTGCGCGCATCGGGGCAATCCGCGGTGTGAACGTAGATGGCGTCATGCGAACGTTGATGACGCGCGGACTGGTCACCGAAATCGAGACCGACCCTGCCACCGGTGCAGTTTTGTACGGCACGACGGGATTCTTCCTCGAACGGATGGGACTTTCCTCGCTCGCGGAGCTACCCCCGATCGAAGATCACCTACCAGATTTGGCGGTACTCGATGAGCTCGTCGAACCAGGGATCTAAGAGCGAAGCCGAAGGAGTCCGGCTCCAGAAGGTATTGGCCTCCGCGGGCTTCGGAAGTCGCCGAAAGTGCGAAGAACTGATCGACTCGGGCCGTGTGTCAGTCGATGGGCGCGTCATCAAACATCAAGGTGTTCGTGTTCGGCCTGAGTCAGTCGTCATTCGCGTTGACGGTCAACGTATTTCCGTTCCAACTGGAACTGTCGTCCTTGCACTCAATAAGCCACTTGGGGTTTTGACAGCGATGTCAGACGACCGTGGACGACCCTGTGTCGGGGACTTGATCGCCGATTCGGAGTACGGCATCGGTAGCGGCCTCAATCAGCTATTTCACGTTGGCCGATTAGATGCTGACACCGAGGGCCTGCTCATTCTCACGAATGACGGCGACCTTTCACACCTATTGACGCATCCGTCGTTCGGAGTATCGAAGACCTACGTTGCAGGGGTCCGCGGCGTCATGAAGCCAGGCGACCTCAAGAGGCTTAAGCAAGGCGTCAAGGTCGACGACAAAGCCGTTGAGGTCAGCAGCGTGAAGCTCCTCGACACCAATTCGACCGGCAGCCTCGTAGAGCTCACGATCCATGAGGGCCGCAACCGCATCGTTCGGCGCCTGTTCGCGGAACTCGGATACCCAGTCGAGTCCCTCATGCGCACCGAGTTTGGATCCGTGAGCCTGCGGAGACTGCGCAGCGGCGGAATTCGCTCGCTGTCTGAACAAGAGGTAACTAGGCTCATGGATGCCGCAGAAGCCCCCAACAGCAAGTCGTAGCTCGTTACCCGAACAACCAACACGGGTGAGGTCGCGTTACCTTTTCCCACGGAACTAGCTAGGGTGAACAACAAGGTCTTGCCACACGCGAGCCGAGCGGATTTGGTAGGAATCTGGTTGAGAGGGGTGCGTTGTGCCAGTTCGTGCAATTCGCGGCGCGACGTGCCTGAGTGCTGACGACAAGGCTGAGATGTCCGAAGCCGTGGCTGAACTCCTCGTTGAAATGCTCGAACGTAACGGGATCACACAAAAGGACGCGATCAGCGTTCTACTCACATCGACCCCCGATCTGGTGTGTGGCTTTCCGGCAACGGCGGCACGTGATGTTGGGTTCCACGAGGTGCCTCTGATCTGTGCCCAAGAGATTCCCGTCGAAGGGGCGCTGGAACGCACCGTGCGAGTCATGATGCACGTCGAGACCGATACCCGGCGCAGCGAGATTGAGCACGTATTCCTACGGGGGGCCCAGGTCTTGCGAGAAGACCTCAGTCGATGACTGCTGACGCCGCGAGTCCGCCGAACGTCCTCATCATCGGAACCGGGCTCATTGGTGCATCGATCGGTATGGCACTGCGCGAGTCCGGTGTGACTGTGTGGCTGGCCGACACCGACACAGATGCGTGCCGGCTCGCAGCCAGTAGGGGAGCGGGTGAGCTGTTCGACTCTGCCAAGACCCCCGACATCGTCGTGGTCGCTGTTCCACCTCATGCAGTTCCAGACGTCGCAGCTCGCGGCCTCGCGTTGTACCCGGACGCCACTGTCACCGATGTTGCGAGCGTCAAGGCCGCGCCGCTGGCCCGGTTACGCGGGCTTACGAGCGACACGGCGAGGTTTGTAGGCGGTCACCCGATGGCGGGCAGGGAAGTGTCCGGCCCTGGTGGTGCCCGGGCGGACCTATTCGAAGATCGACTGTGGGTGATCACGGGCAACGCCGGCGCTGAGCCTCGACGGGTTGATGACGTCCGATGGCTTGCTAAGAAGTGCGGGTCACTGATCGTGGAACTCGACGCCGCTGAGCACGATCGGGCCGTTGCGCTGACCTCCCATACACCCCAAATATTGGCGTCAGTGCTGGCAGCCCAACTGGTCTCAGCCGACCCATCGGATGTCGCGGTCTCTGGCCAGGGTCTGCGGGATGCCACCAGACTCGCTGATTCGGGCCCTGACTTGTGGTCACAGATCATTGCCAGCAATGCGCCAGAAATCATTGCCGTGCTGGACAAGATTGGCGTCGACCTTGCCGAGATCCGTGAAGCCTTGGCCGAAGTGTCGGTTGTGCCTGAAGCGGAACTGACAGATGCGATTGACCCAGTGAGGCGGCTTCTCGAGCGGGGCAACGACGGTCGCCGGACCCTGCCGGACAAGCATGGTGGTGCCGCTGGGGAGTACGAAATCATCCCAGTCGTCGTCGATGACAAGCCCGGGGAACTAGCGCGACTGTTCGCGGCAGCCGGCGAGGCGGGGGTGAACCTCGAAGATGTCCGAATCGAGCACACGGTCGGGCGGTTGCGCGCGATCATCGAACTCGACGTGTCTCCAACCATGGCGCCGCGGCTTCGTGAGGTCTTGGCGGCCGGTGGCTGGCAGATCCGCGGCTGAACCCCGTTAGGCTGCCCCGCATGTCTGATGTCACTCTTGCCTCCCGCCCGCTCGTCATCGCAGTAGATGGTCCGTCAGGTTCGGGTAAGTCGAGCGTTTCGCGCGCAGTGGCCGCGACGTTCGGCTTTCGCTACCTCGATACCGGCGCCATGTACCGAGCAGTCGCGCTGTGGATGCACCAGCACGGCATCGATACATCCGACCCGGCAAGTGTTGCCGCGCAGGTCGCCAACGTGGAATTGACGAGTGGCACTGACCCCGACGCGCCAACCATCTCGGTTGACGGAGTCGACGTGGCAGAGGCGATTCGAACTGATGCCGTGACGGCGATGGTGTCGGCAGTTAGTGCGGTGCCAGAAGTTCGCGCGATGTTGCTCGATCGTCAACGCGCCGAAGCCGCCAATGCCAAAGCCGCAGGAACTGGCATCGTTGTGGAAGGTCGCGATATCGGAACGACCGTGCTCCCGGATGCTGACCTCAAGGTGTTCCTGACTGCAGATCAAGCAGCGCGGGCCGCCCGCCGCACAGCTCAAGATCAGGAAGAGGGCCGCGGTGGCGAAGTCGATGCCACCGCGCAATCGCTGGCCGCTCGTGATGCCGCCGACAAGTCGCGGGCGGCATCACCCCTGACGAAGGCCGAAGACGCTATCGAGATTGACGCAACCTTCAAAACTTTCGACGAAGTTGTGGACCTGGTGACGCAACTTGTCATCGGTGAGCAGTGAATCCGGCGACCAATGCGCTCGGCGAGCGAGGCCGTTCAGTACCGAGCGCACGAGGTGCGGCGAATGGCCGCAACATCGGCAGGCTGCTATTTCGCTCCCTGTATCGACTAAACGTTGTAGGTGCCGGAAGTGTCCCGCATCGAGGCCGCCTCATCGTTGCCGCGAATCACATCGGGTTCCTCGATGGCCCGCTGCTATTTAGTGCCTCGCCGCGTCCGCTGCACCTAGTGGCGAAGTCGGAGTTGTTCGATCCGCCGTTCGACAAAGTGTTGTCAGGCGTTGGCCAGATTCCGCTTGACTACGAGTCACCAGACAGGGCTGCAGTCCAGGATGCGCTTGGTGTTCTTGAGGATGGGCGGGCACTTGGGATCTTTCCTGAGGCACATCGTGGGCGGGGCGACTTCGCGAGAATCCGGCACGGGATCGCTTATTTGCACAGTCGGACGAATGCTCCAATTGTTCCGGCGGCTATCTTTGGTACACGGCTAACGGGAATGACCAAGAATCAACTCCCGAAGGCCCGATCAGAATTGACGGTTGTTTTCGGCGAACCGTTCAGGGTCGCAGCACTCGGTGATATCGATTCACGCGCCACGTTGGCGGCTATGGGTGAATCGATTCGTCAACATCTTGCAGACCACCTCGTCGTGAGTAGAGACAGATACGGGCTCTCGCTGCCGCAGGATGCTCCAAGCGATCAAACACTAGGGACCAACAATGGCTGACGAGTTCGACAACGACAGTGAGATTGAGTTTGCAACCTTCGAAGCCGCAGTAGATGGCGACGACGAGGCGGCTGCGGTCCAAGCAGCGGAAGCGGAGTTCGGTGAGTTCGGCGACGAATTGGTTATCGATGTCGAGCCAGATATCGCGGTTCCGGTTGTGGCCATCGTCGGTCGCCCAAACGTAGGCAAGTCGACACTCGTCAACCGGATTCTGGGTCGCCGTGAAGCAGTGGTGGAGGACATTCCAGGTGTCACGCGCGACCGTGTCCGCTACGAGGCGGAGTGGTCAGGTCGTCGGTTCACAATCATCGATACCGGTGGCTGGGATCTGCGGAGCAAGGGCCTGAGCTCACAGGTCAGCGAGCAGGCCCAACGTGCCGCGATCGATGCCGACATGGTCGTTCTTGTGGTGGATACAACGGTTGGTGCCACCGATGCCGATGCCGAAGCTGTGGAGATGTTGCGCAGGGCCAAGGTTCCGGTTCTCTTAGTTGCGAACAAGGTGGACAGCGCTGCGCTGGAACTTGAGGCGGCACAACTCTGGTCGTTGGGTGTGGGGGAGCCCTTCACCGTGTCTGCGCTCCATGGGCGGGGCAGTGGTGACCTGCTGGATGAAATCATCAAGCGTCTTCCGGAGGTTGGATCAGGCAGACTCCGTGATTCCGGTCCCCGGCGAGTTGCACTGCTAGGGCGCCCCAACGTGGGTAAGTCGAGCCTGTTGAATCGTCTGGCTGGAGAGGAACGGTCGGTCGTCGATTCGGTCGCGGGAACAACAGTTGATCCCGTGGATGAATTGGTGGAGATCGCCGGTACGACGTGGCGGTTTGTCGACACCGCAGGCATTCGTCGCCGCGTCAAGGGTGCATCGGGCCCGGAGTGGTACGCGAGTCTGCGCACGCAATCAGCGCTCGAGCGATCTGAGGTCTGCATGGTGCTGATCGACGCGAGCGAAGAACTCAGCGAGCAGGATGTTCGGATCATCGCCAAGGTGATCGAATCAGGGCGCGGTCTCGTGCTTGCGCTCAATAAGTGGGATTTGGTCGACGAGGATCGCCGATACATGCTCGATCGGGAGTATGACCGCGACCTCGCTCACGTCGCCTGGGCTCCTCGGGTCAACATCTCGGCGAAGACGGGCCGACACATTGACAAGATCGGTGTCGCGTTGGACGCAGCTCTCGAAGGGTGGGAGACGCGAGTCTCGACGGGTCGGCTCAACCAGTTCCTCAAGGAAGTTGTCGCTTCGCATCCTCACCCGGTGCGTGGTGGCAAGCAACCGAGGATCCTGTTCGCCACTCAGGCGTCGATCGCGCCACCGACTTTTGTGCTCTTCACGTCCGGATTCCTGGAAGCAAGTTACCGCCGATTCATCGAGCGCCGTCTTCGCGAGGAGTTCGGATTCGAGGGCAGCCCGGTGCGCGTTGACATGCGGATCAGGGCCAAGCGCAAACGGCGCTAGTGGCGATGCGATAACGTACGCACCGCTTGTCGCGGGCTGTAGCGCAGCTTGGTAGCGCACTTGACTGGGGGTCAAGGGGTCGTGGGTTCGAATCCCGCCAGCCCGACATAGTGTTTTCGCAGGTGAGAGGCGATATTGAGCATGTGGTCGTCGCGAAAATTCGCGAGTGAGAAGCCGTTTGCACACCATTTTGCACACCATTAAGTGCGAAACGGGCACAGAAGTCCCGGATTTGCTGTCAAAGCAAATCCCCGGGGCGAAACTAGCCAGGTCGACACGAGACCATGAATTCGACACCCGCGACCGCCATCGCCCAGAAGCACGCCTCAACTCAGTCATGTCGGGCGGAGACACTGGCCGCGCTAGTCCTGGTCGCGAACGTCGATTTGATCGAAGAGGCCGCGCCAATACGCCTCTGCGTGCGCGATCTCCTCAGAGAACTCAGCTTCAACACCGAGTCTGA
>Ga0209175_10001252_pt1 | contig 12882 bp, 6 predicted proteins | sample JI91814C2DNA_FD_187506 | JGI IMG/M metagenome (GOLD analysis project Ga0209175, IMG submission 187506) | Wastewater effluent complex algal communities from Wisconsin, to seasonally profile nutrient transformation and Carbon sequestration -... | ecosystem: Engineered > WWTP > Effluent > Algae...
AGTGCCAACTATTCACCTTGCATTCGGTCTATATAATTCATTTTTTAGGAGCAAATATCATCATGCAGCAAATAGAAAAAATCATAAAATCTAAGAATCTATTTTTACGAAAGGCTTTCTTATACCGTTTCTTTTTTTTGATAAACCTAGTATGGGCAGTAGGGGTTAATGCGCAGAATCCGCTTACACCTTTAAAACTCGATACACCTAGAGAAACTTTGAAGATGTTTATGAACTCAATGAATGAATACAAAAAAGGAGTCGATAAAAACGATGAGGAAAAAAGACTTCAAATTGAAAATGCTACTCGTTGCTTAGATTTGCGAGAAATCAGTCCGCTTCTAAGAGAAGAGAAAGGCAAAGAAGCTGCCATTTTTCTAAAAGAAGCAATAGATAGAGTCTATGTAGTTGACTTAAGTAAAGTGCCCGATACAGATACTCTGGCTAAATGGTCTATACCGGATACAGAGATTACAGTTTTAAAGAATGGCTCGGGCTCTCGTGGAGGCGAATATCTATTTTCCGCTGAAACAGTTTTAAATTCCGGTGAATACTATCGTCGCACTAAGCATCTTCCTTTTCTAGCTAAAACCGGCGGGGGAGCTTCGTATTCTCTTCCCTGGATGGAGACAATTTTTCCGAAATGGGCAAGAGAAAAAATGGGAATGTTTTATATTTGGCAATGGCTGGGGTTAATGATTGCTATCCTCATCAGCTTTTTACTTCGATTTATTACAAAAATATTTTTTTATTTGTTAATCAAAGTCACTCGTAAGACTTCGACCACTTGGGACGATAAGATCGTTGTAGCTCTCGCAAGACCGGTTGGATATTTTGTAGGAATTACTTTTTGGTTTGTGTTTTTATATGCTACTGGATTGGAAGGAAAATTATACAATGTTTTTAATTTTATTTTGAAGGTTTTATTAGGGGCTAATTTTATTTATTTTGTGTATAAGATATCGGATCTTGTCGTGATGATTTTGAAAGACAATTCAATACGGGAAAAAAATCCAATCGATGATCAATTAATTCCATTGCTATCCAAGACATTGAGGATACTCTTTGTTACGCTCGGAATTTTAATTGCCTTACAAAATTTAGGAGTCAATGTAATGGGTTTGATTGCAGGACTTGGAATAGGAGGACTTGCTATTGCACTCGCTGCTAAAGATACGGCTGCAAATTTATTTGGATCGGCTATGATCTTTATGGATAGACCTTTTAAGATTGGAGATCATATTTTACTTGATAATAAAGAAGGGATTGTAGAAGAAATAGGATTTCGCTCTACTCGAATTCGAACCTGGGAAGATTCGATTGTGAGTATTCCCAATTCTGTCGTTGCCAATGCTGATATTGAGAACATGGGCGTTAGACGCTGGAGGAGAAATGTCATTATCCTTAACCTCACATACGATACTTCTCCCGAAAAAATGGAAGCATTCCTAGAAGGAATTAAAAATATTGTTAAGAAAAATCCTCTTGTTGTTGCGGATACTATGAATATTGCGTTCCAGAACTTCGACTCTTCTTCTTTAAATGTGCTTATGCAGTTTGGTCTTGCAGTAGATACTCTACCCAAGAACTTAGAAGGCAGACAGAAGATATTTTTTGAAGTGATTCGTCTTGCTAAGGAATTAGGAGTAGATTTTGCCTATCCTACTTCTACGCTTCATGTAGAAACTCTGCCGGATAAGAAGCCAGCTCGAGTTTCCAAAGAAAAACCAATTCCAAAATACAAAAACATAGCAGCAGAATTTGGAGAGGGTGGAAAACTTTCTAAGCCAAATGGAGCAGAAATATTTGTTGCTCCTTACCATGAATTACCACCGGAAGATAAAAATAGTAAGAATTGATAAAAAAAATACGTATAAAAGATTAGTTTTGTCAATTTATTATTGACTGTCTGTAAATAAATTTACTAAATAATCTAAACCTGTTTCAAGTAGGAGATTGTGTAAAAGCAAGATTTTCTCACAGAGCACTCGAAGTATAGAGTCAATACTCTCTGCGAACTCTGTGCTCTCTGTGAGAGATATTTTCTTTGCTTTTACGCAGTTCAATTACTTGAAATTATTTCTAAAGAAAGGAGAAGTCTTTTAATCACAAAGGGAAAAACTATGCTATACACTGATAAACAATCACGGGACATTGATGTGGTAACTTCAACGGAGCAAAAAAATCATATTCTATCCAAGTATTTACTCGATAAAGAATTGCTTTTGCGCATGGATCCGTTCGACCAAAAGGTTACACTTAAAAAAATTCTAAATGGTGGGGAGAGAATCCTAGTGTATCTTCCACCCGAATCGGATTTTTTCTTTCCGACTAACGTCCAATTGTTTAAGATGCTTGCCAATTACATTCATCTAGATTGTGATTTTATTCATTATGTTGATCCCACTCTTGTTTTATTGCAGGTCAACAAGTTAGAGATTGCTAAGAAAAATCGGGAAAATGAGCGTATACCGCTAGCGCCTGGAATTGCATTTGCTACAAATATTATTTCTACAAAGATCCATCTAGAAGCGGATATGTTTAATATCCCGAATCTAGTTAGAGTGAATTTTGAAGACTACGAAAATCGCCTCTCTCAGAAGACAGAAGATAAAGTTCGTGTTGATGTATTTGGACCTGATTTAGATATTCGATATGATGTTGTTAAAAAAGCGCAGAGACTTATATGGATTCCTGATACTCAGAATCCCAAATCATACGGGTCTTATTTTCCTGATCAAGTAAACTATGCAGAAGAAGTAGATGAAGATATTCCTGCTGTAATGCAGAAATTCAAAGAGCAAAAAATTCTATCGGAACTAATCGTTCCTATTCTCTACACAAATCATTTTGAAGAAAAGATTTGCATTGGCTATCTCTCTCTTCAAAGTAAAGATAAAAGAATTTCCTTAGAGACTTTAGGGGAATTTAAAAATTTACGAGTAGAGATTGCCAATCGAATTAAAGAATCAAATACCGTCAAGACAACTGATCGATTTCAGATTTTAGAAGTCTCACGTCATGGACTAAAGATTCGAATTACAAATCCCTTTTTGATTGAGAGTTTGCAAAAGCATGATCGTTTTGTATTTGATATATTTTTTAGAATGCAGGCTCCCTTTACAGTTTCCGGTTTGATTCGATGGACTTCAAAGGACGAAGACTTAAGGAGGTTAGATTTGGGAATTGAACTCATTGGAAAATCATCATTAGCCGGCGAAAGGGAAAGATATTATAAGAATATAGAATTGGCGAGAGAAGGAAAATTAAACTCATAATTTTTATCTTGCCAATTTTTTAAAAAAAGGAAAAGCTAGGATTCTATTTTCAATTTAGGGAAAATGAATGAGAATTACAAAAAAAATTACTAGCCTATCCTTTATTGGATTTCTTTTTTTATTCTATCTGACTGGATATTCTGAATCTTCCAATCTTTCTTCTTCTATTGCTCAAAAAGCGTTTGAAGCAATTCGAACGGCTAATAAGGTGTATACTTTTTGTGCGAGCTGTGGTGACTCGAAAGCAAAAGTATTCTACATGAACGAAAGGGGGATTGAACCTGTAAGTGATGGAAAGAACGGATATGAATATCGATTTTATTTAAATAAAAAACAATATGTAAACATTCTAGATTTGTATTTTCAATTAGAAAACAAATGGATTAATCTAGGACTTTATTCGGGACTTGTTAATTTTTCTATAAGCTACGAATTAAAACCTTCCCAATTGCCCTTTGACATCGAAGTGGAGGCAGAAAAGAATTTCAAAATACCTTCTGATTTAAAACCCCTCACTATTTTAGAAAAACAAATATTTGAAGAAGTCAATCTTGTTAGGACAAATCCAGCGGATTACGCGAAGAAGCTCCGAGAAAGAATTCCATTCTTTGAGGATACCGTTTATCGTCCCTTAGATCGCAGACCGCGGCAAACAAGAGATGGCGCAAAAGGTATAGAATCTGCCATTTCTTTTTTAGAAAAAATTTCTCCTATGGAGCCTTTTGTATTTTCATCTGACGCTAGTCTTGCCATTCAAGAACACTTGAAGAATAAAATTCAATATACAAGTCGATGGAGAGAGTTAAGAGAGCGTTATGGGAAATATATCAAAGATGCCGAGTTGATAAACATCATGGAAGGAGAATTCTACGGTTATAACATAGCTCCCGATTTAATCACTTATATTTTAGTGAGTGAAGGAAATGCAAAAGGACAATTTAGAAACTCTATCTTTGATAGAGAACAGCGATACATGGGACTCGGTTGCCAGACTGATTCGCGTTATGGTTATAAATGTCATTTGCTATTAACCTCAGGTCTAGTGCCAGAGGATAATGTCCGTAAGATGCAACTAGACAGAGTTACAGTTTCTAGCATTTCTTATCTTTCTGAATTTGAAAAGAAGGTAATTGAAGAAACAAATCTTTTGCGAACAAAACCAAAAGAGTATGTTGAATTTCTAAAAGTACGAAGACCTTATTATAAAGACCTGCTTTATAAAGAACCATTTCGTTCTCCTGTAGTGATTGTAGAAGGAATATCTGCTTTAGAAGAAGCGATTGCCTTTTTGGAGAAAGTAGAGCCGGTCTCAACTCTAAAGCCTGCCGAAGAATTGTCATTATCCGCTCGAGATCATGTGAAAGATTCTGGATCAAAAGGCATTACCGGTCATTATGGGTCTGACGGATCATCGCCTGTAACCCGCATTCAACGTTATAGAAAAGATGCAAAACTGGCAGGCGAAAATATTGACTATGGTTGGGTTGATCCGAGAGAAGTTGTGATTTCACTATTTGTGGACGATGGCATTTATGATAGAGGTCATCGAAAAAATCTATTTCAAAAAGACTTTGTCTATATTGGAGTCTCTTGTGGGTTTCATTTGGATTATCCGCTTATGTGTGTTCAGAACTTTGGAGCCTGGTAAAATATATCTAATCATTCAACAGGGCCGGATAATATATATTTACCTCTAATACATTAATACTCTATTATTACCGGTATCAACAACATACACATTTCCATACACATCCACATGAACAGAGTGAATTTGCGATATGCTATTTGCTGTTACCCCACCATTGTTTAGGGTTCCAGTTGTGAAACTTCCAAGTTGACCGTAAACTCTTGTTGCTGTAATAGAACCTTTCAGAAAAAACAATAACCGATTGTTATTGTAATCGGTTACATATAAATTATCATAGGGATCTACTGCTATCATCCAAACTGAGTTAAAATTATTTGCTGTGATTCCTCCTGCGCCACAACCTCCAATATTGTTTGCAATGCCGCAACTAAAACTTCCAAACTGCCCATAGACGGTAGTGGCTGTCGTCGTACCTGCGGGATAATATAATACCCGCTCATTGCCACTATCTGAAATATATAAATTACCTCCCGAATCTAGCGCGACCCCTGTTGGTGCTTTTAAACTATTTGCACTAATTGTGTTACCCCCACAACCGCCCGCGTTATTCGGTAGAGCGCAAGTGAAACTTCCAAATTGTCCATACACTCTAGTGGCAGTGGTACTTCCACCAGCGTAATAAAGAACCCGATTATTGGCAGGATCAGTTATATATACACCGCCCAATTTATCAGTTACAATTTGTTGTGCAGATTTTAGACTATCCGCACTGACTGCAGTTCCAACACAATTCCCAACGTTATTTGCTAATACACATGTGAAATTATTAAATTGACCGTAGACTCTTGCTGCAGTGAGGCTACCCGAACTTGGGAAAAATAATACTCGATTTTGAGCGTCCGAGGCAAATACATTCCCACTCGAATCCATCGTTGCATATTGTGGTGCATTTAAACTACTAGCAGATATTCCTCCATTGTTAGAAATTGCGGATGAATAACTTCCAGCCTGTCCATAGACTCTTGTCGCTGTAGTGCTGCCATACATGTAATATAAAACGCGATGGTTACTATAATCTCCAATGACAAGATTTCCAGCACTATCAGTTCCCACACCATCAGGTTGGTTGAGGCTAATAGCGCTTATTCCGCCGTTATTTATAGATGCAGATACAAAATCCGGTTGTCCGTAGACACGGTAGGCGTTAGTGCTACTGATTCGAATGCTTATAGAAGCAGATGCATTTCCGTTTGCGCTTGTTGCCGAAATTGTGTAGGTAGTCGAAGGAGTTTGTGTTGTAGGTGTGCCGCTTATTGCACAGGTCAATCCATCTAAGGTAAGTCCAGTCGGCAAAGTAGGAGTAACCGCACAAGTAGAAATAATTCCTGTTACTGTAGGAGACAGACTGGTTAGGGCAACATTTGCTGGAAGAACGTATTCTGTTAAGGAATAACTCAATGATAATACCGGCTGTGTAGGGGGCGTAGGCAAAGTAGGAGTAACCGCTGTTGTAGTAGTCGTAGTCGGTGCTGTTACAGGCGCTGGAGCTGAAGCGGTTTGTCCGGTTGAAGTATTTGATGGTGATAGGACTCTTGATAACCAAGTATATTCTAATGGGCTTCTGTCCATATTCGGGACACAAGCATTTAGAAGAAAGACTAAGTATCCGAATTTGCGCAATACTGGTTTCATGCTCGCCATTGTATTAGATTTTCAAAAAAGTCAAATCCTTTTGGGATTTGCAGGTTTATTTGAACTATAAAAAAAATCATTCCTCTTATGATATATATCATTCTTTTAGGGGCTTGCATTTTATAATATAAAAGATATAATAATTCCTATGGATAAAACGTTTTCAGTATTGGACGCGAATGAGGCTGTCGCAGATGTCGCCTATCGATTGAGTGAGGTAATCGCAATTTACCCCATTACCCCTTCTTCCCCTATGGGAGAGTGGGCAGACACTTGGATGAGCCAGGATCGTAAGAATCTTTGGAACTCGATTCCTTCTGTGATTGAAATGCAAAGCGAAGGCGGAGCAGCAGGGGCTTTACATGGAGCACTTCAGACTGGTTCCTTCGCTACAACATTTACTGCTTCGCAGGGGCTAATGCTTATGATCCCCAATATGTATAAAATTGCGGGGGAATTAACTTCCGCAGTGATACATGTAGCAGCTAGGTCGCTCGCTGCTCAAGGCTTATCGATATTTGGCGATCACTCTGATGTCATGGCAGTGCGTCAAACTGGTTTTGTCCTTTTTTGTTCTGACTCAGTTCAGTCCGCACAGGATTTTGCACTCATATCCCATTTGGCTGCGTTAGAGAGTCGGATTCCTTTCTTGCATTTCTTCGACGGGTTTAGAACCTCTCATGAAATTTCAAAGATTGAATTAATACCTGACGAATTAATCAAAAAAATGGTTCGCGAAGAATTTCTTTTTGCTCACAAAAGAAGAGCCCTGAATCCAGAACATCCAGTCCTACGCGGAACAGCTCAAAATCCAGATGTGTATTTTCAAGCAAGAGAGACGGTTAATGCATATTATCCGAAATGTGCTGCCATTGTAGAAAGACTCTTTCATGAGTTTGAAGAGCACACTGGCAGAAGTTATAAATTATTTGAATATTATGGAGATCCTAATGCAGAAAGAATTATTGTTATCATGGGATCGGGTGCCGAAGCAGTTCATGAAACAGTAGAGTATTTAATAGACAAAGGGGAAAAAATCGGCGTAATCAAGGTTAGGCTCTACAGACCTTTCCTGAATGAAAAATTTCTTGAGGCAATTCCTAAAACGGTTAAATCTATTTCTGTTTTGGATAGAACCAAAGAGCCAGGAAGTGCAGGAGAGCCTCTTTATCTTGATGTAGTGAATGCATTTTTCCAAGACCAGATGGGTAAAGTAAAAAAATGGGATAAACTTCCCCGCATCGTCGGCGGAAGATATGGATTATCCTCTAAAGAATTTACTCCAGCTATGGTGAAAGCTATATACGATCAATTGAAATCAGATAGTCTTAAGCATGGGTTCACTGTTGGAATAGTAGACGATATAACAAATACGAGCATCGATTATAATTCAGATTTTAGCATAGAAAAAAAAGACACAATTCGTTCCGTATTTTATGGGCTTGGTTCCGATGGAACGGTTGGTGCTAACAAAAATTCTATTAAAATTATAGGAGAGAATACTGATAATTATGTGCAAGGTTATTTTGTGTATGACTCAAAGAAATCTGGCTCGATGACCATTTCTCATTTACGATTCGGAAAAACTCCTATCCGCTCTACTTATTTAGTAGACCATCCAAACTTTGTAGCTTGCCATCAACCGATGTTTCTCGAAAGATTTGATATGCTCGCTGGAATTGAAGTTGGTGGAGTTTTTTTATTGAATACAAATAAGTCTTCCAATGATGTTTGGGAGTCATTACCCGGAAAAATTCAAAAAGATATTTTAGAAAAGAAGTTAAAATTTTTTGTTATTGATGCCTATAAAGCGGCTAACAGTGCCGGGATGAAAAATCAAATCAATACAGTAATGCAAACTTGTTTCTTTTCCATTTCAGGAGTCCTCCCAAAAGAAGAAGCAATTGAGGCAATCAAAGAAGCGATACGCGATACATACGGAAAAAAGGGAGGGGAAATCGTTGCGCGTAATATAAAAGCTGTTGATGATACTCTCAAGTTTTTATCTCAAGTGGATTATAGTAATTATGCGAAACCTTCTAAAGAGATTATTGAAGTAGGAGTTCCTATTTCGAATAAAGCCCCTCTTTTCGTAAAAGATGTGTTGGGGAAAATGCTTTCGGCTAAGGGGGATTTGCTCCCAGTCAGTGCAATGCCCGTTGACGGAACCTATCCTACTGGAACTTCCAAATGGGAGAAAAGAAGAATTGCACAGGAAGTTCCTGTCTGGGATAAGAGTGTTTGTATTCAGTGCGGCAAATGTGCGTATGTCTGTCCTCATGCTGTCATTCGAGTGAATGCATTTTCTCCTGATACAATCAAAGATGCGCCTACGAGCTTTGAAGTAGTAGATTCTAAAGTGCCAGACTTAAAGGAAAAAGGTTTTAAATTTACATTGCAAATTTCAGCAGATGATTGCACTGGTTGTGGAATCTGTGTAGATATTTGTCCTGCTAAGAACAAGTCCGAGGTGCGGCTAAAGGCAATCAATATGACGCCGATGGAAAATATTTCCAGTGAAAGCACGGCTAATTGGGAGTATTTCCAAACCATTCCGCCGATTGATAGAAGCCTTCTCAATATTCATCAGATTAGACAGCAACAAATGCAAGAGCCTCTTTTTGAATTCTCAGGTGCCTGCGCTGGTTGCGGAGAAACTCCTTATGTAAAATTGGTTTCTCAGTTATTCGGAGATAGAATGGTCATTGCAAATGCAACTGGATGCTCTTCTATTTACGGAGGAAATTTACCAACTACTCCCTGGACAAAAAACAAAGTGGGAAGAGGTCCTGCCTGGTCAAATTCTCTTTTTGAGGATAACGCCGAGTTTGGCTACGGGTTTCGAGTCTCTATCGACAAACAAAGAGAAGCTGCTTTAGAATTAGTGAATCTACTAAAGGACAAAATTGGTATTAGCCTCGCAGAAGGAATTTTGAATGCCAAACAGTCTGATGAGGCTGATATTTTCGAACAAAGGAAGCGAGTGGAAAAACTAGTTGAAATTCTAAAGGCTCATTCTGCTAGCAGTGGAGAAGTGAGACATTTATTAGAAATTTCTGATTCACTCGTTAAAAAGAGTGTATGGATTATTGGTGGAGACGGTTGGGGCTATGACATCGGCTACGGAGGATTAGACCACGTTCTTGCGAGTGGTAGAAATATAAATGTATTGCTACTTGATACAGAAGTTTATTCCAATACGGGCGGGCAGATGTCTAAGTCTACTCCCAAAGGAGCAGTTGCAAAATTTGCTACAGGAGGAAAGCCAGGTGTTAAGAAAGACCTGGGGCTAATCGCGATGAGCTACGGGAATATTTATGTAGCGACAGTCGCAATGGGTGCAAAAGACGAACAGACGTTACGTGCTTTAATGGAAGCAGAAAAGTATGACGGACCATCGATCGTAATTGCGTATAGTCATTGTATTGCCCATGGAATTAATATGACAGAAGGAATGAAACATCAAAAGGCAGCAGTTGATTCAGGTCAATGGATTTTATATCGTTATAATCCAGATAGAGTAGAGCAGGGGTTAAACCCATTAGAGATTGACTCTGCTCCTCCTCATGCACCTGTGCGAAATTATTTCGAAAGTGAAAATCGTTTCAAAATGCTAACAAAGAGTAAGCCTGAGATTGCTAAGAATTTATTTCAGCAAGCACAGGAAGATATTAATATCCGCTATAAGCATTTCGAATTCCTAGCTGGTAAAAATAAAGAAGAGGAAAAACATGATTAACCTTTCAACAAAGTATATGGGGCTTAATTTAAGAACCCCACTCGTAGCATCAGCAGGTCCGCTTTCCTATCATCTAGATGATATAAAAAGAATGGAGGATGCTGGAATTTCTGCTGTTGTTTTGTATTCTCTTTTTGAGGAGCAGATCGAAAAAGAAAATCAAGAACTACACCATCATTTGAACTATGGAACTCATAGTTTTGCTGAGGCTATTACGTATTTTCCTGAAGCAGGAGATTTTGAATCAGGTCCGGAAGAGTATCTAGAATACATTCGCAAAGTGAAGCAAAGCGTTAGTATCCCCATCATTGGAAGTCTCAATGGGTATACTTCTGGTGGATGGACAAACTTTGCAAAGCTCATACAAGACGCGGGTGCAGATGGGATAGAGTTAAATCTCTATAACGTTCCAACCGATGCAAATGTTACAGGAAAAGAATTGGAAGAAGATTTTGCGGAGACTCTCTGGCAAGTTCGTAAAACTGTTTCTATTCCAATTGCACTAAAACTCAGTCCTTATTTCAGCAATCTAATGAACTGTGCAAAGAAATTTGCAAATATGGGAGCCAATGCTCTTGTCCTATTCAATCGTTTTTATCAACCTGATTTTGATTTAGAGCATCTAGAAGTAAAATCCCATGTTCAGCTTTCCACGCCTAATGACTTAAGACTTTCCCTTCGCTGGATTGCTCTTCTTTATTCAAAAGTTCATTCTGATTTAGCGGGAACTGGTGGAGTGCATAGAGCAGAAGATATGTTGAAACTGCTCATGGCAGGGGCTAATGTAGGTATGCTCTGCTCAGTTTTAATTCGAGAAGGGATTAAGAAAATCTCTGTGATCGAAAAAGACATGATCGCTTGGATGGAAAAGCATGAATACGAATCTGTAACTCAAATGCTCGGAAGTATGAGTGCGGCTAAATACCATACTCCATTCGAATATGAGCGCGCACAATATATCAAGGCTTTACATAGTGTTCATATTCATGCGGAGAAGTGACCGTTAAAGTCTATCAGTTGCGTATAACGCTTCTCTACTCTTGAGTGCCATATTAGAGAAGTGAACTGTTGAATTGATATCTTTCAATAGATTAACAGGATAGATGATCCGCGGGTCTTTTCTTGTAACGATGGGGTAAAATCTTTTCTGGTCACGGTAAGAATAGGTTGTGAGGATAACAGCATTATCCCCGAAGACTTCATCAATATGGCGCGTCATTGTGTGCATACGGGAAGAAATTGTTTCGTTTACATCTTCCCAATTGACTAGCTCTCCACTGATCTCAATGTTTAAGTGAATAATCATTGCGAAGTCTTGTGGTTTCTTAGAGCGATTTTTATCCAATACTTTCTTGGCTACTTGTAAAGCATTTACATCATCACCGCGTCCTGTCTTTACTAGAACCGTTTTATTTCTAGGAAGAAGTTCGAAGCCATCTCCATAGCAAATGATTTCTTCTGCGTGATCTAAGTGGATATTCTTTTCTGCCTCAGGCATAGATAGAAGTTTTTTCTGTTGATAAAGCGAATATCCAATGTTCCAAAAGCATTGATATAAGAAAGGAGCAAGAAGAGTTCTTGGTAAAGATTTTATTTTTCCAAGAGAAGATACAAGTGCATTTAGAATATCAGGCTGAATTAATTTTTGGGCGGGGTAATCGTTTTCGTAAACAATTTTTGAAATTTCAAGTAATAGAAAAGATTTCATAGCAAGCGAAGTCTGAAAGTTCGTATGAAACAAAGGGAGGCTACCCTGCATTAGCTCCTCTGGTGTCTTGAAATTTACAAAGCGGGAAGTAGACGGATCTTTAATCGGATATTTTAAAAATCCTTTGTAGAATACATCGGATAACTCATTCAAGTTAAAATCTTTCATAATCTCCTCTGCACTGATGCGAATCGAATTTTCAAAGATAAGTGTCTCTGCCATCGTGTCCGTGTTCGTTATGCCTTCCAATACATACAATCGTTCTGGTTTAAATATCTTTCGAATCGAACTTGTCTGATTTGTGATTGCTTTATAGGCTTCTTCTTCATTGTTATTATGCGCGGCACATCCAAGACCTAAATCTGATCTATGCATATAAGCAATAAAAATGGCAGGCATTTCAGGAGTGTTGCAATGAGCGTTATTCGCAATATTATCGATGCGATTCCAGAACCAGTAGTTGTTTTTATCTGTTGAAACATTATTTCCATCAGTGCGTCCGAATCGAATTGTTGTGGCAGGATAACCTTTTTGTTTACTACCATGTACTCGTCCGTCAATGCATTTTGTTACCAGAATCTTTGGCGCACGAGCGGCAAATTCCGATATGACGTTCTTCATGCTATTAAGAGTTTCTGATTCGTTAATATTGTCTTGCAGGTATTGGTCTAGGTACTGTTCTGTATTCATTCTAACCGAACTTTACGCCTAACGTTCTAAAGAGCAAGCAATTTCCTAATTGAGAGTCTTTAAAAAAAATTACAAATCCGAAATGTCTTCCGTAGAAATTGTGCAAAGTCCTTCTTCGTCAAGATTTGTTACTGTAACCAAACGGTTTGCCTGATTGCCATAAATCTTTTCGAAGAGGTTGCGGGCA
>Ga0209175_10001255_pt1 | contig 12863 bp, 14 predicted proteins | sample JI91814C2DNA_FD_187506 | JGI IMG/M metagenome (GOLD analysis project Ga0209175, IMG submission 187506) | Wastewater effluent complex algal communities from Wisconsin, to seasonally profile nutrient transformation and Carbon sequestration -... | ecosystem: Engineered > WWTP > Effluent > Algae...
TAGTTTCGCAATCAAATACTATAAAACGTTTCTTTTTATTTTGATTTACATTAAAATGTGTTAGATACACTTCCCAAAATTTAGGATAATCTTTAACTATTTTCTTAAACCAATTGAGCTTCATATTTTATGTGAAATAAGTTAATTGAAAACGATTTTTAATTATTTCTTGAATATCGTTTATTGGTTGAAAATCGTTTTTAAGTTTTACTTTATCTAACTTCGATAACTCACTTAAATTCAAATACCTACCATCAGAATCATTCTTCAATCCTTCTTCCGTTCTAAATTTCAATAATTCTGCAAAAGCATCGGCACATGCTTCATAAATTATTGCATTTTGAGGTTCTAATTCGGCTAATTTTGAATATCTCGAAATTGTATTAGCTGTGTTTTTAATACCTTTACTTAATGATAAAATTCTAGCCGCATCAATCAAGGGCATTAAAGCTCTTCCTTTTAAATCAAACGTATCTTTATGTTCTCCATCATTTTCAACTAAAAACTGTCGGAAAAAACCTAATGGAGGTGAATTTTTCAACGCATCAGTTCCTAAATATGCGAAAAATAATTGATTATCATCGGTTTCTTCATGGATTGTTTTAGTAATCGAATCAACTAAACTTTCATTTCCGTAGACAAAATCATAATCAAAGAAAATAGTACACATCAAAATACCTTTTTCTCCAGGGGCTGTAATCCACCCTTTAAATTGATTGTTCCAATCGGAAACCGATTTACACCATAGCGGATTGCTTGCCATCATTTGTGCAGGACAATAGGCATAACCAACTTTATTTAGTGTTTTAGTAACTTTTTCAGCTAATTCGATGAAATATTTTTTCACTTCATCATATTTCTCTTCAGGAACATCTTCAAAAACAATTGCATTGTCTTGATCTGTGATTAATAATTGTTCTTTTCTGCCTTGACTACCAATATTTAACCATGCAAACTGGGTTGGAGGAGGAGTCTTAATTTTTTCAACTGCTAATTCAATAGCTCTCCCGGTAATTGCTAAATTGATTTCACCAACAATAGAAGAAATATGATTAATAGGCACATTTTTGTCTAATGAATGTTGAATTAAATCGGATAATTTTTCTCTAACTTCTCTTAAATCAGCTGATTTTTGGGCTCTTTTGCACTGTTTCAATAAAACACCTGGATTATTTGCTTGAGCTACTACAATATCATGTTCGGTAATAATTCCTGTTATTTCAGAATCATTAGAACCATCTTTTGTAACACATAAATGCGAAACACCATGTTTCAACATCATAATTTGTGCTTCGGCAATAGATAAATTATCGGCAACTGTAATTACAGGCGATGACATGATTTTATCAATTGAAACTTCAATACTAAATAATCCAGTTGCAATTTTTGAACGTAAATCTTTATCGGTTACAATGCCAATGGGTTTTCTATCTTTATGAATAATCATACTTCCAATTTTACTACTTGCCATTGTTTGAGCAACAAAACGAACAATGTCGTTAGGTGAAGCGGTGATTGGATTTGCAGTATATTTTATGGGTTGATAATATTGTATTTCGGCATTTTGATCATTATAAATAACATTCTCAGAAATTAACTTTCCTTTGTTACTTTTATCGTAAGGATTTCTTGTATTTGAAGCAAAACTTTCTAATAAAAAGCTCAAAACATCTGGGTTCTCAGCTACATAAGGTTTAAAAATCTCGATAGGAATTGCATAAATAATACTTTCTTCACGTGCTTTTGCTGTCATTAAATAATTATTCTTTGCAAAAAAAGGTCGTAATCCTAAAATATCGCCTTCGTCACATTTATCAATTAGGATATCATCCGCATCTGAAGTGACCGATAATCCAACTGCACCGGTAGCCACAACATAAAAAAAAGAATGTGTGGCATCGTTAATTTTAAAAAGTGTTTGGTTTTTTTCTAAATATAAAACTTGACAACTCTTGGCTATTGTCAATAATTTTTGATAATTTAAACTCGAGAATGGAGGAAAATTTTTTAAAAAGTCGGTTATTCGTTCAGCAATTGGATTTTTCATAGGTAGTGCATTTACAACACGAAGGTACAAATAAATGTTAGTATATCGAAGTTGTTTTTTAGAAATTCTATTTTACATAATGTATATTATAGTTCAATAAAAGTAGAAAAATAAGCCTTAAAAAGTCTTGCTTATCAATTATAGAAAGTTTAATTTTGCAAATCTCATTAAATATCACATGGAAAATAATCAAGCCCACAAATTAATAGAAAAAATTCAAAAAGAAATTTTACAAAATAAATTCTCTGTTGAAGATGCTGTTACAGATTTAAAAAAAGTTAGAGAAATTAGTTTAGGATTAAACAATCCTTTAGTTACAAAAGCACTTCGTTTAGCTTATGAACATTTAGAAAATAATAATGCTTTTTTTATTGGAATCCCAGAAGATGATCCAATTGATGATAATAATGTTGCATTGGATGAAAAAATTTCAGTAGAAAACAATTTAGAAAGTTTAAACTACTTCCTTTCTTTATTCACTGATTTAAGTAAGAAAAACAATTTATTAGATTTAAAAGAATACAATAAAGCTTTTCTATCATACTAGTTCTTTTCTATTTTACATAATATTAATCGGTAGAATTCATTTTTACCGATTTTTTTTTATTTTTCTTAACGCATTTCTATTTTCTATTCACCTAATTTTGTGCAAAATTCAAAACATGTCTAGAGTTAAAAAACCAAAATATAAATTATTACATCAATATTACAAATACACTGGATTTTATTCTTTTATTTGGGAAGGTGTCAAAAAAGCAATTTTGCCAACTGCAATAATTGTAGCCCTACTTTTTTATGTAAATTATAAAGTAATTAACTTGAATGAAGGATTGGTTTACATTACCCAAAATTTTAGTGATTTTTTTATTTTTTCAATCTTTTTGTTATCAGAAAGTGTTTTAGGATTAATTCCTCCCGATATTTTTATTGCTTGGACCAAAAATACTGAATCACCTCTACTCTATTTATCAATTTTAGCTTTTCTTTCTTATTTAGGTGGAGTTATTGCTTATTTTATGGGAATGACAATTGCAGCAATTCCTTCTGTAAATAAGTATTTATATGGTAAAATGACAAAACACATTATCAATATGCAAAAATGGGGCGGATTTTTAATCGCTGTTGGTGCTTTATTACCATTACCTTTTGCAATTGCTTGTTTGGCTGCGGGAATGATTAATTTTTCAAGAAAACATTTCTTCTTGTTTGCGTTATTGCGTTTCTTTCGTTTTATTATTTATGGCTTCGTAATATTTTCTGCTTTATCATGATAAAATCATTTCGATCAATCGCTCTTTTAGAAGGGCTATCCTTACTTGCCTTATTGTTTTTTGCAATGCCAATGAAATATATTGGTGGAGTTGATATTTATGTTAAAAATATAGGAATGACACATGGTGTGCTATTTATTTTGTACATTGCTTTTGCTATTTTGATTAAAAACGAACAAAAATGGTCTTTTAAAACCTTTTTAATCATTTGTTTAGCATCAATTGTTCCATTTGGAACCTTTTATGTAGAAAAAAAATATTTACAAAATTAAAGCGTGAAAATATTTAATTGGGCATATCAACTTTTCAAACAAATGGATTGTAGCGAAGATGTTTCGCTTTACCTAAATTTGTTTATCAACCTCATTATTCTAATACTGGTTGCTACCTTTTTAGATTTTATTTTTAAAAAAATATTTATCGTTTTTTTAGCCATAATTGCTGCAAAAACCAAGTCAAGCTTTGATGATTTTTTAATAGCTAATAAATCGGCTAAATATATAGCGCATTTAGTCCCACTTTTATTTATTTACAAAACGGTTCCTGTAATCTTAAGTAAATTTACCTATTGGGAGGATTTCTTTGAAAAAGGTGTAAAAATCTACATCATCATACTTTCACTTTGGATTACCCGAAGTATTTTTAATGCCCTTAAAGATTATTTAAAACATAAGCCACGTTTTAGCGATAAGCCAATTGATAGTTACATTCAAGTAATTATGATTGTTTTGTGGATTTTCGGAATTACTTCTTTTGTTTTGATAATGTTTGACACCACAATGAAAACATTGTTAACCACTTTTGGTGCAATTTCAGCCTTAATTTTCCTTATTTTTAAAGATACAATCCTTGGTTTTGTAGCCAGTATTCAGGTTTCTGTCAATGACATGGTTCGTATTGGTGATTGGATAACAATGGATAAATTTGGTGCAGATGGTGATGTTATTGAAATTAATTTAGCAACCGTTAAAGTACGAAACTTCGATAATACAACCACAACAATTCCTACCTATAGTTTAATCTCTGATAGTTTTAAAAACTGGCGAGGAATGTTAAACTCAAATGGGCGTAGGATAAAAAGACATCTGCTGATTAAAGCACATTCGGTTAAATTTATTACACCAGAAGAAGTGGAAAAATACAAACAAATTCAACACATAAGCTCGTATATTTCACACAGACAAGCAGATATTGATAAGTATAACAAAGCCAACAACATTGACAAATCTAACATTGTAAACGGCAGAAATTTGACCAATTTAGGCCTTTTCCGAAAATACATCAATCAATACATTTTATCGCATCCCGGAATTAACAAGGAGATGTTATTGATGGTTCGCTATTTACAACCCACAGAACACGGAATACCTTTAGAAATATATTGTTTTTCTAAAGACAAAGAATGGATCAATTATGAGTACATCATGGCAGATATTTTTGATCATTCAATAGCATCTATTCCTTATTTTGATTTAGAAGTTTTTGAATTAATTAGTACTGTAAAAAATTAAATTTATTCAACTTTAAAAAAATTATAGGCTATAATTCTCAATAAATAATAGAATTTGGTTAGAGACAAAATAGTAATATGCTACTATCCTTTTTTAGCGTAGCACAACATATTTTCTTCCTTTCAATTGTCTTTTAATTCAACCCAAATTATGCATTAGACTTCGTTATGAAAGCTAAAAACACAACAAAAATAAGTACTCACTTAACTCAACTAAAGATTAAAAAAGTCTGTTGGTATAAATTCTTTTAAAGCTAGCCCACATTTTTTCCGCAGGATTTAATTCTGGACTATAGGAGGTAGAAAAATAAGTGCTATATTTTCTGGTATTTTCAAATCTTTAGCTTTATGAAAAGCTCCGTTATCTAGTACTATTATTTTGAATTCGTCTGGGTTTTCTTTTGAAAACTCATCAAGGTATGTCTGAAAATTTTGAGAATTACATTGAGGCAATTCTAACATAAAACTTACTCCCGTTATAGGTGAAAAAGCACCTAACAAGTAGGTTGATTGAAAAACTTGTTGGAAAGGACAAATGGGTTTAACCCTAATTATTGTTAACGCTTTCCCGTATTTAGTCATCAACCCAAAGTGGCTTTCGTCTTGAAAAAATAAGTTTACATTTTGGAAGAATTCTTGTTCTATTTGCCATATTTCTTGGCAGATTCGACTGAAGTTTTTTTAAAAGTATCAACAGCTTCTTCATCTTTTTTTACGTGTCTTTTCCTAGTATCCTTTACTTTGGCACCAAAATGACGTTGACTGTACTTGAACAGGGTATTGTACAAAATTATTTTATCAAATTCTTGCTCAACCCAATTTTGTAATTCCGTAAAACCTCGCAAACCGTTTTTAGGATCTTTTAATTATTCTTCAATCTTTTGATGCTCCTCCTTAGTCAAGACCGAAGGACGACCGTCTCGTTTTTGATAATTCAAAACAGTATCAATGCCACCAGAGATATACATAGAACGCCATGTTTGCACACTGCTTTGGTTTAAACTAATAGTCAGCAAAAGCTCTTTTTGAAATTCCTGTTGTCTCATGTTTCTTTATTTCAATCAAAACAAGTATCCAATTTGAAATCATTGGAATACTATTTTTTTGAAGCTTACGTAATTCGTTTATACTTTCTTTTATCATAATTTGTTTTGGTGAAGACATTCTTTAATGATTTAAAGTTTAGTCCAAAAACACAATAGAAAATTCCAATATTTAAAATTTGGACTACTTATACCAAACACTCATATAAAATAGCCCAATCTACTAGTTCTTTTTCTCCAAAATTTTACAAAAAAATAATTACGTAGCCCAGCTATGAAATGATTTTTTAATAAAATTTTGAAAAAAAATAAATTCGCATCTTTAGACTATTTTATATGAGTGTTTGGTATTATTTTTTCAAATTGGTATTATTTAATCACAAAGAAACAAAGATTATCGCAAAGTTCGCAATTATCGTATAATACAGAAAAACACTTTATGAAACTTTGTGTTTTCTTTAGTGCAACTTTGTGTAACAACTAATTCGGAGTATACATTTCTACATTCCACACGTTTGCTAACAAGTTTACATAATGATAATGTACTTTGTCGTTTTTATCAAAAGCACCGTTTTTGTTGATGTCTTCGATACATCTAAAGTATAAACGATTTTGTGCTTCAATAATGTTCCAATCGATTAATTCTTGAAACTCTTCTGAAAGTTTCGTGAAATTTTCACCACTTGCGGTACTCAAATACAATGATTTGATGTCGTTTTGATTGATTTTTCCGTCTTTATTGGTATCCGCATCAACCAAAGTGTAAGCAATAATTTGTTTCTTGGTTTTTGAAGCAATTCCGTCTAAAAAAGTCGCAGTTTGAATTTGAATTTTTTTATCGGTTAATGGTTTTGTATTCATAGAATCAATGTGTTGAAAATTCAAATTATCAAAATATCCTGTAATTTCAAATCGGTTATAATTTGAAATCGCATAACTCACTTGATTTGTTTTACTACTTCCATACACCCTGCTATCTGCATCATACACTCGAATATCACCAACTGGATGAATTAAATATTGTGTTCCATGCATCAAAATAGGCAAATCGGCAACTTTAAAAGACGTAGTATCTCTTGCGGTATTTTCTACTTTAGATTTTCCATCTTCGTAAATTACTTTTGGTGTTTCCTTTTCTTGCTTGCAACTGATAAGTGCGGTTAGCAAAACTATTGATGTGATAATGCGTTTCATGGAAAAGTATTTAGAGTCAAATATACTAAAAAACATTGATTACAGCCTTGCAACCAATTTAATATTAAAAACTCGAGTGGTCATGTAATTTGGAATTCCGTATTGCGATTTCGTATATACATCACGCACCCATGTATTTGTAATTGCATTTTGGTTGTTGAATAAATTGAAAATTTCTAATCCCAATGAAAATTCATTAAACGGTTTTAGCCACAGTTTAGATGATTTAATTTTTTCATCTTTAAACACAAAAGAAAATCCAACATCTCCTCTACGGTAATCGTTCAAACGTAATTGATAGGCGTATGGGTCAGCATAAGCAGGTGAACCTCCAGGCAATCCTGTGTTATAAACCAAATTCAGATATAATCTCAAATTTGGAATATTTGGCATATAATCTTGAAACAAAACGCCAAATTTTAATCGTTGATCAGTTGGACGAGCAATAAAACCTTTTCCGTCTTGATTTTCTTCTGTTTTTAAATAGCCAAAAGTAAACCACGATTCTGTTCCTGGTACAAATTCTCCGTTTAAACGAGCATCAAAACCATAGGCATAAGCTTCGGCATTGTTGTTAGCTCTGTATCGAATGCGAACGTTATCAATTGTATAGGTGTTTACGTCTGTTATGTTTTTATAATACGCTTCAGAAACCAATTTAAAGGGTCGATTCCACAATTTAAAACTATAATCGTTACTCAACACAATATGGAGTGATTGCTGAGCTTTTACATTGGTTTGTACTACGCCATCATAATCTCGTAATTCCCTATAAAATGGAGGTTGATGATATAATCCTCCTGAGAGTCGAAACAACATATCTTTATCCCAATTGGGTTTAAAAGCAAATTGAGCTCTTGGTGAAAACGTAATTTGACTATCGCCTTTAGGTCTTTCAACAGCATCAACTTGCCATTGATGCGCACGAATTCCTGCATTGACCCAATAGTTATGTTCGCCTATATTTCCTCTGTAATTCCACTGCGCGTAACCTGAAAAACGATTGATTTTAGTATAATTAGTTGCTCTTACATTTTGGTAAGGTGCTAATGGACCAACATACGGATTATAGGGTTGGTCATTTTGATAATCTAAAATAGGATTAGGCAATGAAAAACCTGCTGAATCAATAACTTCCCACTCCACAATTCTATCACGAATATCTTCAAGCGAAAATTTTGCGCCCCATTCCAATTGTGATTTTTTATTTAATTCGTGAAATCCCTTGACTTCAGCATTCACAATCAAAGCATCTAAATTGTTACGTGCGTGATTTAATTGTGACCCAATTCCTCGCGTAAAAACAACATCACCAAATGTTTCCGAACCAATATTAGCATCTACTTCGCCCAAACGATATTGCGCTAAAATGTCATAATACTCTTGTTCTTGCGTGTGATATCCCGAAAGGATAAACTTCAATTTATTTTTTTCGTTGTATTGATAAACGGCTTTTCCTGCACCAAAAGATGTTAGGTATTTATCTTTTTCTTGTCCTTCATAAAATACCAAAAGCGCAATGGGATCATCGATAGTTCCAAAATTGGTTTGACGTGTTAAAGGTTCGTAATTGTATCTATTTTGCGAAATGTTTCCTAAAAAACTAAAATTCCATTTGGTAGAAGCATTGAAATTCAACAAGGTTTGCACATCAAAAAATGTAGGTCTAAAATTGGTTTCTGTTTCCTGACTATTTACTAAAAGACTATTATCTCTGTATCGAACGCCTGTAATATTTGTCCATTTTTGATTTTTAGAAATTCCTTCAACTGTTAAACTCCCTCCCAACAAACTTGCTTCTAAACTTGCTGCAAATTGTTTTGGATTTCGATACGTGATATCTAAAACAGAAGACAATTTATCGCCGTACTTCGATTGAAATCCTCCAGCAGAAAAATCCACATTTTGAACCATATCAGTATTCGTGAAACTCAAACCTTCTTGTTGTCCTGAACGAATTAAAAACGGACGATAGACTTCGATTTCGTTTACATAAACTAAGTTTTCATCGTAATTTCCACCACGAACTGCATACGAAGTACTTAACTCATTGTTAGAATAAACACCTGGAAGAGTTTTGATAATATTTTCGATTCCAGCATTAGCACCCGGAATTTTTCTAATGATTACAGGGTCAATTGTGGTGACACCTTCGATACGTTTTTTACTGTTTCCAACCAAAACTACTTCACCAATTTCTTCTACTTTTGAATTTAAAACTGGATTTAGTTCAAAATCTTCATTTGGTTTTAAAATAACTTTTAATTCAGTTTTTTTAAAAGATACATGTGAAAAAACAAGTGTTACTATTTTATTTGCTGGAATTTCTAATATGTAAAATCCATTAGAATTTGTAACAGTTCCCAAATCATCTGCTGAGATAGTTACATTTTCAACTGGATTATTGTTTTCGTCCAAAATAACACCTTTAACACGTGCATTTTGAGCAACAGAAAAAACAGAAAATAAACTAAAAACTAAAAATAGAACTATATTTTTCAAACGAATGCATTTTAATTATTTATAAAAATAAGATTCAAAGGTAGTTGAATTTTGTAAATTATCAGTTACAATAATCTTTAAATCATTTCTACCTTCAACGTAAATTGCATCCTCTAAATTGTGTGAAAGCTTTTTTGTTTTGTAATCGTACTCCATTAAAATCCATTTTCCATTTAAATAGCCATTATAAGTTTCTATACCTGAATGTAAATCGGTTATAGAAACACTAATCGTTTTTTGGTCAATAAGTTTTTTTCCTTCAACAAAATTTACATTATAAATTCTTGGTGGAATTGTGTCTTGTGCTAATTTATATCTTCCTAACGTTTTTATTCTGGTTGATAATGTATTGCCTTTTCTGAAGGTTTTATTGTACTCTAATTTGTTACCATCAAGCATTGCTATGTAAGTTTTACTTAATTGTTCTTCGGTTAATCCAGCAACATTAGAAAATGTAAGTGTGATGTTTTTATGTACTGGAACACTATCATCGTGTAAAGTAACACTATCAGTACTTACATCAAAATTCATATAAAAATTATTGTAAAAAGCGTTTTCAGGTATAAAAACAGAAACATTATTTTTTTCGAAAATAGATTCCACTTTTGCTTTAACGTAATAAGGTGTTTTTTGAAACGTTTTTTCAATTTTTGTCTCTTGAATAGCGAATTCGATTGGAATTATTAATTCGACCTTATTTCCATGAAAATCATAAACTTCAACTCTATAATTATAATTGGAATTGGGCTGCACATTAATTATTCCATCTTTTTTATTTCCAGAAACAATTGAAAGTGAATATTCATTCAATCGAAAAAGTTTTTGGATGCGTTGCCCCATTTCTTGAAAACGTTCATAATCAATAAAATTATTAATGTATCGCGATTCATCAAAAGCAAATGAATCAAAACCATATTGGTATTGTAAAACACCATTTAGAAAAGCTTTCACTTTGTACAAACCATTTTTATTATAGCCGTTTGTACAAAAATCGTAAGCATTAATTCCAAAAGCTATTTTTCCATTAGCTTTTACTTTTACACCCAGATAAATCCCTTCAGCATTTTTAGAGAAAGAAATATTAATTGGTTTTTGAGAATTATTAACTGTTGTAGAATCTATAGGATAAGCTACAATACCTTGAATAATCGGTTTTCGTTCATCGACAATTATTTTTTTTAATCCAAAATGCATTGGATTGATGATTTGTTCTGATTTAGTATCTCTAAATTCAAAATGCAAATGCGGACTGCTACTTCCTCCCGTATTTCCAGAATAAGCAATAATATCCCCTTTTTTTACAGGTAATTCAGTAGGATACAAATACATTTCAATTTCATAAGTTGTCTCCTGATATTGCTTCTTTTTAATATAATCTTCAATCACGCCATTAGTTTTTTGCAAATGACCATAAACCGAAGTATATCCATTTGGGTGCGTAATGTAAATCGCCTTTCCATATCCAAAAGTTGAAATTTTGATACGCGAAACATAGCCATCACCAGTGGCATAAACAGGCAATCCTTCTTTTCCTGTAGTTTTAAAATCTAAGCCCGAATGAAAATGATTACTGCGCAACTCGCCAAATGAACCCGATAAATCTAGCGGAATACCTAAAGGGGACTGAAAAGTTTCTTGAGGATAATCTTGACTAAAAACAGAAAGAGGTAGGAGTAAAATAGCGAATAGAAACTTCATTATACTTTTGTTTACTGCTAAAATAATAAAAAAAATGAGTTAAACAGAATAAAAATCATGCTTTAATTAAAATGCTTAACAACCAAATACTTACAAATAAAAAATTAATCATAAAATTTAGTAAAAACAATTGCTATTTTTGAATACTAATGTTAACTTTGTAAAATATTGAAATGAATTGTATCGTTAATGAACGGATTATCTGAATTAATTGATTCTTTAGAGGTTAAATTTTTTAAGCTGAATCAAAAATTGGTTCTATTAACAAAAATCAATTTTGAATTGCAAGAAGAATTGTTGCTTTTAAAAAAAAATCAACAAGAGCAATTTGAAGAGATTACTTCTTTAAAGAATCAAATAGATACTCTAAAAATGGTCAATTCTTTATTAGGCAGTGAAGAAAATAAAAGGGAAACAAAACTCAAAATAAATTCATTAATTCGTGAAATTGATTATTGCATAGCGCAACTTTCTGATTAGAAAGTATTATGAGTGAAAAACTGAAAATAAAAATATCAATTGCAGACCGAGTGTATCCGCTTACCGTAGATACATCGCAAGAAGAAGGGTTAAGAAGTGCTTCTAAAAAAATTGATGCTATGATTAAACAGTTTGAACAAAGTTATGCTGTGAGAGATAAACAAGATGTGTTAGCCATGTGTGCTTTGCAATTTGCCGCACAAGTAGAGCAAAAACAAATCACAAGTTCACAAGAAAATGAAACAGCTATAACCAGATTGCAAAATTTGGATAAAAAATTGAGTGAGTTACTTTCAAAATAAATACGTTCTTACAACATAAATACAATACTGCCTACATTAGTATATATTTGATAAACTCAACACTAACAAATTAAACGAGTGAATCTGTGCAACTATAACAAGCCCTTTAGTGGGAAGTTTGAACTGCAAGTTAACTCAAATCTTGTATAACCGAGTTTATACAAACACCTAATGTAGGCTTTTTTTATAATTTTTTTTACACATATCATGATACTAAACATAATAATAGGTATTTTAATCGGTCTTGCAGGAGGTTTTGGAGTTGCTAAATTTTTAGAAAAAAGCAATGTTTCAAACCTAATTAAAAACGCAAAAAAAGAAGCTGGTTCAATCTTAAAAGACGCAAAAGCTGAAGCTGAAGCCACCAAAAAAGAGAAAATTTTACAAGCAAAAGAAAAGTTTTTAGAACTAAAAGCAGAACACGAACAAGTCATATTAGCTAGAGATAAAAAAACCGCTGAAGCTGAAAAAAGAACAAGAGATAAAGAATCTCAAATTTCTAATGAATTAGCAAAAGCTAAAAAAGTTAACGATGAAGCAGAAGCAAAAATCGCAGAATATTTGACTAAAATTGAGCTTTTAGACAAAAAACAACAAGAAATTGATAGATTACATAAAAGCCAAGTAGAGCAATTGGAAGTAATCTCTGGATTGTCTGCTGATGAAGCTAAAAATCAACTGGTAGAAAGCTTAAAAGCTGAAGCCAAAACCAATGCTATGTCTTTTATACAAGATACGGTTGAAGAAGCAAAAATGACTGCACATCAAGAAGCTAAAAAAATCATCATAAGCACCATTCAACGTGTAGGAACCGAA
>Ga0209175_10001262_pt1 | contig 12828 bp, 11 predicted proteins | sample JI91814C2DNA_FD_187506 | JGI IMG/M metagenome (GOLD analysis project Ga0209175, IMG submission 187506) | Wastewater effluent complex algal communities from Wisconsin, to seasonally profile nutrient transformation and Carbon sequestration -... | ecosystem: Engineered > WWTP > Effluent > Algae...
TGCAGCGCGGCGATCATGGCGTCGGTGATTTCGGCGGCCTTCATCCACGGGCGCTGCTCGAAGGGCACCACGTCGCTGGGGACTTCCTGCCAGGTTTCGCCTTCAAATTTGACCGAACGGTTGCCGTTCCAGAAGTAGGTGACGTGGCCGAATTTCTGGGTTTCGGAGCAGGCGAACTGGGCCAGGCCCGATTTGCTGAACCACTCGCCCGAGGTGTCCTTGATGGCCGGCGGGGCGACCAGGAAGCGGGCCGGCAGTTTCAGGTCGCCGTCGTACTGGAGCATGCCGGCGTAGGTCACCCTGGGCGCACGCACGCGGTCGAACTTGTCGAAGGCGGCTTCTTCGAAGGCGCGGGTGATCTCGATGGCGCGGTCGCCACGGAAGTTGAAGAAGACCACCGAATCGCCGTCCTCGATGGTGCCGATGGGCTGGCCGCCGTCGGCAATCACGAACTCGGGCAGATCCTGGTCGATGGTGCCGGGGTGTCTTTCGCGCAGTCCGTTCACGGCCTCGGTGGCGTTGGCAAACTGCGGGCCTTCGCCGAGCACGTGGGTTTTCCAGCCCTTTTCAACCATCGGCCAGTTGGCGTCGTAACGATCCATGGTGATGAACTGGCGGCCGCCGCCGGAGGCGATGCGGGCGTCGAAACCGCCGCTGCTGACTTCGGCCAGGAAGGCCTCGAAGGGCAGCACGTATTCCAGGGCGCTGGTTTCAGGCACGTCACGGCCGTCGAGCAGCGCATGGATGCGCACGGTTTTGATGCCCTCCAGCCTGGCCTGACTGACCATCGCCTTCAGGTGGTCGATGTGGCTGTGCACATTGCCGTCGGAGAACAGGCCGATGAAGTGGATCACGCCCCGGCCGGCCTTGGCACCGGCCACGATCTGCTGCCAGGCCTCGCCCTGCCAGATCGCGCCGTCGGCGATGGCGTTGGCGACCAGCGCCGCGCCCTGGGAATACACCTGCCCGGCGCCGATGGCGTTGTGGCCGACCTCGGAGTTGCCCATGTCGTCGTCGGAGGGCATGCCCACCGCGGTGCCGTGGGCACGCAGGGTGATGTGGGAATGCTCGGCAAACAGCCGGTCGAGGGTCGGCTTGCGGGCGGCGGCGATGGCGCTGCCCACATCGGTTTTGGGAATGCCGTAGCCATCCATGACGATGACGACAACCGGGCCCGCAACGCCGGGGAAGGCGGGGAGTTTTTGCAGCATGGTCGATTCCTGAGCGAAAAATTCGGGGCCGGCACGGCTGGGGCAAGCCCCGGCGGCATCCGGCAAGTCCGCCATTTTCCTTCAAATCGGCGGCGCCTCACAGCCACAACGCTTACCCGGTGCGAATCGCTGCACGCCCGGGGCTGAACTGACGGGCAAGTGCGTGCCCGTCAATAAGAGGCCGGGGGCCGCTGGTCACACGCCAGGCCTGGGCACGGCGGTTTTCTTGGGGCTCAACCGCTTGGGCCGGAACTGCCGGGTGTCGCGGTAATAGTCGGGCACTGCGTTGTCGGGGGTCACGCCGGGAATGCCCAGCAGCGGCAGGGGCGACAGAGCGGCGTTTGCGAAGGGATGCAGCGGATCGGTGAAACGCGCGGCGAGCCAGGCGTCGGTTTCGCGCTGGCGTTGTGCCGCCGGCAAGGCCAGCCAGGCGGCGTCCACATGGCGGTAGATCGCCTTGGCACACAGGCCGAAAAACGGCTGGCGGAGCTGGTCCCAACTGCCGTGGCCGAAGATCAGGAAGCGGGTTGACGCGAGCAGTTGCGCGCGACGATTCCAGAAGGCCTCTTCCCATTCATGGGCGGCCAGCAGGGCCGGTATGGCGGGGTCGGTGGACACGACGACGATGCCGCACTCGTCGAACTGGGTCAGGGCATCGCGCAGCGGGCCACGGCCCGGCAGGCCGGCAGCGCTGCGGGCCGCCTGCTCGCGCAGATGAAGGTCATTGCAGGCGGATTTGGTGTGCGGCCAGACGCACCAGGCCAGCGCATTGAAGAAATCGTGCCAGTCGTCCGCGCGGGTCGGCACTTCGCCGGTGGCATGGATGTGCTGCTCGTAGGCCGGCAGCTCGGCCGGGGGCAGGATGAAGCGTATCGGCCGGCCGCTGCCAGAGCGCGCCGTGGGCGCCATTCGGCCAAGCAGCGCAGTCAGCGAGTCGGCGCTGGGAAGCCCATCGGAAAAACCGGACAGCAAGCCGGCAATCGGCTCAAACAGCGGGGCGGCGGCGAAAGCGGCAGGTGACGGAGGCATGTGTTGGTCGGACTGGAATCCGGCCTGCACGGGCGCGCGCCTGGCGCTTACTCACCGGGCGGCGTGATCGGCGTGGCGGCGGCCTCGGCAAGGGCGAACTGGAACTTGCCCGCCTTGCGCACGAAGGTGCCGACAAGCTTGCCCGGCGGATCGGCCGGGGCGTCCTTCCAGGTCTGGAACTCGCATTTTTCGGTGCTGGCGAGGTACCAGCTCTTGCCCTGTTTGAGGGCCCACAGGGAATCGCCGGCCTCGTAGACTTCCATTTTCACGCTGCCCGTCACGCCGGACTTGATGCTGTGCCGGCGCATGCAGGCGGGCATCCGCGAAACGACGACGGCCTGCTCCACCTCGTCGCTCCAGAACCAGCGCTGCTCGCGCACAAGGGTGATGGACTGATCCTTCCCATCGATGAGGAAGGCCGTGCCTTCGTACTCGCAGGCAGCGAGCAGGGGCACGGCAACGAGGCCCAGCAGACTTCTAAGGATGGAATGCATCGCGCAGTAGGGGAGTGATCAGGTGAGTTTCCAGCCGATGGTTTCACCGCCACGCAGCGGCACCAGGGGATCGCCCGGGAGGTAGTCGACACCGGCCGGCACATCCCAGTTTTCCTTGACCAGGGTGATGGTGTCGGCGTTGCGGGGAAGGCGGTAAAAATCCGGGCCGTTGAAGCTGGCGAAGGCTTCGAGCTTGTCGAGGGCGCCGGCCTGCTCGAAGGCTTCGGCGTACAGCTCGATGCCGGCATGCGAGGTGTAGCAGCCGGCACAGCCACAGGCGGCTTCCTTGGTGCTCCTGGCGTGGGGCGCCGAATCGGTGCCCAGGAAAAACCTGGGGCTGCCGGACGTCGCCACCCGCAGCAGCGCTTCACGGTGGGTTTCGCGCTTGAGCACCGGCAGGCAGTAGTAATGCGGACGGATGCCGCCGGTAAAAATGGCGTTGCGGTTGTAGAGCAGGTGGTGGGCGGTGATCGTCGCCCCCACGTTGGAGCCGGATTCGCTCACGAACTGCGCCGCCTCGGCGGTCGTGATGTGCTCGAAGACAATGCGCAGCGACGGGAATCGCGCTGCAACCGGCGCCAGTACGCTATCGATAAAAACGCGCTCGCGATCAAAGATATCAACGTCAGCATGAGTCACCTCGCCATGAACACAGAGAACGATGCCCCGCTCGGCCATCCGTTCGAGAACGGGGTAGATGCGGGCGATGTCGGTGACACCGGCATCCGAGTTGGTGGTTGCGCCGGCCGGGTAGAGCTTGGCGGCGATGACGAAACCGCTGTCGGCGGCCTTGTCGATCTCCTCGGGCTTGAGGGTGTCGGTGAGATACAACGTCATGAGCGGATCGAACTTGAGGCCCGCCGGCACCGCGGCCAGGATGCGGGCCCGGTAGGCGGCGGCCTGCTCGACCGTGGTCACCGGCGGACGCAGGTTGGGCATGATCAGCGCGCGGCCAAAGCGGCGGGCGGTGTCGGGCACCACGGCAGCCAGCGCGGCGCCATCGCGCACATGCAGGTGCCAGTCGTCGGGGCGGGTGAGGGTCAGGTTCAGCATGGCGTTCGATCCGGTGCAGATTGCGAATTGCACATTTTAGCAGTCCGGCAGGCCCCGCCACCGTGCGGTTTTCCGGGCGCCTGGAGGGCCCGGAATTCGGAAATCCGAACGCCAGCCCGCCAGCCCTGACAGGCATCCTGTTTAAATTCAGCCAGTTGCGTTTTCAGCGCAGCCCACAAAAAGCTGGCACAACTCCTGCAATGAAAAGGGTAGACGACGCCGCCGCGCCGCCCCACTCACCCTGCAGGAGATTCGAATCATGCGTAGCTCCCTCAAGTTTTCCGCCACCTGTCTGATCGCCACCCTGCTCGCCCAGCCCGTCCTGGCCCAGGAATCGCCGACCCTCAAGAAGATCAAGGACAGCGGCACCATCGCCCTCGGCCACCGGGAATCCTCCATCCCCTTCTCGTACTACGACGACAAGCAGCAGGTGGTCGGGTACAGCCACGAGCTCATGCTCAAGGTGGTCGATGCCGTGAAGGCCGAGCTGAAAATGCCGACCCTGCAGGTCAAGCTCACTCCCGTCACCTCGCAGAACCGCATTCCGCTGGTGCAGAACGGCACCGTCGATATCGAGTGCGGTTCCACCACCCACAACGCCGAACGCGCCCGCCAGGTGGCCTTCTCCAACACCATTTTCGTCATCGGCACGCGCCTGATGACCAAGAAGGATTCCGCCATCAAGGATTTCCCCGACCTCGCCGGCAAGAACGTGGTGACCACCGCCGGCACCACCTCCGAGCGCCTCATCCGCAAGATGAACGAGGACAAGAAGCTCGCCATGAACATCATCAGCGCCAAGGATCACGGCGAGGCCTTTCTCACCCTCGAAACCGGCCGCGCCGTCGCCTTCATGATGGACGACGCCCTGCTCTACGGCGAGCTGGCCAAGGCCCGGCGCCCCGCCGAATGGACCATCGTCGGCACGCCCCAGAGCTTCGAGGCCTACGGCTGCATGATGCGCAAGGACGATCCGGCCTTCAAGAAGGTGGCCGACGCGGCGCTGGCCAAGGCCATGACCTCCGGCGAGGCCGAGGCCATCTACAAGAAGTGGTTCACCCAGCCCATTCCCCCCAAGGGCCTGAACCTCAACTTCCCGATCTCCGAGGCCATGCTGAAGCTCTACAAGGCCCCCAACGACAAGGCCTTTGAGTAAGCCTCAGAGCCGGTACGGGTCATCGCCCATGAGCTACCAATGGAACGGGAGCATCTTCTCAAGCCAGCTCCCCACCGGAGGCACGGGCTACATGAGGTGGCTCCTGGAGGGCCTGGCGCCGGGTTTCACGCTGCCACAAACCTATCGGCACGTGCTCTTGCCGATGGCCTTCCGGCTGGTCGTGCCGCCGCTCACCTCCGGGCTCCTCAACATTTTCAAGAACTCCGCCGTGTGCCCGGCCGCGTGGCGCACCGATTCCGGGGAGCCCGCATGATCTCCATCCACAATGTTTCCAAGCACTACGGCAGCTTCCAGGTGCTGACCGATTGCAGCACCGAGGTAAAAAAGGGTGAAGTGGTCGTCGTCTGCGGGCCGTCCGGCTCGGGCAAATCAACGCTGATCAAATGCGTCAATGGCCTCGAACCCTTCCAGTCCGGCACGATCAGCGTCGATGGCATCTCGGTGGGCGACCCGAAGACCAATCTCTCCAAGCTGCGCAGCAAGGTGGGCATGGTGTTCCAGCATTTCGAGCTGTTCCCCCACATGAGCATCACCGACAACCTGTCCATCGCCCAGGTGAAGGTGCTCGGCCGCTCGAAGGACGAAGCCCGCGACAAGGGCCTCAAGCTGCTCGAGCGGGTCGGCCTCAAGGCCCATGCCGGCAAATTCCCCGGCCAGCTCTCGGGCGGCCAGCAGCAGCGCGTCGCCATCGCCCGCGCCCTGTGCATGGACCCGATCTGCATGCTCTTCGACGAACCCACCTCGGCCCTCGACCCCGAGATGATCAACGAGGTGCTCGAGGTAATGGTGGAACTCGCCCAGGAAGGCATGACCATGATGTGCGTCACCCACGAAATGGGCTTCGCGCGGAAAGTCGCCAACCGGGTGATCTTCATGGACCAGGGCCGCGTCGTCGAGGACGACACCGCGGAAGCCTTCTTCGCCACCCCCCGCTCCGAGCGGGCGCAGCAGTTCCTGGCCAAGATTCTTGCGCACTGAACGCGAAGGGCTCGCACCGCAATGATCCACATTCTCGCCACCGGCGGCACGATCGCCGGCGAAGCCGATCCGACCAGCGGAGGCAGCCGCTACAAGGCCGGCGTACGCCCGGTGGGTGCGCTGCTGGCCTCCGTGCCGGGTCTGGCGGAGGCGGCCGAAATATCGGCGGAACAAATCCTCGCCCTCGACAGCAAGGACATGACGCCCGCCGACTGGCTGGTGATTCTTGCTGCCGTGCGCCGGGCGCGGCTTGACCCGGCCATCGACGGCATCGTCATCCTCCACGGCACCGACACGCTGGAAGAAACGGCGTATTTCCTGCATCTGACGCTCCCGGCCGGCACGCCGGTGGTGCTCACCGGCGCCATGCGTCCGGCTGACCACCCCGAGGCCGACGGGCCGGCCAACCTGCTCGCGGCCATCCGCCTCGCCAGCAGCAGGGAAGCCCGCGGCAAGGGCGTGCTGGTGGTGATGAACGGCGCGGCCCACGACGCCCGCCACCTGATCAAGGCGCACACCAGTGGGCTGGACGCCTTCGAATCGGCCGAAGCCTGGAGCGCCGCCCGGGCCGATGGGCGCTTTGCCGATCTCGATGTGATGAACCTTCCCCGGGTGGACATCCTGCCCGGCTACGCCGGCGCACCGGCCAGACTCATCGACGCCTGTGTGGCGGATGGCGCACGAGGCCTGGTTCTGGCCCTGGCCGGACATGGCAGCGTTCCGGCCTCCTGGCTGCCGGGCCTGCGTCTGGCGCGGGATCAGGGCGTGGCGATCCTGCGTGCCAGCCGCTGCGCCGGGCCGGTGACCCGCAACGCCAATGCCGACGATGACGGTGAAGGCTGGCTCACCGCCGGCGACCTTCCCCCGCCCAAGGCTCGCATCGCGCTGATGCTGGCCCTCGCCAGCCGGTTTTCCGCCGCCGAAACCCAGGCCCTGCTGCTCAGGCCTTGACGCCTTTCGCCTTCTTCACGAAGGCCGTGCGCGCCTCTTCGAGAATCTGGGCCAACTCTTCCCGCGCCTCCCGCGACGACTGGATCAGCTTGCTTTCGTCGTGGGCGATCGCCTGCTGACGCGCCAGCACTTCCGCATCGTGGCGGGCAAAGCTGCTCATCATCTGTTCCACCAGCGCCGGAGGCTCGTGGAGCAATTCGAGGGTCCAGCGGGCCATTTCAAGGCTGGAGGGCAGGGTTTCGCGGATTTGCCGCTCGATGCCCAGATCCATCAGTCGGCCGGCATGGAAGCGGTTGCGCGCCCGCGCCACGATCTGCACATCCGGAAAATGCTTGTGCACCAGTTCGGCGGCACGTAGCGAAGCCTTCACGTCGTCAATGGCCAGCACGAAAACCTTGGCCTCCCCCAGTTGCGCCGAATGCAGTACATCGAGGTTGCCCGCGTCGCCGTAGAACACCTTGAGCCCGAACTTGCGCACGGTATCCACCTGCTCGGTATCCACGTCCAGCGCCGTAAAGCGGATGCCCCGAGCCAGCATCAGGCGGCCGACGATCTGGCCGACCCGGCCGAAGCCGGCGATGACCACTTCACTGGCCTCGCCGGGCATTTCGTCAAAGGCACGCGGCGGGACTTTCGCCGCCTCGACCCGGGCCAGAAAGTCGCCGAGCATCAACAGCAGCGGCGACACCGCCATCGACAGCGCCACCACCAGCGTGAGCTTGTCGGCCTGCACTTCGCCCAGCACCCGGAAGGACTGGGCCGCGTCGAACAGCACGAAGGCGAATTCGCCGCCCTGGGCCAGCGCCAGCGCCAGCAGTCGGGCCTCCGGCTTCGCCCCGCCCGCCAGCCGGCGCAGGCCATACAGAACACCACACTTGATGGCGACCAGCCCGACGGTCAACCCGAGGATCTGCCACGGAAACTGCACCAGCAGGCCCAGGTTGGTGGACATGCCCACGGCCATGAAGAAGAGCCCCAGCAACAACCCCTGAAAGGGCGCGATGGACGCCTCCAGCTCATGGCGAAATTCGGAATCGGCCAACAGCACCCCGGCCACAAAGGCCCCCAGCGACATGGACAGCCCGCCCGCCTGCATCATCAGCGCCAGCCCGAGCACCGTCACCAGCGCCGCGGCGGTAAACATCTCCCGGCTATTGACCCGTGCCACGTGGTGGAACAGGGCATTCAGCAAGGGCCGGCCGACCACCGCCACCGCCACCAGCAAGCCGAGGCCCACCGCCGGGTGGGTGAGTGCGGTGGATTTACCCGTGCCGAAAAGTGGAATCAGCGCCAGCAGCGGAATCACCGACAGGTCCTGGAACAGCAGGATTGCAAAGGCATCGCGCCCATAGCGCGTTGACAACTCGCGACGCTCGGCGAGGGTGGGCAGCACAAAGGCCGTCGATGACAGCGCCAGGATGATGCCGACCAGCGCCGCCGCCGCCAGCGACAAGCCAAGGTAGCGCCCCGCCACCGCCAGCGCCGCCGCCGAGCCGATCATCTGCATCGCGCCCAGGCCAAACACCGAGCGGCGCAGCGCCCACAGGCGCGACGGCTTCAGCTCCAGCCCGATCACGAAAAGCAGCAAAACCACGCCCAACTCGGCGGTGTGCATCAGGTTGTCCGGGTCCCGCACCAGCTTGACGCCAAACGGCCCGATCAGCATGCCCACCGCCAGGTAGCCCAGCACGGTCCCGAGCCCGGCACGCTTGAAAAGTGGAACGAACAGCACGGAAGCCAGCAGCAGCGCGGCAAAGGTAGTCAGGGATTGCATGGCGGCGGAATGAACGGCGACGGAAACCCGAGTCTCTCACAAAGCGCCATCCCGGTCCGGCAGGGATGGATCTCGAAACAACAAGCCCCCGCCATCTCGCCCTTTCCACCACCCCGCCTCCGTGCCCGTGGCGTCGGTTTTTCTTACACCCTCCCAAAAAACCACTGCGCCCAAAGCAGCAAGCCTGCGTGAAAAGCCGCGCCACACCGTCATATACGACAAGAACATCAAAATTGGCACACGAAATGCTATTTTTTGTTACGAGTATGGTGTTTTTGTCGAAAAACCCAAGCTGTATAAGGAGAGAACCGTGAAAACAAACAAAATCAAACTGTTGGCAGCCGTTGCCATTGCCGCAGCCGGTTTTACAGGTCAGGTTGGCGCCGCAAGCGCGCCGTTCACGCTGCTGCCCACTCCCGAGAACAATGCCAACGCGACCTACGGCCAGTATCAGGACGGCAGCGGCAACCTCCGCGATGCGATCCTGATGAACGGCATTCCCATCGCCTTCAAGTACGACGCCTTCTGGTCTTATTCCGCAAAGGTTCTCGATGCAATCCAGAACAGCGCCAACCAGCCCGTCGGCGGCTTCCTCCCGTCGGCCACCTACGGTAGCTTCGATTTCACGACCGGTACCGGAACCATCGCCATCAACCTGACATCGGGCGCATCCGGAGCGACCAACCTCAACCCGAACGGCTCCGGCGTAAACTTCCAGGATCCCGTCGAAGCGGCGAGCAATAACAACGTACTCGGCTGGACGGCGTCGTGGGGCGGCAACACCCAGGAGCGCTTCAGCTCGCCGGTGGATACGCCGAACGGCAAGGACTACAGCGATCCGGCCGCACTTCAAGGCGGCACCTCGACGGTCGGCAACATGCTGACCTACCTGCATTCGCTGGATCCGCTGGCCAGCATTCCGGTGATCTACGCAGACTACAACCAGTCCGGCAGCCTCGATTCCCTGTTTGTCAGCGCCCGGGTCGAGATCCAGGATGCGGCAACCAACGCCGTCAAGGCGTCCTGGAACCTCGACCGGAACAACAACGGCACCCTCGACCTGACCGACCCGACCTACAACTATGGCCAGCTGACCTTTTTGGGGAGTGCCGCAGCCTGCGCGGCCGACCCCTACCATCCGCTCACCAACCCGGATGGCTGCGCCGGCGTGACTGCCAACGGTGACGACTACATCAAGCTCGAACACAACAAGGGCTCCGGTCAGCCGGACTTCCTCATCTATGCGCCGGACATGGACCTCAACAAGTACCTGGCCACCGACCTGTTCGTGGTGAAGGCCAATGTCGGCTGCCTCATGGACGCCGCGGGCGGCTTCGTCGTCAATCCGCTCGACAGCGCGACGCTGGGCTGCAACACCAACGGTTTCGAGGAATTCGGGATCGTCGGTGCGCTGGCCCCGTCGAAGGTTCCCGAGCCTTCGACGATGGTGCTGGCCGGCCTGGGCCTGCTGGGTCTGAGCCGCGTGCGCCGCAACCGCGCATAACACGCAGCGCCGTCATCACCACAGAAACCGGGGCCAGACCCCGGTTTCTGTTTGTTCCCCAGGGCGCACTTCAGCCCGACAGGCCGCATTCAACCTGAGCTGCGTGATTACAACCCCGGATCCTCCCCACCCCCTGCCAGCGCAAGCTCCACCACCCGGCGCGAGAGGTGCGGCGCAAATATTTCGATGAAGGCATACACATAGCCCCGCAGCCAGGCATTGCGGCGCACGCCGATGCGGGTCGTGCTCGACTCGAAGAGATGCGCCGCATCCAGCATGCCCAGATCCTTGTCCACCGCCGCGTCGTAGGCCATGCGCGCCAGGATGCCGATTCCCAGGCCCATCGCCACATAGGTTTTGATCACGTCCGAATCGATGGCCGTGAGAATCACGTTCGGCCTGAGCCCGCGCCCGGTAAAAGCCTCGTTGATCCGGTTGCGGCCGGTGAAGGCAAAGTCATAAGTCACCAGCGGATAGCGGGCGATCGCCTCCAGGGTCAGCGGATGCTCGGACAAAATGGGATGGCGCTGCGGCGCGATGACACAGCGGTTCCATTGGTAGCAGGGCAGCATCACGATATCCTCGTGCTCGGCGATTGCCTCGGTCGCGATGGCAATATCGGCCGCACCAGAAAGAACGTACTCGCAGACCTGCTTCGGATTGCCCTGGTGAAAGGACAAACGAACATTGGGATAGCGGGCCATGAAAGCCTGGACAACCCTGGGCAATGCGTAGCGGGCCTGGGTATGCGTAAAGGCGATGGACAGGCCGCCGGTCGCCTCGTTGCTGAATTCGGCCCCCACCTTCCGCAGGTTCTCCACATCCAGCAACATGCGTTCGGCAATCAACAACACCTGCTGACCCGGCTCGGTGATGGCTATCAGGCGCTTGCCATGGCGCACGAAGATCTCCACCCCCAGCTCATCCTCGAGCAAGCGGATCTGCTTCGACACGCCGGGCTGGGAAGTAAACAAGGCCTCCGCGGCTTCGGAGACGTTCAGGCCGTGGCGGGCGACCTCAAAGACGTATCTCAGCTGCTGAATGTTCATTTTTCTCGCCTGCGGTCGGCGCTGGAAACAGGGAAATCGACTTATATAATTTTTGGTTCTAACTGTCTAACCAAAAAAGCCTTCTTCGATCTAAAAAGTCGTTTTACGATGCGCCGCACAAGGAATTTGGGCTTATCATGAGCATTGCTTACACGATTGCAGGTTTTGCGGTGGGCGCCATTGTCGGCCTGACCGGGGTGGGTGGAGGGTCGCTGATGACGCCTCTGCTGGTGCTGTTGTTCGGCATCAACCCTTCCGTCGCGGTCGGAACCGACCTGCTGTATGCGGCCATCACCAAGGCCGGCGGCACCCTGGCCCACGGCCTCAAGGGCACGGTGGACTGGACGATCACCCGAAGACTCGCCACCGGCAGCATTCCCGGTGCGGTGATCACGCTGGTGCTCGTCGGCAACTTCGCCCCCGGCGGCATCGGGGGCGCGGCGGCGCTGATCAAGACCGCGCTGGGTGTCGCGCTGCTGCTCACCGCCGTGGCCATCGTGTTCCGCAAACAGATCCAGGCCTACGCCCTGAAGCATTCCGGCGGTCAGGAAAACCCGCGGCGCACCGCGTGGCTGACCATCCTGACCGGCGTTGTGCTCGGTGTGCTGGTATCGATCTCTTCGGTGGGTGCCGGCGCCCTGGGTGTCAGCGCCTTGTTCTTTCTGTACCCCCGTCTGCCGACCCTGCGCATCGTCGGCAGCGACATCGCCCACGCGGTGCCGCTGACGCTGGTGGCCGGCATCGGTCACTGGTTCCTCGGCAACATCGACTGGGCCTTGCTTGGCAGTCTGCTGATCGGCTCCCTGCCCGGCATCTGGCTGGGGAGCCATGTTTCCACCCGGGTCCCCGACCGGGTGCTGCGTCCGATTCTGGCAACCATGCTGGTCTTGGTTGGCAGCAAGCTTATTGCGGCCTGACCGCCCCCTGATAACCAGGATAAAACCATGTACCGCTACGACACCTACGACCAGAAGATCGTCGACGAACGCGTTGCCCAGTTTCGCGAGCAGACCCGCCGCTACCTGGCCGGCGAACTGACCGACGACGAGTTCCGTCCCCTGCGCCTCCAGAACGGCCTGTACATCCAGCGCCATGCCCCGATGCTGCGCGTCGCGGTGCCCTACGGCCTGCTCGCCTCGCGACAGGTTCGTCAGCTGGCCCACACTGCCCGTACCTACGACAAGGGCTACGCCCACATCACCACCCGCCAGAACGTCCAGTTCAACTGGCCGGCGCTCGAAGCGGTACCCGAGATCCTCGCGGGGCTCGCCTCCGTCGAGATGCACGCCATCCAGACGTCCGGCGCGTGCATCCGCAACATCACCTCCGACCCTTTCGCGGGCGTCGCCGGCGATGAATACATCGACCCGCGCCCCTGGTGCGAAGTGCTGCGCCAGTGGAGCACTTTCCACCCGGAGTTCGCCTTCCTGCCGCGCAAATTCAAGATTGCCGTGAATGGCGCCACCGAAGACCGCGCCGTCATCCAGTGCCACGACATCGGCCTTGAACTCAAGCGCGACACCACCGGCGAGATCGGTTTCCGCGTGCTGGTCGGCGGCGGCATGGGCCGCACCCCGCTCATCGGCGAAGAAATCAGCGATTTCGTCC
>Ga0209175_10001265_pt1 | contig 12820 bp, 17 predicted proteins | sample JI91814C2DNA_FD_187506 | JGI IMG/M metagenome (GOLD analysis project Ga0209175, IMG submission 187506) | Wastewater effluent complex algal communities from Wisconsin, to seasonally profile nutrient transformation and Carbon sequestration -... | ecosystem: Engineered > WWTP > Effluent > Algae...
AGTTCTGCATGAACCCGCCGTTTCGCCGTATGATTCGGCGAGATTCAAGTTCGACGCGGGTTACCGGCGATTTGGCCGTGTTGTCCGCGAAGCTGCAGCCTTTGAGAAGCGCCCCCATGCCTAACACTACGTCCGTTGCCACACCTCCCGTCCCCGATTACCTTCGCGACACCTACACCTGGGCTTACCTCGATCACCGTACCGTTCCCTGGCTGGATCAGCCGGTGGTGGTTTCGGCGATTCTGTGGGGCAACGCGAGCCGCCTGATGAACGCTGCGGTGCGCGAGTTCAGTGCCGGTCAGCGGGTGTTGCAGGCGGCGGCGGTGTACGGGGATTTTTCGCAGCGGCTGGCGCGGCGATTGGGGGGCGAGGGGCAATTGACGGTGCTCGATGTGGCGTCGATCCAGATTGCCAACACCCGGCGCAAGCTGGCGCCGTGGCCGGCTTCGTCGGCCCACGTGGCGGATCTGACCGAGCCGGTGGGGGCGACTTTCGATGCGGTGTGCTGCTTTTTTCTGCTCCACGAGGTGCCGCCCCACGCTCGGCGGCGGATTGTGAGCAACCTGCTTAACGCGGTCGAGCCGGGTGGCAAGGTCGTTTTCGTGGATTACCACCGGCCGCGCGGCTGGCATCCGATGCGGCCGATCATGGCGCTGGTGTTCCGCTACCTGGAGCCCTTCGCCAATTCGCTGCTGGCCGAATCCATCGACAGCCTGGTGCCGGAGACGGCCGGTTTCGAGTGGACCAAGGAAACCTTCTTCGGCGGGCTTTACCAGAAGGTGGTGGGCGTGCGGCGCTAAGGCCGCAATTGCCCTGAGCGCCGCCCTTTGCAGCTGCCTGCTTCAGCCGAGGCGGTCGAGGCAGCGCCCGATGGCGGGCAGGCCTTCGCGGATGGCGGCGGGGCCGGGCGCCAGCAGGATGGCCGATTTGATCTCGACGACGTGCCCGTCTTTTACCGCGGGGATGGCTTCCCAGCCCGGCCGGCTGGTGACATGCGCCGGCTGAAAGTGCTTGCCGCACCATGAACCGATGATGAGGTCCGGCGCGCGGGGGATGACCACCGCCGGGTCGGCCAGAATGCGCTGTTTGGCGTTGGGGTGCACCGAGAGTTCGCCGAAGCAGTCTTCGCCGCCGGCAATGCCGATCAGTTCCGACACCCAGCGGATGCCGGTGATCAGTGGTTCGTTCCATTCCTCAAAATAGACTTTAGGCCGGCCCCCGAGACGGGTTGCGCGGGCTTCACCGGCGGCGCGCTCGGTGGCGATGGTCTGCTCCAGTTCGGCGACGAGTGCCAGCGCCCTGGCGTCGGCGCCGACCAGCCGGCCGACGGTTTCGATCATCGCCAGGATGCCGTCCACGCTGCGGTGATTGAAGACGTGCACGGCCACGCCCGCTTTAACCAGGTCACGGGCGATGTCTCCCTGTAAATCCGAAAATGCCAGCACCAGGTCGGGTTCGACGGCGAGGATGCGTTCGATCCTGGCGCTGCTGAAACCGCTGACCTTGGGTTTTTCCTTGCGCGCCCGGGGCGGGTGGGTGGTGAAGCCCGAAATGCCGGCGATGCGGGCTTCCTCGCCGAGCAGATAGAGCACTTCGACGGTTTCGGTGGATAGGCAGACGATGCGTTGGGGCAGGCGGGCCATGCTTGTCTCAGCGGGGAAAAGGTGATGGACAGCCCGACGTGTCGCCGGCCGGATTGCACAGGCGCACATCGGCGAGAAAGGCTTCGGCGGCGGCCTGCGGGCCGCGGCTGTCGGCGCGAAGCTTGGCGTCGTCGCCCGCCGGCAGGCGCCAGCTGCGCTGAACCAGATACAAAAAATCCGGCCCTTCGATGGCTTTGACGACGGCCAGTTCGGCGAAATTGGTGTCGGGCACGCGGGGGCAGACGAGCAGGGTTTGCAGGGCGTGGCCCGATTGGCCGTCATCCCGGCGCACGCTTTCGATGCTGCCGGCGGGCACGCCGCAGCGCCTGGCCCGCGCGGCCTGCATGCCTTCGAGCAGGGCGAGGGCCTGCCCGGGGCGCTTGCTGCGCGGCAGGCCCTGCACCGAGATCAGCTGGGTCCATTCGCGGATGCTCTCGCCGAGGGGGGCGAAATCGGCGCTCCAGCTTCCAGCTTTGCCGGTATTGCCGTTGGCAACGGGAAGGGTGTCGGGCGGCAAGGGCAGGTTGAGCCAGCGCGCGCCGCCGGCCGCCTCTTCGGTGCGGCGTTCGGCAGCCAGTTCGCGCAGGCGCCGGTAGGGCGGGTCGAGTTCGGCCTGGAAGTCGGCGGCCTTGCTTTCGGCCACCACCACGCGCGAGGCGTCGCGTTCGAAGCGATACCACACGTCGTACTGGCGGGTGGCGCCGCAGGCCTGCACCGTCCAGTGTTCCAGCGCATGGTGGACCCGCGCGGGGCGGGTTTCGATGAGATCCGGCGCAGCCTGCACGGTGTTGGTGATGCGCACGTCGGTGCAGGGCGGCGTCGACTTCGCCTCCAGCGCCGTGATGCGTTCAAGCACCTTGTCCTGGGATGCCGCCGTGTGCCAGGCGCCGGCAAAACCGGGCACCTTGCGCTGGTCGGCCGGAATTGCCGCAACCTGGCCGATGGTGGTGACGAGCTCGCCGGGCAGCGGTCCGCTGTCGGCTGCCATCGCCAGGCCGGCGGCCGAGGTCAGCAGCAAGGCGACAAGTGCGTTTGCCGTCATCGACGGCTCCGCGCTTCGTCGAGCTGGCCGCACAGGCGTTCGGCGCCGTCGAGGATGCGCGGCGTGTGGCGCTGGATTTGGTCTGGCGGGATGAAGAACAGATTGCCCTGCGCCACGGCCGGCAGTTTGGTCCATTTGCGCCAGTCGTCCAGCCATTCCGGCCGGCCTTCGCCCATGCCGCTGGCGACGATGACTTCGGGCATGGCGGCCAGCACGGCTTCGGCGTCGATGGTCGGAGCCAGCATGGGCAGTTTGGCAAACACGTTGTCGCCGCCGCACAGGCGGATCACGTCCGAAATGAGATGCTCGCCGTTGATGGTCATCAGCGGGCGGTTCCAGGCTTCATAAAAGATGCGTACCGGCGGCCGCGCCGAGTATTTGGCGGCCAGCGCCGCGTGGCGCTTGCGGAAGGCCTGGGCGGCGGCTTCGCCAGCGCTGTCGGTGCCGGCAAGCTTGCCGAGCTGGGCGATGCTCCTGGCCACGTCGTCGATGCGGCGCGGCTCGTTGATGAACACCGGGATGCCGAGGGCGCGCAGTTTGTCCAGGTGGGCGCCGCGGTTGCCGCTCTTCCAGGCCACGACGAGGTCGGGCTTGAGGGCGGCGACCTTTTCCATGTCCACCGAGGTGTAGCCGCCTACCCGGGCGATTTTTTTGGCGGCTTCGGGGTAGTCGCTGTATTGCACCGCGCCGACCACCCGGTCGCCGGCGCCGGCGGCAAACAGCATTTCGGTGATGTGCGGGGCGAGGCTGACGATGCGCTTGGCCGGCTGCGCGAGGTGCAGGGCCTGGCCGGTATCGTCGGCGATGTCGATGGCGGCCTGGGCAGAGCCCGCGGCAAGCAGCAGGGTGAGGAGCAAACGGCGCATGGGGCGGGCTTTCTCAGAGAGTCCGGAGGCAGATGAGGGCGGCGGCGAGGCGTGCCCATTCGGTTTCGTTGCCGGGCAGGCCGAAGCGCAGGCCGGGCGGGGTGTCGAACAGGCGGGTGAGGATGCCCTGTTGGGCAAGCTGGCCGTGGATGCGGGCCGCGTCGGGACGGGGACGCCACTGGAACAGCGCGGTGCCGGCGCCGCCGCCAAGCCCGTGCTGGTCGAGCAGGGCGGCGAGGCGCTGGCTGTCGGCGGCAAGTTGCGCCCGGGCGGCGGCCTGCCAGGCGGTGTCGGCCAGCGCCGCGGCAGTCACCGCCCGCGCCGGGCCCGACACGGCCCACGGCCCGAGCCGGTCGGCCAGTTTTTCAAGAAGCGCGGTTTCGGCAAACACAAAGCCGACCCGAGCCCCGGCGAGGCCGAAGAACTTGCCCACCGAACGCAGTACCACCAGCCCCGGCTGCCCGGCGAGGGGCACAAGGCTGGCCATGGGTTCGGCGTCGAGAAAGGCTTCGTCGACGATCAGGCGTCCGCCGCGGGTGGCCAGATCGGCGTGCCAGGCGAGCAGTTGTTCGCGGGAAAAACGCTGCCCGTCCGGGTTGTTGGGCTGGACGAGGAGCAGGGTGTCGGCGCTGCCCACCGCGGCATCGATTGCTGCGGCGGGCAGGGCGCTGAGCGCGTGCCCGCGCCAGGCGTGGGGATGTTCGGCGTAGGTGGGCGCGAGGGTGATCACGCGGCCGGGGGCAAAGCAGGCGGGCAGGGCCTGGATGGCGGCCTGCGAGCCGGCCACCGGCAGCAGCTGCGTGCTGCCGTAATACGCCGCGGCGGCGGCTTCGAGGCCATCGTCGGTTTCGGGCAGGCGTTGCCACACTTCCGGCGCCAGCGGCGGCACCGGCCAGGCTTGCGGGTTGATGCCGGTGGACAGGTCCACCCAGTCGGCCAGGGGAATGCTGTAGTGCTGAGCGGCCAGGCGCAGGCGTCCGCCGTGCTCAAGCATGGGCAAACACGCTCACGCCGGCCACGGCCAGCAGCCACAGCCAGATGCTGTTGTGAACCAGCGCCACGGCTTTGTCGATGTCGGTGGCGCGGGCTGCGTCGCCGGTGCCCAGGCGCGGGCGGTCTTCCAGCTGGCCGTGGTAGATCGCCGGGCCGCCCAGGGAAACGCCCAGTGTGCCGGCGCCGGCGGCCATCACCGGGCCGGCGTTGGGGCTGTCCCAGGCGGGGGCCTGGGTGCGCCAGCAGCGCAAGGCGTCGGCGGTGTTGCCGAGCAGGGCGTAGCTCAGCGCGGTGAGGCGGGCCGGAATGTAGTTGAGCACGTCGTCGATGCGCGCCGCGGCCCAGCCGAAGCGCAGATAGCGTTCGTTGCGGTAGCCCCACATGGCGTCCAGCGTGTTGGCGAGGCGGAACATCAGTGCGCCCGGGCCGCCCAAGAGCGCAAACCAGAACAGCGCGCCGAAGATCGCGTCATTGCCGTTTTCGAGCACGGATTCGACGGTGGCCTTGGCGACGCCGGATTCGTCGAGCTGACTGGTGTCGCGGGAGACGATCCACGACAGGCGCTGGCGCGCGCCGGGCAGATCGCCCGCGATGAGCGGCGCGGCCACCGCGCGGGCGTGTTCGGCCAGGCTGCGGCTGCCGATCGCAAAATACAGCAGGCCCACGTCCAGCAGCAGGCCCAGCCAGATGTTGCTCTCGCGCAGCGAACCGGCCAGCGCCACCCACGGCAATATGGCGGCGCTCCAGGCCAGGAGGCCGATGCCCCGATTGACGCCGAGGCGCCGGAACAGCCGCTCGATCGCCGACGCGTAGCGCCCGAAACCGACCAGCGGATGATGATGCGGCGGCTCGCCGAGCAGGCGGTCGAGGAGCAGGCCGAGGCCCATCGGAATGGTTACGGAGAGCAGGGCGGCGAGGTGCGGGGTGGGCATGGGATAATCGAAAGCTTTTGCGCCCTGGATTGTAAGTCATGCGTCAAGCCCGCACCCTGATGGTTCAAGGCACCACCTCCGACGCGGGCAAAAGCACCCTCGTCGCCGGCCTCGCCCGCCTGCTTTTCCGGCGTGGCGTCAGCGTCGTGCCCTTCAAGCCGCAGAACATGGCGCTCAATTCGGCGGTCACCGTCGATGGCGGCGAGATCGGCCGCGCCCAGGCCCTGCAAGCGATTGCTGCGGGCCTTGCGCCCCATACCGACATGAACCCGGTACTCCTCAAACCCTCGTCCGACATCGGCGCCCAGGTCATCATCCACGGCCGCGCGGTGGCCAACCTGTCGGCCCGGGCCTACCACGACTACAAGCCCCGTGCGCTGGCGGCCGTGCTCGAAAGCTACGGCCGCCTCACCGCCGCCTACGACGCCGTGCTCGTTGAAGGCGCCGGCAGCCCCGCCGAAATCAACCTGCGCGACCGCGACATTGCCAACATGGGCTTCGCCGAAGAAGTCGACTGCCCGGTGATCATCGTCGCCGACATCGACCGGGGCGGCGTTTTCGCGCATCTGGTCGGCACGCTGGAGCTACTTTCGCCGACCGAGCAGGCGCGGGTAAAGGGCTTTGTGATCAACCGCTTCCGCGGCGACATCGGCCTGCTGCAATCCGGCCTCGACTGGCTGGAGGCACGCACCGCCCGCCCGGTTCTTGGCGTGCTGCCCTACCTGCACGGGCTCTTCCTCGACGCCGAAGACGGCCTCGCCGATGCCCGCGTGGATAAATCCGGCGGCGACGCTGCGGCCCGCCTGCGCGTCGTTGCCCCGGTTTATCCGCGTATTTCCAATCACACCGATCTCGACGCCCTGCGTCTGCATCCGCAGGTCGATTTTTCGTGGGTCGGCCCCGGCCAGCCCATTCCGCCTGCCGACCTGATCGTGCTGCCCGGCTCCAAGGCCGTGCAGGCCGACCTTGCATGGCTGCGTGCCCAGGGCTGGGAGCCCGCGCTGCGCCGCCACCTGCGCTACGGCGGCAAGCTGGTGGCCATTTGCGGTGGCTACCAGATGCTCGGTCGCCAGGTCCATGACCCGCTGGGCCTCGAAGGCGCTCCCGCCAGCATCGCCGGCCTTGGCCTGCTCGACATGGAAACCACCCTTGAAGCCGAAAAGCAGCTCGAGAACGTCACCGGCACCCTCGCGCTGCCCGGCCACGCCCCGGTTTCGGGCTACGAAATCCACATGGGCGTCAGCCGCGGCCCGGCGTTGGCACGGCCGTCCGTGCGCCTCTCCGGCGGCCGCCCCGATGGCGTGCTGTCGGACGACGGGCAAATCCTCGGAACCTACCTCCACGGCCTCTTCGACCACCCGGACGCCCTTGCCGCATTGCTCGCCTGGGCCGGAGTTTCCGATGCCGAACGGGTCGATCTCGCCGCCCGCCGCGAGGCCGATCTCGACCGTCTTGCCGACAGCCTGGCCGGGCACATGGACCTGGCCCGCCTCGCCGATTGCTTTGGCGACGGCGCTGCCGCCACTGCGCTTCGTGCCGGGCTTGCTTGACCGCTCATCCGCCCCTCTCTAACATTCCGCCGATGGACGCCGAACTCGCTTCACTCGAGCTCAAGCTCGAACAACTGATCAGCCAGCACGCCACGCAGCAGGCCCGGCTGATGAGTCACTACGCCGATGCCGCAGCGGAAAACAGCCGCCTCAAGGAGCGTGTAGACGCCCTTGAAGCGGCCAACCGCGAACTCACCGACAAGCTCGGTCTCGTAGGCTCCCGCCTCGAAGCCCTGCTCGCACGCATCCCGGAGGCCTGACATGGAACCCCTCGACATCAAGCTGCTGGGGCGCGAATACCGCGTCGCCTGCAAGCCCGAAGAGAAGGAAGGCCTGCTGGCTGCCGTCACCTATCTCGACGAAAAAATGCGTGATCTGGCCGGCAAGACCAACTCTGCCGGCGAGCGCCTGGCCGTCATGACGGCCCTCAACATCACCCACGAGTTTTTGCAGTTTCAGCGTGCGGGCGGATTTGACATCCCGACGCTCAAGCGTAGAATCGAACGCATCAACGGTCGCCTGGATGGCGTTCTGGCAGAGCAGGAAAAGCTCTCCTAGATCCCGCCCGAATCACCAGCAACCTTCGATTTGATAATCCCCTGCGGTGTTGGTTAAGGCTTTAAACTCCTTGAACCAATGTCCTTGTGACATGGGTCGCCGCCCATAGAAATCGCCGGTGTGTGCGCTCCTCGTCGAGTGTGCCTGAGGCGAAAGGAAAGCGACCTCCCTGAACTCCGGTTCAGGATGCCGGCCTGACGGCACTCGCGGGGGACCCTACAAAAAAACGCAGACCAACCGGTCTGCGTTTTTTTATGCCCGGCGTTTTTACGCCGACCATGGCTGCTTCCTTCCGGCCGCCTTCGTTCAGCGATGCCGGCCGGAAGGAAAGGCTCGAACTCAGTCCGGAGCCTTGAAGCCGGCACCCGCCTTGTTGGCGAGGAAGGCCACCACGCGCTTCAGTTCGTCGTCGGTCAGGTCGGCCGCGCCGCCCTTCGGAGGCATTGCATTCTTGCCCGCCGCCGCAGACTTGACCAAGCCATCGAAGCCCTGGGCCAGACGGGGTGCCCAGGCGGCCTTGTCGCCCGCCTTCGGGGCGCCGGCCGCGCCGCTGTCGTGACAGGCGCCGCAAACGGAAGCGTAGATATCCTCGCCCTTGCGGGCACCCGCTGCCACGGCCGGCGCGGCAGCCAGTTCGATACGGGCGACCGGCTGGATCAGCGCAGCTGCGAGTTCTTCATCGACGGCTGCTTTCTTGCCACAACCCGCAAGCTGGGTAGCCAGGGCGGCAATGCCGATGGAAAGGGCAATCCGCGCGTACGAACGGGCGGGGGCAGAGCGATGAAAATCCGACATGCTGAATTCCTCGAGTACGGTCAAGATTGATTAAGGCGTTGATTATAGCGACGCTATTCCCTTTCTGTCAGGCAAAGCATGGACTCTGCCCCCGATTCGCGCTATCCTGCGCGCCGCATGACGCAAAGTCGTGCATTCAACCGCGCGCCCGTAGCTCAGCTGGATAGAGTACTGCCCTCCGAAGGCAGGGGTCACACGTTCGAATCGTGTCGGGCGCGCCACAAAATCATTGAAAATCAATTGCTTAGGCCACCCGCTCGGTGGCCTTTTTCATTCGTACGGAATCTGTACGGAAATTCGATCCGCAGACCTAACCTTCTGGTTATGAATGTAAGATACCGGCGTGGCTGGTCGGGCGTGCGGGAATCCACATCGAGCCTGAAAATTTCCAGCTGAGCCGCAAACCAAACTTACAACCAGATTGTTTAACTTACCATTATGGTAAATAATCGAACCTGCAGACCGCTCTACGATCTGACACTGGTTCAAGCCTTTGTTGCGGAGAGCAACTTTGAAGTTGTGAACCGCCGTGCCAGGGAACACATGAAGAATCTTGCCTGGAGTTCGTCAGAACTACGGGCGCTTGTGTCGGCCTTGCGGGTTGATCGTCACTACAAAGGGTCAAAACAGGCGCAGCAGTCCGAGGTCGGCGAGTTGGATGTAGATGTCTATCTAATAAAATTCGATGAGGACTCACTCGCCGAAAATCGCTCCGGACTCGAGTTCTACATCAAGCTCGCAATCGACCCGGAAGAACCGACCGTCGCCATCGTTTCATTTCATCTATCGGGGTCGCCATGACTAACGTAAAGCGTTGCAGAGCCTGCCGGGCAGCCGACATGTTCCAAGCCACCAGCACCCAGAATCTAACGGTGAAGGGTGTGGATGTTACCGTCCATGGACTGCGGCACTGGGAGTGCCCGGAGTGCAGCGCACAGGTGGAAACGCCGGACCAGATAGACTTCAATGCCGTCCTAGTGCGGGAAGCGTTTTTGCGCGAACGCGCTGCCCACAAGAGGCAGCGCGGGCTGCTTACAGGCACAGAAATTCTTGCATTTCGCAATCGCTTCGGCGTCACGCAAAAACTGGCCGCACAACTGTTCGGCGGCGGTCCAACCGCGTTCGCCAAGTACGAAGCCGAAGACGTGGTGCACAATGCATCAATGGACCGCCTGCTGCGCCTGTGCATTGAGAATCCATCGGACATCTTGACGCTTGCGCAGCAGCATGAGATCAGTCTTCCTGTCAGCGTAGTCGCAAAAATATCGGAAGATGCTGAAGAAAAATTCCGCGATACCCTAGAGAGGGTCGCGGAAAAAATCCATAAACTCCGTGTTGAGCATGCGGCGGATTACCGAGAGGCTGCAAAAACCCTCGCGGATGCCAAACCAGCACTGTTGTCGCCCAACTCTTCAGCTAATGATTCATGCTTTAAGCGCTATGCTGGTACTGTCAGACCAGTCCCTCAGAATACGTCTTGGGCTGGGGAGTTGGAAACGGCATGAAACCAAGCAGCCTGACCCTCATTGACATGAAATTCATCGGCGTTCGAATCGAAACTGATTCAAACTTCGATGCAAATGGGTCGGAGTTCAATTTTGAGGGAACACTGGTCCAGTGGGGAATCAGTCATGGCAAGCGTGACGACAGCGGATTGAGTTGGTGGGTGGGAGTCGATTTCGCTTCCAAGGGCGATGAGGAAAAGATTGCCCCGTACATTCTGGAAATCAAGGCGGCCGGGCTGTTCCAGGTCAATGAATCCATACCTGACGATCAGCGCGAACAATTCGCCTACGAGCAGGGTGCAGCCTTGGTGTTTGGTGCGATCCGAGAGATGGTAACCACCGTGACTGCACGCTCAGTCCATGGCGCAATCACGCTGCCGACGGCCAGCTTCGTCGGAGCCTTCGCGGAGCGCCCCAAGCCAGCGTCCGATGCAAAATTCGTAGATCCATCAAACTGAAGAGATATCTCACCAATGCTGCCAATATCTGAATCTCTGCCAAACGAATAGGCTGGATCTGTGAAGAGGCCACTCGCGTGCTCGGTTTCGAGAGGTGGCTGGTCGTGGGGCTGTTTCCGTGCGTACCTCGCTGCGTACCGTGATCTTTGGCGCATTCGATGGCGGTCTCGTTCCAAGAAACGACACCCGCTGAATCCTGCTCGCCTTGCTGCGACGACGGCTTCGCTGATGACTCTATGTGCCCGATATCCGACCTTTCCAGAACCGCCCGATGGCGTGCTACTACCGCCACAGGTGAAACCGAGGTCTTCCACCTCAAGATAATCGCCGACGACTGGGCGGGCACTGGGGGCACGGTCGAAGCCGTGAATGCTGGAAATCAGAAGCTATCCACAGAATCTTCGGGCAACCTCAACCAGCCCCTGAATGCCAGCTTTGGCAGATGCGCTAACGATGATTGATGCTTGTGTCGCGACATTAGCCTGAGATTTTGTCAGCTTGCGTTCTGCGCTAGCCTTGAGAATGGCCTTGCAAACATCAATTAAAATCGTTGCCTCATAACCATTGGCCTTGGGGCCAGAACCGGCAGACTGGCCAGCGGTAACCGTTTGAAAAACAATGGGATTTCTTAGTTTTTCCTCAAGTTCTGGCCAGATGTAATTCGACATCGTTTTGTTGAACACAAACCGAGGAAGCCGGCTTCCTCCGCTTCCCAATCCCAGGTGAGCAAGTAGTCGAACGCCGGGCTAGACGTCGGCCTGCCTCTGAGACTGAACGGAGGAACCGCCTTGCTGACGCGCAGCATGGACAAACAAAAACCCCGGCGCGTGGCCGGGGCGAGGTTGCGTCACAGTGCGGAGTGTCAGTAGTTCGCGTCCTCAAACTTCTGTCGGTTCAAGTCGGCTTCCGCCTTTACCGGCCTCTTCATGGACAGTACAGGCCGGTCATCGGTTGGTGCTCACCCTATCTATTGGATGCTCACCACATACGAAAGCCCCGACACATGGCCGGGGCTTGGTTGCGTCACAGTGCGGAATGTCAGTAGTTCGCGTCCTCAAACTTCTGTCGAATAAAGTCGGCAAGCTCCATCGCACCGGATAGCAGGCTGACGACGTCATTCTCGCTGAGGCTTGAATAACTCTTGTCGGGCATTGCCGCGTAAGCAGACACAAGCCCCATCGTTGCCGTGAGTCCAGTTGCCGCCCGGTACAGTTTTCCAGCAACCCATTTGTCGATGATCATGTCTTTGCTGAAGTCCTGCCAATGGCCGGTAGGCTGGGTGAGTTCTTCACTGGCAACAGGCGGAACGACGCTGATTTGGGTCATGATTGGCTCTCTTTCGTGGATACGTGAATGTTCCAAAGGTGGTTCGTCAGCTCCTTGATTTCAGAGGAAAGCATGGAGCACAAACCAAGGTGGCTGTCTTGAGCCCGATCCGGCAATTCTTGGAAGGCATCAAACGCATTCCCGCAGGCCATGAGCAGCAGACCGTCGAGCTGACACTGTCGGGCGTTGATCTGGTCAATCAGCGCCAGCGCTGAGACTCCGGGCGCGAGGTGATATACGTCGGACGCGGTGAAATTCATGAGAGTGCTCATTGCTGGATTCCCCCATCTTCAAGCCGACCCCGAATGCAATCGACGAAGTTCCCAACGTCCGCGCCAATGTAAGCGCCTGCATCGGCCAAGCGGGCAATGCTAGATCCGTCGCCAGCCTTGGATGACAGGACACGGAACAGTTCGGCCAGTTGCGTAAGCGCCTCTGTAGCAGCGGAAAGGGCGGCGGCAACATCCTCACGTTCGACTGGGTTTGCCTTGATGGCGTCGGTGCTCATGCTGCGGCCCTCCTTGCAAACGACAGACGGAAAGCGAGCACGGGGCCGGTGATGTGGCGCAGTGTGCGGTACAAAATCAGCGTGTTCATACGCGCCCCCCTTTCTCGCCTGCAACAAGGGAAAGCCGACGATCCGCAAGCAGGCCATGCATGAAGTCCTGAAACCCCAGGTCAAGCTTTGCCGCTCTGACACCGCAAATACGGACGTTGCACCGCCCGTCAGCGTTTCGCCCTACCCGAACATAGGCCAAGTGTCGGCATGAGCCGCGACGCGGTCCGGGAAACTCATTGCCGGTCACAATGCCGTTCTGCATGAGTTCAGATTCCGTTCCAACAAAGTGAAGCGACACCCCATTTCCGGCGTAGCTAAGAACGACTCCACCGGTAACCGGCAGCACGGACCGCACGACATCCTGAATTTTTCGCGGCTTCACATTTCACCTCCTTCGCTCTCGGTGGAGGTCGGCGGCAGAACAAGCAATTGCGTACGCGGCACGCGCTCATGACCAAGACACAACGGAGCCGGCTTATCGTCCCAAGTAATGCAGGCGGAACCGTCGGGATAGACCTTCATCACGGAGCCAGTGCGGCCGGCGTGGAGGGTGCGAACGCGATCACCGACTGCGAGCGGTTCGCGGGAGACGA
>Ga0209175_10001278_pt1 | contig 12763 bp, 18 predicted proteins | sample JI91814C2DNA_FD_187506 | JGI IMG/M metagenome (GOLD analysis project Ga0209175, IMG submission 187506) | Wastewater effluent complex algal communities from Wisconsin, to seasonally profile nutrient transformation and Carbon sequestration -... | ecosystem: Engineered > WWTP > Effluent > Algae...
CCACACTGCCACGCACATCCTCACCTTCACATTCTCCGCCATCCTTCATTCCCTCTTTCGGTGATCCATATCTCGCCAACAACAATTTCATCTACATACATCAAAACATCAATGGAAAATTCCATACAGAGGTTGAAAAACGGGCTGTTTTTGACTCTCTTACTCTTCTTAATCCAGACATCATCGGTCTCAGTGAACCAAATATCCCCCACACCTCATCTCAGTATGAACAACTACAACGCACAACAAAATCTATCTGGCCCTACAGCAGGTTTGTCCACGCTACCTGCCCTCAAGATCCCCATCTCCCTCGCCTTAATCACAGACAGCAAGGGGGCACTCTCCAGGTTGCTCATGGCCGTCACAGTGGCAGACTATTTGCACATTCTACAGATCCACTTGGGCGTTGGGCTACGCAAATCTTCCGCCTCTCTAAACACCGCACAGTTGCTATAATCACCGCCTATCAACCTTGCACTACGTCCCTCGAGGCCTCCACTCCGGGCACCATTGTCATGCAACAATACAGAGAGCTACGCCGCCGTGGCACTCCTTCTCCAGATCCACGACGATGCTTTCTTCCAGATCTGGCATCACATATCCTTCAACTCCGTAGTGAAACCCATGGTATTCTCCTGGGAATGGATGCCAACCTGACTCGTCCAGGTCCAGATTTCTCCACCTTCCTCCACAAAAGCGGACTTCATGATATTCTTGCCCTCAAACATCCACACCCCACCGGCACCCACACCAAAGGCAATCATCTGGATCTCATCCTCGGTTGCGACTTTGTCCTTCAACACACTGCCTCAGTTGGGATCCTCTCCAGTCAATATGGTGCAGAATTGGATCATGCCGCCGTTTACCTCTCGCTCTCTCCTTCCTTTCTGTCTGGGACCAACGCCGATCCTACCTCCCCTACTCAACGTGGCTTCTGGATCAATGACACTTGTAGAGTGCACAAGTTTCAACGAGAGGTCACCACATCGCTTGACAACCATCCTGTGCTATCCAGCTTAATCCAACTTCTTGACCAACCGCGCGACCCTACAGCCTTGGAACACACATGTAATGAGATAGATGACATCCTCACAGAGGTTGTTCTCTCGGCAGAGGAGAAAGTTCAGCGTCGTTCCAATCATGCACCACCGTGGTCGTTGAGGTACAAACAGGCCCGGGACACAGTTTGATACTGGAAGAAACAACTTAGAGTGATGCATCTATCGCAGACTATTCCCTTTCCCATCCCATCACAAGTTCCTCACACATTCACCGACGCCACTCACTATGCTCAGCAATGTCTGAAAACCGCTTGGAAGGACCTCCGTGAGGTGAAGAAGGCTGCCTTTCCCCACCGCTTACATTTCCTTCAAGAACGAATAAACACATATGAGGACAACGGTGAAACTCTCAAAGCTGACTCGGTGAGAGCTATTCTGTCCAAAGAAACACGACGGCACATGTTCAAGAAACTGTCATTCCACATCAACGGCTCCTCAGCGGACAGTCTCCACAAAGTCATCGTGACCCATCACGGGGAGCCTACTGAGATTACAGACACGTCGGCCCTCCATTCAGCGCTACTCAACCGCAACCGACACCATTTTCGCCAAGCCCACGAAACTCCTTTTGCCCAGCCTCCTCTCTCTGACATTCTTCCTCCTCTAGACTACACGGACACCGTCGAGGCAATTCTTCGAGGTGACCTTTTGTTCTTCACCAATCTTCCACCGGAGACTCGTTCTTTCCTCAGCAACATGAAATCTACTCCGTCGGAACTATTCTCTGAGACTATCTCTCATGAGGACTTCACCATTGGTATGAAGAAAGCCACAGAGGGGAAATCTTCTTCTTGTGTCTGGTCGACACTATGGGATCTACAAAGCACTTCTCCCCAATGCCCTTTTCAGCGGTCTGGTTGTTCGGCTCATCAATCTTGGAGTAGATAACGGCTTTGTCCTGCGTCGTTGGCGAAAGGTCCTTCAAGTGATGCTCTGTAAGACCCCCGGGGTCTACGAAATTGACAAGCTCCGAGTCATCCAACTCATAGAAGCCGACCTGAACATGTACCTCCGACTGATCTGGGGAAAACGGCTAGTTCACCACGCTCTTCACGCAGGCAAAATTCTGGTTGAACAATTTGGCTCTAAACCAGGTTCACTTGCAATGTCTACGGCACTACTCAAAGTTCTCACTTTTGATCTCATCAGGCTCACACGCTCCCAGGCGACCATCTTCAACAATGACGCCCAAGCCTGCTATGACCGCATCCTCCCAGTCCTCTCCCAAATCTGCTGTCAACGACTAGGCCTTCCTCCCATTGCGGCAAAGTTTAAACTTGAATTCTTACAAACTGTGGAATACTATGTTAAGACTCGCCAGGGGATCAGCGACGACTGGTTTGGAAATGCTCTGTCTGATGTCTATGGGGCTCTTCAAGGAAGTGGAGCTGCCCCTGCTATTTGGCTAGCCGTCTCCATCGTGCTCATCCGGACCTACAATGAACTCCACTCCGTTGACGGCATCCCAGACCCCACCAATACCCTTCGCCTACACAAGATCATTGATGCCTTCGTCGATGACACCAACCTATGGGATATTCTCTTCCACAATCCGCTAAGTGACCAGGCTGCTATCTCTCGAATGCAACATAGATCACAAACGTGGGAAAAACTCATCTTCCTCAGCGGCGGCACCCGCAACCCCAAAAAATGCTACTGGTACTATGTAAAATGGAACTGGAAGGATGGCCTCCCTGAACTTTGCCCCAATATAGAAGCCCCAGGTGATCTGGTCATCCTCTCCAGCAGTACCGGACAACCAGTCACTATCACTCAAGCAGAACCAACATCATCACTTTGTACTCTCGGCCTTTGGACCTCCCCTAGCAGCACCACAACTGACCAGTTTTTGTTTACTGCTACAGCCCTTTGTGCCATCATGGCTCGACTCAGATCCACCACACTCAACACTACAGAGGCCGCACACATTGCTCTAGTCTACCTTCACTCCAAGCTCCGATATATCTTTGCCGGTACAACCTTCACTAAAAAAGATTGCAAGCAACTTGACAACCTCTTTCTTCCGTCCCTCAAATCTCAACTTGGCTACAACAACAAGACTTTGCTTGCGATCATGCATGGAGCCTACATATACGGTGGCTGTCAACTGCCAACAAGCTGGGACCTCCAAGGCACCATCCATCTAAACTTCCTTCTTGGACACCTACAACTCAACGACTTAGTGGGTCAACACATATCACATGCTATCAATTATCTCTATCTCCTTCTCGGTCTTTCCCCACGACCTCTGTCCTACGACTATGCCACTGCAGCTCCTCTCATGGTCTCCAGCTGGATAGCACACACCTGGCATTATCTCAGTTCTCTCCAGGGAACTCTGGTCTTCTCATCCCTTTTTATTGACCTACAACGTGAAGGCGATGTTACCATTATGAGCAAAGCCCTTGCTCTCTACGGGAAAGGTATCAAACTCCTGCGGATAAATGCCGTCCGACTCTATCTTCAAGCTTTTTATCTCTCTGATATAGTCACCTCTGATGGAAAACATGTCGCTCGAGAGTATACATCCCCATCCCAACCCTTTCACCGCAGTAGTCTCCTTACCTGGCCACACCAAATTGATCCAGGGCTGAAAGCATGGCGGGAATGGCGCACAATGCTCCGAGCCTGTTATACTCATCAATCCTTTGCCCTCCAAACTTCTCTGGGACGTTGGCTACATCCCACCGTGAGGACCCAATCGTGGGACTCCCTTATGTCCACAACTACATCTATGGTCTATGAGAAACGTCCCTTAGGGTGGGCCAGTTACCGTCTCACATCCAGATCTAACTACATCCTTACTCCTGACAGTATCTCCCCTCACGCACCGCCCCCACCTCTTCTTCCAGTGACACTTATTAAACACAATGGTACCGTCAGAATCCCTTCCTATCCACGTTCCACTCAACCCCTCCATCCCTCCTCCCCGCTTCCTTCTCCTAACTTCCGAAGGCATCTCTCTCAACTACCCAGTCATGAACGATGGGTCATTGGGCATGTTCACCATCTGCATCCACATGAAGCCACCACCTATCTCCACATGATCCGCGATGGCAAATTTGTGATAGGATCAGATGGCTCCGTTAATGGTCAATCCGCCACCTACTCTAGTCGTCTCCAATCACGCACTACGTTGACCACCTATCTCACTAGTCATTCCAGATGCCTCCCTACCGGCACCCTTCGCACGGAGGCCTATGGTTATCTTGGTGCACTCTACCTACTTCGCGCTTCCACTCTCTTTCTCCAGTCTCAAGGTGTACCTCTCCCGACCCACACCATCCACGCATACATTGACAACAAATGAGTACTTGACAGACTCTCCCATGGTCCCGCCTTTGCCATCAAGCATCATCTCAGAGATAACAGTGATCTCTTCCGTGAGATACTGGCAGTGGAGGCCACCCTTCCCTACCACATCACACGTCACCATGTGAGGTCGCACCAATACGACGACATTGCCAACCTAGCAGATCTCCCTCTTCCAGCTAGAGTCAACAGAATGTGTGATGTTCCCTGTGATCTTGCACACTCATGCTCACAATGCCCAAGAGTCCACACAGAACCAACCTTCCCCTCCACTCGCGCATCTCTTACTATCCATGGCCAGCACTATCGTACACGCCTCTCCCAGAGCCATCCTCATACAGAAGACACAGCGGCTCTCAGAATCCACATCATGTCCTCAGAAGACTGGGATGCGCATATTTTTGATTTGATCCACTGGGATTCCATACAACGCAGTATGGCCCGCATCACCGGAGACCGTCGGAAGTCAGCTATCAAACTGATGTTCAAGTTATGGGCCACAAACCAAGTCCTTAGCACCAGAACCAGAAACCAACAGACTCGTCATGATCATCGATGTATCCGCTGTTGCCAACTTCACGAAGATTTTGACCACATTTTCCTCTGCAAAGGTAGCCGGGCCATCCTCCAGGATGCAGAAACCACTCTCCGCAAACATTTACAGACTTATAACCTTGCCTCACCCATGATTCAATGTATGCTTACAGGGATTCGAACATGGACACACTCAGCTCCTCATTATGACTTTACCCAACACCCAACAGATGACTTCCTCCTCTCCGTGCAAACAGCATATCATCATCAAACAATAATTGGATGGTCCAACTTTCTCCAAGGCCGTCTTGCAACATCATGGCTACTCTCACACGATCTCTACCACCACCTCCGTCATCTCGACCATCAATACTGCTCAGACCTCCTGGGCCCTTCCTTGATCGAAACACTCTGGGCGTTCAGTCAATCTGTCTGGAATGATCAAAACCAGATAGTTCATGGGGCCACTAGAGTCGAGGCCCACAAAATTCAAACACAACGCATTAATACCAGAATCCAACAGGCCTATGCGCACCAGACCGACCTTTCTCATGCAGACAGTCCAATAATCTTCTCTCGGCCTCTCAACCATCGCCTTCAACAACCTCTCAACACAAAGGTTCACTGGTATTTGCTGTACCACCACATCCTCAATGCCCCTTCGGCCCCCACTGCGCCCATCCCACCATCTAGAGAACTCCACTCATTCTTCCGCCCTTTCGCGCACCTCCTACATCATCCACTTCCTCCATCTTCTCCTCTCCCTCACTCCTCCATTGCATCTACCGGCGTCGCCCCTTCATCAACACTTCCACAATCACACTCTTCACACAACTCACACTAATACAGCAAGCCAACTTTTTGGGTTAGTCCAAATTAGTAGCAGCTGTCTAAACTAAGTTCCATTTATTATTACAATTAATGAGTATGATCAAAAAGAGCATACCTTGTGCTACAGGTAATGGATGGAAATTGGCAAAGATGCACGAGTTGTTACACCTACTGGATAACACGACCTGTTTTGGTGCTGCAACCAACTTTACTGCTGAAAGTCCTGAGAACTTTCTGAAGACAACGGTTAAAAAAGTGGGCAAAAAATACCAAAAACGGAAAGCAGGCACCATGTTTGAGCAACAAGCCGCTTGTTGCTTAAGCAATTATCTACTGCTTGAAGCTGTGCATACTGACATGAACCATGCCGTTCCGATGGCACAAACAACCACAGAAAATGATGACAGTGACGGGTTCATGAATCATCCAGACAAGGCATGCATTTGCGGTTATCTTACAATGAAGACTGGGTGGAACAGAATTTGCCAACCCCATTCCATGTGCAGTGGACAACTCAGTCAAATGTCAACAAGCTGGCCATTGCAGATTGTTTGCTGGCCTTTCTTGTGCAAACCTTTGGCAAGGATGGCATACATTTGCGTATGAATGTGAGGAATATACATTCATTCAGATGTCATCCTAACTTTCAATCTGCAGGCGTGGTATTTGACTGGATGCGGATCCAATTCACAGACATGTTGTGTCCTTGTTGCCTTGCTACTGTGGTTGTCAGTGATGACAATACATACAGTCTAGTGGTGCAGGCATGTGTAAAAAAGAAAGGCATCAAATCCATGCCTCTAACAGAATGGAAATGACATCCAGGAGATCACATGGTGGACCCAGACACGTTGCACTCATCCTGTTTTGTGGTGTCAACTAAACCAGATTCATCAAAGGTCCTAGAGGTTTTGCCACTCAACAAATGGCCAGAACAATTTACTAATTCCTTTGATTAAGAAAAGAAAAACAATCAATGATTTTAGGGATATATTGATTTCATTTGTAATATTATGAATGGATTTCATATACTCAATGCAGATTCACCTGCTTAGGCAGGTGGTGTCATCCAGGCCTTTCTTTCCGTTGTTGTGCCATTGTAATGGAGCAACAGACCTCTGTGAAATTTGATAAACATGGACAGAATATCACCATCACACGTGCAATAGTCAAGGCCTTCCTTGCAAAGTGGAATTGCCTGCATTTCATTGGAGTCAAAAATCCAATTGCCATGAATGGCAATTGCATGACTTGCATTTCCATCAGAAGAGACAATAACTCCAACAAACACTGCTCCTGGAGGGATATCAGCAGCCCAATCAAACTTGTTCCCAATTCTAATGTTCATGATTTGGATCCATTTTGGTAGTTTTGCCTTGAAGGAGATGAACAGAAAATCCATTGCCCTTGAACTGCCATTTGCTAACCCTTGACCTTCCTTCATTATTGCCTGTGCAATCTCATGTTGACCAAGATAGGCTAAATCAGAACAGGCTGACTTGTAGATGCACATGTCGTCATTGTGATGTTGCGTAAAGCAAACATTGGGAGCGCCCTCAATACACAAATCTGGATAATGACACAGCATGGAATGATGGAAGTCACCAAAAGGAATACTGAGATATCTGCCCATGTTGGTCTTCAAGTCACATACGAATTCTGCACCAAAGGATTCAATCAGTGTCTCTTCTGATATTTCAAAGCCTTCACCTCCCTTGTGTGTATAGGCAACAAATTTCTCCTCACAAGAAAGCCAACAGTAACTCAATTTCATCCTCATTGAGCCATGTTATAGGGGTACGTTTCTTTTGTCTAACAGCATACATAGATCCCTTCAACCCATTTGAACCAGGTGGCGCAAGTGAAAGTCCAACCAATGGGGGAGCAGACTGTCAAGAATAGGAAGACTGTACATGAATTTTTGAATCCTTGAATGAGTGAATGCATGCCCATGTATGTCAGGTTTTTCTGGGAAAAAGGAGTACATGAACAAATCACTTATTCCTGCTCCCCCCCAAATCAGAATTGACTGTTGGAGTAATGCATGACCTGTATGGCTTGCAAATCATGCACCCACTTCTCAACACCCAAACAGAACACACAGTGTCATCAATCCAACCATGCTTAACCTCACATACTTTTACACAAAGTCTTTGATCGTGTTCTCCTTCTTCTTCTTATTCATATGCTTGTTCTGTTTCTCATTTTCAATATGTATTTGATTCTCTTTTCCATTTTCAATTTTCAAATTTCAATTTTTCACTTTCTTCAACTTCAATGTTGCTGTTGATTGGCGAGACAAAGAACTCGTGCTTCTCAACACCCTTCCTCTTTTTCTTGACATCAACTGCAGTTCATAATTGCTCTTCAATGTTTGTCGTATAAACAGATGCATAAATTCTTTGTCATGATATCTGCATTGTTATCTTCTGATTTCACAAACACAATTTTCAGAATTCCATTCTCGATGTATTCTCTTACAAAATGATACCTTGTATCAATATGTCTCGTTTGATTGCTCGATGTAGCGCTCTTTGATAAGTAGATTGCTCCAATGTTGTCAACATTCACTTCAATGGGTAGTTCAACTTTGACTCCCAAAAATTCAAGCATAGATTTGATGAATAAAATCTCTGTTGTAATTTCCGATACCGCCATATATTCAGCCTCCGTTGACAATAGGCTGACGCTTTTCTGACCTTTACTTCTCCACAATATTGGACAGCCTTGCAGGTAAATGACATATCCACTGATGCTTTTTCTTCCGTCGATATCTCCTGCAAAATCCGAGTTGCTGTAACCTTTAATCTCCCATTTGTTCAATTCATTCCTTGGTTTTAAAATGACTTTCTTTCTTTTGTGTCAATCACAAACTTAATCACTCTCCTTAACATCTTCATGTGTACTTTTGTAGCTCCATCCATCACTTTGGATAACTCTCTCACGCTGTTTGATAAATCGTGTCTCGAGTGTTTCAATAGGTATAGTAGGGATCCAACTCCTGATCTGTATCTTGTCTGTAATTCATAATCCAATTTTTCTTCTTCATTTGTTGGTCGCATCACCTGCGTCCCTGGTCTTGCTGGTGTGTCATTTGTCTTTAAATTTTTCACTTTGTCTCCAAATTTTTCTTTGAGTTTCTTAATCAAATCTGGCTGTGACAATAAAAGTTGGTTTGTGTCTTGTTCCACTTTACAGCCAATGAATTCACGTATCCCTTCCTGATGGGTTATTTCAAAATGTTTCTTGATTTCTTCTATGGCACGTTTTACAGCTTTTTGGTCTCCAATCATTAAGCAATCATCAACATATATCGCCATCATCACTGTTCCAAATTCGTCATGTTTATGCAAAAGACAATTGTTGTTTTCAAATTGAAAAAAGTTCAACTTATTTTTCAGAATATCAATGAATGTCGTCCACCATGATCTGGCTGCTTGGACCAATCCATAAATCAACTTGTTCAGCTGTAGATAGTTTCTTTCTTCAACGTTCTTCTTCTGGGATAAGTACTCTGTGTAACCTTCAGGCCACTTGATCTAAATCTCTTCTTCAAGTTCTCCATGTAAGAAAGCGGTTTTCATGTCCAACGTTTCAACATAGTATCGTTTTGACATCGTCAGGATTAACAACATTCTGAATGTAACATCACTCATCACTGATACAAAGTTGTCTTGGAAATCAATTCCTGCAATTTGGTCATAGCCCTTGGCAACCAAACTTGCTCTGAAAATTCCATTCTTTTTCTCCGTGAATATCCACTTTGTTCCAATTCCAATTCTTTCTCTGGGAAGGTCATTAATTCCACCTTTTCTCCACACATTATTTTTAATCATCTGTGAGAACTCCAATTTGATAGCATCTCTCCATTTTGCACACTTGTATGGGTTTGGGTGATCCCATGCTTCTCTGAAAGTTGTGGGAATCATCTTTTCTTCTTCAGAATATTTAGTTTCCAATTTGTTCACGAGAAAACAAAAATGAGCTGCTTGCTCTTCTTGTTCCATCAATCCCAGGTTGTTGTAAGTTCTCAATCCTTTAATTTCTCTTGGCGTATTTCTTCCCAAATTTTTCCAATAGGTATCACTCAACGGTGAATCATCTTCTTCAGAGACTGAACCTGTCCCTTCCAAATTCTGACTTTCTTCTGAGTCTGAATCTTCTTGTTCATTTTGTTGTGTTTCAATTTCTGGAGCTTCATTTTCCTTTTCTTCTGTCTTAGTCTCGACATATTCAACTTTAACTCTTGGTGAACCTTCTTGTTCATACCACATTTTATTCGTCCAGTAGACATCTCTTGTCACAATCACTGCATTCGTCTTCACGTTCAACATCCGGTATACATTCCCAGCATGCTTCTTTGCATATCTGACGAAGATGCAAGTCGTTCCTCTGTCATTTAATTTGGCTTTGATTTGTTCTCCAGTTTTCAAAGGAACAATTCCAACTTCTCCAAATGTTCTGAGATGTTTTGCTTAGTCTGGTATCTTTCCATACACTTTTTCATAAGCACTCTTGTCGTCTTTCTTGTCCACGAGGATGTTCTCCAATTTTGTTGCCGTCGCTGTGGCTTCCGTCCAGATCTTATTGCATTTTTCTGGAGCAATTCCAGCATAATTCATCATGGCTCTCATTCTTCCATAGTGGGTAGCAAAGGCTCTCTCAACCTTTCTATTTTGCTGTGGTGTATTCCTTGCCGCGTATTCAAACTTGATATTTCTCTTTTCTCTGATGAACCTTTCTTCTGTGGTTTTATTCTCTCCGGCATTATCACATCTTATGATTTTCACCTCCTTGTCGGTCTCTGCTTCAATTTCGTCAATAAAGTAACTCAAGACTTTGGCTTGATCACTCTTGTTCAAATTTTTCTGTTTGGCTTTACCAATCTGGCAGTCAATGCACTTCATATCTTTAGTCTCCACCAACCATCCCAAGTGTCTTGCTGTTGCAATAGTCTTAACCATCCCTGGGTGTCCGAGTACTTGGTGGGCGTAGTCAATCTTCATCTTCTGATTCGTTGCCAGTAAACCAAATTCATTGTTGTTTTTCCTCATAATTTCCACGCCGCATAGGTGACCGTGTTTCTTGTTCATTACTTGATTGAATCAAATGCTCGTCTCACCTTTGCTGATCTTCAAGACTTTACCTTCATCGTTGAGTTTCCATCCTTTACTGAGGGTTCTGTGATAGCAAATAGGTTGCAAATTATTCCTGGAACATAGCAAATGTCTTCAAGTACCACTGCCACTTCTGTTCCATCTTTCTGAATAACTTTACCTCTGTATTTCCCAACTGCTGTTGTCTTCATTTCTGTTCCATTTCCAATCTGAATGTCATTCTCAACTTGCCTTACTTCAAACATTCCTTTCAAGTCTCCCGCCATGTGACTGGTTGCTCCGGTGTCACCGATCCAAATGCTGGGACTATCATAGTCATCTTCTTTCTTCATTACCAACGCAACCTCTGACTCAACTGCTGTAAGTCCTGCGTTTTTGTTTTTGTTCTTCTTCTTCTTGTCCGGGCATTCATTGCTGTAGTGTCCCATCTTCTGGCAGCTGTAGCATTTCACTTTGCTCTTATCTTGTTTTCCTTTGCCCTTGTTTTTTCTGTTGTTCATCTTCTTCATGTACTCTTCTTTCTTGTGCTTGTTCTTCTCCAATGGAAAACAATCCACGCCTTTGTGACCAATCTTGCCACAAACATTGCAAGTTCCTTTATACTGTTTGGTGAACAGTGCCACCTCATCTCTCTTAGCAGAATCACTTGTCTTGCTTCATCTGAACTTGGCTCTCAATCTTTCTCTCAAGGTTTCAAATGTCAATACTCCTCTTGTCAAGTCGTCTTCACAGATCTCCTCTGTTGTCTCAGAAGTCTTGGGTAAGTTATTGAGGATGTGAAGGATTAGATCATCCTCAGAAATGTCAGTGCCAAAAACTCTCAATCTTCTTCTGACCAACTGCAACTTGTTGATCCATTCATCTGGGTCTTCCCCTTCTTCTAGAGTCATCTGTTGGAATTCCAGCTTAAGTTGTACCTTGGCAGCACCTGTAGTTGCTTTGAACTTCTTTTTCAAAATTTTCCACACGACTCTTGCATCACCTTCTTTAAACATTTCACTTGTTGCTTCTTCCACAATTTCAAACGTTACATTGTCTTGGCAGGACAGGAGCAAATCATTGTAGGCCTTCAAATTTATCTCAGCTGTGGGCATATCTTCTTCTTCATCTGCGATCAAGGCTTTCCTGTAACCTCTGATTTCCTGCAGTTGCCATAAAGGTTTTAGACCAATGATTCCAATCTTCATCCTTACCTGAAAATTGTAGAATGCGGATCGTCTGCACCTTTTCATCTGTCATCTTCAATTGGTATTTCTCTGATATCAAAGCGTCCTTCAATACTCAATGTTGATCGATTCAACTGGTTCTAACCAATCGTTTTAAAACGTGTTAAAAAACCAATGAATCCAATGACCTCTCTTCTCTCTCTTTTCTTTCTTCTCTCGTCGACATTTCTCTGAACCTCAGTGTTCAATTGACTTATCTTTTGTCTTCTTTATCTTGACTGTATGCCCTAGGTAGTATAGTGTTCACTCCACTAATCTTGTATCTATTTCGTATCTTAATCTTATCTCGTTGAAAAGAGTGAGCTCAACAATAATTTTGTATTTTGCTCGATTTTGTGATGAGAATTGTTCTTCCGCTTTGTTTTTTTCATTTGGTCCTTTTCGTATCACTCGGTTCTGTTTTCTTGTTATTCTCAATTCTTATTGGTTCACAAAAATATCAAGATTCCTTCTCAACCATTTTGTTGGGTCATAGTTCTCTTTTAATCCCATTTTGATATTTCTTCGAATTTCTTCTCACAATTTGACAATCATACTCAATCACAAAATTATAACTTCTTTTCTCTTCTCAATCGTGTTCTCCTTCTTCTTGTTATTCATATGCATGTTCTGTTTCTCATTTTCAATATGTATTTGATTCTCTTTTCCATTTTCAATTTTCAAATTTCAATTTTTCACTTTC
>Ga0209175_10001279_pt1 | contig 12741 bp, 5 predicted proteins | sample JI91814C2DNA_FD_187506 | JGI IMG/M metagenome (GOLD analysis project Ga0209175, IMG submission 187506) | Wastewater effluent complex algal communities from Wisconsin, to seasonally profile nutrient transformation and Carbon sequestration -... | ecosystem: Engineered > WWTP > Effluent > Algae...
CCAGCATTTCGAAGAAGGTGTGGTGGCGCGCGGTGTAGCCGACGTTGTCGAGGTCGTTGTGCTTGCCGCCGGCGCGGATGCACTTCTGGCTGGTGGTGGCGCGGCTGTAAGCGCGCTTGTCGAAGCCCAGGAACACGTCCTTGAACTGGTTCATGCCCGCGTTGGTGAACAGCAGCGTCGGGTCATCGCCAGGCACCACGGGGCTGGACGCCACGATCTGGTGACCTTTGGATTCAAAAAACTTCAGAAACGTCTGGCGAATTTCAGCTGCTTTCATTCCGTGGCTTTCTGCGGGCAGCCCTGTCTTTCGAACAGGGTAAATGCTTGATTTTTGAGGACTTTTGATTATAGGTTGCGGGCCGCACCGGTTTGGAGGGCGGCTCGGGTGAAGCGGGTAGAGTGTGGTCTCAAGAACCCATCAAATACCCAAGACACGTGGAGCTTTTGCAATGGACCATGCCCTGACTTCCCCGCTGGCCGCCCTCGAGGACGCCAGCCTCCTGCGCACGCAAGCACTCATCAACGGCGAATGGGTGGCCGGCACGGACCGCTTTGCCGTCAGCGACCCTGCCACCGGCAGGCAACTGGCCGAGGTGGCCAACCTGGGCACGGTCGAGGCCGAGGCGGCCATTGCCGCCGCGCACAACGCCTTCGGAGCCTGGCGCAGCAAGACCGCCAAGGAACGCGCGGCCATCCTGATGCGCTGGTCGCAATTGCTCAACAAGCATGCCGATGATCTGGCCCGCATCATGACGGCCGAGCAAGGCAAGCCTCTGGCCGAGGCGCGCGGCGAGGTGGCCTATGGCGCCAGCTTCATCGACTGGTTTGCCGAAGAAGGCAAGCGTGTCTATGGCGAGACCATTCCCACCACCGACAACAACAAGCGCTATTTGGTCATCAAGCAGGCCATGGGCGTGTGCGCGGCCATCACGCCTTGGAACTTTCCGATCGCCATGATCACGCGCAAGGTGGCGCCCGCCCTGGCGGCCGGTTGCACCGTGGTCATCAAACCCGCTGAGGCGACACCGCTGTCGGCCTTGGCCGTGGCTGAGCTGGCGCAGCGTGCCGGCATGCCGGCCGGTGTGCTCAATGTGCTGACGGCGGATGCCAGCAATTCCATCGCCATCGGTCACGTGCTGTGCGACAGCGATGTGGTGCGCCATCTGTCCTTCACCGGTTCGACCGAGGTCGGCCGCATTCTGATGCGGCAATGTGCGCAGACCGTCAAGAAGCTGTCCCTGGAGTTGGGTGGTAACGCGCCCTTCATCGTCTTTGACGATGCCGATCTCGACAGTGCGGTGGAGGGCGCCATTGCCAGCAAGTACCGCAATGCCGGCCAGACTTGTGTTTGCGCCAACCGCCTGTATGTGCAGTCCGGTGTTTACGAGGCCTTTCTGGATAAACTGGCTGCCAAGGTCAATGCGCTGAAGCTGGGTAATGGCTTTGAGGCTGGTGTGCAGATCGGGCCCTTGATTGATGAGCAGGCCATGGAGAAAGTGGAGCGCCATGTCAATGACGCCTTGGCCCTGGGCGCGCGCCTGATGGCGGGCGGCAAGCGGGTCGAAGGCCCGGGCGGCTACTTCTTTGAGCCCACGCTGCTGGCTGACGCGAGCACGCAGATGCTGTGCTCGCGTGAAGAAACCTTCGGTCCGGTGGCTCCGGTGTTCAAGTTCCAGACCGAGGCGGAGGCGATTGCACTGGCCAACAACACCGAATTCGGTCTGGCCAGTTATTTCTACAGCCGTGACGTCGGTCGCATCTTCCGTGTCGGTGAGGCTTTGGAGTACGGCATGGTCGGCATCAACACCGGCCTGATCGCGACCGCCGAAGTGCCCTTTGGCGGCGTCAAGCAATCCGGCCTCGGCCGCGAAGGCGCGCACCAGGGCATGGACGACTATGTGGAGCTCAAGTACCTCTGCTTGGGCGACATCCAGAAGTAGTCGACGAAAGTCCGTTGGACGAAAAAAAGGCAGCCTAGGCTGCCTTTTTTGTTGCTGCGGCCGCAAGGGCCGCATGTGGGACACGATCAGAATTGGTATTTCAGCGTGACTTGGAGCGCCCACTGCGATTCGCCCTTGTTCTGGCGAGTCGTGTAGTCCTCAGTGGACACTGTGTTGTAGACGTACTTGCCGTCTTGCATGCCAGCGAAGTTCACAAAGCTGCGCGGGTTGGCGCCGCCCGAGCCGCTGGTCGAGCTGCCTTGGAACAAAATTTCGTCCACGCGGCCCCAACGCTTGTTCAGCAAGTTCCCGACATTCAAGATGTCGAAGGTGAACACGCCCTTGTGCTTGGAGCTGAAGCCAGGAACTTCTTGGCTCAGGCGCAGGTCGAAGTTGTGCACGATGGGCATGAAGCTCGTGTTGCGCTTGATGACGCCGCCGCGTGCTGCGTTCAGGTCAGGGTTGCTGTCGACCACCGCCCAGAACTTGTCTTCATTGGCCTGGCGTTCAGCTGCGGTCTTGCCATAGAACAGAACTTCACCCGAACCCGGTGCCTTCGGGATGTACATCAGATCGTTGCCGAAGATGCCGTCACCGTTCATGTCGTTGTTGAAGGTCCAGCTGTAAGGCTTGCCTTGGCGGCCTTCATAGAACAGACCGACCGTGGTCTTGTAGCTTCCAATGAAGACCTTGCTCCAGTTGACTGCAGCGCTGATGCGGTCGCGAATCAGATAGCTTGAGTTGGCAGCCACATCTTCGTTCGGGTTCAGAATCGAACGAGCGTAGTAATTCGAACCTGCTGTCGACGAAGTCAGCGGGCTGACTTCCGTGGCGCTGGTGCGGGTGTAGGCGGCTTGCCAGCCCCAGCCTTGGTTCTGTTGCGACAGCGACAGGGTCAGTGCATTGCCGTCGCCCTTCGATGTGCGCTCGGCCAGCAAGACGTTGCCGAACTTGCTATTGGCACCTGCGCGGATCTTGCCGGCACAGCTGAACGCGGTTCCACCATTCCAGCAGCCGGCGTCCAGAGCCTTGCTGTCGTAGTACATCTCGCGACCGTCGGTACCTGTCAAGGTCGGTGCGCCCAGGTTCAGGTGGCGGAACGTGATGCCGTCCTTGGTCTTGGTGTAAATCCATTCGGCGCCAGCAACCAGACCATGCCACGGCAACTCGGTGTCATATGCCAGGTTGAGCTTCCACACCGACGGCTGCTTTGCATTGGGCGACAAGATGTCGACGTTAGCGATCGGTGCTTGACCAGCGATCACCGGCTGCTTGTTGGGGTCCGGACTGAACATCACGGTGCTGCAAGGCGTGCCCGTGTTGGCGCAGGCGATCTGAGCCGTTGCCATGCCGGTGTTCTGGTAAGGGTTGGTCAGCCAGACGTTGGCTGCTGAGCCTTGGAACAAACCGAAGCCACCGCGGACTTGCGAACGCTTCTTGTCGACGGCGTCGAGCGAGTAGTTGAAGCCGAAGCGAGGCTGCAGCAACTTCTGGCCATCGATGCTCACCGAGTTGTCATAGCCAAAGGCTGTCTTCACATCCGGGTTGGCAATCGGGTGATCGTTGGTGCTGGCCTGATCGATTCGAAGTCCAGCAACGATCGAGAGCTTCTTGTTGATTGTCCAGGTGTCCTGTGCGAACAGACCGACATTGCTCAGAGTCCAATTGCCCGCGCCGTCCGCCAGCGTCTTGCTGCTGTCCTTGGGCAGTTGGACCGAGTAGCTGGTCGGTGTGCCCTTGATGAACTGTGCGACCGGGTCTGTGCCCTGGAACACATAGCTGCCCTTGGTCTGCTGCAGGAAGGCGTTAAAGATCTCATTGCGGCTGTAGTCCGCGCCAGCCTTGATTTCGTGGTCGCCCATGATCAAGTTGCCGGCGATATAGCCGTCCAGCGTCTTGGTCTTCAGTTCGTTGTAGTGGCGGCTGGCTTCAGTTCCGAACAGCAGGGTGCGGTTGCCACCTTGGGTGCCTGCCGGAGATGGCGTGGTCCAGATCAGTGAAACTTGGGGCAGATCCGAGTTGTTGAGGAAGCCCTTGCTGTAGTCACGATTCGAGACTTTGACTTCCGTGGAGAAGTCCGGCGTCCAATCGGCGAACCATTGGCCGACCAGCGTTTCCAGAACCTTGGACTCGGTGCTCCAGTGAGAATTCAAGGCCAAGGAGCGATTGTTCACGCCGTAGAACAGAGGTTCCTTCTGATCGGTCTTGGAGTAACGCAGGTTGGCGCGATGGCTTTCGCTGATGTTCCAATCCAGCTTCAGCAAGGTGTCCTTGACGGCCAGCTCGGTGCCGGCTGGCACTTCAGCGGTGCCAATGTTCATTCCCTTGGCAGTTGCTGCGGCAGTGGCTGCTGCGATCTGCTCAGACGTGATGCCAACATTGGTCAGGTTGCTGCCGATCGGGCCGAATGACGGTGTCGTGCGCGAGCTGTGCAGTTCTTCGTAGCTGGTGAAGAAGTAGAGCTTGTCCTTGATGATGGGGCCACCCAGGGTGAAGCCCTTGGTGTCTTCCGTAAATTTAGGGGTGTCGCTATAGGCTCCGCTCACGCGGCTGTAACGTTGACCGGTCAGCTTGTCGTTGCGATAGACGTAGTAAAGGCTGCCCTTGAACTCATTGGTGCCCGACTTTGTGACCGCATTGATGTTGGCGCCGGTGTAGCCTTGCTGGGTCACATCAAAGTTGGAGATGTTGACTTGCACCGACTGGATGGCATCGATGGAAATCGGCTGCTTGGCAGTGGGCAGGCCGTTCGATTCCAGGCCAAACGTGTCGTTGGTACGGACACCGTCAATCGTGACCGCATTGAAGCGAGCGTTCTGACCCAGGGCTGAGATTTCGCCGCGCTCTTTGTCGGTCTGGGAAATGCGTGGATCGGTGCGCGCATAGTCTTGCAGGTTACGGGCGATCGATGCGTAGGCATCCAGTTCCTGGCGGCTGAGGTTGGTGCCGGCACCTTGCGCGCCGACATTGAATTTGTTGGCAGCAGCGCTGCTGCCGCTAACGACCACGGTCGACAGCACATTGCCACCCAGGGTGAAATCTAGTGCCGCAGTCTCAGCAAGCGCCAAGTAAACATCGTCGCGCGTTTGTTTGTCTGCACCCTTGCTCACCACGATCGAGTAGGGGCCACCGACACGCAGTCCGCGGGCCGAGTAGCGACCTTCCGAGTCGGTCACCAGATTGCTGGTCGAACCCGACTCCAGGTGGCGCACCACGACGCTTGCACCAGCGACAGCTTTGCCGTCAGCACTGGTGATGCGGCCCGAGACGGCCGAAGTGGTGTTTTGGGCCATCGCTGGTGCGGCCGCCACGATGGCGACTGCGACGCTCAGCGCCGTGCGGGAAAAATCGGTCCAATGCCTGCTGCTCATCGTGATCACTCCAATAAAAGCGCTGAAATACGCGTAAAAAATCTGTCACAAAAATGTACATCGAAGGCGGTCGCAAACGTTTACTTGCGCCTTCTTTCCGCATTGAAGCCACATTCAATCGGCTTCTCGGAAAATCTTTCTTGTCAAAAACCAGCCCCTGTGCCTGACGCCATTCGTAGCAAAGTCGCGGTACTTCGATTTCACCTGGAAAACGTTTGCGCGCATTGCCAAAAAAAAGCGTCGGTGCAGGCAGAATGTTCAATTGTCGATCCAGGGTCTGCACGGTGACCGGCAGAAACTAGATCTCAAGGCCCAATTTTCCAGTGCTTGCGCGCTTTGCCGATATCCGGGTGCACCCGGAAGTCGGGGGGGCAGGCGCTGCTTACGAGGTACATCTGTCTTCTGGCCAGACTGTGCCTCCTCGATATTGAAGTTCCATGACAGTGACTGCGTCTCGCACAGTGCGTTGTGAAAGTGCCACGCTCCTGGCTGATTCCGAGAGACCGGAGTCATCGAGCCGTGTCACAGCAGCTTTTTAAGATGCCAGTCGTCGAGTCCTCTGTGCAAGTTGTTGGTTTTTTCGCGCGTTGTCGCCCCCTGTTCCCTGTTGTTTTGGAGTCTGCTTTGTCCAAGTCTGCCAATGCCATGCCGTTCGCTGGGTCTCCGATGGGTTTCATGCCTCCTAGGCGCTTGCGCCTGCTGGGGAGCCTCAGTCTGATCGTTGGCTTGCTGAGCGCTTGCGCCGGTCCTGGTCGTCTGCCCGTGGGGGCAGCACCAGCGCCGCGTGAGATCAGTATCTTTTCGATCAATGACTTTCACGGCCATATCCAACCCAAGTCACCGACGCCCTTGATGCCGCGCCTGCCCGACCCGAAGACCGGTGAAATCAAGCCGCAGCCGGCTGGTGGCGTGGCCTACCTGGCCGATGCCTTGGAAAAGCTGCGCGCGCCGCGGCAGCATTCGGTGTTTGTCGCCGCCGGCGACCTGATCGGCGCTTCACCCCAACTGTCCTCCTTGCTCAAAGATGAACCGACCCTGAGTGCGCTGGGTGAGCTTGGTCTGGTCGCGACGGCGCTTGGCAATCATGAGCTTGATGCCGGTTTGCCCGAGTTGATGCGAAAGGCCCGCGGTGAGTGCCCGAGCGGCGGTTGCGTCTGGCCCGAATTCAAGGGGCCGGGCTTCCCTTATCTGGCTGCCAATCTGCTGGATGCAAGCACGGGCAAGGCCTTGTTGCCCAGCCATGTGATCAAGGACGTGGGCGGCTACAAAGTAGCCTTCGTGGGGGCGGTCACTCGCGACACGCCCTTGGTGGTGGTGCCGCGTGCCATCACCGGATTGCGTTTTGCCGACGAGGCTGACACCCTGAACGCCTTGGTGCCACAGCTCAAGGCCGAAGGTGCGCAAGTGTTGGTGGTGGTAATGCACGAAGGCGCCACGCAAGCGGGAGCGGCCAACGACCCCACCTATGCTTGCCCTGGCATCCAGGGCCGCGGTGTCGATATTGCTCGCCGACTGGACCCGGCTTATGCCGTCATCATCAGCGGGCACACCCATCAGGCCTACACCTGCAAGATCAATGGTCGTTTGCTCGTGCAGGCGGGCAGCTATGGTGGCTGGGTCACGGAAAGCCGGCTGACCCTGGACACCGGCGGCAATGTCCTCGATGCCCAGGCGGTCAACCATCCAGTGTTGCAGTCGGCCTATCAGCCCAATCCGGCGTTCGTGGCCTTGGTTCAGCGCGCTGCAGCCCTGACCGCTGCTGTGCGCACCAAACCGGTGGCTACGCTCAGCCAAGGCGCCCAGCGCAGCGCCCGTGCGCCTTTCGGTGATGGTCCCTTGGGCAATCTGGTGGCCGACTCGCAATTGGCCTATGCCAAGAAGCGAGGTGCGGCCGACATCGCCTTGATGAACCCGGGCGGCATTCGTGCAGACCTGACGGTTGAAGCAGGGCGACCGGTGACGATGAGCGACCTTTTCGCCATCCAACCCTTTGCCAATGAGTTGGTGGTCATGAGCATCAGCGGTGCGCAACTGCAGGAGTTGCTGCAGCGCCAGTTACCCAAAGGTGATGCGCCAGCTCGCCTTTTGCAGGTATCGAGCAGCTTGCGGTACCAATGGACCCAAGGCAGCGATGGCCTGCCTCGCTTGCTCGACGTGCAGGTCGACGGCAAGCCGCTCGATCCGCTGCGCATCTACCGTGTCGTGGTCAACAACTTCATGGCCGACGGCGGCGACGGCCTGAGCGTGCTGCGTCAGGGCAAGGACCGCGTGCCTCTGGGTGTGGATATCGACGCCATGGTGGAGTGGTTGTCCGAGAACCCCGTTGGTGCAATGGCGCAAATCGAGTCTGGTCGCATCCGCAAGCAGTGAAGGCATCACTGGATGCGAGGGATTTCTCAGCGCTTGATGCCGCTTCTATCTAGCTCAGCCAAGACCGCGGCCCAGTCGTCAAAGCTGGACTCGGTGACTTCAAGTCCTTCCAGCTGAGCGGGCCGGTCATCGACGACCGGCCAATGCCGGCTCGAAGTCGGATGCGAGGTGCTGTGGCCATGTCCGGGTCGCAGAGTTTGCTCGTCAAGCGCTGTATGTTTCATGCCAGCAGCATCGCGCTTTGTGTGCCTGGATGCCATCCTCCTGGGTGGGGAATTCAGCGGGGTGGGCAAGCTGCATCCTTCCAAAGGGGGGGCATCATGGCGCATTCCAAGCAGCGGGCAAGACCTGACCCTGCCGTGGTTCAGAGCTTGGTGTATGCGCTTCATCGCAGCGTGTGCTGGCGATGAACTCGGCCTGGCCGATCCTGGCCCTGGGCCCACGAGGGATGGCGAGCCGGGTCACACCAGGTGTTGCCTCGCTTGAACAAGCAGTCCATTTTTCACTCCGCTTTGTAGCAGGGTGATGTAGCAGGGTGATGTAGCAGGAGGGGGAAAAGCGACAATCCTGAGACGGATCAATCACTTGGCGAGATGTGGAGCGGGCGAAGGGAATCGAACCCTCGTCTTAAGCTTGGGAAGCTTCAGCTCTGCCATTGAGCTACGCCCGCTTGGGCCGGGGGGCAGTATAGCGAGCCCTGGTTGCCGCCTCATGGCTCTCACTACGGGCGCCTGCTTCGGCGTCAACTCAGTGTTCCCGCAAATGGGCAGCTAGCCTGCTCGCCAGCGGACCGAAGGCATAGGCGTCCATGGCCAGGCAACCATAGGTGAGCGCGCTGTGAATGCGCTGAGGGGCATGGAAGCGGCCACCGACGCCGGCCGCTACATACCAAGGCAGCAGGTGCTCGTCCGTGGGGTGCATGGCGACTGCGTGTGGCGCTTGCTGGCGGTAGTCCAGCAAGGCCGACCAATCGCGTGCCGAGCTGCGCTGCGCCCACCAGTCCCGAAATGCGGCTGAGGCGGGCTGTTCCGCGGCGTCGATGGCCGGCATCTGCTCCGATGCAAACAGCAAGCTGAGGTTGTGGGTCAGGCTGCCGCTGCCAATCACCAGCACGCCCTGCTCACTCATGACTTGCAAGGCTTGACCGAGCGCGTACTGTTCCTGCGGGCTTTGTTCAGGTACGAAGGCCAGGGGCAGAACGGGCACGTCAGCATCGGGGTAGAGCGCTCGCAGCGGAACCCAGCTGCCATGATCCAGGCCGCCTTGGGGCAAGGCTCGCAGGTTCAAGCCCGATTTGGCTGCCAACGCCACGAGCTCTTCAGCCAATGCGGGCGCTCCGGGTACGTCGTAACGCAGGCTGCGCAGACGCGGGTCGAAGCCTCCGAAGTCATACAGAGCCGCATGCCGCGTGGCCGCCAGCAGCAGAGGCTGGCGCGCTGTGGTGTGGGCCGAGATGGACAGGATTGCGCGGGGCCGGCCGTGCAAGGCATCCATGCTGAGACCCAGCTGGCGCCAGAAACGACCGGTCTCGCGTCCCTCCAGGGCTGTCATGGGACTGCCATGGGATAGAAACAGGCTGGGCAATGCTTGGGAAGCGCTGTGTGTCGTCATGGAACTATTGGGCGCCGGGGCAAGGCGGTCAAGGCTGAACTGGGCTGAACACAGCATTCAGCTGGCTTGCACTCGTCTTTGTTGAGAGGGCGAATGGGCAGATGGGCGGTGGAGCCGCTGGGGCATGGCCTGACGAACGGCAATCTTCGCGGGGAGTCGCTACAGTGCGCGGCATGAACTCAAGCCCAGCCTCTGCCTTGCCCCGGTCTGCGACCGTGCCTCTGAGCACCCGGCCACCCCATGTCTGGCTCCTGGCCTGGCGTCAGCTCTTGCGCGACTGGCGTGCCGGTGAACTGCGTCTGCTGATGCTGGCGGTGTGCTTAGCGGTGGCGGCCTTGTGTGCGGTCAGCTTTCTGTCCGATCGGCTCGAACAAGGCTTGCGACGAGATGCGGCTCAGTTGATTGGTGGTGACGCTGTCTTGTTGGCTGATCAGCCGATTCCTCCGGCCTTGCAGAAACTGGCGCAGACGCAGGGGCTTATCACCACTTTCAGCGCCAACTTTCCGAGCATGGCCCGTGCCTCTGAGGCGCAGGGTGGGCGCAACCGTTTGGTGGCGGTGAAATCGGTCGGTACCGCCTATCCGCTGCGTGGCCGCTTGATGTTGGTGGACGGTCGCAGTGCGGGTGCTCCGGCTGCAGGCACGGTCTGGGTTGATGCCGCAGTTCTCGATGCCTTGCAGATCAAGGTGGGCGATCCGCTTCTGCTGGGTGATGCCACGCTCAAAGTGGCTGGCGTGATCGCGACCGAGCCTGACCGTGGCGGCGGTTTCATGAACTTCGCACCGCGCTTGCTGATGGCGGAAGCGGACCTGGCCGCGACGGCTTTGGTTCAGCCTGCCAGCCGTGTGACTTACCGTTTGGCGGTGGCTGCGCCCGATGGGGTGAACAAGCTGGCTGCATCCGGCAACGGGGTGAAGCCGTTTGTCGAGCAGGCCAAGGCCTTGATCGAGAGCTCGGGCTGGCGCGGCGTGCGCCTGGATTCGCTGGAGGGTGGCCGTCCCGAGATGCGCCAGACCTTGGACCGCGCAAGTAGATTCCTCAAGCTTGTTGCCATGCTGTCGGCATTGCTGGCAGCCGTGGCCGTGGCGCTGGCCGCGCGCGATTTCGCGTCCCGCCACCTTGACGACTGCGCGGTCTTGCGAGTGCTGGGCCAAGCCCAGAAACGAATCGCCTGGGCCTACAGCATCGAGTTCGGCCTGGCAGGGCTGACGGCCAGCCTGCTCGGCATCTTGCTGGGCTGGGGTTTGCATTTCGCTTTCGTTGGCATGTTGTCTGGTTTGATGAACGTCAGCTTGCCTGCGCCATCGCTCTGGCCGGCACTGTTGGGCCTGGGTCTGGGCCTGAGCCTGCTGCTTGGCTTCGGTTTGCCGCCCGTCTTGCAACTGGCTGCGGTGCCGGCCTTGCGGGTGATCCGCCGTGACTTGGGTGGGCTCAAGGTCAGTTCCTCCCTGGTCCTGGTGGCCGGGGTGCTGGGCTTTGCAGGCATTCTGATGGTGCTGGCAGGTGAATTGACCCTGGGCCTCATTGCTGCCGTGGGTTTTGCCGTGGCATTGGCCGTGTTTGCCGCCATGGCTTGGCTGGCGGTGTGGCTGCTCAAGCGGTGGGTACCCCTGGGTGCGGCGTCGGGCGCGGCGGGTGAGACGGCTGGCCCGGTGAGTTTGCCGCGTTGGTTGCTCCTGGCCACACGACAGGTGGCGGCGCGGCCCAGTTTTGCCGTGGTCCAGGTTTCCTCCCTGGCCGTCGGCTTGCTCGCGCTGGCCTTGTTGGTGTTGCTGCGAACTGATTTGATCGACAGTTGGCTCAAATCCACCCCGGCCAATGCACCAGATCGATTCGTGATCAATCTGCAGTCCGAGCAGGTGCCCGCTTTCCGATCACAGATCGAGACTGCCGGGGTGCGCAGCTATGACTTGTTTCCGATGATCCGTGGGCGTTTGCTCGCCATCAACGGCGAGGCGGTGAAGCCCGAGCAGTACGCCGATGAGCGCGCCCAGCGCTTGGTTGAGCGTGAGTTCAATCTCAGCCACAGCGCTCAGCTGCTGCAGCACAACGTCGTGGTCGAGGGTCAATGGACCGAGGACGAGCAAGATGGGCTCAGCGTCGAGCAGGGCCTGGCCAAGACCCTAGGCTTGAAGATTGGCGACAGCCTGCGATTTGATGTGGCTGGCGTACCTGTAGAGGGGCGTATCAGTTCGATGCGCAAAGTGGACTGGTCCTCGATGCGCGTCAATTTCTTCGTGCTGTTTCCGCGCGCCAGCATGCCGGATCTGCCCAGCACCTGGGTCTCGGCCTTCCATGCGCCGGCCGGTGCTCAGTTGGACCGGGCCTTGAGCAATGCCATGCCAAATTTGACGGTGGTGGATGTGTCAGCCCAGCTGAACCAGGTGCAAAGCGTGCTCAATCAGGTGATTCAGGCGGTCCAGTTGCTGTTTGGGTTTACCTTGGCCACCGGGCTTGTGGTCTTGCTGGCGTCGGTGAGCAGCACCCGCGAGGCGCGCACACGAGAGTTCGCCTTGATGCGCGCCTTGGGCGCCAGCTCGCGCTTGCTGGCCCTGGTCCAGCGAGCCGAGCTCCTGGGTGTCGGTGCCCTGGCTGGCTTCCTGGCCGGGATTGTGGCGGTCTTTCTAGGAGCCCTCTTGGCTCGCTTCGTGTTTGGCTTCGCCTGGAATCTGAACTTTTGGGTTCCGATCATCAGCATGGTGGCGGGCGCTTTGCTGGCTCAGTTGGCGGGTTGGTGGAGCTTGCGCGGGGTGCTGCGGCGCCCGGTGATGCAAACCTTGCGCGAAGCCGATACGCAGTAGGGCGAACTTAAAGGGACACGCCGCAGGGCAGCCAGCCCAACAAGCAAAAGGCGCGCTGCCTTACGGGAGCGCGCCTTTGGGGGAGGGGGCGGGGTAGTCGCCCCTGACTTCAGAAGGACTGCCAGTCGTCGTCGTTGTCGGCTTTGCTGGCCGAAGGCGCGGAGCTGGGGGCCGGAGAATTGGCTGGCGGTCGGCTCACAGGGGCGGGCTTTGGCGCTGACTTAGCGCTAGGGCTAGGGCTAGGACTGCTCGGGCTGGCCGGCTTCTTGAACTGGCTGCCGGTGCCCGAGCTGCGAGGTGCCGGGCTGCGTGCGGCTGCACGGCTGCCATGTCCTTCGTCGGCACCCAGGCGGAACACCGACACGACTTCGGTCAGGCGCTGTGCCTGGTCGCGCAGGCTCTCGGCGGCAGCGGCGGATTCCTCTACAAGGGCGGCGTTCTGCTGCGTCATCTGGTCGAGTTGCACGACCGCGCCATTGACCTGGCCGATGCCGTCACTCTGCTCACTCGACGCGGCCGTGATCTCGCCAATGATGTCGGTGACGCGCTGAACGCTGGAGACGATGTCGTTCATGGAGGCACCAGCGGCTTCCACGAGCTTGGAGCCGACTTCGACCCGGTCCACGCTGGCTCCGATGAGGCCCTTGA
>Ga0209175_10001284_pt1 | contig 12729 bp, 6 predicted proteins | sample JI91814C2DNA_FD_187506 | JGI IMG/M metagenome (GOLD analysis project Ga0209175, IMG submission 187506) | Wastewater effluent complex algal communities from Wisconsin, to seasonally profile nutrient transformation and Carbon sequestration -... | ecosystem: Engineered > WWTP > Effluent > Algae...
CGGCATAAACCGAGTTGGGCCCGCCGGACAGGATGATCCCCTGGGGCGCAAAGTTGCGGACGAATTCGTCCGACACGTCGTAGGGGTGGATTTCGCAGTACACCTGCTGCTCGCGCACGCGGCGGGCGATGAGCTGGGTGACCTGGGAGCCGAAATCGAGGATCAGGATTTTCTTGTGCACGGCGGGTTCCGTAGGGTGAAGACGGGAAGGGCGCGATTATAGCCTCTGCGCCCCAAGGGCGGGACGCCCTGGGCGGAGGGCGCCTCCACGTCTCCCGAACCCTTGAATAGCGCAGCCTTAAGCAACTTAAGACCAATGTACTATTCGCCGGACTGCAAAAAGGGGCATCGCGTGGCAAACGAAACAATCACCGCCTTTCATGGCAAGTATTACGCTTGGGAACTCACCCGCCGCCGCGCCGCCGGTGAAGAAGACCGCATTTCCCAGTCCCTCTTCGACGCCAGCGTAGACCTCAACCCCCACCAGATTGACGCCGCGCTGTTTGCGCTCAACAACCCACTGAGCAAAGGGGTTGTCCTCGCCGACGAAGTCGGCCTCGGCAAAACCATCGAAGCCGCGTTAGTCCTTTGCCAGCTCTGGGCCGAGCGAAAACGGCGGCTAGTCGTGATTTGCCCCGCCGCGCTGCGCAAACAATGGGCGCTCGAACTGAGCGAAAAATTCAATCTTCCCACCGAGGTGCTCGATGCCCGCACCTGGAAAAACCTGCAGCAACTTGGCACCTACGATCCCTTTGACCGCGACGTAATCAGCATTTGCTCCTATCACTTTGCGGCCCGGATGGAGCAAGCCCTTGGCAACACGGCCTGGGACGCCGCCGTCATCGACGAAGCGCACAAGCTGCGCAACGCCTACCGCAAGAGCCACGCCACGGGTCAAAGCCTCAAGCGCTCGCTCGCAGGTCGAAAAAAATTACTGCTGACGGCCACCCCGCTGCAAAACTCCTTGATGGAGCTTTACGGCCTCACCACCTTGATCGATGAAGAAATATTTGGCGACGAACGCAGCTTCCGCTCCCAGTACGGCAACAGCGATGGTGACCTCCAGGCGCTGCGCCGCCGCCTGTCGCCCTTCATCACGCGCACCCTGCGCAAAGACGTTCTCGAATACGTCCCCTACACCCAGCGCCATGCGCTGACCACGCCCTTCAAGCCCAGCCAGGACGAACACCACCTCTACGAGCTGGTTTCAAGCTACCTGCAACGCGATTTCAGCTACGGCTTTCCGCAGCAGCAAAAACACCTCGTCGGGCTCATCCTGCGCAAGCTGCTCGCCTCCTCCACCGAGGCCGTCACCGCCACGCTGGAAGCCATCCGCAACCGCCTGCAAAATCTCCTCGACAAACAAAGCATCGACGACGAATGGCTCGCACATCTGATCGAGGGCGACGAGCTTGAAGAAGAACTGCTCGAAGCCGCGGAAGACGCAGGGCAGGAAGCCACAGGCAACCCGGCGGGCATCGACTACACCCTGCTCAAACAGGAACTTGCCGAACTCGACCACTATCTCGCGCTGGCCCGCAGCATCCGCGAAGATCAAAAATCCCACGCCCTGCTGCATGCGCTCCAAAAAGGCTTCGAGCGCATGCAGGCTATGGGCGCCGCGCGCAAGGTAGTGATCTTCACCGAATCCCGGCGCACCCAGGACTACCTCGCCCGCTTCCTCGAAGCCCACGGCTACGCCGGCAAGCTCGTCACCTTCAGCGGCACCAACACCACCCACAGCGCCACCGGCATCTACCACCGCTGGTTAGCCAAATACAGCGGCAGCGACCGCGTCACCGGCTCCCCCGCCATCGACCGTCGCACCGCGCTGATCGACCACTTCCGCGCCGACGCCGAAATCCTCATCGCCACCGAAGCCGCCGCCGAAGGGGTGAACCTTCAGTTCTGCTCCCTGCTCGTCAATTACGATCTGCCCTGGAACCCGCAACGGGTCGAGCAACGCATCGGCCGCTGCCATCGTTACGGCCAGCGATTTGACGTGGTCGTCATCAACTTTCTTAACCAGCGCAACGCCGCCGACCAGCGCGTGCTGGAACTGCTGCAAGACAAATTCCACCTGTTCGACGGTGTCTTCGGTGCTTCCGACCAAATTCTTGGCCAGATCGAAAGCGGCATCGATTTTGAAAAACGCATTGCCGAAATTTACGACCGCTGCCGCACGCCGGCCGCCATCGAAGCCGCCTTCGCCACCCTGCGCGCCGAACTCGAAGACGACATCCAGGCCAGAATGGCCCACACCGAGCAACTGCTGCTCGAACACTTCGATGCCGACATTCACGACATTCTGCGCAGCCAGAAAGAAAAAGCCGAAAGCCAGCTCGACCGCATCACCCGCTATTTCTGGAAGCTCACCCAACTGATTCTTGCGGCACACGCCCGCTTCGACAACCAGACGCTGGCCTTCACCCTGCACACCCCGCCCCTGCTCAGCGCGCCGGCGGGGCTCTACCATTTGATCCGCAAGGGCAAAAAGACACCGCCCGACCAGGCCCGCATTTATCGCCTGACCCACCCCCTCGGTGAATACGTCCTCGACCGCGGCCGTTACCTGGACACGCCCCTGGTTCAACTGCATTTCGACGCCAGCGGGCACAGGCCGCGCATCGCCATGCTGGAGCAACTGGCCGGACACAGCGGCTGGCTGCAACTCAACCTGCTCGAGCTCGACAGTTTTCAGCGCGAAGAACACCTCGTCTTTACCGGCCAGAACGATGCCGGCGAAATTCTGGCACAGGAAATTTTTGAAAAGCTCTTTCAGATCACCGCCGAAACCCGGCCGCTGGATGGCCCTGTGCTGCCGGTCAGCCTCGCCGGCAACGCCCGGCAACAACTGCAAGCCGCCCTCGCCCGCGCCCTCGAACACAACGACCAATACTTCCAGCAAGAGCGCGAAAAACTCGACGCCTGGGCCGAAGACCGCATGTTTGCCGCCGAACAAGCCCTGCAAGACACCAAGCTCAAACTCAAGGCACTCAAGCGCCAGGCGCGCACCGCCATGAGCATGGACGAAGCCCGCCGCCTGCAAGAAGAAACCCGCACAGTCGAAGCCGAACAACGCCGGCAGCGCCAAGCCATTTTTGAAGTGGAAGACGACATCGAAGCCAAGCGCGACGCGCTGATCGCCGCCCTCGAAAAGCGCCTGCACCAGGCCAGCACCACCCGCGAACTATTCACAATTCGCTGGTCGGTCGGCTAGCGGTGACCGACATCAACATGAACCTCGATGGGCACGTCCGCTGTCGGGTTACGCTGCGCTAACCCGACCTACCCAAGCTAGCGGTGACAAAGCCGGGTAGGTCGGGTTAGCCCGCAGGGCGTAACCCGACACTTTTTTCGGTATGTCGGCGCCGTCGACATAAGGCAAAATAGCGCACTAAAAATCGAGTTTTTCCATACAAAAACTTGATCCTCATCCGCAATACACAAACCTGTTTGCGTATAGCAAAAATCAGTTTTCCATACGCAAACCCATGCAGCCCTACGCGCCCAACCCGCTGCAACTGCCCGGCCACCTGCACGCCTGGGAGCGTTATCTGCACAGCAACGACGTGGACCCACTGCTGCAAGCCGCCATCGCCCACGCCCAGTTTGAAATCCTGCACCCCTTCACGGACGGCAACGGCCGTATCGGCCGCCTGCTGATTCCCCTGTTCCTGCACAGCAAGGGCCGACTCTCCTCGCCGATGTTCCACCTCTCCGCCTACCTGGAAGCCAAGCGCGCCGACTACTACGCACGGCTGGCCGCCATCACCCGAGACAAGGACTGGAGCGGCTGGACCGCCTTCTTTCTGCGCGCCATCGCCGAGCAGGCCAAGCCCCACAGCGTCCGCGTCCAGGCCATCCTCCCCACGATCGAGACCCCATGAGCCCACACAAAGAAAAACTCATCGCCCTGCTCGAAGAGCTGTTTCAGCTCAACCAGCCGGAGCTGGACTTTGGCCTCTACCGCATCCTGCACGCCCGCAGCAGCCAGATCAAAGCCTTCGTCCAGAACGAACTCGCCACCGAAATCGACAAGGTTTTTGCCGGCCAATACCAAGCCAGTGTTCACGACCAGCTTGAGGCCGCCCGCCACAAAATCGAGCAAACCCTCGGCGACTACGCCCTCGAAGCCAATGGCGAGCTCAAGCCCGAATACGCCAAAACCAACATAGCCAAAGAATACGCAGCCCTCCGCCAGCAAGCCCAGCAAGGCGGCGGGCCGCTCGCCGACGACGCGCAAATCTACGATCACCTCTACCGCTTCTTCAGCCGCTACTACGACAAAGGCGACTTCATGTCGCGGCGCTACTTTGTTGCTGAAAACGACAGCCGCGCCCTGCCCTACGCCATCCCCTACGACGGCCGCGAAGTCATGCTGCACTGGGCCAACAAAGACCAGTACTACATCAAATCCAGCGAATACCTCGCCAACTTCACCGTCGACCTTGCCGCCGCCCAAAAAATCGTCGGCCAAGGCGGCCAGGCCGGCCTAGACTTTGCCGCGCCGGCACACAGCCTGAGCGCCCACTTCCGCCTTGCCGCCGCCACCGAGGGCGAACACAACAACGTCAAGGAAGGCCAGGAGCGCTACTTCCTCATCCACAGCCCGGAACCCGTCAAGCTCGAACAAAACGCCCAGGGCCAGGCCGAGCTCGTCATTCAGTTTCAGTACCGCCCGGACCCGGAAAAAACCGGCCAGGCCGGCACCTGGCAGCAAAAGCGTCTGTTAGAAGCCGAAGCCGCCATTCAGGCCGCGCTGGCCACGCTGCCCGAAGCCGAAGCCCACCGCGCTGCGCTGTTTACCCCGGCCCCCACCGACAAACAGCCCAAGCGCACGCTGCTTGGCAAATACCTGGGCCAATACACCAGCCGCAACACCATGGATTACTTCATCCATAAAAACCTGGGCGGCTTTTTGCGGCGCGAGCTTGATTTTTACATCAAGAACGAAATCATGCGCCTCGACGACATCGAAAACGCCGCCGCGCCGCGTGTCGAGAGCTATCTCAACAAACTCAAAAGCCTGCGCAAGATCGCCCGCCGCATCATCGACTTCCTCGCCCAGATCGAGGATTTTCAAAAGAAGCTGTGGCTGAAAAAGAAGTTTGTTGTCGAGACCAATTACTGCATCACGCTGGATCGAATTCCCGAAGCGTTCTACCCGGAAATTGCCGCCAATGAAGCACAGCGCGAGGAATGGGTACGGCTGTTTGCGATTGATGAAATCGTCGAAACAACGAAGCAGCCGGGCTATTCAATCCCGCTAAAAATTGAGTTCCTAAAAAACAACAAATTCTTAACCCTGGACACAAAAAACTTTCCCGATAGCTTTAAAGAAAATTTATTTTCAAACATTTCCGACCTGGATCAGGAAGTATCAGGAGTTGCAGTTAATTCAGAAAACTTCCAAGGCCTATCTCTTGTTAAACTCAAGACATTAACCAGCGTAAAGCTAGCGTACATTGACCCCCCATACAACACAGGGGATGATGATTTTATATACAAAGACAACTACAAACACTCAAGCTGGTCGTCAATGCAACAAGATCGGCTAGAGATCGCCAAGGAATTAATATCTGACTCCGGCGCTTTGGTATGCAACTTAAACGACATTGAGGATTGGCATTTCAGAGGAATAACTGAGAATGTCTTTGGAGCCGAAAATTACATTACAACCGTCATAACAAAATGCTCCACAGCATCTAGCTTTAGAACAATCAATCCGGGGCCAGTCGATATATCCGACAGACTTTTGTTTATTGCAAAAAACAAACAAAAGTATTCCTACACCGCAGAGTATGTAAAAAAACCTGTTGACTTGGAGCACTTTTCTAGATTCGTCACCAATATCAATCAAAATTGCTCCGAATGGAAGTTCAAACCAATAAAACTAGAAGTGCTTAATAGCTTAGGATTTTCGTGCGACTCTTCTATAGCTGGAATGAAACTGGCAAGAGAAAAATGGGGCGATGCCGCAAATAGCATCATCCGTGAAGCCTGCGAGCAGTTTGCAATCAATAACGCACATCTTGTTTTTGAAACAAAAACACTACAAAAGCCGGCACCCTGGATCAGGGAGCACATAAAAGAATCCGTGAACAACAAGGATCTAGTTATTAAAATTGAGCGCAACAATGAAGAGTCAATCTTTCTTCTTGGCGGGCGGCAATTTTACTTTCTAAGTAAATCCGTTAGAGAAGTCGACGGTAATAAAGCAGTCATTGAGCCCGTATCCACGATTTGGACTGATATTGATACAAACAATCTAAAACATGAAGGCGGCGTCAGTTTCCCCAGTGGAAAAAAACCTCTTAAGTTGCTTCAAAGAATAATTGGCATGGCCAAGGCAGCAAAAGGAAACTACGTTCTCGACTATTTTGCAGGATCTGGCAGCACAGGGCATGCAGTAATAAACAATTTTAGATCCAACAAGAGCAAGGAAAAATTCTTTTTAATCGAAATGGGGGCGCATTTTGATAGCGTTTTAGTCAATAGACTTAAGAGAGCAATATATAGCACAGGATGGAAAAACGAGAAGCCTGTTGATCGCATTGGTATCAGCCATTGCTTCAAATACCTCCGCCTCGAATCCTACGAAGACACCCTGAATAACCTGCTGCTGCCGCACACTCCTGCGGTCGACCTCGACAATCCGCAAAACGCCGAGCTCGCCCGCGACTACCTGCTCAAGTACTGGCTGGATTTCGAGACCGCCGGCAGCCCCAGCCTGCTAAACGTGCGCCAGTTTGCCGACCCCACGGCTTACCGCCTGAAGGTCAAGCAGCCGGGCAGCGAGGCGCAGGTGGAAAAATCGGTGGACCTGATCGAGACCTTCAACTGGCTGATTGGCCTGCATGTGGCCCAGCTCGACCGGCCGCGCCGTTACGCAGCCGAGCTGGTACGCGCCCTTGATCCCGAACTGCCCAAGGACCAAGACACCCGCTGGGTCTGCCAGCGCATCGACGAGACGGACGCGGGCGAGTTCTGGTTCCGCTGGGTGGAAGGCCATGTGCTGGCCGTGCCCGGCGACGAGACCTCGCGCCAGCGCGTGCTGGTGCTGTGGAGAAAGCTCAGCGGCGACGCCGGCCGCGACCAGGCGGTGCTGGACGCCTATCTGGCCAAAAAGATGCTCAACCCGCTGGAGAGCGAGTTCGAGACCATCTACATCAACGGCAGCCACGCCCTGCCCAGCGACGGCAACGCCGCCACCCGCGTGCGCCTGATCGAGGAAACCTTCGCCCAACGCATGTGGGAGGACGCGTGATGAGTCAATTCGGTCGTTTGCAACACATCAAACTCAAAGGCTTTCGCTCGATTCGCGAACTGGATCTGGAACTGGCCCCGCTCAATGTGCTGATCGGCGCCAACGGCGCTGGCAAGTCCAATTTCATCAGCTTCTTCAAGTTTATGAACAAGCTGCTGGAAAAAGATTTGCAGTTGTGCACCCAAGATATGGGCGGAGCTGACCGAGTTCTTTATTTCGGAAAAAAAACAACGAGCGAGATTTCAATTGATCTCCACTTTTCTCCGAACGGTTATGAGGCAAGCTTAGTTCCGACTCAGGACAATCGACTCATATTCAAAGACGAGTTTTGCATTTTTTATGGGGATGAATATGGCTATTCAGGTGGCACAAAGCGTTACGCGCTTGCCAAAGCAGGTGCTGAAGAATCCAGGCTTCCAAAGCCAAGCGCCAATACAGCACCGGGTTTCGTCGCAGGCTACCTGTCTGACTGGAAGGTTTACCACTTCCACGACACGAGCGACACCGCCAAAGTAAAAGGCTCCCATAGCATCCATGATTGCGAGCGCCTGCGTCCGCAGGGTGAAAATATCGCAGCCTTCCTTTACAACATTCGTGAAACGAGCAGCTACCAGAAGATCGTCAAAACCATTCAGCGGGTTGCACCTTTCTTCCACGATTTTGTTTTTCAGGAAGAGAAAAACGAGTTGATTCGTTTGCGTTGGAAGCATAAGGGCAGTGACGAATACTTCGATGCAACCATGCTGTCCGATGGAACCTTGCGTTTGATTTGCCTGACCACCCTGCTGATGCAACCTCAACTACCGACCATCCTGTTGCTGGATGAACCGGAGCTCGGCTTGCATCCCTTCGCAATCCAGTTGCTGGCCGCGATGATGCGCTCAGCCAGCGCCAAGACGCAGATCATCGCTTCTACCCAGTCGGTGACCTTGGCCAATGAGTTTTCCTGGCAGGACATCGTTGTCGTTGACCAAGTCGAAAACGCCTCACGCTTCCGTCGTTTGGAGGAGACGAAAGTCACCCAGTGGCTCGACGATTTCCGCATGGGCGACTTGTGGGAAATGAATCTTCTGGGAGGTACGCCGGAATGATTCGTCTTGGAATCAGCGTGGAAGGTCCGACAGAACGGGAATTCGTGCATAGGGTTCTGAGCCCGCATTTGCTCGCCTTCGGTGTCTATCCACGCGCCCTGGATATGGCCGGCAATGTCAGTCTTGAGCGCATACGTGGCCGAATGCCTGCGATGTTTGGAAACTTCGACCATATCAGCACACTTTATGATTTTTACGGCTTCAAACGCCGGGGTGAGCACGACATAGATAGTCTGACCTTAGCCATCGCCGCAACGGTTAGCGAGCCGCTACGTCATCGGTTGACGCCCTACGTGCAGCAATACGAATTTGAGGCGCTGCTTTTTGCAGTACCCGAACAAACAGTCGAATGGCTTGAGGGAAATCAAGCCGATTTGACCGCAATGCAGCAGGCCGTGCACCAATGCGGTTCGCCGGAGAAGGTTAACGACAGCCCGCAAACCAGCCCCTCGCACCGCCTGGAAAAACTATTTGACTGCCGCTACGACAAACCGCTGCACGGCCCCGAGATCATCGAACTGGCCGGCCTGCCCGCGATCCGCGCCCAGTGCCCGCGCTTTGATGCGTGGGTTGCCCGACTGGAAGCCCTGGGAGGCCAGTCATGAGCCGCGCAGCGCGTAGCGGCAAGGCGCAGCCGCCGCTGGTTGTGAGCCATTTCCAGGAGGCGCTGGTGCTCAACCAGTTTCTGGTGGGCTTGTTTGGCATCGATCCTTTGCATCCGCACACCGACGGCGGGCGCAAGGTACGGCCGCTGGAGCTGCTGGCAAAAACCTTGCGCACGGTGGAGCCAGGCATTGCGCCAAGTGGCAAGCACCGCTTTCTTGAAGCGCTGCTCTCGCACCTGCCAAGCGGCGCGGTGCTGACAGCGGCCGAGCTGACGCGTTACGACGCGAGCCTGGTGGCGCACACGCAGGCGATCAACGCCAAGCGCAAGCAAAAGGGCGACATCGTCTGGAAGTATTTCCAGTGGCTGACGCTGCTCTTCGTGGAAATTTATCTGGACCGTTATTTCAGCGACCGGCAAGGCTTGTGCGCGGCGCTCAACGATTTTGTCGACCGCTTCAAGCGTTTTCACGAGCAGCAAAAACGCAGCACCGGCATTGGCCTTTATGAGGTCGATGACCTGAACAAGCTGTGCCTGCAAAACGCCACGGGCAGCGGCAAGACTCTGCTGATGCACGTTAACCTGCTTCAGTTTGCCCATTACGCCCGCAGCACCGGCCAGGCCGACGCCTACAGCCGGGTGATCGTGCTGTCGCCCAACGAACGCCTTTCCGAGCAGCATGAACGGGAGTTGCGCGATAACGGCTTTTACCCGGAGCCGCTGCGCCAGGAAAGCGATCTGGCCTCGCGCGGACAAAGCGCGCTGGATATTCCGCTGATCACCGAAATCACCAAGCTCGCCGATGAGCAGAAGGTGAAGCAGATGGCGGTGGATAGCTTTGGGGATGCCAACCTGTTGTTGGTCGACGAAGGCCACCGCGGCATGAGCGGCAGCGACTGGAAGGCCAAGCGCGACAAACTGGCGGCGCGCGGCTTCACCTTCGAGTATTCGGCAACCTTCAAGCAGGCGGTGAAGGCCGCCAACGACAGGGTGCTGGCCGAGAGCTACGCCAAAGCGGTGCTGTTCGACTACAGCTACCGCTATTTCTACGCCGATGGTTATGGCAAGGATTACCGCATCTTCAATCTGCCCAAGGATGAGCTGGCCCACAAGGACACCTACCTGACGGCGGCGCTGCTGGCTTTCTACCAGCAATTGCGGATGTTTGAAGAGGCGGGCAAGCGTTACGCCGGCTACAACCTTGAGAAGCCGCTGTGGGTCTTTGTCGGCGCCAGCGTGACCGGGCGCAAGGTCGACGAGGACAGCGTTTCGCCTTCGGATGTGGCGCAGATTCTCGATTTTCTGGCCCGTTTTCTGGCCCGCCGCGACGATTTCACGCGCCTGATTGGCTTGGTGCTCTCCGGCAATGGCCAGCAGACCGGCCTGATGGATGCCCAGGGGCGGGATGTGTTCGTCAACTCCTTCCCGTATTTGCGCGATTTGAAGCTGGACGCCGCCGCCATTTACGCGGACATCTGCCAGCGCCTGTTCCATGCGCCGGGCGGCGGCCATCTGGTCGTGGAGCGGGTCAAGGGCGACAGCGGTGAGCTGCTGCTGAAGGTGGGCGAGGCCGAGCTGGCGTTCGGCGTCATCAACGTGGGTGACGCCGCAGCGCTGGCCAAGCATGTGCAGGATGAGCTGGAACACAAGCATTCGCTGGCCGAGGTTCGCCCCAGCGAATTTGGCGAGCCGGTGTTTGGCGAGGTGCACAAGCCGGATTCGCCCATTCATTTGCTGGTGGGCTCGAAGAAGTTCATCGAGGGCTGGGATTGCTGGCGGGTTTCGAGCCTGGGCCTGATGCGCATGGGCCAAAGCGAAGGCGCGCAGATCATCCAGTTGTTTGGGCGCGGCGTGCGCCTGAAGGGCAAGGATGTGAGCCTGATGCGCACCAGCCGTTACCAGCCGGTGAACCCGCCCCGCGACATCCACTTTCTGGAAACGCTCAACGTCTTTGGCGTGCAGGCCGATTTCATGGCGACCTTCCGCGATTTTCTGGAAAGCGAGGGCTTGCCGCCGAACGACGAGCCGAAGGTGGAAACCATCACGCTCAACGTCACGCATGATTTCGGTCAGAAACTGAAGATCCTGCGCGCCCGTTTTCGCAAGGATACGCAGGAGCAATACGATTTTCGCAAGCACGGGCCGGTGGTGGAGTTTTCCTTAGCCAACTTGCCAAAGGGCATGACACAGAGAGGCGCCGTGGTGACGGTGGACCGCTTTCCGCGCCTGCAAATGCTGCAGGCCAGCGAGGTGACGAACGAGGCGGTGGAGGCTGCCGACAGCCCGCCCCGCCAGTTCGACGCCTTGCGGCTGAATCTGCTTGACTGGGATGCGCTGTGGTTTGACCTGGAACGCTTGCGCCGGCAGCGGCATCTGGACAACCTGACACTGCAGCGCGACAAGCTGCGCCCCTTGCTGAGCACGCCCGACTGGTACCGCCTGGCCGTCCCGGCCCAGATGTGGCAGGCGAACATGAGCAACCGGCGTCACTGGCAGTCGATCGCATTTGAATTGCTGTCAATGGCGCTGGAACGCAGCTTCAATTTTCACAAGCGAAAGTTTCTCGATCCGCGCATGGAACTGGTGCCCTTGGAAAAAGGCCACGAAAACCTGCCCGACGAGGAAAGCTACACGCTGGTGGTCGAGGCCAATGAGGATTATCTGATCCAGGACATCCGCCAGTTGCAAGCAGACCTGGCCAGCATTGGCTGGCGCACTGAGGGCTATGTACAGGGCTTGCGCCTGGGTTGTCACCTTTACGCACCCCTGCTCTACAGCGAGAAAGTGGCGATCCGTCCGGTTGCGCTCAACGAGTCGGAGTTTCGGTTTGTTAACGATCTGCGCCTGTGGCTGCAAGCCCATGAAGCCAGCCTGCAGGCTGAGGGCAAACAGCTGTTCCTGCTGCGCAACCTGGCCAAACGCGGCGTTGGTTTTTTTGAGGCCGGAAATTTCTTTCCTGACTTTATCCTGTGGTGTGTCATGCAGGACGGCAAGCAACGCATCAGCTTCATTGACCCGCACGGGCTGGAGCATGAAGGGCCAGGCAGCGACAAGATCGTTTTCAGCAAGAACATCAAACGATTGGAGCAGCGCTTGAGCGATGTCGATGTGTCGCTGGAGTCATTCATCCTCTCTCCTTCTGCCAACCGCCTGCGCGTTGAACATCTCTGGACACAACAAGGCCAGCCTGTGCCTGACCTGGACGCGCTGCATGTGCTGTTCATGCCTGAAGCCGATTATCTGAACAAGCTGCTGGCAATTGCTACCGCTTGAGGAACACGAACAGATTGCTATCAATGACTGAAGATTTGTCGAAGCACACCCCGATGATGCAGCAGTACCTGCGCATCAAGCAGGACCACCCCGACACCCTGCTCTTCTACCGCATGGGCGATTTTTACGAGCTGTTCTTCGAGGACGCCGAGAAGGCCGCGCGCTTGATGGACATCACGCTGACCACCCGCGGTTCGTCCAACGGACAGCCGATCAAGATGGCCGGGGTGCCGCACCATGCGGTCGAGCAATACCTGGCACGACTGGTCAAGCTGGGCGAATCGGTGGTGATTGCCGAGCAGGTGGGCGAGCCGGGCGCCACCAAAGGGCCGATGGAACGCGCCGTGGCGCGCATCGTTACGCCGGGCACGCTCACCGACGCCGCGCTGCTCGACGACAAGGCCGACGCGCCGCTGCTGGCGATAAACCTTCACCGCGGCGTGCTGGGCCTGGCCTGGCTCAACCTCGCCAATGGTGATTTCCGGGTCATG
>Ga0209175_10001288_pt1 | contig 12689 bp, 13 predicted proteins | sample JI91814C2DNA_FD_187506 | JGI IMG/M metagenome (GOLD analysis project Ga0209175, IMG submission 187506) | Wastewater effluent complex algal communities from Wisconsin, to seasonally profile nutrient transformation and Carbon sequestration -... | ecosystem: Engineered > WWTP > Effluent > Algae...
CACCAACTGGGTCATGCGCTGCGACTGCTTCTGCATCTCGGCCAGGATCGGCGTCCATTCGGGGAAATCAGTAGGGTCCAGCATGTCCAGGTAGCCGTGGATCACGGTCAGTGGCGTGCGCAACTCGTGCGACACGTTGGCGACGAAGTCACGGCGCATGTGTTCCAGGCGCAGCATCTTGGTCACGTCGCGCGCGACCAGCAGCCAGTAGTCGTCTGAATACGGGATCAGGCGCAGGTTGAGGCGCAGGGCGGGATCGATAGGTGATTCGGCGTCCAGCATCGGTTCGGCGTTGCGGCCCGCCGCCAGCCAATGCGACAGCGACAAAGGCTGCAGGCGTTCGCCGACGGCAGCGCCGATATCGCCGGGATATTGCAATCCAAGCAGCGTGGTCGCGGCCTTGTTGAACCACTGCACACGCTGGCTGTTGCGTTCCACCACTACGACGGCATCAGGCAGCGCGGCGGCGGCGGCGCGGTAGGCGCGCAGCATGTCCAGCAGACGGCGCTTGCGCGTGCGCATCTCGGCCTGGCCGCGGTAGAGCAGGCGGTCGAGTTCGTTCCAGACGCCTTCGCCCTGCGCGGGCTCCAGCCGCTGGCGTGCGATCAGGCGCAGCAGCACCTTGCGCAGCCGCCAGTAGTGCCAGGCCACCACGCCCAGTGCGGCGATCGCCAGCACCGGCCACACCTGTCCCACCAGCCATCCCACCACCACGGCCGCCGCCAGCACCGCGACCAGTTGGCCGAGCGTCTTGAACCAGGCGGAGCGGATGTGGTCGGGCATGGGGGGATTGTGTCAGAGGTGTGTTGCGGTTTCGCGCACGGATCGCGGGTTGTTGGTTGTTGGTTGTTGGTTCAAGCAGGCGCTTTTTTCCAAGAACCAAGAACCAGCAACCAAGAACCGACTACATCGACGCCGAAAACCGGTACCCCGACCCGCGCACCGTCTGCACCATGTTTTCCACGCCGTGCGGTTCCAGGGTCTTGCGCAGGCGACGGATGTGCACGTCCACGGTGCGTTCTTCCACGTAGACGCTGCCACCCCACACGTGGTCCAGCAGTTGGGTACGGCTGTACACGCGTTCGGGGTGGGTCATGAAGAAATGCAGCAGACGGTATTCGGTGGGGCCGATCGGCACCGGCTGGTCGCCGGCGAACACGCGGTGTGCGGCGCCGTCGATGCGCAGCTCGCCGACGGCGATGCTGCCGTCCTCGTCGTCTTCGCGCGAGCGGCGCATCACCGCACGGATGCGGGCCAGCAGTTCGCGGGCCGAGAAGGGTTTCACCACGTAGTCGTCGACGCCCGCTTCGAGACCGCCGACGCGGTCGTTTTCCTCGCCGCGCGCGGTCAGCATGATGATGGGCACGTCGCGGGTCAGGGCGTCCTTGCGCCAGCGCCGGGCGAGTTCCAGGCCGCTGGTGCCGGGCAGCATCCAGTCCAGCAGGATCAGGTCGGGCACGCGGTCGGCGATGGCGGTCTGGGCTTCGCGCGCGTCGCCGGCGTGGACGGGTTCGAAATCGCCTTTGCGCAGGGCGAAGGCGACCATGTCGCGGATCGCGGGCTCGTCGTCGACGATGAGGATGTGCTTCTGCATGTCATTTCCTGCGCGCCGGCGACGTGCCGCCTTGGCCATGGGCGCCAGTAGACGACGTTTTTATGACGGAAAGGTGACAGCGGCGAAGCGTGGTGGCAAGGGCGCTGCGCTGGCGCATGACAATCAGGTTGCGAACGGGAGTGGGGAGCGGGGAGCGGTTGTTGGTTTTTGGTTGTTGGACAAGAGCAAGATCGAGGGCGCTACACAAGCAAGATCAAGATTCAAGATCAAATGCACCCCTCCTCAATCCTCCCCTGCTTCGCAAGGGAGGAGGCCAAGAACCAAGAACCTACACTCCCACTCGCCCTAACGCCGCTCCACGTCCGGGTCCCGGATGCCCTGGCGGCGTAGCTCCAGCACCTGCGGGGTGATGGCGGCGATGCGGGAATCGATGCGGGCGCGGGCGTAGTAGTCCAGGTCTTCACGCTTCTTCAGGTTCTGCAGCTGGATCAGGGCCTGCTCGGGGCGGCCATTGAGGAAGGCGGCTTCGGCATAGGCTTCGCCGGCGCGTGCGAGGTCACCCGCCAGTTCATTGGCGCGGCCCAGGCTCTGCTGGAACACCGGGTCCTCGCTGGTGCTGCCGGCCAGCGGGCGCAGTACCGATTGCGCGCGTTGGCCGGATTCGCGGCTGCCCTGTTCATTCAATACCTGGGCGAATGTGAGGGCGACCGCGCGGTTGTCCGGGGCCTGTTGCAGCAGTCTGGAAAAGCGCTGGTTGGCCGCCGCAGTCTTGCCGCTGCGCGACTCGGCCTGGCCCAGCGCCAAGGCCAGCCACAGGTTGTCAGGGTGCTTGTCCAGCAATGAAGCGAGGTCGGCGACGGCCGCCCCCGGGGTGTTGCCGTACATCCGGGCCAGGCCCAAGCCATATTGCTGGGCATCGGTGAGGCCGTTTGCACTGCCTTGGCGAATGCGTTCGTACTCGCGCACGGCCGCGTTGGGGGTTTCCGCACTGAGCACGCGCAAGCGCTCCTTGGCCCACTCGAACTGGCCGGTGGCGCCCTTGGACAGCTCGCCGACCGACACGCGTAGCGAGCTGGGCAGCAAGGGATTCAAGGTGCCGGGTGGCGCGTAAGTCGGCGCGCGCGGGATTTTCTCGGTCTGGCTGCCGCCCGGGGTCGACGTGGTAACGGTGATGCTGCCGTCCTTTTCAAGCTGTTCCGCCCGCTCGCGTGCCTCACTGATGCGGGTGGTGGTGACCGGGTGCGTTTGCAGGTAGTCGGGCGTGCGCTCGCGGTCGCCACCCCGGTTGCCGCGCATGGCCTGCGACATGCGTTCAAAGAAGCCCGCCATGGCCTTGGGTTCGTATCCTGCTCGTGCCAGGGTGCGGATGCCGACGCGATCCGCCTCGGATTCGTTGGAGCGGGTGTAGTCGATCTGGCGCTGCTGCATCAGGCCCATGGCGCCCATCATGGCGGCCTGCGACGCATCGTCGCTCGAGTTCTCGCTGGCCGCCGCCTGCGCCAGCACGATGGCACCCAGCATGCCCAGCAGGATCGGGATCTGGTCGCGTTGCGCGCGTTCCACGCCGCGCAGCACGTGCTGCTGGGTGACGTGCGCGATTTCGTGCGACAGCACCGCGGCGACTTCGTCCTCCTCCTGTGCGGTGAGGATCAGCCCGGCATTGGTACCGATGTAGCCGCCCAGGGTGGCGAAGGCATTGATCTGCCGGTCCTTGAGCAGGAAGAAGTTGTAGGGCTGCCGTGGCTGGTCGCTGTCTGCGCCCAGCCGGCCGCCCATGCGCTGCAGCCACTCGTCCAGCAGGGGATCTTCCAGCAGGTAGCCGTAGTTGCGCAGCTCCCGAAGCATCATGCCGCCGTATTCGGCCTGGCGCGCCGGCGTCAGCAGTTCGCCCGCGGAAGAACCGATGTCCGGCAGCTTGGACTCCTGCGCAGGCGCCAGCGGCGCCGCGATGGCCAGGGTCAGTGCAAGGGCGAGCAGGGAAGGACGCAAGCAGTACTCCTGGCGGCGATGAAGCGGGGAAGGCGTTGGGGAGGATGACCGGTCGGTGAGGGGAAGGGGTGAATAGCCCGTTAACCCACCACATTTAATCCATCACATTCCAGACTGTTCCAGCCATCGGGTTGGCAATGCGCGTGCATGCCACCATAGTGGTGGCAGACCCCTGTTTCATAAAAACGCCGACACCGAGAATTCCCGTGAGTGAACCCACCGCCAAGCCGGACATCGTCCTCTATACCTCCGCCATCTGCCCGTATTGCGTGGCGGCCAAGAATTTCCTGAAGAGCAGGAACCAGTCCTGGAGCGAAGTGCGCATCGACATCGATCCGGCCGCGCGCGAGGCGATGATGGCCCGTACCCGGCGCACCAGCGTGCCGCAGATCTTCATCGGCGACACCCACGTCGGTGGCTATGACGACATGATCGCCCTGCATCGTGCAGGCAAGCTGGACGCCCTGCTAGCTGGCGAGCAAGCATGAGTGGCGGAAACGAAGGCGATCGCTTAGCTGAGTTCACCCAGTTCCGCCAGCGCATGAACGAACGCATCCTCGCCGAACCCAACCAGGTGGTGCGGCGCTTCTTCGCCCTGGACACCCAGACCTACCAGGCCGGCGCGCTGGACGTGAAGACAAAGGAACTGCTGGGCCTGGTGGCGTCGATGGTGCTGCGCTGCGACGACTGCATCAGCTACCACGTGGCCCAGTGCAAAGAGGCAGGGGTAAGCCGCGAGGAGTTCTTCGAAACCTTTTCAGTCGGTCTGGTCGTAGGCGGATCGATCGTGATCCCGCACCTGCGTCGCGCCGTGGATTTCCTGGACCAGTTGGAAGCCGGTGCGGCGGTGTCGCCGGACGTGCACGGACATTGATCGGAGGCGATAGGCGGCTTGTAGGTTGTTGGTTCTTGGACCTCTACCGCCTTTTCCAACAACCAACAACCAAGAGCCAATCCCTGCACAACCCATCCCCCGACCAAGGTCGATTTGGGCCTGCCCGCCCCGATCGGTCATAATTGCATCTGAAACTTCCCCTCGCGCGCCGTGTTTCCGGTGTGCTCTCAAGTTCGGAACCCCTACGCAATGACGACTCAGACGATCACCGTGATCCGCGGCGATGGCATCGGCCCGGAAATCATGGATGCCGCCCTCCATGTGCTCAATGCACTCAATGCCGGCCTGGCTTATGAAGAAGCCGACGCTGGCCTGGTGGCGCTGGAGAAGTACGGTGAGCTGCTGCCGCAGGCCACGCTGGACTCCATCAGCCGCACCCGCGTGGCGCTGAAGAGCCCCCTGACCACGCCGGTGGGCGAGGGTTTCAGTTCGATCAACGTCGCCCTGCGTCGCCATTTCGACCTGTACGCGAACGTGCGCCCGGCCAAGTCGTTCCCCAACACCAAGTCACGCTTCCCCAGCGGCGTTGACCTGATCACGGTGCGCGAGAACACCGAGGGCGCCTATATCGGCGAAGGCCAGTCGGTCTCGGAAGACGGCGAAACCGCGCTGCTCACGCAGAAGATCACCCGCAAGGGTTCGGAACGCATCGTGCGCTATGCCTTCGACCTGGCACGCAAGACCGGCCGCAAGAAAGTCACCGTGGTGCACAAGGCCAACATCCTGAAATCGACCTCGGGCCTGTTCCTGAAGGTCGCGCGCGAAGTGGCGGCGCTGTACCCCGACATCCAGTGCAACGAGATGATCGTGGACAACACCTGCATGCAGCTGGTGATGCGTCCGGAACAGTTCGACATCATCGTCACCACCAACCTGTTCGGCGACATTATTTCCGACCTGTGCGCGGGCCTGGTCGGTGGCCTCGGTCTCGCCCCGGGCGCCAACATTGGTGCAGACGCGGCCATCTTCGAAGCGGTGCACGGCTCCGCGCCGGACATCGCCGGCAAGGGCATCGCCAACCCGTGCGCACTGCTGCTGGGTGCGGCGCAGATGCTGGACCACATCGGCCAGCCGGAAAACGCCGAGCGCCTGCGCAAGGCCATCGTGGCTACGCTGGAAGCCAGGGATTCGCTGACCCCGGACCTGGGCGGCGAGGGCAGCACCATGTCCTTCGCCAAGGCGATCGCAAGCCGGGTCTGATCCTTTCCGGCAAACGCTGCAAACAGACGGGACGCGCAGCGTCCCGTTTTTGTTCGTGCGTGTCCTGAAAATGCGGCTGGAAGCGGGCAACGATGCCAAGGACAATCGCACGCTCGTGTTGTTCAACCCGGACTTGCCTTGATGAATCCCCGTCCCAGCGCCGTGGCGCTGACCCCCTTGCTGCTTTTTCTGGCGTTGTTCTTCGGCGCCGGCCTGTACTTCACCGCGCAAGGCAACCCGATGGGGTTCTACCAGCTGCATGCGCCAGTGGCGATCCTGCCCGCGCTGGCATTGGGCTTGTGGATCGCGCACCGGCGTCGGGTGAAGGCGATGGACACCCTGCTGGCGGGCATGGGCGATTCCAACATCATCCTGATGTGTTTGATCTTCCTGCTGGCGGGCGCTTTCGCCATGGTCACCAAGCAGATCGGGGCAGTGGATGCGGTGGTCTCGCTGGGCGTGGGCGCATTGCCACCGGCGTTGATCCTGCCGGGCCTGTTCCTGGTGGCCGGTTTCCTGTCACTGGCGGTGGGCACGTCGATGGGCACCATCGCCGCGGTCACGCCGATCGCGCTGGGGGTTTCCGACGCGGCGGGCATTGATCGCGCGCTGGTGATCGGCGCGGTGATCGGCGGGGCGACCTTCGGCGACAACCTGTCGGTCATATCCGACACGGCCATCGCCGCGGCACGTACGCAAGGTTGTTCAGTGCGGCAGAAATTCCGCGAAAACCTGAAGATCGCCCTGCCTGCCGCGCTGATCACGCTGGTGGTGCTGGCGGTAGTCGGTGATGCCTCCCCCGTGGAATCGGTGGAGTACGCCTCGCCGTGGCTGGTGCTGCCTTATGTACTGGTCCTGGTGCTGGCGGTGATCGGCCTGGACGTGCTGGTGGTGCTGAGCATTGGCCTGGTGGTGGCGGGACTGTTCGGTTATCTCGCGGGACAGGATTACGGCATGGCTGCGTTTGCCGGCGACATCTATGCGGGTTTCGAAAGCGTGGTGGAAATCACCTTGCTCGCCTTGTTCATCGGCGGCCTGGGTGCCTTGATCAAGGCCAGCGGCGGCCTGGACTGGCTGGCTGCACAGATCTCGCGCATCGCGCGTGGCAACAGCGGGCGGCGCACTGGCGAATGGAGCATTGCGGCGCTGGCGACCGTGACCAACATCTTCACCGCCAACAACACCGTGGCGATCCTGATCAGCGGCAGCGTGGCGCGCGACATCGCCGAACGCCATGACGTGCCGCCTGCGCGCGCCGCCAGCCTGCTGGATATCTTCGTCTGCAGCGTGCAAAGCCTGCTGCCCTACGGTGCGCAGATCCTGCTGGCGGCATCGCTGGCCGGGCTTTCGCCGCTGGTACTGGTAGGCAAGACGCACTACTGCTGGTTCCTGGTCGCCGTGACCATCCTGTTCATGCTGATGCCACACCGGCGATCCACGGTGACATCGACTTCGCCAGCCTGATGCGGCAGGGGCCACAAACAAAAACGGGGCGCAACGCGCCCCGTTTTCTGTTGCATGTACCGATGCGTCTCAGCGCGAATTCAATTTCGACAACAGGCGCAGAAACTCCAGGTACAACCAGACCAGCGTGACCATCAGGCCGAACGCGCCGTACCACTCCATGTACTTCGGCGCGCCCTGTTCGACGCCGGTTTCGATGAAGTCGAAGTCCAGCACCAGGTTCATGGCCGCGATCACGATCACGAACAGGCTGAAGCCGATGCCGACGATGCCGGACTCATGGATCAACGGGATGTTGATGTTGAAGAAACCCAGGATGATCGTGGCCAGGTAGACGATGGCAATGCCGCCGGTGGCCGCGACCACGCCCATCTTGAATTTCTCGGTGGCTTTGATCAGGCCGGTGCGGTACGCCATCAGCATCGCGAACAGCGTGCCCATGGTCAGCATCACCGCCTGCAGCACGATGCCTTCGTACAGGTGGCTGTAGACCACCGAGATCGCACCCAGGAAGAAGCCTTCCACCAACGCGTACAGCGGCGCGGTGATCGGCGCCCACTGCTTCTTGAAGATGGTGACCATGGCCAGCACCAGGCCGCCAATCAGGCCGCCCCACAGGTACAGGCCTGCGCCCACCACGCCGCCCTCCGGGGTGATCTCGATCTGGCTCCACGCAAACGCGGCCGTCATCACGCACAGCAGCAGCAGGACGCCGGTCTTGTTGGCGGTGCCAGCCAGGGTCATGGCGTTGTTGTCGCCTGCCACCACCGCGCCGGTGCCCAGGTCGAGGAAGGTGGATTCTTGCAATGCCGGGTTGCCGCTCTGCCTCATGTTGCCTTCTCCATCGATATCGGACCGCAGTCCCCAAGGCCTTCAGGATAGCCCATGCCTATCATGGAGGCATGACGGTTCACGGTACGGGTTGGTTTGACAGCAGGCGCGCAGGTTCCGACAATACGCGGCCTTGTTGGCTGGTACGGCAATGCGGGCCCGAGTCGGGGTATAGCGCAGTCTGGTAGCGCATCTGGTTTGGGACCAGAGGGTCGGGGGTTCGAATCCCTCTACCCCGACCACTTCAGATGCCGCGGCACCAGGTTTCATAGGTTGGATGCGACACTCCCGATCGAGCGCCCGTAGCTCAACCGGATAGAGCACCGGCCTTCTAAGCCGGCGGTTACAGGTTCGAGTCCTGTCGGGCGCGCCACTGGGGTATGTTGTCGCTGTAGTTCGTGTTTATGGTGGATGTAGCTCAGTTGGTTAGAGCACCGGATTGTGATTCCGGGGGTCGCGGGTTCAAATCCCGTCTTCCACCCCAACGACAGATTTGCGATTAGATTCAATAGGTTAGACCGGGTCGAGACCCTCTGTTTAGGTCACCTGTTTAGGTCACCTCCGAAAGCCTCAAGGGAAGCCTTGGGGCTTTCTTGCGTCTAGGCGACCGGCAGGTCGAGCTTCACGCCGTAATGGCCCCTATCTGACTGGGACCGATGCCAGCCCCCCACGACCATCGCGTCGCATTTCCCAATCAGGCTCCTATGGCCGGCGTTTGCGAGCTGACTTCGATACGACCGCGCATCATCCCGCGATAGGTAGCCAACCGTAGTCCCGGCAATCTCCACCCTCACAGCCTTCTTGTCGAAGCGGTTGTCATCCTCCAAGTAGAGGAACGCCTCCACCCGCAGTGACGCAGCTTCCTCAGTGCGACCCCCGCAGAGCGCCTCAAGCTGATCTTGGTAGTGAGACTCGCCGACTATGTCGAACTCATAGCGCCCGGTTCCCCGAAGCTGGCCTATTGGAGTGTCCGCGTCAGGCGCATTTCCCCCGCCTCTGCGGTAGACGAAAAACCAGACGCACGCCGCGCCAATCAGCAACACCATGAGTATCGACATAGGTCGTCCTCTCCTAGCAGCCGGCGATGCCGAGTGCCTTAGCTGCGCTGCACTTCATGGCGTAGGGCTTCGCCTTGATGGTGAAGACTCTGTAGCTCTCTCCGTTCGTGCATTTGGCTGTAATGCTTCCGTCTTTCACCCGCGTTGCGGATGAGACTTTCGGACAAGGATGCTCTGCATCTTTGATGACCTTCGATGCCACCTTGGCTGCGTCGCCAGCTGGAGCAGGGCCGGTAGTAAGTGACTGTGCTGCAGCCGTGGCTGCAAAGAACAGAGCCGCGAAACCTGCAAGGTAAATCGTGTGCTTCCCCATGTGTCCATCCTCCGCTGATGAGTGTTGAGGCGTGAGCATACGGCAGAAATAAATGCCAGCCGTTTTGTGAAAAATTTACGGAGGGGCATCGATAGATCGACGCGCCCCCAATCCCCCCATACCCCCTCAAGGCAACCTCACATGCCCCGCCTGGAATCCACGCTCGACCTTTTGCGCCGCCACCACTCCGCCTCCGGTTCCGCCTCACGCCGTGGAGGCAGTCCCACCTCAGCCGCTTGGCACTCCCTATGGCCCGAGCTTGAGGAGATCCGGCAAGCCTCTGCCTCTGGTGACGTCGAGTCCCGCGATTGGTTGGCGCTCAACCACAACCTGATCCACGCCGTGGAGGTGTGCAGGGGACATGACCTGAAAGACGCCCTCACGTTCAAGCCGAGTAGGTGAGTCGGCAATGCCCGTAGAAGGCCTCTGGCAGCTACACCTCACGGAGGTGCCGAGGTGTCCGAGGGGTAAGGGTGCGGGTCACCTTGGGATCCCGTGAGGTGTCGCGTTCTGGACTTGACGCCCTTGTTTCCCAGATGGTACAAAACCGCCTAACGTCCGTTGCGGAGAGTTGTACCCATGAAGCTTGTCGCCTATTACCGCGTATCCACCGAACGCCAAGGCCGCTCTGGACTAGGCATGGAAGCGCAGCAAGCAGCAGTCGCGAGCTACGCAAGGCAGAACGATGGCCGCGTGTTGGATTCCTTTGAAGAGGTGGAGAGCGGCAAGCGTGACGACAGGCCCGAGCTTGCCCGTGCGCTGCTACTAGCGAAGGTCACCGGCGCAACGCTGGTGATAGCCAAGCTCGACCGCCTGAGCCGCGATGCTGCCTTCCTGCTGACTCTGCAGAAGACCGGGACTCGCTTCGTAGCTGCCGACCTCCCCAACGCAGATGAGACCACCGTGGGCGTCCTTGCCATCGTTGCCCAGAGGGAGAGAGACGCGACCTCCAAGCGCACGAAGGAAGCACTGGCAGCAGCCAAGGTGCGCGGCACGAAGCTAGGCAACCCCAACGGAGCCGCAGCGCTTCGCAGGGCAGGGAAGGGCAACGCTGCTGCCGTGGAGGCAGTGAGGATCCGTGCACAGTCCCGTGCGGATGACCTTGGGCCGATTGTGGAGGACTTGAGGTCGGGAGGTGTCACCAGTCTGGGAGGCATCGCCGAGGCGCTCAACTCACGCGGAATCGAAACACCGCAGGGCAAGCAGTGGCACAAGAGCAGCGTTCGGAACCTGCTGGACAGGCTCGCCGCCTGAGGCGCGCCGCGTTTCGCCCTCGCGCTTCTTCGGTTACCCGCCCAAGATCACGTTAGCTGCACGTTCGCCGACGTTCAATTAGGGGGGACCAGTGGAAGGGCAGAAACATTTTTCGGCGAAGTTGTTAGCCGAAGATCCATTGCCACACACCCCGGAGAACCTCAATCGACTCCATACGGTCACCCCCGATTCGGTAGGGGGGGGACCATCGGAGAACCAGAGTCGACCCCACGCCCTCCTCAGGTCTCCCCTGAAGATAACCACACCCCATCGGAAGACCGAATAGGGCGGACCATTGGAGAACAGACCACTCAGACCACTGACGAGAGAGACCATCTGTCCCATGGGGGAAAGGGGGAAACTTAAGGTGGATTGAGGTGTTACCTAAAGCTTCCCTGTGAGGTTTCTTATTTGAGGTGTTCTGTGAGGTGTAAACCCTAAGCTTCCCTTTAGGACTCCTCAGGTCTCCTCCAGTCCACCTCAGGACAACCCCATGCTTCCCTCGGCTGACGCTGTGCGTCCTGCCAGATTTTTTTCTCTCCTCTCCCTGCGTCCTGCCTGATTTTTTTCTCCGCCTGGAACTGCTCCGGGCCGCTTCGCTGTGGACGACCACAAGACAACCCAAGGATCCCTATGGACTACGCCAAGCGCAGAGCCTCCACTCTGATCGGCAAGGCTCCCCGTGTAGACAAGCACGAGGGGAGCCAATGCGACGTGTTCGGATGCTCCAAGACCTGCAGAGCCTTCAGCCGCTACTGCGCTCGCCATGCCTCCGTGTACTACCGCACCCGCAACCCAACGGGACGCATGCCCCGACTCAAGGAAGTGATTCCGTATCGTGAGCAAGCCTCGTTTGCACTGGAGGTCTACGGCCTCGGCAGTCATCCCGCCATCGTCGCTGCAGAGCAGACCTTGGAACGGATGATCGCCAACCCCGGCGCAATGCCAGAACCCTATGCCCGTCACTGGAGGCGACTCAACGAAGGTGGGGCGACTGGTCGCGCAATGCTCCTGCAGATCCTGTCCGTGTACGGGATGAGGCAGATTGGCCTCCGTGATGTCTTCACAGACGATCACGTCTTCTTTGCATTCCTCGGGAGTCGCTTCCTCCGAACGGTCTCCCTTGGTTGGTACACCACCAGCGGAGGCAAGCGTGAGCAAGTACGCCTGCCGGGACTGGAGGCAGAGTCTGTGGGTCTCGCATTGGCCGACAAGGTCGGAGGTCTCGCTCTGCTGTTCTGGGACGCAGTCGAGCGTGAGTACAACCAACGCGCCCGCGAGGCGATGAGCATCCGCGAAGCGTTGGACCAGACCCCTCTGTAACAACACCTCACCACCACCTAACCCGCCGCCTGGAACACCGGGAGGCTTCATCGTGGTCGACGTTCGCGCCATGTCGATCAGTTATCTATGGGCGCAGACAACCAAGGGAAATACCAATGAGCAACACACCCAGCGGCTCCATCGTAGTGGCACCGCGTGCCGGCAACATCAGCTTGAGCGAGAACGTCACGGAGGTAGAAGTCGCAGCCTTGCATCCGAACGGCGAGCAAGGCCTGCTGAAGATCCGCACAAGCAATGACCGATCCTCGACCGCAGACGCCGAGATGGCGGATTTTATGCTCAACATCGATCCCGAGAGTCTGACCTCCGGTCTTGAGCGTGATCTCGCCAAGCTCAACGACAAGTTGGCCGACTTCAGCGGATACGACAAGGAAGGCCAGCCGATCTACCGCTACACCGGGAAAGAGCGCGAGCTGCTGGCGTACCAGTACGCGAATCGTCGCGACTCACTGGCGCAGGCAAGGAAGACCCGCGCCCAAGCCGAGCAGATGCAGGCACAAGCCAAGAAGACTCGGGCCGCAACGTCCCAGCGTATCGAAGCTGCAGCCCAAGTGCAGGCACAGAAGCTGATCGAAGAGGAAGAGATCGCGAAACGTGCGCGTCAGATCGCCGCCCGCGCCGGGGTGGAGAAATGAGGATCCACGGTCCTGTCGAAAAGTACGACATCGATACGCAGATCGAGATTGCAGCCACCAACAGTGCCTTGATCGAAATGCTCGACGCCGTGTACCCGGAGCGCTCCCCGCGTCTTGAAGACACCGAGCGGCAAATATGGATGAACGTGGG
>Ga0209175_10001289_pt1 | contig 12672 bp, 10 predicted proteins | sample JI91814C2DNA_FD_187506 | JGI IMG/M metagenome (GOLD analysis project Ga0209175, IMG submission 187506) | Wastewater effluent complex algal communities from Wisconsin, to seasonally profile nutrient transformation and Carbon sequestration -... | ecosystem: Engineered > WWTP > Effluent > Algae...
CGTCTCAGCGTTGAACACCTCCTTCACTTTAATGAACCGATTCTTTTGATAGAAATCGATCTGCTGCTGCGTGAGCGTTAGCGGCTTATCAAGCGCCTGTTGTATGGAAACCGGGATGGGCATAATAATAGTGTTAGTCTACAAAACTACTCACCTCAAAAACTTTATACTGACACCAAAAAAGCATATTCTAACACTCTGTTGACATTACATATAAATTTTAAGGCAATTTTGGCTTATAATTGTACTAGTGAAGGCACTCTATGAAGACATTGCCAGCAAACGAGGAAACGAATCCTTCCTGGGATATTCATTCTCCGTTCCGTTTTTCGAATTTAAATGGCACTATCATCCTGAATATGAATTGACGCTCATTACAAAAGGAACCGGGAAACGGCTTGTTGGCGATTGCTACGAAAGCTTTGAAGCCGGAGATCTTGTTTTACTCGGTCCGGATTTACCACACACCTGGTCAAGTGATAAAGTAAAAAAGAAAAATGTTTCGGCTGTTGTGATTCAGTTTTCAGAAGATTTTATCAAGAGCTTTCTGAAGCTTCCTGAATTTGAAAAGATAGCCAGCTTGCTCTTGTCTGCTGATCGCGGACTTTTCTTCCCCGAATCCAACCTGCTGCAGGAAGAAATTGAGGTGCTGACAGAACGTTCAGGCGTAGAAAAAGTAACCGCTCTTTTGAGCATTCTCCAAAAGCTTACTACCCAGAAATATAAAAAACTCTCTTCCGAATACTTTACTGCGGTTAAAAGTGAAGAAACAGAAAACAGGATCAACAAGGTATGCCAGTATATTCAAAAGAATGCTTCAAAAGATATTACGCTTGAACAGGTCGCTACCCTTATCCATATTTCCCGAAGCGCATTCAGTAAATTCTTTAGGCGCGCTACCGGTAAAACGTTCTCCGATTATGTGAATGATATTCGAATTGGTAATGCCTGCTATTTGCTAACGGAATCCGATAAAGCTATTAATGAGATCGCGTTTGAAACTGGCTTTGAAAGCCTGACGTATTTTAACCGTGTGTTTTTAAAGAAGAAGGGCATCACTCCGCGGGAATTTCGTACAGAAACTATTAAGTGATAACGATAACTAAATAGACCACGGTTGACTGTCGACAGTCGACCGTGGTCTGTGGACTACTAACGTTACAATTCCAATTCAATCGTCTGCCCTACATCAAAAGCCGGACCTTCGGGTTTCGGTTTGTCAACCTTCTTCTTCACAATCACCTTTTCACTTTTTTCTTTTGGCGCTGGCTTTTCCCCGAAGAGGTCTTGCTGCTCGGATTTGATTTTTGGCTTTTGCTGGACTGCTTTTGCGACCTGGTGCTTTGGCTTTTGCGCTGGCTCGAAGAGGGCTGCTTGCCCCTCCTCGTTGGTTGGAGGTTCGTCCTGAGCCTTGCCGAAGGATTTTTTTTTTGACGACTGAGAACCCTTTCCGGTTTCGGTCGTCTCTGCGATGAGCTCGTTGTCGTCATCTCCTTCTTCAAGCCCGGTTTCTTCCGGCTCCTGAGTGAGTTTCACACCTGTCACTTTATGCTGGCTCAACCTGTTGCCCAGTGCTTTCCAGCCTTTCACATCGATGATATCCTCCAGGTTAAATGTCTCCTTTACTTTTTCCTTACTCGCCCCCTTTACCAGGTCAACTTCAACTTCAGGAGTATCTGAGCTTGTTACGACAACCAGCCTTGAGCCGATGCTCTCAGAAATAAATCCAAACTCTTTATCCGGTGTGCTGGTCTCGATCATAAACCGCTTAACCATGTACATTTTACTGTCACCATCAACGTAAACAGCGGAGACTGGCTTTTTCGGATTGAATTTCTCAACCAATAATGTCTTCTCTGGCTCGTACCGGTTAGTTACATCATATCCAGTGATTTTGTAAGAGCCATTACGCAGGAAGGTTATAATCTGATCGTCTCCATCAAACTTACCAATGTATGTGCCGCGCTTGTCCTTATTCAAACGACCGGAATCCTGATCGTACCATAAGTTCAGCTTGCTGAGCGTTGAGGTACCTGCTTTCAGGAAATCAACTTTACGGATCGGATATTTGGTAAGCGTATTACCACGTGCACCGCGGCCTTTCACTTCAAGCTCCGAGAAATCAAATTCAAACACTTTCTTACGGGCGGTGCTCGATTGTGACAGCTTCACCTCCACTACTTCCGCTTCTCCGTTTGGATTACCGGTAACGTGATGAATTTTTGAATTTGGGTGCCCTTGCGTCAGGTTATACTCCTTATCACGTGTTACACCCGGCATTGTGAAGCGTTTTACAAAGCCTTTTCCGCTCTTACCATCGGAATAGATCAAATTATACACCATGCGGTCATCACCTTTCTTAAAGATGCCTACGTACAAAATATCCTTACCCATGAATACCTTCTCCTGGATACGGGAAACTTTTGCGGTGCCATCTTTACAGATTGCGATAACATCATCAAGTTCAGAACAATCACATATATATTCGTCTCGTTTCAAGCCATAGCCTACAAAACCATCTGTACGGTTTACATATAGTTTCTGGTTGTTGGCAATAACTTCTGTTGCTGTAACGGACTGGAAGCTCTTGATCTCCGTCTTACGCTCACGGCCTTTTCCGAATTTATCAAGCAATCCCTGGAAATACGAGATTGCATACTCCGTGAGATGCTTCAGGTGATGCAGTGTTTCTTTTAACTCCTTTTCCAGGTCACGCATCAGCTCATCTGCCTTAAAGGCATCGTAACGAGAAATGCGTTTAATCCTAATCTCTGTCAGGCGGATGATATCATCACGCGTTATCTCGCGATAGAATTTCTTTTTGTGAGGCTTTAAGCCCTTATCGATGCGGCTGATAACCTCCTCCCAACTCTCTGCTTCTTCAATATCGCGGTAGATACGGTTTTCGATGAAGATTTTCTCCAGGGATGAGAAGAGTATCTTCTCCATCAATTCCGCTTTCCGGATTTCAAGCTCCTGCTTAAGGAGTTGTACCGTTTGTTCTGTATTGTATTTGAGGATGTCTCCTACCGGCAAAAACTGGGGCTTATCTTCAACAATTACGCACGCGTTGGGTGAAATACTGATTTCACAATCCGTGAACGCATACAAAGCATCCAATGCAATTTCAGGTGACTGCCCCGGTTGTAAATGGATTTGAATCTCAACATCCTTTGCTGTGTTGTCAATTACCTGCTTTACTTTAATCTGACCTTTCTCGCTCGCCTTCACAATCGACTCCATCAGGGAAGTGGTTGTGGTAGAGAATGGAATCTCCCGGATGGTGAGCATTTTCTTATCGGTAATATCAACCTTGGCTCTCACCTTGATCTTACCGCCCCGCAACCCCTGATTGTATTCAGAGAAGTCGGCAATACCCCCGGTCAGAAAATCGGGATATATTTTTGGCTTCTTGCCTTTCAAAATATCAATGGATGCCTTGATCAGCTCATTGAAGTTGTGCGGTAAAATTTTAGTGGAAAGACCAACGGCAATACCTTCTACGCCTTGCGCAAGCAGCAATGGAAACTTAACAGGCAATGTTACAGGCTCTTTCTTGCGCCCATCGTACGATAGCTGCCATTCGGTTGTTTGTGCATTGTAGGCAATCGCCAATGCAAACTTTGAAAGCCTTGCTTCAATATAACGCGGTGCAGCAGCGCCATCACCTGTGCGCACATCACCCCAGTTTCCCTGGGTTTCAATAAGAATATCTTTCTGGCCGATGTTTACAATTGCATCGCCAATGGATGCATCTCCGTGTGGGTGATACTGCATCGTGCTGCCGATCACGTTTGCCACTTTATTAAAGCGGCCGTCATCCATCTCTTTCAGCGCGTGCATAATTCTGCGCTGCACGGGCTTAAAGCCATCTTCAATGCGCGGCACTGCACGTTCCAGGATTACGTAGGAAGCGTAATCGAGGAACCAATTCTGATACATGCCATCAACATCAATGGAGTGAATAACATCCTCTCCTTCACCCTTTTTGGCTTTGCTTAAAACTTTCGGCTTACTGACTTTCTTTTTACTCATTTTGTTGTTCTCTAATCTGCGTCCCTTCACAAAGGAAAGACTTGTTCGGTTTATACGCTACTTTTCCTCTACTCCGCACCATTCCCCCTTTCAAGGGGGCCAGGGGGATGCATCTTCTCAAATTCTATAATAAATTCTTCAATTGTCTTTAAAACACTACTCATTTTCTCCTTTACATCAAGATCATCGAACCTCAAAAATGCTAAGCCAATACCTTCAAGTTCCTTTTGACGCTTAACATCGCGATCATAAGCACCTTCATAAGTATGCGTAATTCCATCCACCTCAATTACCAAGCTTAATTTCTTGCAATAAAAATCAACAATATAATTTAACAGAGGTTTTTGACGATTGAACTTGTATCCCCTTACTTTCCCCGCCTTAAGCTCATTCCACAACAACACTTCTGAACGCGTGGAGAAGTTTCGCAGTTCTCGCGAGAACATCTTGAGGTTTTTATTATAGGGTAAGTGTTTCATTTCGAATCCACCTTACCCCCTTTTTCAAAGGGGGATTGGTTCGGGTGTAACTTATATTTCTGTTTCCTCTACTACAACTTCTTCTTTAACATCTTTCGCCTCAACCTTATCCAGTTCAATTCTCAGGTTGTCAATGATAAAGTCCTGACGGTCGGGTGTGTTCTTGCCCATGTAGAACTCCAGCAACTTGGCGATATGGCCTTCCTTGCCTAATAACACGGGCTGCAGACGGATATCTTCGCCAATGAAATTTCCGAACTCATCCGGGGAGATTTCACCTAATCCCTTAAAGCGTGTGATCTCCGGCTTGCTACCAAGTTTGGCAATCGCAGCGTGACGTTCTTCATCGCTATAGCAATAGATCGTTTCTTTTTTATTCCGTACCCGGAACAAAGGCGTCTCCAGAATGAACACATGGTTTGCTTTCACCAATTCCGGGAAGAACTGGAGGAAGAAAGTCATCAGCAGTAAGCGAATGTGCATTCCGTCCACATCAGCATCGGTTGCGATAATTACTTTGTTGTAGCGCAGTGATTCAATACCGTCTTCAATGTTCAGTGCATGCTGAAGAAGGTTGAACTCTTCATTTTCATACACAACTTTTTTAGTTAACGAGAAACAGTTCAATGGCTTTCCCCGCAAGCTGAATACGGCCTGCGTTTCGACATCGCGTGACTTTGTAATGGAACCTGATGCTGAGTCACCCTCTGTTATAAAGATTACTGACTCGGCTCCTTTCTCTCCCTTTGCATCATCAAAGTGGTAGCGACAATCTCGAAGCTTTTTATTGTGAAGGTTGGCCTTCTTAGCCCGATCGTTGGCAAGCTTCTTAATTCCCGCAATGTCTTTACGCTCACGTTCTGATTGTAAAATGCGTTTCAGCATAGCATCCGCTGTCGATGCATTCTTATGCAAATGGATCTCAAGCTCTTTCGATACAAAATCCACCACAAAGCCGCGAACCGATTGGCCATCCGGGGCCATGTTCGTTGAACCCAGCTTGGTTTTGGTTTGAGATTCAAACACAGGTTCCTGTACCCGGATTGCAATAGCCGCTACGATACTCGCGCGAATATCAGACGCATCGAAATCTTTCTTATAAAAATCACGAACGCCCTTAACAATTCCTTCGCGGAACGCTGCGAGGTGCGTGCCGCCCTGCGTTGTGTTTTGTCCGTTTACAAAGGAGTAATACTCTTCTCCGTATTGTGTTCCATGCGATAACGCGACCTCAATATCATCTCCCTTAAAGTGAGCGATTGGGTAACGAAGCTCTTCCGCATCACTTTTCTGCTTCAGCAGATCCAGCAGGCCATCTTTGGAGTAATATTTAGTTCCATTATAGTTAATAGAAAGTCCGGCATTCAGGAACGCATAATTCCACATCAGATCATCCAAATATTCCGGGATGAAGTGATAGTTCTTGAACATAGACTCATCCGGCTCAAATTCAACCAGCGTTCCGTTGCGTTCATTGCTCTTCCCCTGCTTAGGGTCATTCGTAAGCTTACCCTTCTTAAACTCGGCCAGCTTCGTTTGTCCTTCACGGAAGGCCTGCACCTTAAAGTAGTTGGATAACGCGTTAACCGCTTTCGTACCCACACCATTTAACCCTACCGATTTCTGGAATGCGCCTGAATCGTATTTCGCACCGGTGTTGATCTTCGATACAACATCGACCACCTTCCCTAACGGAATACCCCGGCCATAATCGCGAACCACAACTTTCTGATCGGTGATTTTAATGTCAATGGACTTCCCATATCCCATCATGTGCTCATCGATACAGTTATCCATGACTTCCTTCACCAGCACATAAATACCATCGTCTTTTGAGGAACCATCGCCCAACTTTCCGATATACATCCCGGGCCGGAGGCGGATATGCTCGCGCCAGTCAAGGGATTTAATACTGGATTCGTCATACTGATTGGAAGCCGGAGCCTTCTCTGCTTTCGCCATCGTCTATAAGGATTGTAAAGAGTAAAAAGAGTCTAAAAAATCAAGTCGCACTACAGTTTAAAAAATGTTTGTAGGTAAGACCCGGATAGTCATGCTGGCCGTCCGGGTCTTGGAAAAATTCAATTCGGTTCGAAGTAAACCATTTTTTAAAGTCACTTCAAGAATTTGACACATTTCTTTAACTATAATACTAAGTCAGATGAATACCGTTAAATCATTGATATACAGATACTAAACAAGACTGTTTTATATTGCTTATTTAGCAAAAATCCTTCGCCCTACTGAGTAGAGGGGCCAGGCGATCGCCCACAAACCAACCAGAATCACGCTTCCATAAATAATTGGCCCGATGCGCGTGTAGTCGAAATGCTCCGCGCTATTATAGAGTCCAATGAAGCTAAATCCCACCACAAAAAAGATATTGAGCGTTATTACTAATCCATGAAGCCAGGTACGGAAGCTCTCGCTGGGCGTAATTGATTTTGAGAACAGGTAAACCAACAGATTCAGGATCAGGATAAAGCCCAGGGCTGAATAAAACAATGCCTCCTTATCCATTACGTGCGTGGTTGCTCCACCCTCCTCGGCAACGCTTACCTGTTCCGGCAAACCGGCATATACATACATCAAATTGCCCAAAACTCCCAAAAGGGAAAGAAACCAAACAGCTTTGAAAACTTTTAAGATCATATACTAACTTTGCCTCTACCTTCCTTCGACTTCCCTCAGGATGACGGCAGGAAGTGCAAATAAACAACAAACCTTGTGAACTTAAACCCCATTGTGCTTTCTATTCCAATATTTTTCATCCTGATGGGTGTTGAGTTGGTGATCGAGCGCATTTCACATCAAAAGCTCTATCGGCTAAACGATACGGTGGCCAATCTTAGCTGTGGTATTACTTCACAGCTCTCAGGGTTGTTTATGCGCGTGCTTGCGATTGGCGTTTATGTGGTCTTATTTGAAAACTTTGCGCAATTTCAGTTAACTGCAAACTGGCTTTACTGGATAGCGCTCTTTCTATTGGCCGACCTGGCTTACTACTGGGCTCACCGCATGAGTCATGAGATTAATCTTTTCTGGGGCGGGCATGTTGTGCATCATCAAAGTGAAGAGTATAATTTATCTGTAGCCTTGCGGCAGAGTTCCTTTCAAGTTGTTTGGACTTTTGCTTTTAGCTTGCCGCTTGCAATTATCGGTTTTATCCCGGAACACTTCATCTTAATGTCGGCCTTTATAACCCTGTACCAATTCTGGATCCATACCGAGCTGATTAATAAAATGGGCTGGTTTGAGCACCTTTTTAATACTCCCTCCCATCATCGGGTACACCATGGGCGCAATCCAAAATACATAGATAAGAATCATGCGGGCACGTTGATCATCTGGGATAAGTTGTTCGGAACATTTCAGCAGGAAGAAGAACGGCCAACCTACGGAATTACCAAGCCGATCAACAGTTGGAATGCCGTGTGGGCGAACTTCAGTCACTATGCCGACATGGGCAAAGACCTTAAACGCATTCCTCACCTGACCGATAAGATCAGGTATCTCTTTAATAAGCCCGGCTGGTTGCCGGATTATTTAGGTGGCTACCAGGCAGCTCCGGAAGTAGATAAAAAAAGCTACAAAAAGTATGATCAGCCTTCGGGAATGTTACTCAACCTGTATGTACTGTTTCAATATATGCTTTGCATTACAGGCACAGCGCTTTTCTTATTTAACACAGCAAAATTCACCCTGCCGGAGAAAGCGTTTATTGCCGTGCTGATCGCGATTGTGGTTGTAAACTGCGGAGTTATGTTTGAAAACAAAGCCTGGGTTAAAGTATCCGAGTGGCTGCGTATCATTCTCTATCCTGCCCTGCTGGCGGTTATTGTTAATCTTTACGAATTATCATTCTGGCTGTATATTCTTGCCGGAGCCTATTTTATTATCTCGGCAATCTGGTTTGCCAGCATCTCCAAACAACAGCAGCATGTTCAAATCACTTCGTAGGGACGCAGGCTTCGATCTGCCTGCGGCAGGCAGGCTTCGCGCAGCATTTTGCGTTCCTACCTTTATGTTATTCCTGATCCTTTCCGGTTGCGGAAGAGAACTGCCTACGCTTAACAATCTTGACTTGCAACAATGGGAAAAGGATAAAAACGCCTGTGGTTCCTACCGGAAGGATAATATTGACACGCTGCTTGCCCAAAAAGAGAAGCTGCTTGCATTAAAAGAAATGCAGATTGTTAATCTGATCGGCCGGCCTGACCGCAATGAGCTTTATAAGCGCAACCAGAAATTCTTTTATTACTATCTGAAACCGGCACCAGAATGCGCTAACTATGATTCCGAAAATACCGCGCGGTTGGCGATCCGGTTTAATGCGATGGGATTGGCGAAAGAGGTTATGATTGAATGATTATTCGTGCGCGCTGAGACGCAAAATTTTGCGTGTTTACATTAACACAATAACATATAACAAAAAAGGATAGCCCAATGAGCTATCCTTTTTCTTTAAGATTAGTTAAAATCTTACTCTTTATTCTTAAGATCCTGAACCTCAGCACGGATGATCTGCGCTAAGTTTTTCAGTTCCTGCATGCCTTTTCTCAAGCGAGTTCCCGCTGCGCTGTTAGCCTTAGTATAGAACTTTTCAGCATCGCCTTCCAATGAAGTGATGAGGTTTTTGAGGTCTTGAAATTTTTGCATTTTCCTAAAAGTTTAAAATTGTTAATTGTTTTCGTACGCCAATTTAAAGAAAAACCTTACAAATCAACTCAGAAACCCATTTTTTTTACCCCTTCGTTACAGAAACCAACTCTTCCTTCAGGTAAAAACCACTGTCAAGCTTCGTTTTTAGGGCAGAAAACGCGGTTAAAGTGCGTTCTACGTCTTCCATCGTATGAGCGGCCGTAGGGATAATTCTGAACATAATTACGTCTTTTGGCACTACCGGGTAGATCACAACCGAGCAGAAAATGCCATAATTCTCCCGCAGGTCCATCGACATGTTGGCTGCTTCGCCTACCCCGCCCTTGAATAAAACCGGGGTTGGAGGCGTGTGTGTATCGTTGATGGCAAAGCCGCGATCTTTCAATCCAACCTTAATAGCCGTCTGGATTTTCTTCAGATTAGACCTCAGTTCCGGATGCTTTTTAACAAGCTCCAAGCGCTTCAGGTTGCCAATTACCAATGGCATCGGTAATGACTTCGCATAGATCTGTGAGCGCACGCTATAACGCAAAAATTTAAGGATAGCCTTATCACCTGCTACGAAGGCACCAATGCTTGCCATTGATTTTGCGAACGTAGAGAAGTAAAGATCGATCTGATCCTGTACACCCTGCTCCTCGCCCACGCCAGCACCTGTGGCACCCATGGTTCCGAAGCCGTGCGCATCATCCACAAACAAACGGAAGTTGTATTTCTTCTTCAATGCAACAACACCTTTCAGATCACCCATGTTTCCGGACATACCGAACACACCTTCTGTGATTACGAGGATCCCGCCACCGGTTTCTTCTGCAAGCTTGGTAGCACGCTGGAGTTGTTTTTCCAGACTGTCCATATCGTTATGTGCATACACAAAGCGTTTACCCATGTGCAGGCGAACACCATCAATGATACAGGCATGAGATTCCGCATCGTACACGATTACGTCCTTACGGTTAACGATCGCGTCAATAATTGAGATAACACCCTGATAGCCGAAGTTTAAAAGCATAGCGTCTTCTTTCTTCACGAAAGCAGCCAATTGCTTCTCTAATTCAATATGATATTTTGAGTTACCGGACATCATGCGGGCTCCCATCGGGTAGCCTAATCCGAATTCCGCAGCAGAGTCAGCATCGGCTTTACGCACCTCTGGATGATTAGCCAATCCGAGATAGTTATTCAAGCTCCAGTTCAGCACCTTTTTTCCGTTAAAAATCATGTGCGGACCAATTTCTCCCTCCAGCTTTGGAAAGAAGAAATAATCATCGGGAAGATGTGAATATTTGGCTAGCGGACCAGCCTCCATTTTAAGCTTTTCGAATAAATCGACCATGGTAAATTCCGGTTAAAGTCTGTTGTAAAATTTTTTGCAAAAATAACCAAAAAATGTGAGTAGGGATGCAAAATTTTACGTCCCAACACGGGTATTTTGGTACAGTACCGCGAAGGTTGGCGCAAACGTATTAATTGTTTAGCATTGCATTTTAGACGTTTTCCTATGCCTCAAATCAGCAAGATATTGGTTGCTAATCGCGGTGAAATTGCGTTGCGCGTGATGCGCAGTGCCCGGGAAATGGGAATCAAAACCGTTGCGGTTTACAGCGAAGCCGATCGTGAGGCATTGCATGTCCGGTTTGCCGATGAAGCTGTTTTCATAGGCCCGCCTCCCTCATCAGAATCATACCTCAGGATTGAAAAGATTATTGCTGCTGCGAAACAGACGGGCGCACAGGCCATTCATCCAGGCTACGGGTTCTTATCGGAGAACGAAGATTTCGCACAGGCGATTGAAAATGCCGGAATGATCTTTATCGGACCATCGGCTAAATCAATCGAAGTGATGGGAAGCAAGCTGGCTGCGAAAGAAGCTGTCGCGAAGTTTAATGTCCCTCTCGTTCCCGGAACAGCGGAACCTATCGATGATGTCAAAAAAGCTAAAAAGGTAGCGAGTGAGATTGGCTACCCCATCCTGATCAAAGCCAGTGCAGGCGGTGGTGGTAAAGGTATGCGGATTGTAGAGAACGAAGCAGAGTTCCAGGAGCAAATGGAACGTGCGGTGAGCGAGGCAACGTCTGCTTTTGGGGATGGCTCGGTATTTATTGAAAAATATGTAACCAAACCGCGGCACATCGAATTCCAAATCTTTGGCGATAAGCACGGAAATGTAGTTCACTTGTTTGAGCGAGAGTGTTCTATCCAACGCAGGCATCAAAAAGTTGTTGAAGAAGCTCCCTCTTCGATTCTAACACCTGAATTGCGCAAGCGCATGGGTGAAGCTGCTGTTAACGTTGGGAAATCGTGCGGCTACTATGGTGCCGGAACAGTTGAGTTCATTCTGGATGATAATCTCAACTTCTATTTCCTGGAAATGAATACGCGTTTACAGGTTGAGCATCCGGTAACGGAAATGGTTACAGGTATTGATCTCGTTAAACTTCAAATAAGAGTTGCACAAGGTGAGAAGTTGCCTTTCAAGCAGGAAGATTTAAAAATGAATGGTCATGCCGTTGAAGTTCGTGTGTATGCAGAAGACCCTTCCAACAATTTTCTTCCGGATATCGGAACGTTGCAAACGTATAAACGACCGCAAGGTAATGGCATTCGTGTAGACGATGGCTTTGAACAAGGAATGGAAATTCCATTCTATTACGATCCGATGATTGCGAAGCTGATCTGTCACGCAGAAACCAGGGAGATGGCCATCGAAAAAACAATCCGGGCAATTAATGAATACGAGATTACCGGACTGGAAACGACTTTAGGGTTCTGCAACTTTGTTATGCACCATGAAGCATTCCGGAGCGGAAAGTTTGATACCGGATTTGTTGCCAACTATTTTAAGCCCGAAGTATTGACCGGAACACCGGATGCGGATGAAGAAAAAATTGCGGCAGCGTTGAGCTCGTATCTGCTATCAATAACCAATACCTCAACAACAACCCCGATTACTGTGAATACACCGGTTAGTAAGTGGAAAAAAAATAGAGTCTAAATAATTACGAATGACGAATTTAGAATGACGAATTGTGCATTCGACATTCGTCATTCAACATTCGTCATCTGAATCATGCCTGAAATAAGACCTCTTCGCGCCTGGCGATATAATCAAAGCCTTACGGCAACCATTGACGACCTGACTTCTCCCCTGTTTGATGTCGTTTCGGAGAAGCAGCGGAAAGCACTTTATCAGAATCCATATAACAGCATTCATCTATCGGTTCCACAAGGTCCGGAAGCAGCCAGCAAAGCAGCCTCCCTTCTCGACCAGTGGAAATCATTGGGCGTTATTATGCAAGACAGGTTGCCCGCGATCTATGTGTATTATCAATACTTTACACTCCACGGATCGTCAAAAGAATTCTGCCGCAAAGGATTTGTGTGCAACATCCGGGTGCATCATTGGGAAGATGATGTCATCCTGCGTCATGAGAACACCATACCAAAATCCGTTAACGACCGGATTGAGTTATTGGAGAAAACAGAATTAAATGTT
>Ga0209175_10001294_pt1 | contig 12655 bp, 7 predicted proteins | sample JI91814C2DNA_FD_187506 | JGI IMG/M metagenome (GOLD analysis project Ga0209175, IMG submission 187506) | Wastewater effluent complex algal communities from Wisconsin, to seasonally profile nutrient transformation and Carbon sequestration -... | ecosystem: Engineered > WWTP > Effluent > Algae...
ACATAAGGCAAGCACTGAAAATATAACTGCTCGCTTAGCGAGGGTAAGATCAAGCCAATACATGAGGTTCAGGTTTTGAGGTAATTTTGGTCGTATAAGATATGAATAAATTATGGGTTCAAGACAATCTGCTTAATGCTCACGTAAGATATTTTAAGTCAACGGAAGAATGATATTAAACTCAGTCCCTTCATTTTCTTTTGTTTTTACTTTTATTTCTCCTTGATGCGCTTTCACAATATCATAGCTCAGTGACAATCCTAAGCCAGTCCCTTGCCCCGTGGGCTTAGTGGTAAAGAAGGGCTGAAAGATTTTATCCAGTACTTTTTGAGGGACACCGTTACCATTATCTTTCACGGAGACTAAAATTTTATTGTCAACCTTCTTAGTTGAAACCGAAACCATTGGTTCGTAATGACTGTCAGGCTGAGCTTGTCGAAGCCTCTCGTTAACAGCATAGAACGCATTTGTGATTAAGTTTAAAATCACTCTACCTATATCCTGCGGAACAACATTCAAAGTAGGGAGACTGACATCCAGGTCAGTGTTAAACTTCGCGTTGAACGACTTATCCTTAGCTTTCAATCCGTGGTACGCCAAACGCAGATACTCATCGCATAAAGCATTGATGTCTGTAAGTTCTATTTGCCCGCTGCTGTTACGTGAATGTTGCAGCATACCTTTTACGATATCACCCGCGCGTTTACCGTGGTGGTTTATTTTTTGCCCGTTGTCCTTGATATTTTTTGCGATTGCCTTTACTTCGGCAAGATTTCCTTTGCTAACTTCTTGTTCCAGTTCACCGATCAACTCGGTGTTGATTTCGGAGAAGTTATTTACAAAGTTCAACGGGTTCTGAATCTCATGCGCAATGCCTGCTGTCAGTTCACCGAGCGAGGCCATCTTCTCGGATTGGATAAGTTGGGCCTGGGTGGATTTAAGATCGGCCAACGCGTGCTCCACATTCTTCTTTTGCGTTTCGACTTCCGCTTTCTGTTGTTGAAGTAGGTCGTTCGCTTTTTTACGGCTCAGGTTATTTCGGTAAAGCAACAAAGCAATAATTGAAAATACAGCTAAGCCTCCAAGCAGTGCATATTGTTTTAGTTCGGTCTGATACGCTGCTTTGCGCCCCTCTTCTTCTATGCCGCGCAATTGTTCTTTAAACGCAAGTGCCTGTATGATATTCTGATTGTTCTCATTGAAAATCAAATCCTTTGCATTTGTCTCTACATTTAAATAGTAATATGCGCTGTCCTTTTGATTAAGCTTATCAAAGAGTTGCCGCTTTATCCTGGCTGCTGACAATTGTAAATTAGGATTAAAGAATTTTATTGATCGTGACCAATATTTTTGAGTGAGTACCCTTGCTTCTTCAAATCGTCCTTGTTTAATTAGATAAGGAATGTAGCTCACATAAATAGTCGAAGCTCGGCTGGTGATTGATGAATCAGTTAAGGCTATTGCCTCTTTAAAGTGGAGCTCTGCCTGTTGAATATTACCTAATTTGATATTGAGGTGTGCATTATAAATACTTGATTGAGTTCTAAAAACAGTGGCATTCATTCTGGCACTGTTCTCGGTGAACGCCAGCCCGTATTGCTGTGCCGAATCTAGCTGGTCCGTCACTAAAAAATAATTAGCCATGTTGCGCTGATATTGCACCAGCATATAATAATATTTATCAGAAGATTTATCAGGTAGAAATCTTCCACCCCTACGTGTATAATTTAAAAATTCTTGTCGGTTCAGCAAGGTTCCATAGACTGCGGCAATGTCAAAACATATTGAACTAATTCTTCTTTTGTCGTTCACTTTTTCGGCCAATGGCAAGGCTTTAAAATAGTATTCCAACGCGGCTGCATTATCCCCTTTGTTTTGATAAAGATAGTACCCGATCCAGTCATAACTGGTGGCGAGCATCGCATCGCTTTTTTGGCTCTGGGCAATGCGCAGCAATTCTTTACAGGCCGAAGAGTCAATTTGGTTTACCAGATACACATCTTCGTTTTCTAAGATTTTTACAATGAGGTTAAACCGCAATTCAGGGTCTGTTTCAGATGCCAGCACGGTTTTTAAACTATCGGTGAGCTTGCTTTGCGCCAAACCCGTGTTGAATAATAAAACTAATAAGAGCACCGCAGAAAAAACTTTTTTCATAGTTGTTATGCTGGTATTTGAATAATAAATGTTGATCCCTTTCCTTCTACCGTTTCCACTTTCAGTTCACCACCATGCGTTTTTACAATATCATAACTCAAACTCGACCCCAAACCTGTTCCTTGATTTATCGCTTAAGACCCGAGGAGATTTCTCTCAGCCGCTCTTGTTTCGATTGCTCCCGATTTGTTTTGCTAAACGTTGTATGGTACCGATGCGATTGAAGAAATGTCCGTTGCATAATATTCCATTCCCGTTCGGTCTCCACTACGCCAGCTTCCAGCATCTCCTGATATAACCTTCCACCGATTTCATAAAAATCAGCCCGACCGAGATAATCCAGGTCAGCATCGCACAATACTTTTTCAAGTTGGGTAACCGGAGATTGCGGCAGTCGTGTAGCCAGGATCATATTACAAATGATCTCTATCTGCTGCTCGTTAAAGCCAAAAGCAGGAAGCATTTCTCTTACCATCTCCGCACCTTTTTCCTCGTGATTTTTGGGTGAATGAATAAATCCAACATCGTGAAATAAAGCCGCTACCCGAAGAAGTTTTACCTCATCCTGCGATAGCTGTTCAGCTTTAGCAATTGTAAGAGACGCCTGCAAAACATCCTGAATATGCGCCATGTTATGATATTGATGCCCCGGTAATTCTTTATTCAGGAGATCAGTAATATGCTTTTCCGCAGCTTCAAAACTGGGAGCGGATGATTTTTCAGATTTATCCCGAAAGTCCTTCAGTAAAGGATCAACCGACAACCAGATAAGATCAACATCATTGGTTTGTTTTGCCTTCGCTAACCAATGCTGTGCATTCGTATCATCACCCATAGCGTGAGCGACATATACGATATAAATATTTACCCCTTTCTCATGCGCATCACTTCGTTTGATCAATTCATCCAACAGCTCTTTTGCCTTATCTTTATTCTTCAATTTTGTATACGCTGAAGCGAGGTAGGCAACCGTAGACGGTGGGCGAATTGCGGAAGCACGAAACCCTGCATCAGCAGTTTTAATTACGTCTTCATATTTTCCCATGGTTAAATATATCCGGGCGCGGAAATCATGCAGACGGATAACAGCAGGATACAATTGAAATGCTTCCTTAATTGTCTCCAACGCTTCTTCATACCTGCCCATCATATACCGGCAGATGACTTCGTAGTTGAAATACGCTACGGTTAACGGGTCAATCACTTTCGCCCGCTCCACAACGTTACTTGCCTCTTCAAAGCGACCCATCATGTTGAGCACGTAGCCGTAGGCATACAGCACCGCTGCATTGTTGGGGTTTAGGTCTATTGCCTGAATCAGTAATTTTTCCGTTGCTGCGAAATCCTTAGCGATAAAAAATTCCAAAAATGCTTTTGTCAGGTAGTCATTACCCGATGGACCTCGTTTCCAGGCTTCGTTTAAATATAGTTCGATATTCTTTTCAGCCTCCAACGGTGAGAGATCACCGTTCCACGACATCCGCGCTGAATACGAACTCGCGAGATAAGAATACGCCTCTTTAAACTCCGGATCCTTAGCAATCGCCTGCTTAAAATACTCCGTTGCTGTCCTATACCCATCCACACTCCATTGATTAAACGCATGGCGGCCCTTTAGAAATAGATTGTAGGCTTCCAGGTTCTTGGTGGGAATCTCTTTCAGCTTCTCTTGTTGTTGAGGATTTAAGGATGCATTCAGCTCTTTTGCAACAACCTCTGCTACACTATTTTGGATTTCAAAAATATCATCCAAACTCTCATTGAATACTTTCGACCAGATATGATCGTCTTTCACAGCATCAATCAGTTGAACACTTATACGAACTTTATTCTGCTGCATCTGCACTCCGCCTTCCAGAATAAACTTCACACCTAACTCAGCGGCTATTTCCGGAGCTGACTTGTCAGTCTTTTTGTACCGCATCACGGAGGTGCGGGAAATAATTTTCAACTGTTTATTACCTGCCAGCTGACTGATGATATTCTCGGTTATCCCATCCGAAAAATACTCTTGGGAAGGATCGTTACTCATGTTTCTGAAAGGCAGAGCCGCTATTGATTGCCGGGTATCTTCTGATTCAATAGCAGCAAGTATAGGATTGCTGACACGACTGGTTGATGTTGGACGCAGGATGCCGTTAATAATTTCCTTAATCGCGTTCGCTACTTTATTTACCTGATTCCGGTAATCGGTTTTATTCTGATTATCATTCCGGTGATCGGTTGACTTCAATGGTCGGTTAACCCCAGGTTCTTTGTAAATAAAGTCCACTGCGCGCAACACCCCTCCTATTTCTTTTTCAATAATGGCTTTATCATCAGCATCAAGATCATGAATCCGGATCGGAAGCAATCTGCTCCCAACGTTACCGTTGCTTAGTTTAATATCCCGATCATATTTATCCGCCTGAGCGAGTTTATTAAACACACAAAACTCATGTTGCCAGGCAAAGCTTTTGGTGTCGCTATACGTTTGCGAGATAACAGCAATGAAAATGAGACTCTTCAATTTCCTTTCAAGACTTTTATCGACATTGTGTGTTTCCAGTAAACCATCGTATGGATTGCTGTCGAAATAAACAGAGAGCGGTTCCTTGATGGTGGCTGCCAGTTCTTCCTGGAGCGCTTTAACAAATTCCGTTACCCACCCGGACCGGTTATCGTTGTGGCGATAAGAGATAAAAATATCGTATTCGAATCCAGGAATTATAGATGCCATGAAAATAAATGATGTGCTTGTTTAATAGAAATTGAAATAATTTTAATGATCGTTGAGAAAATTCTGTGATACTTTAATTTCCGTTGTTCCCATTTTCCTTTCTCCTCGTATCAATAGAAATTGTTTACCATCCACCGAAAGATCATACGAATACCCGGCAACATTTACCCAGTTATCGTCTTCAAAAACAATTCTGGAAGTTCCTAACGAGGCATTCCGGTTTGCATCAAAAACCAATGGTATAGCCATTAGTTTATTCCCGTTTCTGTAATATAGATTGTTATCGGCAGTATTATAGAGAGGCTCCTCACCACCTTCAAAAGAAACCTGAATGCGAACCGATGGGTTTAGCAAATCAGAAATAAAAACTTCTGAGCGCCCTGTCTGGTCGGCTGTAAACGCTAACCAATCATCAGGAATGAATTTGGACAATGTTTCATTAACGCCTTTTCGTGAAGTAAAAGAATAGCGGCTGTCGGAGTTATCTGCCGTGAAAAAGTTTAAATCACGAGATCCACCCCTTTCGGCATTTGAATAGAGTAGCACCCCATCTTTATCCAAATCAGCAAGGAATTGCAATGAATCGTTCCCCATTATAAATTGAGCATCACTTCTGCCATGAGATTCCCTCCTCTCAATGCGGGCTTTCCCTTTTTGATACAATGAATAATAAATCCAATTGGTATTAGCGGGCCAAATCACCACTTGATGAAACCCTTGCTGTGAAAGCTGAATGTTGTTTTTGGGGTCTGTTAGATCATAATTCCACACCTCCGATTGTTCACCTCTCCTTATGATGGCCACGTTCTTATCATCCGGTGATAAGGAAAATGTTCCATACACTTGAGAATCAAACGGCAGGTTTATGATCTCCCCTTTGGTGGTGCGCCACGCAAGGCGACCCATTGAAACGTGCGTACCGTTGGCATACACAAGCGTTCCATTCTTTGAAATAGCAAATTGTGCATTTCTAAAAGCATCCACATTAAGGCCTTTTTCAATGAGTCGCGGATTGCCCAAGGTCATTTGTTTATCACGCTCAAAATCGATGGCGAATAAATCTGTTCCCTTTATAAAAAAAAGAACATTGTTATAAATAGCCTGGCAACTTCCACTGCTTAAAATTAATTTACCTATGCCGGTCGAAAAGGAAACCATATACGTTTCATTGCATGTATTGGTAGCAATAAATTCATCAGAAGAAAGCCATATTGGTCTGGATTGGAAACGCATCGTTGACTTTGCTACTTTTCTATCCAGACCTTGAGAATTGATAGAATTAAATGACGAACCTTCATTAGCCATCCAGGTTATTCTGTCATCCTCACTCCAAATTCCATCGATCGGATTTGCACTTTGCGTTAGTATTTCTGTAACATTCCCGTCAATTGAAATCTTTATCAGCTTGTCATCAGAAAAGAAGGCAATCCATTTCGAATCGGGTGAGAAGAATGGAGAGAAGGCACCCTTTGTTCCGGGTAATCTTGAAACACGTTCTTCACCAATAGGCCGCACGTTCAAATACGATGCTCCCGTATTGTCCATGCTCACATACACAATTGTTTTTCCATCGGGAGAAATATCTACCGCGCGCCTTCCGACACGCAAAGGCCCAGCCATAAAACTCATAGACATTGAGTCTGGTAGGTTGATGGAGGTTTTTATAACATTTCCGACTTCTCCATTACTTTCGGTATGACTGAAGTTGGTGTAAAGTAATAGTGCGCTTAGAATCAAAATCAAGATGAAGCAAAAAGCAAGGAATGTCTTTATTCCAGGAGGTTTGATATTTATTTTTTTTCTATTCCTTTGTTCAATGGCAGAGACTGAAGCACTTTTTTTTTCTGACGACTCAAACGAAGTTGCTATATCCTCGCCCTTTAACCCGGCTATGATCTCCTTAATGGCATTCGCTGTTTTGTTTACCTGATCGCGATAGACATTTTGATTATTTCCTTTCACCGTGTCGTCATCTTTCGGGCGCAACGGCCGGTTAACGCCAGCCGATTGATAGGTAAAGTCTATTGCCCGTAAGGGACCCAATTCTGTCTCAATTACCTTCTTATCATGTACGTCCAACTCATGAATGCGAATAGGCAATACACGACTGGCCGTGTTCCCATTACGAAGTCGCACCTTTAAACCAATGCCATCTTCTCCCGTCAGCTTCAGAAAAACCAAAAACTCATGAGTCCACGCAAAACTTTTTGGGTCGCAATAAGTTTGCGAAATGATCGGAATGAATATGAGGCATTTTAATTTTTCCTTGAGTGAGTCATCTACATCATGCGTTTCGAGTAAGCCAGTATGCGGATTTTGATCGAAATAGATTGAGAGCGGTTCTTTGATCGTAGAGGCTAATTCTTCCTGCAAGGCATTTACAAACTCCGTTACCCAGCCGGAACGATTATCGTTGTGACGATAAGAGATGAAGATGTCGTATTCGAAGCCGGGTGCTATAGAGGGCATTGTGTAGTTTTTTACATGCTATTTTGATTGCACAATACCTAAGTATTGATCATACCACGCAAGCGACTCACGCACAAAATCTATTCGCGGAACAAGGTGACCTGATTCATAAATATAAATTTTCTTATCCTTTTTGGGTGTGCCTAACAAATCAAACATTGGCATCTGCGAGGTCTCTACCGGAAAGAACATATCGTGCTTGCCATTCACCATTAGCACAGGCTGGGTAACACGGGGGATAAAATTAATCTGATCTACTTCGGGTAAAGCTTTATGCATTTCCATCCCGCCAACATTAAGTACCACTACTTTTATCCTTTTTTCAACAGCCGGTATAATGCCACCCATAAATCCGCCCCAACTCCAGCCGAGATAACCGATTTTATCAGCCTGAATATCCTTTCGGGTTTCGAGGTAGTCAATTGTGCGACCAACATCTTTTCGCCACATGATCACATGATCCTTATAAAAGACTGTTTCTTCCTGCAGATCAGATTTCAACTCATCGTGACGTTCATGCGTTCCTTTATAAATTGGGATCATAATCGCGCGGCCGCTTTTCAAAAGAAAATCAATTCTGAACATTGCTGCATCTATTTTAAATTTCTTTGAGAAAATGTCTCCCGAACCAGGAAAGAATATAATGGGTTGAAATGGAGGCTTGGCGTTTTTTGGCAAATACAGGTAAGCCTGCATGCGCTCATTGTTGTAGCCCGCATCAAAAGTTACTTTTTCTACAGTGAAAAATTCCCGATCCGCAACCAGTCTCGTACTATCGTTCAACGGAACATTGTCGTACGCGTATTGGCGTTTAAAAATTTCAAATGTCTTATCGTCAACAGGCTTTTCCTTTCGGTAATCCCGGAAAGCCATCGTAACGTTCATTTTTAAATCTGCCATGGTAGAATCACCCGGCAACTCCTGTATGCATCTGAATCCATTACCCAGACTTCGGTCCATCGCAGATTGTCTATACGCATCATTAAATGCATATGTAGGATCGTTCCACCCACCTCCTAAAATAAAGTGATTATCATTGCTTGATGTTTTATTATAACACCACTCGCGTGCATTGCCGGCAATATCATATACGCCAAACAAACTTAAACCGGGTAAGCTTCCAACTTCTACGGTTCCCTTACCATTAAAATTACTAAGCGGTGCGATAAATTCCGTTCGGGCAGTTTCCGCGACAACACTCCAGTGAAAGATGGTAGGCAATTGCTTTTTCACGAAGGCTGCATACGCTGCCGCTTCATACCACGATACACCGGTAACCGGATGATTGCCTTGTCCATCCGGATATGTACCTGCCTCCCAATTTGCGGGTCCTTGTCTTCCGGTTTTATCAATGAATTTTAGGACAGCAGATTCAAAAGGTACTGGTTTACCATCGGCATAAATTACAGGCCAGTAAGACTTATTCGTGTATCCATCTGCGTCTACAAATACTTTGAACTGTTTATTGGTCACTTCAAAACGATCCATCAAAAACTCACCTACTTGTTTACCCCCATAGTTCTCAAGTCCAACGATATACATAGTTGCCTCGTCCGTTGGGATTCGAACCATGTTTTCAGGAAGTGTTCCCACCTTGTCAAGCTTGACCTTCTTAACATCTTCGGCCAGAGGTGTTATCCACGGGCCAGCATATTCAACAGTCTGGTATCCCGGCTTACGAATTTCTATTCTTAAAAAACCGCGCTTAAAGCTGGCTTCTGTTATGGGCGTTGTCCCTTCTGATATCCATGTTGATTCAGGTTTGGAATAATCTTTCCAGAGTACTTCCGCCCCTGGCGGATCCGTTTCCACCGGGATCGTTACTACGATCTGACCCCACAAATCGATCAGACTTGAATCGTTGGGAATAACCTTCCGTGCCTCAACAGCCATTTCATATGCTTCGAAGGGAGGCCTGAAATTTTCATCCACCAATTTCTGAATAGCGGGAAGCAAAACTGTCCTCGCATGATCAACCTTTCCTTTTGTCACAAACCACCTGCCTCCAAAAAAGCCTGCTGCAACCAGAATAATAATAACTGCGCTCCAGCGAATAATCTTAGGTACAGATAAGGAAGATGGGCGACTACTTTTTTGGGAAAATTTAGGAGCTTTAGCCGGTTTACTTTTCTCTACTGAAACCGTGGAGATAGTTTCACCTGATTTATTTCTCTCTGCCTGCTTGATACCTCTCAACAGGTCATCGATGGCATTGGCTACCTTATTAATCTGATCGCGGTAATACGGCTGTTTTGTATTTGTATTTTTGATTACATCATCGTCCCAGGGACGTAATGATCTGTTCACACCCGGAGAATGATATATGAAATCAACCGAGCGAATTACACCCAAATGAGATTCTGCGAGCTTAACATCTTCCGGATCAAGATCGTGAATGCGTACGGGCAGCACACGGCTTGACACATTGCCCGAAGCCAGCTTGACGTTCAAGCCAAACCGGTCTTTTTTAGCCTGATCGATAAACGCGAGGAACTCATGATTCCAGGCGAAACCCTTCGCATCACAGTACGTCTTGGAAAGTATCGGAATAAAGATGAGGCACTTTAGTTTTCCCTCTAGGGAATGGTTTACAGAATGAGTTTCCAGTAAACCATCGTGCGGGTTGGCATCAAAATAAACGTTGACTTTATCCTTTAGAGTTGCCTCAAGCTCCTTGTTCAGGTTATTGACAAATTCTGTTACCCAACCATCATATTTATTATCGTTTTGGCGATACGAGATGAAGATATCGTACTCGAAATCGGGCAAGGTTGAAGGCATAAACCAAAGATATTAAGTTTACCTTGGTTTACGTAGCCGCGTTTAAAGTAAAAACTGATTTTTCTGGACCAGGACGGGGCTTTATTCCCGTAAAAATTGTTCGTGGAAAAAATGCGTGTTGGATAAGAACCTGTCTGCCGACAGGCAGGCTCCAACACTTATCTATAGCTTTGTGTTATCCTCTCACGTGTTGGAGAAGAACTCCAACACTGGCCAGGGAGGGTACAAATAAAAAAGGGGCTTTCGCCCCTCTCAATTACTTCACTTTTTTCACCACCGCATCAAATGTTTCCGGGTGGTTCATCGCTAAGTCTGCGAGGACTTTACGATTCAGATCGATGCCTGATTTTTTAAGCTTTCCGATGAACGAAGAGTAGCTTAAGCCATGCGGGCGAACGCCTGCATTGATACGCTGAATCCAGATTGCTCTGAACTCTCTCTTCTTTTGCTTACGATCCCGGTACGCATACACAAGACCTTTTTCCACTGCGTTTTTCGCAACGGTCCAAACGTTTTTCTTACGACCGAAGAAGCCTTTGGCAAGCTTCAGGATCCTTTTTCTTCTCTCGCGAGACGCTACACTGTTTACTGAACGTGGCATAATTTTTAATTTTTTGGCTGGTGGCGTTTCCTCTCGGAACTCTTATGGCTCAACAACCGGGTTAAACATAAAACCTAAACTCCAACGCTTTTCAGGGCGTTGATATCTTATAAAGCGTGGGGAAGCATGAACTTAACGTTCTTCATGTCGGTCGCTTTCACGATCGCCTTCTTGCCCAATCTTCTTTTTTGCTTGGTTCCTTTTTTAGTTAAGATGTGATTCTTGTAAGCACGCTTGTGCTTCACTTTACCGGTACCGGTAACTTTGAACCGCTTCTTTGCTCCTGATTTGGTTTTTACTTTCGGCATTTTTATAAACTATTAAAACTAACTCAATTACTTCTTCGGTTTCGGAACCACGAACATTGACATCCGCTTACCTTCTAATTTTGGCATCCCCTCCACTTTTCCAAACTCCTCCAGACCTTGTGCAAACTTCAGCAACAGGATCTCACCACGTTCTTTATATACAATCGTTCTTCCGGCAAAAAACACAGTTGCTTTTACCTTAGACCCTTCTTGCAAAAAGTTCTGAGCATGCTTCAACTTAAAGTTGAAATCGTGCTCATCCGTGTTCGGGCCGAAGCGGATCTCCTTGATCACAACTTTCAACGCCTTCGACTTGATCTCTTTCTGCTTCTTCTTTTGCTCGTACTTAAATTTCGAGTAGTCAGTAACCTTGCAAACCGGAGGATCAGCGTTTGGAGAAATCTCTACCAGATCAAGACTTTGATCCTTTGCGATCTTGAGCGCGTCCTGAATGGAATAAACATCCACCTTTACGTTCTCTCCAACTAACCGCACCCGCGATGCAGTTATTCGTTCGTTAACCTTATAAGGCTCTTCCGGCCTTTGTGGGCCCCTTCTCATGGGCCTGTTTACTAATGCGCTGATACTGTTCTACTGTTTAAATTCTACAAAAAGAGGTGCAAATATCGCTTTATTCTATCAAAACCCCAAATAAGAATCAGGATTCTGTGGATTTGGGGATTTGCAGGATTCTAAGCCAATGGCGTTGCTGCCTCGGTTCTAAATTGAGCTACAAAATCGTCCAGGAGCAGGCTTCCTAAATCACCTTTTCCATGCCTGCGCACGGAAACCTTGTTTTCGGCCGCTTCGCGTTCACCAACAATCAGCATGTAAGGCACTTTCTTAACCTCAGCATCGCGGATCTTGCGTTGAATCTTTTCATCACGATTATCCAAAAAGCCTCTGATATCCAACTCTTTAAGCGTGTCAATCACTTTCTGAGCATAATCATTAAACCGCTCAGAAATTGGTAAAACTGCGATTTGATCAGGCGAAAGCCAGAGGGGAAAATTACCGCCACAATGCTCGATCAAAACAGCTACGAAGCGCTCCAGCGAGCCGAAAGGCGCGCGGTGAATCATCACCGGCCGGTGTTTCTGATTGTCTGAACCAACATATTCCAGCTCAAAACGCTCCGGTAGATTATAATCCACCTGGATAGTTCCCAACTGCCAACTCCGACCAATAGCATCCCGAACCATAAAGTCCAGCTTGGGACCATAAAAGGCAGCCTCGCCCTGAACTGCAACTGTCGTAAGACCCCGCTCATCGGCAGCTTCCTGAATCTGCTTTTCAGCAAGATCCCATTGCGCATCCTCGCCTATATATTTCGCTTTGTTTGCCTGATCGCGAAGTGAAACCTGGGCTGTGTAGTTTTCAAATCCTAACGACTTGAACACGTGCATCACCAGGTCTATTACTTTCACAAACTCTTCCTTCACCTGATCAGGTCGGCAGAAAATATGTGCATCATCTTGCGTAAAGCCACGCACGCGGGTTAAGCCGTGAAGCTCACCACTTTGCTCATAACGATATACAGTCCCAAACTCTGCAAGACGGATAGGAAGATCCCGGTATGATCGCGGCTTGGTTTTATAAATCTCGCAGTGATGCGGACAG
>Ga0209175_10001302_pt1 | contig 12616 bp, 9 predicted proteins | sample JI91814C2DNA_FD_187506 | JGI IMG/M metagenome (GOLD analysis project Ga0209175, IMG submission 187506) | Wastewater effluent complex algal communities from Wisconsin, to seasonally profile nutrient transformation and Carbon sequestration -... | ecosystem: Engineered > WWTP > Effluent > Algae...
CACGCTTCGTCGGGTTGACGTTGTCGAAGCGGGCAAGTCTGGGTTTGGTGATGGAGTCGGACCCGGAGAAGCGTGCACGGCTGGTGGCGATTGCGCAGGAGTGTGCGGCGGCGACGTATCGGGCGTTGGGTGACCGGGTCGCGTATGGGGCGACGGGGCATCACGGGGGCGGGCAGGCCGCGGTGCGGGTGGAGGGCACTGGGTGGGCTGGTACGGCGACGATGGAGGTCACGAGCCGTGATGGTGACCCGCATGTGCATTTTCATTCGATGATCGCGAATTTGACGGTGTGTGAGGACGGGAAAGCTCGCACGATCGGTTCTGGTGGCCGTGATGTGTTGGCTCATGGTGCGTGGGCGTCGGAGTTGTTTCGGTTGTTGTATGCGCAGGAAACCGCCCACGCCGGGTTAGCCGAGTGGGGTTTCAACCCGGTAACGCAGGAGTGGGATCAGCTGGGGGTCAGCGCGGATGCAGCTTCGTTGGCCAGTAAGCGACACCAGGCGATCAAAGCCGAGGCTGAACAGTTCGGGGAGAAACCGTCGAAGGGTGTTGATGCCACAGCTGAACGGATCACCCGGCAAGCCAAGAGTCAGGACACTGAAACGTTGGATCAGGTCGCTGCCCGGTTCGGTGCCGAACTCGATGAGGCGGGCGTGGGTCTGCACGGGGCTGATGGTTTGGAGCCGGTCGATGTCGCGGCAGTAACGCAGGCCGAGTGGAACATTGGGTTGGATCAGGTGTTGACGGCGAACAATGCGGTGTTTACCCGGGTGAAGGCTGAGCAGGCCGTGATGCGGCTCTACCGGTCGAACGATCCAGGCTGGAAAGACGCTGTGGCCGGGATCGTGGATGGCTATCTGGAACGTGGTGACACGGTCGCGGCGGTTGATACCGGGATGAGTGACCGCCTCACTGGTGGGCAGCGGTACACGACGCAGGAGATGCTCGATTGTGAGTCCGTGGCCTACAGGGTGACGGTGAACGGGCTGGGTCGGGGCAATCATGTGGTGGGGTTGGATGCCGCGCAGATGGCGTTGGATGCCTATCAGGTGGGCGAGGGTTTCGAGTTCAACCCGGGTCAGCGGGACATGTTTTTCCGTTGGGTGTGTGGCGGTAACCAGGTCGATTTGGTTGTGGGTGCGGCGGGGACGGGGAAAACGGCGTCAGCTGACGCCGCCCGCTATGTGTGGGAAGCCAACGGGTTGAAAGTGTTAGGAATCTCCACGGCAGGGTTGGCGGCGCAAAACTTGGGGGCAGCGACTGGGGTGCAGGTGCGCACGGCGGCGAGTTTGGTCAACGCAATCGAGAACGATCGCGCACCGGCGGTTGATGTGTTGATTTGGGACGAGATGGGGATGGCCTCGAACCGGGAACAAGGCGTCATCTTGGCGTGGGCCGCCAGCAACGAGGTCGACGTGCGAGGCATGGGAGATCCGAAACAGATGGACTCGGTGGGTGCCGGGTCCACGTTCGCGAAACAGTGCGAACAAGTCAACGCGATCGAACTAACCGAGAACATGCGGCAAAAGGTGGCCGCCGATCGTGAAGCGGTCGCGCAGCTACGGGCAGGTGATGCCGCCGACGCGCTGGCGGTGTTTGGGGGTAACGGTCAGATCACAGTGACGGGCAGCCAAGCGGACAAGGTTGCCGGCATGGCCGCCGCGTGGGCAGTGGCTGGGGAAGAAACCAGCGACCCGATCGACCGGTTGAAAACATCAGTGATGATCACCCCGACGCATGCGGTTGCCGAGCAGCTGCACGCCTACGCCCGCGACCAGGCCCGTGCCCGGGGATGGGTGAAAGGGCCTGACGTTGAATATCGGGGTACTCGAGGTGTGCGGACGTGGGCGGTCGGTGAACCGATCCTGATGCGACGCAACGACTGGGGCAAAAAGGATGAACCGCCGGTGTTCAACGGCCAACGCGGAATCATTCGCGTGATCAACCCTGACCGGTCAGCGATCGTGGAATGGGTTGATGCAGCTGGTGAACGCCAGCTGAGAACGTTCACCCCGGACTACCTCGCCGAGCACACCGCCAGCGGGTGCGCGTTAACGATCCACGCCGCCCAAGGCCAAACAATGCGCCACGTTCAAAAAGACGGCGACGGCGGCAACCTCAACGACACCTACACCGGACTCACGCGTCACACCCACACCGTGCACGTGTGGAACGACCTGGCAAGCCTCGACATCCACGGCAAAGAACGCGCCACCGTCATGGCCATGCCCCTCGAACAACGCACCGCCCACGTCACAGCCCTCGTCGCCCGGCGTCTTGAACAAACCGGGTGGCAGCAAGGCGAAACCGCCCACGACGCCACCGCCATACCTATCCCCATGCCCAAGTCGACCGAGCAAACCCCACAAACAGACACCACAGAATCCGAACCTCCTGATACTCGTTCGAAGTGGGTTCGTGAAGCGTTCCCCCATCCCACCCCAACCATCAACCCGCAGCAGACGGACACGCTGCGTACCCAGCAAGCAGCCGGAACCGAAGCCACGTTCGCCGCTACGCCGGGACGTGACCGACCCGACTGGACAAAAACCGACGCCGAAATCAAAGCCGAAGTCGACCAGCTGCGTGCCACAGTGGCCGACGCTGACACAGCGCCTGCCAAACAAGCGGACCTCGACGCCGTCGCCGACCAGCTGCGCACCATCGTGGCTGAGCAGGAGCGCCTCAAGACCGAGGTTGTGGACCGGGCCAACGACAACGCCCGCGCCATCGCGGCGAACGTGAAAGCGTGGCGAGTTGAGGCCGAAGAATTGGTTACCCAAGCCGAAGCGCCACTACGTGACGCCTGGCGCAATCAACAAGACAGAGCCGGGAAACGCTTCGGTCAGAAAGCAGCAGCCCGCGAAGTGGAAGCCGCCCAACAACACCTAGCAGACACATTCCCAGCTACCGGGCACCCAGGTGACTACCTCCTGTCCCAGGACTGGCACCGAAAAGCCGTCGCCGAAACCATCGAACGCCTCCACGGCCACGAAGCCGAACACTGGCGCGCCAGCCTGGCCACCAACGACCGTGAACTCATCGATGCGATGGCTCAACAGCGCCAGCTGGTCAATGACGAGCTTCTCGCACAACTCCCCCGCGCCGACTACGAACCTGGCACCAACGGCGACTGGCACCACCAAACCCGACGCCCGTCTGGACACCAACAAACCATCGAACCCGCTGACCAACGATGGCAGACAGCTAGCCCCGACGCCCTGGTCCACTCAGCCGAGTCCATGGCAATCGAACTAGAAGCCCGCCACAAAGACACCGCGCAGGCACTCGCCCTAGCCAGCCGCCGCATCGAAACCCAACAAACCAAACTGAACCAAATACCCCAAGCCGCCAGACAGGCCCATCAACGCCTCAGCGCACTAACAGCTGAATCATCAATCCGCGAAGCCCAGACCCAGACCCACCGGCAGATAGAAGAAACCCGCCGCCAAGAAGCGCGGGCCAAAGCCGCCGCACAGCGCAAACAGCTGCGAGAAGCCGAACAGCAACGCCAGCGCGACCACTACCAAGGACCCACACACGGACCAGCCAGGGGCACGGCCGCAGCATGTAGACACTCGCGAAACCAAGCGGGCGGGCCCGTGTCATGGCAGCCGCACAGCGCTTCTCCAAGAAGCTCAGGACCATCCTCGCTTTAGGATTTGGGTTCCTGGGTTACGACGTATTCCATGACTCCCGGCGCGGGGTGCCCGCTTACTCGACGGTCAATGAGCCATAGAACGACCAGTAGTCCTGCTACTACGATTGTCAGTGACTCTCCTAGCAGGGAGAGCCACTCGTTGGTAGGCAACCCTGACATCCACAGCGGTAGTCGCAGTAAGGAGATACCGAATAGAACACAAATGGAGATCTTCTCCAGGTGTAGTTCGGCGTATGAGTAGGCCAGGATGGCCGCAGGGATTATCCAGACTGCGTGGTGCTGCCAAGACACCGGCGACACCAGCACTGACGTGAGCCCGACAACGACAGCGCCGCCGACAAGTGATCCCTTCAGATACCACTTCCGTGCGAGCCATAGCCCGACTGTGATCACAGTACATGCCATAAGTGCCCAGACAAACTGGTTGTCAATCCCGAAGCGCCGCAGCGCCCCACCGATACTCTGATTGGCATAGAAAGCTTGGTCCCCGACTCGATCGGGGCTGGTTCCAAGATTTGCGAAGTACGTGGTCGACTCGGTAGGCATCAGAAGGAAGCCAACAAGCGTCAAGCCGGTAACTGCACCACTTGCCCACGCCAACCGACGCCATTGGCCCGTAATTGCAAAGTAGGCAAGAAACAGCAGCGGGGTTAGTTTTATCGCTGCGAACAGCCCTATCAGCATGGCCACGGCAGCATGGCGGGATGTGCACCCGGCTATACATCCCAGAGTCAAGAGGATGCCTAGTTGACCGAGAGCAAGAGTGTCTGTCACAGGCAATGTCCACAGACATGCCGCGACTATGAAAGTTAGACCTGCGCCGCGCGCAACGTCGAGGTGACCTGCATGACGAGATATATAAGCAACCAACAGCCCGACACCTAACATTGTCCAAATCACGTAGTCCGCCGCCAACGGAAGTAGGACAAGCGGGGTCGCTAGAACTGCCGCGATCGGTGGGTAAGTGAAGGGAAGCAGGGTTCCTGTCAGTTCTCCGAAATAGGGCGAATACAGGGATGGGGAGCCCTCGATGATTGCGCCACCCGCTGCGCGGTAGACAGCCAGATCTATAGGTCCGGGTGGTAGCACCAGCCGCCATGCCAGAACAGCACACAGAACCAATCCACTTGCGGTGAGGAACCAAAAAGTCGAGGAACGATGCCGAAAGTATCTAGCGGCAGTTTCACGGAAGTTGATCACCCGCTTGCCCACATCCTGAGATTAGTAGCAGCGGCTGACGTTAGGTTCGCGAAATGGATCTTACACGAATTACCCCACGCCATCGTTCTACGGTCACGTTTGCGGTCGCTGCGGCTGCATCAATCGTTGTGCTCGCCGGATGCAGCTCCACAAGTGAATCAGTCACTCAACAGCCGACGGACTCCGCCACGACTACCCAGAAGTTGACCCTGTCTGATGGAACGGTAATAACAGCCGCGCCAGGAACCACGCTTCAACTTGATGAGCTCGGGAATGCAAGTGGGAGAAATGGTCAAGAGGAGATTCTTATCCACGGCACCGGGACTCATGTCGACAATATCGTGGCGAGAATCTACCAAGGCAATACCTTCAATGGTCACCATCACATCTACACCAACACTGGGTCTATCAAAGCAAACCAGGCAAACCACAGCCCGATTGTCACTTACACCGTGGGAGTGGGCGCGAAGATGACTAATAAGACTCAGGTTTGTGCTGAAGCATGGAGAGAAAACGGTGGCGGCAACTACACCCTCATGGGTCGTCCCTGCTTGATAGTCGAAAACTAAGTGATCGCGACGCTCGCCTGTAGATTCCTGTTCACGGGTATCCCGGAGCCTGATGTTTCGTAACGGTGGGGACTGCTGAAGGTCACCTTGCTCACTGCGTGCAGTAGGTACCGGGCTTGATGGCGCGCTAAGTGTCCGGGGCACTCATCCAACTAAGTAAACATGTCTACATGTTGACTTGTTTACTTAGTTGGATGCCCACTTGGTCATCGCCTCGGTCAGCGCTGCTTGGACCTTCACCCCACGTTGCGCGGCTGCCACCTTGAAGGCCCGCACCACCTCCGGGTCCACCCGCGACGAAAATGTGGGAAAGGTGGCCTCATCAACCACTCTCGGCGCCGGGGTGGCGATCGAGGTCACTGACGCCGCATCTGGCTCATACGGATGCTCCTTGCGTGGTGCCCGCGTCATGGACGGTTGTGGTTTCGGGCGTGCCATGACTAGCTCACCTTCTCAGTCGTCAACTTCGGCAACGTGACCACCGACGGACCCAGCAACCGGGCGCAATACTGATCTAGGATCGCCGTTACGGGCTCAGCCTCGCGTCCGTAGTCGTACACCGGGCGGCACGCCCCCATTGCCTCAGCGAGCACGGAGCGGCGCGGCATCGGAGGTAGCCACACATCCGCGCCATACTCGGTTTGCAACTCCCTCAGGCGCATCGCTGCCTCACGGCCACGCGCGGGCACCTCGTTCGCGATGATCCCGGCCAGCTTCAAACCAGGATTGTGATACTTGCGGACCGTGTCCATTGACTCCCTCATCCGGGCAACACCGTCTAGGCCAGCCTTCGAGGGTTCCGTCACGATCAACACCTGTTGCGCGGCGATCAACCCGTTAACCGTCAACCGACCAATGCTTGGCGGGCAGTCGATCAGCACGATGTCGTAGCCATCCAGGTCGGCCATCGCCTCGCGCAGCCGGAACTCTGAACCGATCGAGGTGTCCTCGCCACGCTCGGACAACGCGACGTCAGCTGCCACCGCGTCGACACCTTGCCACGTTGTGGCGACCGCTGCCTGCGCGACAGCCCCGGCCTGACCGTGATGCAACACGTCCGTCGTCGTGTACTGCGGGTCCACGACTCCTAGAGCGTCGCTGGCATTCGCTTGCGGGTCCAAGTCGACCACTAGCGCCTTACGGCCAGCCTTCGCCGCTGCAGCCGCGAGCCCTAACGCCATCGTCGTCTTACCAACGCCACCCTTTTGATTCACCACTGCAACTGTCAACATGCTGGCAAGTCAACAAGTAAACAAGTCACCATGTCAACACGAACGCGGCAACCTTTCACTATTAGTGGCCATATGAAAGGTTAGAGAGTTTGCTGAGCACTCAGCAGTAGCGCAATTTGGAGACATGCCCACGAATGAGCCGCAGCTACTGCGTTCGATAGCTCAAAGGACCAGGTCGAACGCGCAGTCGTTCGTTTCCATTCCGATACGTGGGCCGACAACGGCGGGCAATGCTTGCCCCGTGATCTCTGCGATGGGGATCGCCAACGCCTCGCCTGGGTTGTGGCACCTGAATCCGAGGTTGCGATAGAAGTCCTGTGCGGTCGTCCCGTTAACGTACTGACCGTAGATCCACCGATAGTCCCGCGATCGATAAAAGTTGAGAACCTCAGCAATCATCGCTCGGCCGATACCTTGCCGCTGCCATGCCGGATCGACAGTGATCGCCATCAGCTTCGCGATCACACAGGCAAACGCGTACCGACTCTCTGGGGACAGCGGCGTCTTCTTGAGGTAGCTGATCGGCGGAGACGCCGCGGCCGCACCCACGATCCGGCCACCGTCGGCCACTGCAACAAGCGCGACCTCACTTGCGCCTCCTGGTTCGTCTATCAGAACCCCGCGATCGATCCCTGCGACGAACTCGCGCATCGGTAAACCCAGGGTCTGATTAAACAACGTCGAAATCGTTAGGCCCTCGCCTGCCCGCGCTGGCCGTACTACCACTCCCATGAATCCCGCCTAGCTGTTCGCATCTAAACAAAACGATCTTGGATGCTCAACAGGATGCCATGAAGCCACCGTGGTCGCATGTATCACTAGCCGCCTACTGCAATGTAGGACGGTGGCGGCTGGCGACAGCTCCTGCACTGTTCAGCGTCACCACGTGACACGCCCCTTCCACGGTTTGCCAGTGTTCTGAACTGCCTTCAGACAGGTGACGGCGCGCACACCAGGCGACAGCATCCGGCAGCCACAACAACTGCTCCCATTTATCGGCTCGATGTTGTAGCTCCATATCTCTATGAACCCTGCCGGCTTCCCTTAGTTTCCGGATCGTCGCGAGGTCGTTGGTATTCGGCCGCATTCGGTCACGGCGATCGCCAGCGAACGGCAACTGCCGATCATCAGCAGTCATATGTAATACGCCCAGGGCGTTGAGTTCGATCGCCAGCGTTTCCAAACAACTTTGCCTTGCCGCTTCGGTCGCACGCTGGTAGGGAACATGCGCGACAACAACAGATGTTTCATGCAATGCCAGCACAGAACCCAACATTGCTGTAATCGCCTCGTGCTGACCGGATCGGTATAGTTCCGTGGTGTGGTATTCGGTGGCCGTGGTGGCTTCTAATAGCGATCTGCGGGCCACCTGAACTGGCCCGGTAACCACTACCGCAGCAAGAACATACACCGGTGCTTCGCGGTTCGCCCCGTCGTAGCTTTCGTCAATGAACGCCGCCAACTTTGGCTTCGTCGGATTACTTGGCTTTGACATGAGACCCAACCCAGCCCATACTTGATGTGCAACGAGCACGAGCTGGGGCTACGGCGTCAGACGTGCGGCGAAAGCCAGGGCCGACAGGTGTACCCCACGGGGAGCCGGGCCCTCGTTGCATTTCTAGGCCAGTTCTGGTCACTGAGCCATCGTCTCATCCATCCCATCACCACCGTCGCCTCGTGGATCTGCGAGCACCGCCCAAAGCGGTGCCCCTACCGTCACGGCCTACGTGAACGGCTGGGGCACCTTCTGGCCGCCTCGACGTTAGCCAGCATCGGGCGCCCGCCCCGGCCCTGGTAACCACGCATAGGCCCGTGGTCATAGCAAGTTCCGGGCGCAAAAGTGACGCCATGACAACAACGCTAGCGCGAACCTCCGACAACGGTGGTGTCCAGGAACCGCCTAGCTAGCGATCGGTGGCGGTTGGTTCCCCGAGAAAATCCGTCACGGGTGATCGCATGCCGGTACTCAAGTACGTGGCAATACGAATGGCTCACAGCCGGAAGTAATCTGCGAACTCTTCGGAATAGATCAATACCTCGTCACATCGTTCTTGCGCCCATCTGATTGCTGATTCCCGGTCACCTTCATAACTGTCTATCGGGGCGTCGGGCCGGTCGCCCTGCCAAAGCGCTCTCCAAGTATCGCGATCGCGCACTGGCGCAATCAGTACCAATCCCAAGTGATCGCCGTGCGCTGGACTCCGACCTGAAGCCCTCACTTGCTCATCGGGATCAATGGGACTCACGCCTCCCGTTAGGTAATCCCGGTACGGAGGGCCGCTAGCTGTTCCGATAGCCAGCTCCTTCGGCTTGTGCGGGTAACTGGTGGGCAGGCCGCAGTCGATACGTAGCGCCTGAACCGAGTTTGTCGGCATGTGAACTGATGCTTTTAACATAAAAGAACCACCGTCCGGGATAGCCAGACTTCTTCCAGGTCACCTGCCCGACTGTGCTGTGGTCCCACATAGTGTTGTTGTAGTTCTTATACCCATTCGGCTGCCATTGGGCTGACCCTCCTGCGGGAACGTGTCCAGCATCATGATGCGCGTACGTACCCTCGACGGGCGTGCCTGCAGCGCCAGGCGCAGCGTTAAGCAGTTCACCTTCAAACGTGACATCGTCTGTCGCTCCCGAGTTCTCATACCGCACTGGCTTTGCTACGGCTTCCGCTCCTTGTTGCTGAATGTTGATATAGAAATCCATTTGGCCGAGAGTCGTTTTCCCATAACCCCAAGACCACTTATGGGATTTGAAATCAGAGTGGAAGTCGTCGAATCGCCAATAGCAACCTAGGTTGATGCAGAATTCGGTAGATCCAATTTGCTTGCCGCGCCCCACTACCTCACCTGGACAGAACCACCCGCCCGTCCGCTGCCCTGCAGGTTCGTTGCATTGAGCATCTGCCGCTGCTGCGCTGCCAACCAGGTAATCGCGATAACCAATGCGCTGCGGAGTAGCAGCGGTAGATGCGGGACCGGACTTAGACGTCTGAGTCCCGGAGGACGCTTCTTTGCTCACCGAAGGCGAGGGGGACGCTGTCAGATCGGCTTTGTCTGAGGCCGCACCAGTCGCGTTACCTTTGCCCGGATCCCCAACCACAGAATCGGATGTGGCGCTGCTAGACCCGCACGCACTCACAATCCCGGTCACGAGAACTCCCGCGCCGACAGTCATCAAGAAACGTTTCATCAGATGAGCTCCCCTTCGTTTTGAAGATCCATTGAAGAGGCTCGCGGCAGGAGGTTCACCTCTGGCTAGCCTGATTGGCCCTTTATATCGCCGACATAGCTGGGACACCGTCAATCGGAACTAATACGTCTACCACCGAGCCCGCGACGCAAAGGTCGCGAATGACCAACAGGGGCGTAACGGCGGCATGTGGACGTTTTGAGTGCCTCAGGCTCGTGATACTCCGACTCTTCAGAGGCAGCCACCCCAGCTGATGCAGCGTTAACTAGGCATGTGATTGCTATCTCTTGGCGCTGATCGGTGTGGGTGACGGCGACAGCAGCAAGCCGTCGTCGGTGGGGGTGACTTTCACTGACGGGTAGACCAATTTGACCTTGGCCAACGCCTTTAACAGTTCCGCCTTGAACTGTCGTTCGAGTTTGTATTGAGATCCGAACTGGACCGCCAGCAGGTTCCAGGGCACAAGTGTCGACGACCGCAAATAGCTCATGCGGTGCGCCAGCCAGGTGTAAACGTCGATGGGTAGACCACCACCACCGTGTGCCCGTAGTGCTGCAAGCGCACGCAAGTCGATCGGGATCGGTGCTGCCTTTATGGAGTCGAAATAGCGCTGAGACAGCGTGATGGTGGACGGCCATAACATCTCGTTGGGGCCATCCTTCGGGGTCCACCACAGCGACCATGCATCAGCGAACTGGAAATTCTCACCAACCAGGACGTTGGGGCGGGAATCTTCAACGGTCATCGAACACTTAGCGAGGCGTTGGACCTGTTGGTTGAATGCTTTGACGTCTTTGCCACCGCGTGGCTGCATTCCCACCGATCGCATAAACGACGCCAACGACGGACCGAGAGCCAACTCCCGGTCACCTTGCCGAACGGCTTCCGTTGCCATCCACGTCAGCAAGAGCCGAGGGACGACGCCATACGGGAATGCGTCGTAGTGCTCACCGGTGGATGTGGTGACCTCACCAGGTCTAACGACCAGGCGCATGCTGCCGTTTTGACGGACCCACTTAGGTACATCGCCGGGGTTGCGGTAGGGGAGGCTGACTTGCGCCCAGAGGCGGGCTTGGTAGCCGACCATGCCGACTGCTTTGGCGTCGGTTTGTTCGATTTCGACGGCCTTCTTGAGTAGCTCCAGCTGCTTGCCGGTGATGAGCGGCTGCGGTTCCTTGTCGTCCATGCCAGGACGCTACCGCTGCTGACTGACAAACCAGCAGATCAACACAACGCGTTGCGACCGTGGTGCCGCCCCGCTGGATGCGACTGGGGATCTACTGACGCAGTACGGAAGTTCCGCACTTCCGTACTGCGTCACTTCGGAACTTCTGTACTTCCGGAGCACAGCGGCACTTGTGGATTGCCGTAGTTGTCCACGGGGATCTACTGACGCTTAGAGGTGGATGCGACTGGGGATCTACTGACGCCTGGGCCGTTTGCGACTGGGGATCTACTGACGCCTGACCTGGTGTTCTCCCAGGTCAGGCCCAATAAATCGGGGTCCCCCTGTAGTTAAGTACTTTCCTATAGTTAAAACCCTGTAGCTGTCGCGCGTTTGGTTGTGGATTTGTGGAGTCGCGGCGCGGTGTTTGTGGTGTCTGGTGTGCCGCGTTATTGAAATGCTTTGTCGCGATCTCTTTGGCCCATGTGTTGTCCGATCCGCCCTCGTAGCTGCGTCTTTCCTGTGTGCGCCCGTAGGGCGTGCGAGCGTTCTGGCCCGCAAAGCGGGCCGCGCTACTGGAGTTGGTTGGCCTGATCTTTGAATGGGGTTCTGCCCTCTCGGATCGTGTCCCGGTACTCCGTGTCGATCGCCAGATTCCATTCGGCGTTTTCTTCCTCGTTCAGCCGGTTAGTTTCTATGCCCCACTGGTCGGGTTTCAGAGCTGAGCAGTCGCAGGTACAGACATCTTCACAAGCCTCTTCCTCAGGCACTGCGACTCCCATCCATCCACGTGGTTGAGGACGTGACAAGCGTACGACAGTTGCTATGGTTACCTTAGCGATCCTAGCAGGAGCGCTAAGGTATCTCTGATACAGAACGCCCTAGAAGGAGCTGAGATGGCAGGCAACGTCACGACGATCCGTAATGCGGGTCAGGTGACGTATCGGCTTGCTGGGGATGCGGAGGCGTCGGCGGATCAGGTTGCGTATCGGTTGGGTGAGCAGGCGGATTCGCGTGAGGTGTTCTGGATTGGTGATGGGGCTACGGCGTCGGTGTTGGGGGTTGTGCCGGGGGCGTCTGTGACGCCTGGGGATGAGGTTCGGGTGCGGGCGTTGCTGGATGGGGTGAATCCTGCGACGGGTGAGCAGTTGGTGAAGCCGAAGCAGGCGATGGCGGAGTCGGCGAAGTTGGCGGCGGTGCCTGCGTATGACGCGATTGTGACGGCTGCGGCTGAGCGTGGGGTGGATGCGGGGCAGCTTTTTGTGGGTCCGTATGCGCAGAAGCGGTGGGCTGATTTTCAGCGTCAGGTTCAGGCGAAGGGTGATGCGTGGCGGGTTCCGTTGAATCGGTTGGAAGCGATCGCTAGTGATGCCGGGATGGGCAGGCAGGTTGAGGCTGCTTATTCGGGGAAGGTGTGGGCGACGGCGCAGGCCACGAAGGATGTGCGGGTTGATGTGGGTACGAAGGGTTACGACGTCGGGTTGACGTTGTCGAAGCGGGCAAGTCTGGGTTTGGTGATGGAGTCGGACCCGGAGAAGCGTGCACGGCTGGTGGCGATTGCGCAGGAGTGTGCGGCGGCGACGTATCGGGCGTTGGGTGA
>Ga0209175_10001309_pt1 | contig 12574 bp, 9 predicted proteins | sample JI91814C2DNA_FD_187506 | JGI IMG/M metagenome (GOLD analysis project Ga0209175, IMG submission 187506) | Wastewater effluent complex algal communities from Wisconsin, to seasonally profile nutrient transformation and Carbon sequestration -... | ecosystem: Engineered > WWTP > Effluent > Algae...
CAGAGTGTGATCCGGTGCCAAAAATAAAAACTCCCGCCTTCGCGGGAGCAATGACCCCGATGGGATTCGAACCCATGTCCCTACCGTGAAAGGGTAGTGTCCTAGACCAGGCTAGACGACGGGGCCAGTAGGGGCGGAGTATAGGTAGCTCACTTCGCCTTGGCGACACCTCTTTATGTGTCCCGAACCGCCGTTTTCGTGCCATAGCATCGCCCGTGAGTGGCCCCTCCCACCCAAACTCCTCCCCGCCAAACTCGGACCAGCCGAGCGTGCCGCGTCCGATTGCCCCTTGGCCGGAGTCGCTCGTGAACGCTCCCAGCGCGACTCCCATTGTCGTAGCCGGCGGAACATTCGATCCTCCTCACCGCGCACACGTCGAACTGCCGCGGTTCGTGCGTGATCGCGAGCGGCCGGGTGCCGTTCTCCTGTTTGTGCCCGCCGCGACTTCGCCATTCAAGCAAGGCGTCGCCGCCACGCCCGCGGCGCAACGCGCTGCCATGATCTCGCTCGCTGTCCGCGATGTCCCTGGCGCTGGCGTCTGGCTCGACGAGGTCGATCGCGCCAGTCACGATTCGTCCAGTTTCACCATCGACACACTGCGGCGGCTGCGCACCCTTCGCTCCGGCGCGCCGATCACGCTTCTCATCGGCGCCGATCAGGCCGTGGCGTTCCATAAGTGGAAATCCGCCCGTGACATTCTCGCGCTCGCGAGCGTGCTGGTCGTTCTGCGCGAGCCGTTTGGCAGTGCGGACGCGTTGCTTGCGGAAATGCGGCGCTCGTCGTTCTGGACGAACGATGAGTTGGCGATGTGGCGACGCTCGATCACAAGTGCATCTCTCGACTCGGTCAGTGCGACAAGCATCCGCGAGCGCATCCGCACGCACGGCGTCCAATCAGTCTCAGACACGATCGCGCCCGCCGTGCTCGACTACATTCGCCAGCACAAACTTTATGAACCCTCGCGATAGGCCGCCTCAATAGGGCGCAATGAAAAAGCCCACCCCTCACGGGATGGGCTTCGTTCAATGACTCTTCCATCGATCGCGATTCAGCGACGACTCACAGCCCGCACTTCCTGCGAAGTTCGTCCGCCTTGTCCGTCTTCTCCCACGTGAAGAACTCGTACTCCTTCTCGGAGTGCTTGTTCGCCACTGGATCATGGTACCGGCCCTTGTACGGCTGGCGACCAAAGTGCCCGTGCTTCGCCGTCGGCTTGTAGATCGGGTTCCGCAACTTCAGCGTCTCGATGATGCCGCGGGGCGTCAGCGGGAAGATGTCCATGACCGCCTTCTCAATCTTCGTCTCGTCGGCCTTCGCCGTGCCGAAGGTGTCCACATACACGCTCGTGGGCTCGGCCACACCGATCGCGTACGACAACTGGATCTCACACTCGTCGGCCAAGCCCGCCGCGACGATGTTCTTCGCCACGTAACGCGCCATGTACGCTGCCGAGCGATCGACCTTGGTCGGATCCTTGCCGGAGAACGCGCCGCCGCCGTGACGGCCGTAGCCGCCGTAGGTATCGACGATGATCTTGCGGCCGGTCAGGCCGCAGTCACCCGCGGGACCGCCGTACTCGAACTGCCCGGTCGGGTTCACGTGGACCTTCACGGACGGATTCCACCATTCCTTCAGCACGGGCTTGAAGACGTGCTCGATGACCTGCTTCTTGAGTTCCTTTTGACGCTCAAGGCCGTTCCACGACTTGTCGTGCTGCGTCGAGAGAACGATCGTGTCAATCGCGACCGGCTTTCCACCCTCGTACGCCACCGTCACCTGGCTCTTCGCGTCGGGGCGAAGGCCGGGGATGATCCCGTCACGACGCGCCTGCGCCTGACGCTCGACGAGGCGGTGCGACAACTGGATCGGCAGCGGCATGAGTTCGGGCGTCTGCTTGCACGCGAAGCCGAACATCATGCCCTGGTCGCCCGCGCCCTCGCGGTCCACGCCCATCGCAATGTCCTGGCTCTGCTTCTTGATCGACGTGAGCACCGCGCAGGACTCGTAGTCAAAGCCCATGTCCCCGCCGACGTACCCGATCTCCTTGATCGTGTCGCGCACGAGTTCGGGGATGTTCACATACGTGTTGGTCGTCACTTCACCAGCGACGATCGCCATGCCCGTTGAGACCAAGGTCTCGCACGCCACGCGGCTGTACGGGTCATCAACCAGCATCGCGTCCAGCACCGCATCAGAAATCTGGTCGGCAACCTTGTCGGGATGGCCCATCGACACGGACTCGGACGTAAAGACATTCACCCGCGGCATGATGCTCTCCACACAGGGCCGAGGAATCCCCCGGCCCAGCGATCCAACACGTTTCCCCCCCGGAAGCCAGTCGTCCAAGGTGAGGCGGCAAGTGTACGGGTCACGCCTCCCATGGGCAATGCCCATTCGCTTGCCTTACGGCAGGAATCGACCACTTCCGCAGCACCCAGACCCGCCGAAACGACCGAGAATCCTCTCGTCGCTCTCCGCCGCAGCCAAGAGATTCCCAAACCCCAAACCTACCCTCTCGACCCGTCGATGCGTGGGTGCGCAAGCGGGTAGTTTCGAACTGGTCTGGGAGGGTTGTCCATGGCTGCGAGCAACGTCTTGGTTCTTGGTGGTGGCAAGGTCGGCAAGTCCGTCGCCGAACTCCTCCTCATGTGTGGCAAGGGCAACTACCGCGTCACCCTCGCCGACCGCGATGAGGCCAACCTCGCCGAAGCGCGCACCAACCTCGAGCGCCTCGCCAAGGTCCTCCCACACGCCAACGCCTTCGACACCATGAAGGTGGACGCGAGCGATACCAACGCCGTGCGCCAGGCACTCACCGGCAAGCAATACGTCATCTGCATGCTCCCCTACCAACTCGTCGGCGTCATCCCTGCGATCGCCAACGAGATGGGCGTGCACTACTTCGACGTCACCGAAGACGTCGCCGCCACCGACAACGTCCGCAAGATCCACGACCAGGGCAACGCCAAGGTCGCGCTCGTCCCGCAATGTGGCCTCGCGCCCGGATACATCGCGATCGCCGCCAACCACGTCGCGCGTGAGTTCGACCAGATCCACGACCTCACGCTCCGTGTCGGCGCACTCCCCCAGTTCCCCACCAACGCCCTCAAGTACAACGTCACCTGGTCCGCCGCCGGGCTCATCAATGAATACTGCGAACTCTGCAACGTCATGCTCAATGGCAAGATGATCAAGACACCTGCTCTCGAAGGCCTTGAACATTTCAGTTTCGAGGGCGTCGAGTACGAGGCCTTCTACACCTCGGGCGGCGTGGGCAGCCTCATCGAATCCCTCGGCAAGACCGGCAAGACCGGCCCCACCACCAACATCGCCTACAAGACCATTCGGTATCCCGGGCACCGCGACCTCATGAAGTTCCTCCTCCAGGACATGCGACTGGGCTATGAGCACGTCGAGAAGAGCAAGGGCGGACGCACATTTGACCGCGCCGCCGTGATCGACCTCTTCGACACCACCGTCCCGCGCACGCTGCAGGACGCCGTCGTCATCTTCGTCAATGGCGTGGGCATGAAGAACGGCCGCCGCCATCAGGTCAACCTGCGCTCCGTCGTCCGCGCCCAGGAACTCTTCGGGCGCGTCTGGCCCGCGATCGAGAGCACGACGGCCGCCGGCGTCTGCTCGATGGTTGACATGCACCGCGAGGGCAAACTCCCCGCGAAGACCGGTTTCATCCGCCAGGAAGACGTCAGCCTCGACCAGTTCCACTCCAGCATCTTCGGACAGGTGTACGTCGATGTCTCCAAGGTCGAAGCACGCGTCCGCGGCTGATCTCGGCGGTGCAGTTCCCTGATGGCCTTTATGCAACCTTAACGACGCCGTGCGCACTCGCACGCTTTGATTCGCTGCGCCGGTTCGTTCATACAACATCAACAACGGCGCGCCCAAAGGACCCCGCATGTTCCTCGCCGCTCTGTTCACACTCGCCGCGCTCGACGCGCCCGTCAACTCGCCCACCAAGCCGCGCACTCCCCCCACCGTCGAACTCCTCGGCACCGCCTCCATCCCCGCTTCCGCCACCGATCTCTCGGGGCTCACCGAACTCCTCGCCGGCGAGTTCCCACACAACCGCCTCGGCTCCTTTGGCTCGGGCATCGACTCCCTCAACCGCGACAACCTCTACATCGCCTGCAACGACCGTGGCCCGCTCGACGGCGCGACCCGCTTTCGCCCTCGCATCCAAACCCTGCGCATCCTCATCAACCCCGCGAGCGCACAACCCGTCGAAGTCCAGCACGTCGCCACCACGCTTCTGTCCGACGAAGCGGACCAACCATTCACCGGCTTCTATGGCCGCTTCGATGAAACCAACCAGGCCAAGGGTCTGCGCCTCGACCCCGAAGGAATCCGCGCCGAACCCGACGGTTCTTTCTGGCTCGCCGATGAATACGGCCCGTGGATCGATCAATACTCCGCCGTCGGCGTCCGCACGCGCCGGCTCGCGGTGCCCAGTAAGTTCATCATCGAGACGCCCTCGCAAGATCCAACACGCGAACTCCCGCCAACTTGCACCAAAGGCCGCCAAGCCAACCGCGGCTTCGAAGGCCTCGCACGCTCCCCCGATGGTTCCAAACTCTGGGCCATCCTCCAGTCTCCACTCATCCAGGACAACGCCCTCGACGAACGCGCCAAGCGCGCCGGTCTCAACATCCGCGTCCTCGAACTGACCATCAAGGGACCGAACGCCGGCACGACACGCGAACTCGTCTATCAACTCGAAAAGGGATCCAACGGCGTCAGCGAGATCCTCGCCCTCTCCGACCATCAACTCCTCGCCCTCGAACGCGACGGCGAGTTTGGCCGCGAAGCCGTGTGGCGCCGCCTCTACACCATCGACATCACCAACGCCACGGACGTCTCGACCGTCGAGTCACTCCCGCGCGAAGACCTGCCCGATGCAGTCACGCCGGTCACCAAATCCAAGTTCCTTGATTTCTGCGATGATCGACTCGGCCTCGTCGGCAAAAACATGCCCGAAAAGATCGAAGGCCTCGCACTGGGTCCAACACTCGCCGACGGCCGCCGCACGCTCATCGTCACGATCGACAACGACCTCCGCGAAGATGTTGACAACATCTTCTGGGTCTTTGCTTGGAAGCCGTGACTCCGAAGTCTGCTCTAGCCTTTGGGTACCCCCACTCTCCAAGTGGGGTCTTCTCTTGCGTGCCTCCTGTCACTCCTTCCAATCCTCTTTCGCTATCTCCACAAACTCCCGCGCCGCCGCCGACAGCGTCCTGCCCTTGCGCCACGCGACGCCCACCTCGCGCACGGCCGACTTATCGCTCACGGGCACAAACGCGCACGCCGCACCCTTCGTCCGCTCCGCGCACATTTCCGGCACCACCGCCACGCCCTGCCCCGATGCGACAAGCGCCAGCGCCGTGTGCAGGTGCGCGCTCATGCTCGTCACCTTTGGCTTCACCCGCGCGCCGGCACACAACGCCAGGAGCCTTTGTCCAAAGCAGTGCTCCTCGTGCAACTGGATCATCGGCTCATCGTCGAGCATCGACAGCGCGATCGACTTGCGCTCCGCCCACGCGTGCCCTCGTGGCACCGCCGCCACCATCAACTCGGTCCCCAGGCTCTGCGTCTCGATCTGCTCGTGCTCCAGCGGCAGCCCGACGAGGCACACATCCATCTCCGCATCGACCAGCGCCCGGACCAGGTTCCCCGTTACGTCCTCGCGGATCTCGATCTCGCAGTGAGGCCGCGACCGCCGCAACTTCTTCACGAGCCCCGGCAACACGAACGGCGCGATCGTCGGAATTGCACCGATCGAGAGTGCGCCCGCACTCTCGCCCGCGCCGTCCGACATCGACTGGCGAAGGTCCTGCACCTCCGCCAGCACCCGCCGCGCCTTGGGCAGCAACTGCTTCCCCGCCTCGGTGAGAATGATCCTCCGTCCCAACCGATCAAACAGGCGGCTTCCCAACTCCTCCTCCAACTTCCGCACCTGCTGGCTCATCGAAGGCTGCGCCAGCCCGCACCGATTCGCGGCTTTGCAGAAGCCCCCCTCATCCGCCACCGCCACGAAGTACTTGAGTTGATGCAGTTCCATAGGTAAACGATATGGGTCAAAGTCCAACTACGTCTTGGACACCTATGGGACCGTGCGCTACAACTTCCCCGGAACCGCAGGACCGTCCCGCGACTCCAACTCTCAGTAAATCGGAGATTCCCATGAGCAGCAACCAAGGCTCCAGCAACTGCCCCGTCCTCACCACCGCCAACGGCACGCCCATCGCCGTCCAGCAGGCCCTCACCGCCGGCCCGCGCGGGCCCCTCCTCATGCAGGACGTCGCCCTCCTCGAGCAGATGCAGCACTTCAACCGCGAGCGCATCCCCGAACGCGTCGTCCACGCCAAAGGTTCCGGCGCGTTCGGCACGTTCACCGTCACCCACGACATCACCAAGCACTCCAAGGCCGCCATCTTCGCAAAGGTCGGCAAGAAGACCGAGACCTTCCTCCGCTTTTCGACCGTCGCCGGTGAACGCGGCGCGGCGGACGCCGAGCGTGACGTCCGTGGCTTCGCCGTGAAGTTCTACACCGACGAAGGCAACTGGGACCTCGTCGGCAACAACACGCCCGTCTTCTTCGTCCGCGATCCGTACAAGTTTCAGATGTTCATCCACACCCAGAAGCGCCACCCGCAGACCAACCTCCGCAACAACGACATGCAGTGGGACTTCTGGAGCCAGTGCCCCGAATCGCTCCACCAGATCACCATCCTCTTCTCCGATCGCGGCATCCCGCAGACCTACCGCCACCTCCACGGCTTCGGCAGCCACACCTACTCCCTCATCAACGCCAAGGGCGAGCGCGTCTGGTGCAAGTTCCACTTCAAGTGCAAGCAGGGCATCAAGAACTACATGGACGACGAGGCGAGCAAACTCATCGCCAATGACCGCGAGACCCACCAGCGCGACCTCTTCACCGCCATCGAGCGTGGCGAGTTCCCCAAGTGGCGCGTGTGCGTGCAGATCATGACCGAGCAGCAGGCCAAGACCTTCCGCTGGAATCCCTTCGATCTCACCAAGGTCTGGCCTCACAAGGAGTACCCGCTCATCGAGGTCGGCGAACTCGAACTCAATCGCAATCCGCTGAACTATCACGCCGAAGTGGAACAGGCCGCATTCAAACCCAGCGCTCTCGTCCCCGGCATCGGCACGAGCCCGGACAAGATGCTCCAGGCCCGCCTCATGTCCTACGCCGACACGCACCTGCACCGCCTGGGCGTGAACCACCACCAGATCCCCGTCAACAAACCCCGCTGCCCCGTCATGAACTACATCCGCGACGGTCAGGGCGCCGATGCGGCGAACTACCAGAACGCCCCCAACTACTGGCCCAACACCGTCCCCGGCGCGCCCAAACCCAACCCCGCCTACAGCGACCCTGCGTGGGAACTCGGTCAGACCATCGTCGATCGCTTCGACAGCACCGTCGATCACGACGACTTCACCCAGCCGGGCAACCTCTATCGCCTCTTCGATGATGACCAGAAGGACCGCCTCACCCGCCGCATCGCGGGCGCGCTCAAGGACGCACGCAAGGACGTCCAACTCCGCCAACTCTGCCACTTCTTCCGCGCCGATGAGGACTATGGCCAGCGCATCGCCAATCACCTCGGCATCAACGTCAAGGAAGCGATGGCCGCCCTGCAGCACGCGTGATTTCTCTTCTCGCCTTGTGGGGTTCGGGGCTTCCAGCGCCGAACAACTCCGCCCCCCGGAACGAGCGCGCAAGCGCTCGTCACACCGGCCAGCCCCCTGGCCGGTGTTTTTTCGCGCTCACTTCTTCGCTTCGAGTTCTTCCCACCGCGCATACAGCGCCTGCAACCGTGCCTGCGCGTCGGCGAGTTCCTGCCCCACCTTAGCCAGTTTCTTGTGATCGCCCGACACCGCCGGATCGTGCAGACTCGTCTCCAGCCGCGTCGCCTCCGCCTCCGCCATCGCGATCTTCCCCTCGATCGCCCCCATCTCCTGCTGATCCTTGAAACTGATCTTCTTCTTTCCAGGCGTGCCCGTCGGCGTTGCCGCGGCGGCAGCCTTCTTCGCCGCCGGCGCCGGCACATGGTGCACAATCCGATGCCACTGCTGATAGTCCGCGAAATAGCGTCCGCCACCCTTGCCATCGAGCGCGAGCACACGATTCGCCAAACGATCCAGCATCGCGCGATCGTGCGTCACCAGCACCAGCGCACCAGGGAACTCCTCCAGACTCTCTTCCAACACATCCAGCGACGCCAGATCCAGGTCATTCGTCGGCTCGTCCAGGATCAGCACATCCGCAGGCTCCAGCATCAGCCGGGCAATATGCACGCGAGCCTGCTCGCCGCCCGACAGCGTCTTGATCGGCGTGCGCAACTGGTCCTTGCTGAACAGGAACATCTCCGCCCACGTCACCACGTGCAGCGTCGAGCCTCGGTAAATCACAGAATCCGTCGGCGACAACGTGTTCCCCAGCGTCTCGTCCGGATCCAACTCCTGGCGATGCTGGCTGAACAGCACCGTCCGCAGTCGATCCGCACGCTTGATCGTTCCCAAAGGCGGCGTGCCATGTGGCAGCAGTTCCGCGATCGACGCCTCCTCCGCAACCATCTCCACCGTGGGCGGGTCGCTCTCGAGCTCGCCCATCAGCATCTTGATCAGCGTCGATTTCCCCGCACCGTTCGGCCCCATCAACCCCAGCCGCGTCCCGGGCGACAGCAACACGTCCAGGTTCCGGAACAGCACGCGATCGCCATACGACTTTGACAACCCTCGCCCAACCACCAACTTCTGCGTCTGCCGATCCGTCGCCGAGAAGTCAATCTGCGCCGCCTTCTGCGGCGCATTGCGAGCCTTCAACTCCGCCAGTTCGTCCATCCGGTCGTACGACGCATCGATGCGGCTCTTGCTCTTGGTGCGGCGTGCCTTGGCGCCGCGACGCAGCCAACGCAGGTCTTCCTTCACCTGTGCCGACAGTGCCTGCTCCTGCTTCGCCTGCCCATCGAGGAAGTCCGCCTTGCGACGCAGGAACTCCGCGAGGTTTCCCTTCACGCTGAACGTGCCGTCCGGATAGGCCCGCGACAACTCAATGATCCGCGTCGCAGTACTCTCAAGAAAGCCGCGATCGTGCGTGATCGCGATCGACGCGAACGTGCCGCTCGACAGCGTCTCCTCCAGCCACTCGATCCCTTCCACGTCAAGGTGATTCGTTGGCTCGTCCAGGAACAGCACATCGGGCTCCTCCGCCAACGCCCGTGCGATGGAGAGTCTCTTGCGCTGCCCACCCGAGAGCGAGCCGCACAGAGCGTCGCTGTTCACAAACCCGACGCGATCGAGCACCATGTCCGCCGCGATCTCTCGTTCGTACTCTTCGTGAAGGTGTGGCAGTTTCCCTGCACGAGACGCCGCCTCCAGCGAATCCAGCACCGCCGACCGCACCGTCGCACCATCCGGGAACGAATCCGCCTGCGCGACATACGCCACGCGCAGCCCTCGCCGTGACGAGAACTGCCCCTCGTCCGCGTGCTCCATGCCCGCAAGGATCTTCAGAAGCGTGGACTTCCCCGCACCATTGGGCCCGATGAGCGCGAGCCGTTCGTTGTCCTCAACGCTAATCGCAACGCCCCGAAAGAGCACGCGGGCGCCAAAGTGCTTGGAAATGTCACGAGCGGTCAGCAGGGAAGCCATGGGGCGGGAGTGTACACACCCCTCTCTTCGCCTGCCTTGCGGGGTATGGGGCTCCCGCCCCATCTGCTGCTCACCTCACATCCCAAACAGCCGATCCATCTGCTCACTCACCTCGCGCAGCCGCTTGCGATCCCCGCCCCGCACCTCCGCCGTCGCCCAGTTGCCGCCCTCTTTCGTCGAGTACCCGCTCGCATCGAGCGCCGCCATCACCGCGCTCCACCCCGCGTCCCCCTCGCCCAACTCCACATCGAACCCCTTCCACAGCCCCTCGCCATCGCGCTTCTTGAGCGAAAAGTCCTTGATGTGCAACTTCGCGATCCGCTTCCCGAGAATCCGCGCCCACTGGTCGGGCCTCCCAAAGTTGATCACGTTGCCGATGTCGAAGTGGAACGCCACGCGATCGTCCTTGAACTCATCCACATACCGCGCCGCCTCCAAAGGCGACAGCAAAAACCCGTTCCACACATTCTCCACCGCGATCGTGACGCCCATCTCCTTCGCCAAAGGCAGCACGCCACGGATCCGCTCCTGCGACAGTTGGTAGCACTCGTCGTACGCCAACTCCTTGTTCACCACCCCCGGCACAAGCAAGATACTGCTCGCACCAAACGCCTTCGCATCACGAAGGCATGTCTCAAGCGCCTCGACCGCCTCCTTCGCGATTCCCGGCTCCGGATGATTCAAGGGCTTGCGCCAGTGCGCACTGTTCACCACGCCATGGATCACGAGCCCCGACTTCTCCGCCGCACCCAGCCACTCATCACGCGCGATGGAACTGGGCGAATCAACCTCGACACCCTCGAAGCCGCAATCACGCAGCACCTGGAACTTCTCGGCGAGGTTTGCCCCCTCCCCCACCATCCCGATCATCGCCGCCTTGCGCAGCGTGCGCTTCTTCGCCGAAGCGACGGAAGCATCCGCAGGAGCCGCACCAGCCACGCCCGTGGCGCCGCTCTTGGCTTCCTGCGCCGCACGCGCCGCGCCCGCACCACCCGCAATCGCTCCCACAACCGCTGGCAGCGCCCACGCCGCATGCAGCACATCGCGCCGTGATACCTGCCGAGATTCCGTTCGTTCCTCGCTCATCGTTCTCTCCCTCTCACACCACGCACAACTGCGCGGCCTCCGCCAGCGCGCCCATCGCATCGCCCGACGGAATGAACTCCTGCCCCAGATATCCCGTGAAGCCACTGTCCGCAATCGCCTTGCAGATCGCCGGATACCACAACTCCTGCGTCCGATCGATCTCGCGCCGCCCCGGCACCCCCGCCGTGTGATAGTGCCCGATGCACGCCGCATTGTCGCGGATCGTGCGGATGATGTCCCCTTCCATGATCTGCATGTGGTAGATGTCGTACAGCAACTTGAACCGGGGCGAACCAACCTTGTCCACCAACTTCGCGCCCCAAGGCGTCCGATCACACATGTAGTCCCCATGGTCCACGCGGCTGTTCAGCAACTCCATCACCAGCGTCACGCCATGCTTCTCCGCCAGAGCCGTCGATCGCGACAACCCCTTCGCGCAGTTCTCAAGCCCCGTCGCATCATCCATCCCATCACGATTCCCGCTGAACACAATCACGCTCGGCACGCCCATCTCCGCCGCCTTCGGAATCAGCCGCTCCAACTCCGTCACAAACCGATCGTGATGCTCAACGCGGTTATACCCCTTCGAGATGCTCGTCGGCCCGTTCCCCACCGCGCACACCAGCCCATGCTTCGAGGGCACCCCCCACTCGTTCTCGCTCAAAAGTTCCACCGACGCGAGCCCGATCTCCTTCGCCCTGACGCACAGAGCCTCGAGTTCCACGCCCGAGTAGCACCAGCGGCACACGGACTGCTTCAAGCGCCCTTCCGCCACACGTTTCGGCGGCGGGATCATCGGCTCTTCGCCCCGCGCGATCGCCGACCCCGCGACCACAGCGCCCACCGCTCCCGCCAGCACATCCCTGCGATGCATCATGCCTCCACTTCCCAACTCGCTCCCCACACGCCCACGCACGCCCACGATGAGGTCCGCCGAATCGTGGCGCTTCTTCTCATGGGTACCCCCACTCTCCGAGTGGGGTCTTCCCGTGTCTTTCCCTCGCCTTCACGAGCCCGAAGCGCAAGCGAGGGTCTTCTCTGTACTCGTTCCACCTCACACCAAAGGTGTCTTCCCCGGCACCGCCACCTCGGGTATGGGCATCGATCCCAACTCATACTTCGCGGGCGACAAGTCCAGCGTGCTCTGCATCGCCTTCTCCCACGTCACCGTCTTGCCGGTGTACGCCGCCATGCGTGCCATCACCGCCGTCAGCGTGCTCTCCGCGATCCGCTGCCCCTCGTTCAATGGCGTGCCCGACGCGATCGAAGCGACCAAGTCACGATGCTCCTGCTCGTACGGATTCGGATCCTCGCCGGTGAACTTCCACGGCGTCTCCCCTTCGATCCGCGCCCGCCCGGGCGACATGAACAGCCGTCCCTTCGTTCCCACGATCACCTCTTCCACGCGCGAGTCACACCCTTCGATCTGGCGGCACTGGCTGGTCGCGACGACTCCATCCGGATACTCATACTCAATCGCAAAGTGATCAAAGATGTGCCCATAGTCGGGCGACGTCCGCACCTGCCTGCCGCCCATCCCGCGCACCTTCAAGGGCGTCGCGCCCAGCGCCCAGTTCATCACATCCAGATTGTGCACATGCTGCTCAACGATGTGATCACCGGACAGCCACGCGAAGTAGAGCCAGTTGCGCAACTGCCACTCCATGTCGCTCCACTCGGGCTGACGCTTGTTCATCCACAAGCCACCCTGATTCCAATAGCACTGCGCCGACACGACGCGCCCGATCGCGCCTTCCTTGATCTTCGCGATCGCCGCGAGATACGACGCCTG
>Ga0209175_10001313_pt1 | contig 12551 bp, 10 predicted proteins | sample JI91814C2DNA_FD_187506 | JGI IMG/M metagenome (GOLD analysis project Ga0209175, IMG submission 187506) | Wastewater effluent complex algal communities from Wisconsin, to seasonally profile nutrient transformation and Carbon sequestration -... | ecosystem: Engineered > WWTP > Effluent > Algae...
AGGCCGTGCTGCAGGTCATTGACCCGGCGAGCCTGTGGGTCAGGGCGCGCATCGACCAGGGCCAGGCCGGCGGCGTGCGCGTTGGACAGTCAGCCGAGATCGTGCTGCGCTCGGATGCCAAGCGTGTCTACCCGGGCGAAGTCCGGCGCGTCGATTGGCTAAGCGATTCGGTCGCCGAAGAGCGCATCGTCAATGTCGCCTTCGCGGCGATTCCCGACGCACTCTCGATCGGAGAGCTGGTCGAGGTGACCATCGGCACCGCTGAACTGCCCGATGCACCCTGGTTGCCGACGGCAGCGGTGAAGCGTGTGGACCGACAGGATGGCGTGTGGCGAATAAAGGACGGGCGCGTCACGTTTCATCCGGTCGAGGTCGGCATCTCCACCCTGGATGGCCGCAGCCAGATTCTTGCTGGTCTGGCAGCAGGCGACGAAGTTGTCGTACACAGCGAGCAGGCATTGCAGCCCGACGCGAAAGTCAGGGTCGTCGTCGCCATCGTCGGTGCCAGGCGATGATCAATCTCGCCGGTCGCGACATCCTCAACGGCTGGGGCAAGTTCGTCTTCACCGGCCTCGGGCTCGGCTTGCTGATCGGCGTCACGCTGTCGATGGCCGGGATCTATCGCGGACTGGTCGATGACGGACGCGTCTTGCTGGGCAATGGTGGTGCCGATCTCTGGGTCGTGCAGCGCGACACACTTGGCCCCTACGCCGAGCCGTCGAATGTGCGCGACGACGCCTATCGCGCCTTGCTCGGCGTCAAGGGGGTGGTCGAAGCCGGCAACGTCACCTATCTGACGATGCAGATCGAACACCAGGGCGGCAACGTACGCGTGATGCTGGTCGGCTTTCAGCCAGGGCACCCCGGCGAGCCTGGCTACTTCGTTGCTGGGCGTCCAGTCACGCGTTCGCACTACGAGGCGATCGCCGATATCAAGAGCGGCTTCAGCCTCGGCGAACGCATTCGCATCCGGCGTCATGAGTATACCGTGGTCGGGCTGACCCGCCGCATGGTATCGTCGGGCGGCGACCCGATGGTCTTCGTCCCGCTGCGCGATGCGCAGGAAGTGCAGTTCCTCAAGGACAACGACGCGCTGCTCAACGAGCGCGCGCGCATCGCAGCCAATCCGGCATTCAACCGCCCCGCTGTGCCGGGATTACTCGAGGCGGTGCAGGCCAGCCAAGCCAACAGCCGGACAGTGAATGTGGTCATGCTGCGGCTCGCGCGGCACGCCGACGAAGCGGTCGTGGCCAGCGAAATCAGGCGTTGGAAGCACCTCGAAGCGTATACCCGCGCCGATATGGACGAAATCCTCGTTGCCAAGCTGATCGCCACCTCGGCAAAACAGATCTTTATGTTCCTGGTCATCCTGGCCATCGTCAGTGCGGCCATCGTCGCCTTCATCATCTACACCATGACCCTGAACAAGGTACGCGAGATCGCCGTGCTCAAGCTGATCGGCGCGCGCAACCGGACCATCTCCGCGATGATCCTGCAGCAGGCGCTTGGCCTGGGTGCGATCGGCTTCATCGTCGGCAAGACCGCAGCAACGCTGTGGGCACCGATCTTCCCCAAATATGTCTTGCTGCTCCCGGGCGACGCGCTGCTGGGCGCATTGCTGGTAGTGGTGATTTGTGCGCTGGCGAGCATCGTCGCCATCCGTGCCGCGCTGCGCGTAGACCCGGCGACGGCGATCGGCGGATAGATGGCTGCAGCGATCGAAATCAGCGGCCTGACCAAACGCTACGGCGTTGGCGATGCCGCGGTCGATGCACTGAAGGGCGTGGACATGATCGTCCAGCCCGGCGAGGTCGTCGGGCTGATCGGCCCCAGCGGTTCGGGCAAGAGCACGCTGCTGAAATGCCTGGGCGCGGTGATCGAACCGACCTCGGGCCGTATGGCGCTCGCCGGGGAGGCGATCTACGACAACGGCTGGCGGGTCAGCGATTTGCGCGCGTTGCGGCGCGATCGCATCGGCTTCGTTTTCCAGGCGCCGCATCTGATTCCGTTTCTCGACGTCACCGACAATGTCGCGTTGCTGCCGATGCTGGCCGGCATGTCCAACGCCAGGGCGCGCGACCGGGCGCGCGCGATGCTTGCAGCGCTGGATGTCGGTCATCGCGCCCAGGCGCGGGTGCCGCAGCTTTCCGGTGGTGAGCAGCAGCGGGTGGCGATCGCCCGCGCACTGGTCAACCAGCCGCCGATCATCCTCGCCGATGAGCCGACGGCTCCGCTCGACAGCGAGCGCGCATTGGCCGTGGTTCGTATCCTGAACGAGATGGCGAAGCGCTTTTCGACGGCGATCATCGTCGTCACTCACGACGAAAAGATCATCCCAACCTTCCGGCGGATTTATCACATTCGTGACGGGCGCACCTATGAGGAAGCCGGCGAGGGGCGGGCGGCTTGATCCGCTGCAGACGAGCAAAGGAGACGCCGGCGATTGTCGGCAGCCGGGAATTGCGTTCGCGTGCCGGGGGCCGGCGCCTAAGCCTCGTCGATTCCCCGGCGCGCGCGCATCGCGCGTCCGATGCGAGCGAGATCATCGTCGCTCAACAAGCGCGCCGCCATGGGCAAGAGTTCCTTTTCCTCGCGCTCGATGTGGCGTTCATAGCGAACTGCCAGTGCCTCGACATCGTCAAAAAGCAACGGCACGCGCTCGCCGGCTGCGATCCTTTCGAGGATGGCGCGCAGGTGTCGCCAGCAGGCTGCCAGCGCGCGGTGATCGGCCGTCAGCCCATCGATCATGTCGCGCAGGCAGATCGCGTCCGATCCGGCCATCGACTCGATCAACGCCGGAAAGAGGTCGTCTTCTTCATCGGCATGATGGTGCAGGGCGGATGTGTCGAAGTAGCGTATTATCCTGGTCGCCGCCGCACGCGCTTCTTCGTCGACGCCATGAACCAGCAGGTGTGGAACCAGGCGCCGCAAGGTCGCGCATTGCGTTTCAATTCTGTCATGGCAGGCGGAAAGCATCTCCAGAGGCGCCTCGGTTCCGACGGTCGGTGCGGAGAATCCAGGAATGCTTGTCGTCACTTCAAGGCCCTGTCGCTCGGCTTGTCTTGCGCGGCAGCCGAAGACTGTGCGACTGCCTTGAGGTGGCAGGCGGTACAGTCGCGGCCGATGGCCAGGGAACCGATGATCGTGCCGCTGCCGTCCCTCACCAGGCCGAAGCTCAGTTCCACGTAGAGCTTGCTCCCATCCTTGTGCACCGAGCGAGTTGTGAGTACCTGGTTCCGGTACTTGGTCTGGCCGCTGTCAACCGCTTTGTGAAAGCCTTCCCAGTGTGCTTTCCGGAGGCGTTCCGGAATGATCACGTCGAGGCTTTCGCCGAGGACTTCGGCGGCGGAATGGCCGAACACGGTTTCAGCGCCATGATTCCAGACGCGGATCGCTCCCTCGCAATCGGCGAAAATGATCACATCCGGGGCCTGATCCACGATCGCCTGATAGAGATCGGAATCTGTATCCGCACACGCGGCAGTTGCCTGCATCCTGGAACTCCTTTCCACTTGGTCGAATGAGACAAGCGCTCGCCGTCGTTGCTATTTGCGGCCGAGCGTGGTTAGGTCGGGCACCGTGAATGTTCCCTGCAAGGACAGGAGCTCACGGCGATGAAGGCCAGCCAGTTGCTCAACGCATTCGTTGCCTTTTCTTGTCAGTTGCACGTCCACCTGCCGCCGGTCGCTGCTGCTGACGCTACGCTGTACTAGTCCGGCCGCCTCGCACCGAGAAATCAGCGACACGACCCCATGATGCTTCGCCTGCAGGCGTTCGGCGAGTTCGCCGACGTTGGCCGATTCCCGTCCGGGAAAGCCTTTGATCTGGAGCATCAACAGATACTGCAAGGGGGTTATCCCGGCCCGCTGCGTCAGATCTTCGCTGAAGCGCAGGTAGCGGCGCAGCTGGTAGCGGAAGTGGGCAAGCGTTTCGAAATCGGCCTTGGACATTTGCTGCTCGGACATTTCTGCAGGGAACCTTCCCGTAAGTTTGTATCACAGTATGATATGGTTGGCTGGATGCAATGGCAAGTTGCCTGGGCGCGGTGTTTCGCAAACTTCTCCTGGCAATAAAGTCCTTATCCCGAGGTATCCACAGGCAAAGACGACTCAACTAAACCCGATGACTATCGACCCACATACCCACGGCCTGTCAACACTCTGCATTCACGCCGGCACGCATCTGGACCAGGCCACCGGCGGCGCGTGCAGCCCCATCTTCACTTCCACGGCCTACGCGTTCCCGAATCCGGCCAACGCGAACATCTACCCGCGTTACTTCAATACGCCCAACCAGCAGGTCATCAACCGCAAGCTGGCAGCGCTCGAAAAGGGCGAGGGGGCGCTTGTCTTCGGCTCGGGCATGGCGGCGATCTCCACCTTGCTCCTTGCTAATCTCAAACCTGGCGATCACGCCATCTTCCAGAACGATCTCTACGGCGGCAGTATGCGGCTGATCAGCAGCGAACTGCCGCGGCTCGGCGTGCAGCTTTCCTGGGGGGCGAACGTGGCGGACTTCGCCGCTGCCTTGCGACCGGAGACGCGGCTGATCTACGTCGAATCTCCGTCGAATCCGCTGCTGCATTGCGTTGATCTGGCCGAAATGGCTGCGCTTGGGAAACGCCACGGCGTTTTGACCGTCATCGACAACACTTTTGCCACGCCGATCAATCAGAACCCGCTTCCGCTGGGTATCGATGCGGTCATCCACAGTGCTACCAAGTACCTCAACGGCCACAGCGACGTAAACGCGGGCGTGGTCGTTGCCTCCGCTGAAATCGTCAGCCGCGTGACGGGGAGTGCCGTCAACTTCGGCGGAATGCTCGATGCGCACGCCTGTTCTCAACTGGAACGTGGACTGAAGACACTGGCCCTGCGCGTGCAACGGCACAATGAGAATGCGGAGACGCTGGCACGTTTCCTTGCCTCGCATCCGGCGGTGTCCAAAGTCAATTATCCCGGCCTGCCCGAACATCCCGACCACGCCATCGCGGCACGCCAGATGCGCGGGTTTGGCGGCATGCTGTCGTTCGAGCTGCGTCAACCAGAGCAGCTGGATCGCTTGTTGAGCCGGCTGCGTATCGTCATGCCGGCCCTGAGTCTGGGCGGCGTGGAAAGCCTGATTTGCGTTCCCAGCCGCAGTACACACCGCACCATGACGCCTGCCGAGCGACGGCGTGCCGGCATCAGCGATGGTCTGTTACGCGTCTCTGCAGGCATCGAGGATGTGCAAGACCTGATCGACGACTTCACCGACGCACTGGCCGGGGATGATCGTCGTTCCCCGGCCTCCACGAGGGAATCTCCCTTATGAGCAGCACTGACAACACGCAGCCCGCCCCATTGATGATCGTCGGCGAAGTGGCGTCGTCGGGCCTTGCCCGCGGACCCGCCATGCTGTGCGATTGCGCCCGAACGCAGACAGCCGTTCCGCTCCGGCAGGTGAGCGCGGCGGAGGTGCAAGCTGAGGTCGAGCGTTTCGATGCCGCGGTGCTTGCCGCCGAGGGCAAGCTGCGGGAAGTTCAGGAGAGCGTCCGGCGGACTTTGGGGAAGGACGAGGCGGAGATTTTCGAAGCGCAAGTCCTCCTCCTGCGCGACGTGCAACTGCGCGATGCGGTGCGTGCGCTTTGCCTCGAAAAGCGGATGAATGTGGAGGCGGCGGTCGAAGAAGCGATCAAGCAATTGATGGACTTGTTCGGCCGCCTCGAAGATCCCTACTTCCGCGAGCGTGCCACCGATCTGTACGACGTCGGCAGACGCCTCCTCGATCACCTGGCGGAAAGCGGACTGCCAGATGTTCCGGTTGTCCACGAGGGATGCGTGATCGTCACCAGCGAAATTCTCGCCTCCGTCGTTGCTCGCCTGGAAGGCCAGGGCGTGCGTGGCTTGATTGTAGAGAAAGGCGGCCTCACGGCGCACGCCACCATCCTTGCCCGCTCGCTCGGCATCCCCACGCTCGTACAGGTGCCGGAAGCAACCGCGAAGATCCGTGCGGGCGATCTGGTGATCGTCGATGCTTTGGCCGGACGCGCCTTCATCAATCCTCAGGCCGATATCCTGAGGAAGTACGATCAGGTGGACGCCAACCTGAAAGCTCACCAGGGCGTCCTGAAGGGCTTGATTGGCCTGCCGACGGTCACACACGATGGCGTCGAAATCAAGCTCTGTGCCAACATCGGCCAGACTGCCGACGCGCTGGCAGCGGCGAATGTCAAGGCTGATGGGGTTGGACTGTATCGCACGGAGTTCGTCTTCCTGGTCCAGGATCATTTCCCGTCGGAAGACGAGCAGTACCAGTTCTACCGCGCCACGGCGGAGCACCTGCAACCGGCGGAAACGGTGATCCGCGTTCTCGATGTCGGCAGTGACAAACCGCTGAGCTATTTCCCGCTGCCGCGCGAAGCCAATCCGGCCATGGGCTTTCGGGGCATCAGGCTGCTGCTCGCGCATCCCACCCTGCTGCACACGCAACTGCGGGCCATCCTTCGCCTGAGTGCCTCGCATCCGGTCGCCATTCTTCTGCCGATGATCGACGGCATAGACGAGTTGCGTGCGGCGAAAGCGGCGATCGAACATGCGAAGGAGGAACTCGCCGCAGCCGGCCAGTCGTTCGCTCCGCTGATCCCGGTCGGGGCGATGATCGAGACGCCTTCAGCGGCGATCCTCATCGAGCACCTGGCCGACGAGGTCGACTTCTTCAGTGTCGGCAGCAACGACCTCGTCCAGTTTCTGCTGGCTGCCGACCGGATTCGTGGTGAAATGAAGTCCACCTACGATCCCTTGCATCCGGCAGTCATCCAGGTGCTCGCCAAGCTGGCGACGGTGGCCAGGAGAAAAGGAACACCAATCTCCTTGTGCGGCGAAATTGCCAGTGACCCCACCTACACCAACCTCTTGATCGGCCTCGGATTTCGAAGTTTCAGTGTCAGCCCGGGACGGCTGCTGGACATCAAGCACGCCATTCGCTCGACCGACCTGCAACAGGCTGAAAAGCTCGCCGAGCAGGTTCTGTCGGTGCACTCGACGCGCGACATCCGGGCGCAGGTGCAGGACGACTGGAACCGGCGTCGCCCGGTTGCTTCGCCCGAGTTCAACGGCCCAACAGGCCCCGTCGGCACCTCGCTCGCGGTGAGACACAACGTTGCTCGTCAGCGCTTCGAGGCGCAGGCAGGGGAAAGCGCCCCGGCGTTTCTGAGCTACCGCGGCGAAGGCGAGCGCGTCATTCTGAAGCACACCTTCGTGCCGGACGCGCTTCGCGGCCAGGGAATCGCCGCTGATCTGGTTCGTGTCGCTCTCGAGGAGGCACGGCAACGGCACTGGAAGATCGTCCCGCGCTGTTCGTATGTCGCCGGCTTTATTGAACGCCACCCCGAATTTTGCGACCTTGTCGACCGGCAGGAAGGAAACCTGGACTGAAGCAAGTGCCTCGGGCTGGGGTGCGTTGAAGCCGGGTCCATGGAGTCGTTGCGGCGGGGTTCACGAGGGCTGTTTTCCCCGAAAATGCCGGCTCACAAAGAACGGCGGACTGCGTGAACGAGATCATTTCGCAACTGCTTGCGGAGCATCGAAATCTGGGAAAACTGGTCGGACCACTTTAGATTGTCTGAGCCATTCACCCGGCTCATCCGGGCGGAACGGCTCCTCCGCAGGTTGCGCCGCGAACTTGTTGGGGCCGTGTTAGCGTCCCCGTTTAGCCGCCATGAGCGGCTCACATGCCGACCGTCCCCGGCGCTGCCGCGGAATGGTCGCCTTGTCAGGGGAGTATTGCCATGGCACTGTCACACGCCAAGTCGGGCGATCTGGTGAACACCATCAATGCCAGCGCCACGCTTGCCGGCAACACTTCGGCGACGCTGGTGCGCGATGATCATATCGAGATCCTCCGCCTCGTCCTGGGCGCCGGAACCCATATGCAGGAGCACAGCGCTGCCGGTGCCATGACCTTGCAGTGTCTGAGCGGCGAAGTCGACCTCAGCTGTCACGGTAAAACCCACACGCTGCAGCCCGGCGACCTTATCTACCTGAACGATGCAGAGCCGCACGCATTACATTGCAAACAGCAAGCCATCCTTCTTGTCACCCTGATCTTGCATCGAAAATGACTTGGGTGTGGATCTTTTCGGCCACGAGGGATCGCTTGCGGATCAAGGGCATGATTTATCGGTGGGTTGTCAAAGATGCCTCGGAGGTGGTAGGTAACGGCTTTCAAGCTGATTACCTATGCCCAGGAGACCCCTTGAGATGCCAGGAGAGACCAAAGATGCCTGTATTGACGAGTATGTGGCGGCTCGCGAGCAGTTCGAGAAACTGATGGGTGAACTGCGATCGGAGTCGTCGCGAATCCTGGAGCATGGGGAGGTCGAATCCCTGATCGCGCGCGAGGGGAATGAGTTGTTGCGGCGCTTGATGCAGGGGTACCTAAATCAACGAACGGCAGCCGAAGAAAGGCATGAAGGAGTGACCGGGGCGGACGGAGAGGAGCGGCGGCATTGCCGAGCCAGAAGCCGCTCCCTGGTGACGCTGTTCGGCGAAGTGACGGTAAGGCGCATGGGGTACAGCGGAGCCAGGCTGGAGAGCGTTTTCCCGTTGGATGCCACGCTGAATCTGCCGCCGAACAAATACTCCCAAGGGGTGCGGCGCAAAGTGGGTTTGGAAGTGGCCAAGGGGTCGTTCGAAGAGGCGGTGAAGGCGATCCAGGAAGGTACGGGTGCGGAAGTGCCGAAGCGACAAGCCGAAGAACTGTCACGGGCGATCAGTGCGGATTTTGAGGAGTTTTACGCCCGTCCGCCGATGGAGGACGCTCGTCGGCCGGAAGAGGAAGCCAGTGCGCCGGAGGAGGAAGCCCGTACGCCGGAAGGGAGCAGCAGCGATCTGCTGGTGATGAGTACTGATGGCAAGGGCATTGTCGTGCGTCAGCAAGACCTGCGAGAAGCGACGCGCAAGAAGGCGGAAGCGACGACGCACAAACTCAAGGCCCGTCTGAGTAAAGGCGAGAAGCGCAATCGCAAGCGGATGGCCACGGTTGCTTCGGTGTACGAGGTGGCCCCGCATGTGCGGACAGCCGGGCAGATCATGGGGCAGGACGAGTCGTCCACGCCGAAGCGGCCCAAAGTACGGAACAAACGGGTATGGGCCAGCCTGCGTCAGACCCCGGCGGAAGTGATCGAGGAGATGTTCGCCGAAGCCGAGCGTCGTGACCCCAAGCAGGAGAGAACGTGGTTGGTGCTGGTCGATGGCCAGGAAGCTCAACAGCGGGAAGTCGAAGCGGCGATTGCGCGCCACCGAGCGGACGTGGTGGTCATTCAGGATTTCGTGCATGTCCTCGAATACCTGTGGAAAGCCGCTTACTGCTTCCACGCAGAGGGCACGCAGGAAGCCGAAACCTGGGTGCTGGAGCGCGCCTACGCCCTACTCCAGGGCAAAGTCAGCGAGGTGGCCGCGGGGATGCGCCGCAGCGCCACCCGCCAAGGCCTCTCACAAGAGGCTCGGGCACCGGTCGACAAGTGTGCCGACTACCTGCTCAAGAACAAGGAACGTTTCGACTATGCCACCGCACTGGCCAACGGCTGGCCGATCGCCACCGGAATCATCGAGGGGGCTTGTCGTCACCTGGTCAAGGACCGCATGGACCTCACCGGCGCCCGCTGGAGTCTGGACGGTGCGGAAGGGGTACTCCGAAGGATAGGAGATCCAACGCCACTTCCGCAAGTGTTCCAGGCTCTGAGCCTCACCACCCATCACTTTTAATGTAATCTCTGATTATTACGAGGCAAGCTGTTGAGAGGCTATGGGAAAGAAGGACAAGTTGGCGGACGAGATACGGGTTGGTCTGGAAGCGGCCCTGCCTGGGATGCGCAAGACGATCCTGAAAAAATTGCCGTTGGCGGTGGCGGCGATGATACAGGCGCGCACGCCGAACACGATGGAGTTGTCGACGCTGCTGCCGCTGGACACGGAACGTGCAGATATGCGCGAGCAATGGTTGCGGCGACTGCTGAGCAACCGTCTGATCCGCAGTGCCGATGTGCTGGAACCCTTCGCTCGCGGAGCGCTGGAGCAGGCGGCGGCGGGAGGGCAGACGATTCTGCTGTCAATGGATCAGACCGACCTGGGCGATCGCTTCGCGGTCCTGATGATCAGCGTGCGCCGCGGCGACCGATCGCTGCCGCTGGTGTGGCGGATTGAGGAAGGCGAGGCCAATATTGGCTTTGCCGGGCAGCAGGTGCTGCTGGAGCAGGTGGGGGCTTGGTTGCCCGAGGGCGCGGCGGTGATGTTGCTGGCAGATCGCTTCTACCCCTCCGCGGGCTTGTTCGAGTGGGTCATCGCGGCGGGCTGGCAGTATCGGCTGCGCCTCAAGGGGAACCTGCTGGTGGATGTCGGTTGTGCGGGCATCGGGACCACCGGCGAGCTGGCCGCCGGCGTACGCGAGCGCTATGAGGCGAATGCGCGTCTGTTCGAGGCGGGCATCCCAACGGCGATTGGCGTGCTGCATGAACCCGGACACCCCGAACCCTGGATGATCGCCATGGACTGTCCGCCCCACCGGGCCGCGGTCAGAGACTACGGTGCGCGCTGGGCCATCGAACCGATGTTCTCGGACTTCAAGAGTCGCGGCTTTCGCCTGGAAGATACGAAACTCGAGGCGCCCAAGCGTCTCGATTGCCTGATCCTGATCATGGCGCTGGCCATGTATTGGTGTGTTCAGGCCGGGCAGGAGGACGCCCGCTGCAATCCCACCCCCACTGAAAAAAAGCCCGTCAGCAGACCGACCCCAACCACTGGAGTGTCCGAAAAGCCTATCGCAGTGCTCTCTCCTGGTTCAAACGTGGACTTCGCCTCCTCTTGAGACGCGCCGCCAGCGCACTGCCCCTGCCCAAGTTCTTCCAGGTGGCCGAAACATGATAGGTGGTGAGGGCTCTGAGCTCTGATAGGCCCTGACAGCAGTCGTGATTCGGGGAAAGCGTGCCGACGGAGCCTGAAAACCTCGCCGGAATCGCAGCACGAGGATGGCCATGGGTCGCCGCGGTGGCCGACGAGGCCGCCGCGGCGACCCATGGTGCAAGCGGTCCCTGACGAGCCCGATCGGATCGTCTTCGTGCGGCCTTTACCAGGCGATGCGCTGATCGAATGGGTAGTCCGGTGCCGGTTGATCTGGCGGGTCGAACTCGCCCTGCTCGGCATCGGTCATCTCCCACAGCGGCGGGCCCCGGGCCGGCGCGATAGGCGGCGGTGACGTCGGCTCGCCCAAGTGCGAGAGGATCTCGCGCACGGCGCAGGCGTCGGTGATGAAGGCGATGATTCGCATCTCGCCGCCGCAGCGTGGGCAGACGAGCGGAAAGACCTCATAGATCCGCGCGAGCAGCAGCGCCCAAGCGTAACGGGCGGCGCGACGCAGGAGCGCTTCCTCTGCCTGCTCCTCGCTGTGGGACGACGCGCCTGGGGCGGTGATTCGCGCCGCGATTGGCTCAGGCTCCGTCTCAGTCGCTGTAACAAGCGGCGCGGTCGGACTCTCTGGCACGCCGGCAAGCGCGGTGACCTGTGCGCGTAGCGGTGCGTTGGGTGCCAGTACGCCGTAGTACCGATGCCGATGACGGCGCGGCGGCGGAATCAGCGCCGCCAGACGCTCGATCAGTTCGAGCGGTGTGAGCATCAGGCTGATGCTGCCGCCGGGACCCGCCTTGATGCTCTCGTAGACCAAGTGTTCGGCGTCGACTTCACGCAAGCGCTCCAGCGCAAAGGCCGGTCGAGCGCAGTAGCGCAGCAGCCGTTCCAGGCCCGGGCGGTCGGTGCCTTCGATGCGCACGCTGGCGTCGAGGGAGAAGCCGCCACCATGCGCCCAGTTCGCCATCGCCTCGGCGTCGTCCGGCTCGAGCACACCGCGTCGGGTCAGCGCGCGCAGCAGACGGCGGCGGATCTTGGCATGGACTTCGTCGAGCAACTTCTGGTCGGGGGGCACGGCTTTCGTGAAACGTCGCCCCTCCTGAAGCATCCGCCGCGAAGACGCCCTCGATGACGAGGCAGTGGAAGTGCACCTACGGATTGAGCAGCGCGCCAAAGCGGGGTAGATGAAGGCCACCGCGCCGATCCGCGAATCGACACCCGCCGGCGGGCAGGCGCGGCGCAAGGCTTGTTCCACGACGCTCAGGAAAATGCGCAGCGCCAGCGTTTCGATCGCCGGATCGTGTTCGAGGTGATAACGCAGCCGCTTCGGAACCGACAACACCCACTGGCGGACCGGCAGTCGCGGGAAAACGTGGTCGGCCAGATGGGCGGCGGTTTCGACCATTCGCCGGGTGTTGCAAGCCGGACAGACACCACGGCCCTTGCACGACCAGGCAATGAGAAAATCGTGACCGCACTCGGCGCATCGCGCGCGGGCAAAGCCATGCGCGAGGATCCCGCATTCGAGATAGCGGCGGAACTCGCGTTCGACATGGGCTGGGCCGGAAGCGCCCTGGCGGCTATCGCAGGAGAGTTCGAGCCAGGTGGCGAGGTGGGTTTGCACGGTGCGATAGAGCACGGTACGTTCGGGCCGGCGACGGCGATAGACGG
>Ga0209175_10001316_pt1 | contig 12527 bp, 5 predicted proteins | sample JI91814C2DNA_FD_187506 | JGI IMG/M metagenome (GOLD analysis project Ga0209175, IMG submission 187506) | Wastewater effluent complex algal communities from Wisconsin, to seasonally profile nutrient transformation and Carbon sequestration -... | ecosystem: Engineered > WWTP > Effluent > Algae...
GGTGTTGAAGGGCAGCGAGAAATCGGCGAAATCCTTCTCGCGACAACTCACCACGACGCAGGCGAAGCGTTCGTCAGCTGCGAGTAATTTGATCTGGCCGACCCGCAGGCCTTTCCAGTCGATCCGCTCCGCCAAGCCCATCAGGCCCCAGGCCTCCACCAGCCGGGGCCGCTTCAGATGTCAGTTCCAGCCATCGATCACGAGATCCGAATCGTCCATCTTGGCCCGCTCCCGCGTAGCAAGCAGCTCCGCCAGCCGGCTCTGGCTGATCGGGGCTGCAACCTGGGCCTTCATGCCTTCCATGACCTCGTTTGCTCTGGAGGTCAGCGCTGCCATTGGAGCCCCGTACGGTTATGGGCAAACGTCGGAAAGGAGTTGTCCGGGGTGACTTTGTCGCGCCGAAGAAACGCGTCGTGAATCCATTTGCTGACTTCCAGTGGATTCTCGCTCCAGTCATGGATGCTGGCGAACTTACATTTGATGTTGTCGTAGAGACGCGGCGGGATGGTGCTTGGCTGGTACTCGTCAGGGGAAGGTTTATGATACGAAGGTAACAAAATCCCGAGCAGCCCCGAGCGCGGATTAAACCCCGTGTGCCTGATGCTTGACGCGATTTCCCAGTCCACGTGCTTGCGTTGCCAAGTCTCCATGCCAATGAGCACCACCGTCACGGTCGAGTCGCTCAGGTATTCGTCTCGTATTTTCTGTCGAACCGTTTCTGTGGTGAGGTAGGGTGGGATGTCACCAATCTGAACCGACCTCGACACCATGATGTCGTGGTTATGCGCGAACAACCGCTCGAAGCGATCTCGATAGCCTTGGTCTCTGGCGTGGTGATAGCTGACAAATACCTTGTGGCGGCGCTGAGTGTTTAGATAACGATCGAACATGTAGACTAGATTTTCAGAATAAAGAAACCTCCTTAATTTTAATGGAAATTCACAAGGCATACTTTGCTGGTGGCTACAAATCCGCACGGCAGCTCGCTTGATCCCAAGTCGATGACATAACGCGGGTGGGCACGTGTTGCCGTCAGTCCTCACCGCCCGGTCTTTGCGGTGGCGGCATCAGCCCCCAGAGACGACACCAGGCATAGAGGATCTCGGTTGCGGCCTGAGTGGCCTGGGTAGGGTCCAGCATCATGGTTTAAGACTGGATCATCCTGTGCTCTGGTCCGCCGAGCGTTTGTACATCCTGAATGGCATACTTCGTTTGAAATGCGTTTTCAACACAGCCGCCAGCGTCGACCGGGAGTCATGCCCATGAGCGAGATTTTCCTCAGCTACAGTCGCAACGACAACACGGAGGCCAGCTCACTGAAAGCAGCCCTCGAGCGGGCCGGCCTGCAGGTCTTCAAGGACGACGCCTCCCTGCGTTCAGGTGACCGTTGGCTCGGCCGCCTGCAGACGGCCGTTGGTCGCTGCGACGCCTTTGTTGTTCAGGTGGGGCGGGATGGCGTGCAGCGGTGGATTGGCGCCGAGGTCGAGGTGGCGCTGATCCGCCATCACCAGCCCCATGATGAGGCCGAACGCCTGCCCATCTTCCCCATCCTGCTCCCGGATGCCGTACCCGAAAGCCTTCCTCCCTTCCTGGCCCTGTTCCAGGCCACCCGTTGGGATGGGGTCTCCGCGCTTCCCGCCCCACTGATCGAAGCCCTGCGTGCCCGCCACGCGCTCCAGGCCACCCGGCCGACCTTCCAGGGCAACCCATTCCGCGGCCTGGGCGCATTCACCCAGGAACACACACAGCAATTCTTCGGCCGTCGCAGCGAGACACTGGCTGCCCTGGCGCTACTGGGCGATGCCACCGAGTCCGACCCCACCCAGCTCGCCGGCTACGGCCGATCCCAGTACGTACGCTGGTTGCAGGTGACAGGCAACAGCGGCGCAGGCAAGTCGTCCCTGGTGCAGGCCGGCCTCTTGCCCATGATCCGCAGCGGCGCCCTGTGGGCTCGCACCGGCGTCGAGCAGTGGACGCTTATCGGCCCGATGGTGCCCGGCCAGGAGCCGGTTGAAATGCTCGCCGAAGTGCTCGAACGGGGCCTGATCGACGCGCCGGGGCAGCGCGACATCGGCAAGCGACGAGCGCAGCTGGAGCGGGGCGAGCGCGAGCTGGCCTATGCCCTGCGCGCCTATGGGTCGGACCAGCGGCGGGCCTTCCTGCTGGTCATCGACCAGTTTGAAGAGCTGTTCACCTTTGCCGACGAGGCTGGGCGAAACACCTTCGAGGCCCTGCTGGCCCATGCCCTGCAAGACCCGGAATGCCCATTCTTACTGATCACCACCGTACGCGCCGACTTTCTAGACCGCTTCGATCAACTACCCAAGCTCGGTGGCCCGTACAACACCACGTGTCGGCAATACTTCCTGCCGAGCATCTCCGAGCAGGGGCTGCGCGAGGTCATCGACGGCCCCGCCGCCTTGGCCGGGCTGGATGTGAGCGAGGTGCGCACCGCCATCCTCGAAGACGCCCGCGAGGAGATGGCCGGCGCCTTGCCGCTGGTGGAAAACGCCCTGAGCGTGCTGTGGGAAAAACGGGAGGGGCCCAAGGGCAATCGCCTGAGTGGCGAAAAATATCGCAGCCTGGGCAAGCTGGCCGGCATCCTGGCCAGCCAGGCGGACAGCCTCCTCGCCAGCATCGATGCAGAAATCAAGTCGAAGGCCGGGGTGGCAGGTCGGAAGTGTAACGGTGCGCTGGAGTTGCTGTTGCGCCTCACCTGCGTCAATGACGACGGGCGCAACACCCGCCAGCGCATCAGCCTGCACGATGCCATCCTCACTGCGGGCGCTGGGCGCGACGACATCGGCGAGCACATCGTGCGCCGCCTGTCCGGCCATCGTGATGAGAACGCCCCCGCCACGGCCCATCAAGGCCTCCGCCTGATCGTGGTGAGCGCCGAGCGGGACGCGGATGGTAAGCCCATCAAGGATGGGGAGGACAGACTGCTTGGGCACGTGGACCTGATCCACGAAACCCTGATCCGCGCCCGGGGCAAGGACGACAAAGGCAAGCCGGTTGGCTACTGGCCAACGCTCTTTGACTACATCGCCGCCCATCCCGACCGTGGCGATCAGCTGCGCCGCCTGAAGAAGCAGGCGCTGGCCTGGAGCAAAAGCCGGTGGCTGGGGCGCTGGTGGCATCTGGCCGGCTGGGCCGATCTGCTGGCATATCGTCCGCTGACGGTTCATCCGGGCAGCGTGGAGGCGTGCTTCCTGAGGTGGAGCCGGCAGGTGCATGTTGGGCTAGCCGGATTGGCCGTTCTGGGCATTGCATTCGGGCTTTACTATCGGGAACTGGAACGCTGGACGGACCGCCATGGCTTGCCGAAGGAGATGATCTGGCTGGATATCAAGTGGAGCTTGGGTATCGATACACCACCCCCACCGGAGCTTGTGGACATCATCAAGGAACGTCCGGTGAACTTTGCCATGGGCTGCGACCCGAAGCGGGATGAGACTAAAAGGCCGGGGCGTGAGGATAAGGATTCTGCAGCCAACAGGCAGCTCAATTTTCGGTGTGATGAAACGAACGCGGTTCACGACGTGACCCTGACCAAGCCCTACAGCCTCGGCAAGTTCGAGATCTCACGGCGGGAGTACCTCTTCTTCCTGCGGGACTCGGGCGGAAAGGGCAGTCAACGGGCCGAATGCAAAGGTGTCTCCGACTCAGAATACCCACCAGTCGCTTCACCGGCGGATCTCGATCTGCCGGCGGTCAAGGTCAGCTGGTGTGGCGCGAATGCTTACGTGGAGTGGCTCAATGCCCGTTACCCCGACTCGGAGAAGAGATGGCGCCTTCCGACGGAAGCCGAGTGGGAGTACGCGGCGCGCGGCGACACCCGTACGGCCTTTTGGTGGGGTGCAAGCTACGAGGAAGGGTATGTCAATTGTGGTGGGAAAGAAGGGTCATGGCCTGTCACCCAGCGTGGGGAGAAGCAAGACAGGAAGCCACCGTTTGGGCTGAACAACATGCTCGGCAATGTGTGGGAGTGGGTCGAGGATGCTCATGCGCCCTTCGATTCGGCCTCACAGACAGACCCTGTTGGACGCGGCACTAAAGACCAGCTGTCCCATGTGCTGCGCGGCGGATCCTGGGGCATCATTCCGGGCTTCTGTCGCGCTGCCGACCGTAGCCACTTCTTGCCCGGCTACCGTCTCAACTACTTTGGCTTTCGGGTGTGTCGTGGTTCCCCCATCGATCCGCGGGACGCCGCTTCGCTGGGCGCTGAAGCGTCGAGCCACTGGGCACTTGGCGGCGCGCAGCGCCGCTGGCCGTACACCGTGTCCCCGTATCGATTCTCTTCTGCCCTCAAAACGGAATCTCAAATCGCCAACCCTTTGGCAGCGCCTGCCGAGCATGGGAGGCTTCCCGTCCCGCATAGCGGGCATAGGCTTCGTCTGCCTCTTCCCCCAGGAACTCGCCCCGCTCGGGCGGAGAAAGCTCTGCGGATGTCCTGCCGCGGATAGCCTTTTGAATACCCTGCATACTCAGGGGAAGGACACGCAACTCACCGGACTCCGCCAGGATGTAAGCGCTCTTGCCGTCAGGTTTGACCAGCAAGGCAGTGACCGCACTTTGGTTAGTGATCGGCAGTTGCGCCAGCAGCCGCTGCGTCTGGGTATTCCAGATTCGCGCATGCCCGTCCATCATTCCTCCGGTGATGGCAATGTCTGGCGCGGCCAGCGCGATGCTGTTGATCGAGCCGACATGGGCGGCACCGATGCGATGACGCAGTTCCGATTTCACTCCGGGCTTCGCCGGGTCTATAACCCAGGCGCGGCCGGTTGATGAGGACACGATCGCCCGGTCTTCGCCCAAGGCGCAGGATTCCATCCACTTCTCGTCACCAGGCCCATCTCCTTCCCAAGCAGAGGTGCTAACAGAGTCTGCCCCGAACCGGCTAAAAACAGCAGTTCCATCCATGGAAGTGGACAACACCTCGCCCGCGTTGCTGACATCAATACACATGGTCTCGCGCTTGTGGGGCCGCCAGGTACGCATTTGAGCTGGGCGTGATGACAGATCCCAGCGAAGAAGAGAGCCTTCCTCGGTTGCACCGACCGCCCAGCGCCCGTCAGGTGACAGCTGCAGCCGCGTGATGTCTTGCGTGGACTGGGCATGCTCGATGAGGCGGGCGCCCTTGGCGTCGGCAAAAGTCAGGCTGTGGTCCGGCCCCATGAACACCATTCCGCCGAGGTGCTGGCTGTAAGCAAACAGCTTTCCCCTAGTGCAACTGTGAGCCTCCATGGTGTACCTGCTGCCTGTTGTGAGGCGCCACAGGGTCAGTGCTCCGTCAGAGCGGGCTGACCAGAATCTGTGTTCCTTGACGTCGGGGGCCAGCAATTTGACGCTCTGCGAGTCCTCCGCTCCAGGGCAAGGTGGTGCAGCGTCAAGGGTCTGGGGGGCTTTTTCCAGGCGACTTTCGTCAAAGACCCAAACTCGTCCGCTGTCACCCCCGATCAATACGGTGCCGGTCTCCGCAACCACAGCGCCAGAGTACGTCTTATCTTCAATCTGAGTTCGAAACGGCTTCGCCAATCCCTCCTGCGCAGCCCAGACATGGACCTCACCATCATCGCCCAGTGTCGCGACACGGCGGCTGTCGATGGACCAGCGCACCGACAGTGCCCCGTCGTGGCCGCGCAGGATGCGAGTTCTCCAGATCTTCTTATCATCTTCGCGCCAAAGACGCAGGCCAACGCCTGCCTGCAGCGTGGCTAGAGTCATGCCATCGGGCGACCAGGCAAGCGCAGTAATTTGTAGGGCACGAACGTCGTCCGCCGCTGACGTATTCGGTCCCGCGGGGCGCGGGTGGGATAGCGTGCTTAGCAAACGCCGCTCTTTTGTCGAAAACAGGGATACGTTCCCGTCGTTAGTTACGATGGCGAGCCTATCGCCGTCTGGTGCAAAGCTGGCAGCCCGGGCACCCGTCATTAAGGGCATGACTTGCATTTGAACGCTGTTGTCTTCGCTTCGTCCTACAAACAGCGCATCCCCGGCCTTAACGGCAATCGCTCCACCCAAGCCGGGTGTGACCCAATCGACGTATCCCGAAGTGGTGATCTCTGTAGGCGGCGGCATTGAAGTGAGACGCCTGGCCTCCGCAGTCTGCTCGTCGATGCTCAGGGTGACACCACTGCGGGTCACTGCGATCCAGGAGCCGGGTCGGCTATCGTCTGGCCAGGCACTGACCAGATCTGAATCAGTTGTGAGCAGCTTCGCCCGATCTTGCTCTGATCGCCCAAAGTCGCAGACCAAATTCTTCCGATTGAAGCCAATGACCAGCGCCCGTCTGTGGTCCTTTGATGGAATGAGCTTCTTCGGTTCAAAGCCTAATGCGCGGCACGTCGTGCTATTTCCATCGTTGTGCCAGAGAACTATATCGCCATTCTGAAAGGCAAGCACCGCGGATTGTCCATCCTCGTGCATGGCAGCATCCTGGACCTCGCCGTGCCCGGCGATCACTTGTTCCCGCACGGCGCCATGGCCCTCGGCACCGGCGATACGCACATTGCCACGCTGATCAATGGTGCGTACCGTCTGGCCATCCACCAGGGTGCCCGCAACGATCTTGTGCCGATGCCCTCGGAGACGTGCAAGCGGAAACTCCCGATCCAACAAGGTGTAACCCACATCAAGTGCGTCATTCGGAGCCCTTTCTCCATCGACCTCTGCGAAGAGCAATGCAGCCACAAGAGGGGATTCATCGCGGAGCGCATTGGCTACTCGCACCAGCGATGAGGCCCGGGACTCCGCCGCCCGGATACTTGCCCTGTCAAACTGCCATGCTGCCACGCCGAGGGCAATAGTAACTGTGCCGAGAGCCGTGGTAGCAAGGCGCAGAACTCGGCGTCGGCGCTTCAAGTCTTCTCGCTGCCATATCGTGGCGATATCAGGTTGTGCGTCGAGAGGATGATCCAGCAGGTCCAGGGCGAGACGAACCAATTCATCCTCGGCATCCCGAACCAGCTCGTTGTGGCCACCCCGCCACTGGCGCAGGTCATACCACAATTGCCCTCGATGCAGCCACGCCTCGACAGCAGCAGGGGGGACGACACCGTCAGGATGTTCTGCGGGGTCTTCACCTGCAGTCACCACAAGCAGGACTGAACCTGCCTCCTTATTGGCCAGGGCCCAGCGCACTTCCCGATCGACCCATTGAGATACTGCCGACTCCGGCGAGCAAAGAATGATCACGCGTTTGGATATCGCCAAGGATGCCTGGATCCTCTGCCAGATCGCATCATCAGGGCCGTTTGTACCTGACAGTACCTGACGGAAGTCACTTCCATCCCGGCACACGCGCAGAGCTGGCAATTCGACACCACTACGCGTGATGACAGTATGAAATCGCTCGAGAAAAGCTTCGACCCGACGGCTGATCCGGTAGTCGCCACGGGTGGAGTAGCTGAGGAAAGCGTCGAAGGAGTGGGTTGCGCCGTCGCTCATGATGGTGTTATCTGATCCAGGGTCTGGCTACCAATTTGGGCCTACTTTCGGCTACCGAGCATCAATTTTGCTGCTCGTACTCCCCCATCCAAGGCCAATATTCGCCCCACCTCACTTGGTGTCCGATAAGGCTCTTGTGCAAGTGTTTCTCGTTTTCCCTGCACGCAGACAGAACATCGCCAAGATTGAATCCAAAAGCGTCCTGCTTCCACTGCTCGGCAGTTGTAAGCGATGCACGCTCTTGCCAAAGCCAGAATCGCCGGTCTACACAGCGCAGAAACAGTTGGAAGGCTGCCCAGCTTTCAGTACGGTCCGTGCGTGTGAGGAAGCGTTCGAACCAGATATGAGCCCATCGATTGCGCGTGAATCTCAGGTGAGCGAGTTCGGCTACCCGCCGCAGCCAGCAATCGGGATGCTGCTTTATCCATTCAGCAAGGCGCAGGCCGTCCGTTTCATGATCCGATGCGCCGAGAAGGGTCAAGGCGCGGGCACATTCGAGTTCCCAGGAAGATTCGAGGTCCTCGTTGATCCGTCGGTGCAGCCAGTCCATTTTGGCCCCCCATGCGGAGAGCAGGACAATCTCGAAGAGATCAGTGTCGGTGGTTGCAGCATCAAGCAGGTGCTCGCGAATTCGGAGTGTTTCAGCTGAGTCTGGCGAGGCAAAGACATCGAGCAGGAGTTCCGGCAGTTCCAGTTGGTGATTGACGATGTGGACGGTCTCGCTTTTATTAAGTGCGTCATATAGCGCGGCACCGTCTGGTGGGGAACAGGTAAGCAGTGCGGCGCAGAGCTTTTCGTAAAAGCCCCGGCAAGCCGCCAGCAGGTAACGACCCTGCACAGTTCCCTGAAGCACCGGTGCCAGCCAAGCCACCCAATGCTTGGTATCTTGCGAGACTACTTCGGCGAGGCAGCCGTGGTGGAAGCTTGCGGTAAGCCAAGGGTTGCCTTTATGGTTTTCACACGCGGCGAGTTCATGAAGTTCATCCTGCAGTTTGAGATGGGCGTCGCGCTGTTTCTTTGAATCCCAGATTTCAGAAATGTCGTCCGATGGCGGATTCCTGTACCGGCCTCCCCACGCGCCGATGTAGCCCTGCTTTTGTCCATTCGGGTAGCTTGTCGCCGACCAGACGTCGTGCAGCGGGGCCGTACCGTGATCAGTCTTCAGCTGAATGTGCCGACTGAGCCGTTCCAGCCCCGGGGAAGGCTTGAGCGACGCCAAGTGCTGCCATGTGATATCAAGGAAATCAGCGTAGATCCGGACAGCGTCTGGATGCTTGCAGCGGTGTTCGACTGCGTAGCCAAGCCAGGCAGGGGAAACTCGGGCGATCAACTCCGAGAATGATCGCGTCCCGCCGAAACGCGCGAGCAGGATACTTCCCCACTTGTTTTCGTAATAATGATCGTCGTCGCTTTGGCGCCGCCAGCCAGCGTCGATGATGGCGTGAGCTGTATCTGTGTCTGCTGTCTTGCAGATCAGCTTCATGCAGGCACCTCGGGCGACTGAAGTCAGTGCTGCAAACTGCGTCAGTAGCCAGGCTCCAAGTTCTGGGCTCGACGATGTGAGTGTCTCTGAAAAGTAACTCAGTATGTTCTCAAGCCTTCTGGGGCTCTTGAGCCACTCGGTTCTTGGATCGGCAAGAATGGCCAGGGCATCAGCCGCAGCGCAGGTGCGATACTGGGGGCCATGGTTCGTGAAATGCCCTTCAGTTTCACCGCGTTCGATGACACGCTCGCACTGCTCTGCGGCTGATAGATCCATCAGAATTGCGGGGTACATGCACGACTCGGTTGTACTGTCTTCCTCGCTGCTCTTGGAGAGCATGGCTCGCCAAACTTGAAGCACGAGGGCTTTCTCATCTGTTCCGAGCACCGGAAACGCCTGCAAGATCCGCCAGGATAGTTGCCGCCGGGCGATAGCGTCCCGTGATTCAAGGGTGCGAATCAGACTGCGCATCAGGTCCTGGTAGTGCAGGGGCGCAAAAGCGCATAGCGCAGGAGTGTGCTCCTCAAGGGCCAGGTCCTCAGATTGGGTGTATTCGGAGCTGTAGGCTTTCCGCAGGTCCAGTCCTGCCCCAACGTGATTCATGCGTGCCTGATGTGCCGACGGAAGGTGCATGGAGGGGTTGAGCGCCACATCACTCAGGTTTTTCGCAACCAAATCTGCGTCGAGCTCTGGTTGCACATCCAATTCCTGCAGATAATTGTCTTCATTCCAGCGTTTCAGCCAGCCAAACCCGTGCGACTGTGGCTTGTATTCTTCCGGGATCTGCTCGATACGCTCATAGGCAGCGATGCTGGCCAAACGCTGCAAGCAAAAATAGGCGGCCCTGTAGCCCAGCGGGGCTTTCAGTCTTACCCATTCGTCGGTGATCGCAAGCAAGGCATCTGTTGTGCTTGCATTTGCGGTGCGCAGAACCCAGTCGAGACTTGCGCGGGTACCACCCATCACCGTACTCGCCACAATCCCCGTTGCCAGTGCGTCCACATAACCCTGAGCATGGTTGTGGGAGATCACAGCAAGGGCAACCTCGGCGAGTCGGAGAAGACCTGGCGACTCGATGACTTCGAGCCGGATAGAGAGAGCCTGATGTTCCCCAGGAGTCGCGGTGGAACCCAGCCTTTCCTCCACAAGGCGGCGATACTTGTCCCGCTCCTCGTCTTTGTCATGACTTGAAGCCAGATAGCCCCAGGGGTGAACAAAACCCAGCCAGCGCGTGAACGCCCACTGGATTGCAGCTGCGACGTCCGCCTGGCCGCGGTGACGTAAGAGGCCGACCATGAAGGCATCCTGGACCTCTCTGTTCTCCGCAGTTCCCCAGACGTGCTCTGCGAGGCGCAGAAATGTCTGAGGCTGGAGTGGCAGGTAATTGACTAGTCGCTGCAAGTCGGACTCGTTCAGGTTTCGACCCTCGATCCAGGCTCGCAGTAACGCGAGCCGACCGGCTTCGGGGTAGCCTTCGTCATCGAGCGCAAGGAACATGGCCATTGCACAGATGCGGACAGAGAGGTCGGAGGCTGAATGGCTACCCAAGCGGGCAGCGATGACCTCGGCCATCTGCGCAGTTCCTTCTGCATCTCGAACCTCGTCAGCCAGGACCAAGCCGAGCGCGAGGGGAAGGTGATTGGCACCAATCCTTAGTTGTCGACCGTCTTGGCCCACGACGCCAGAACTGGTGAGCTCTGTGCGAAGAGTCTTTACGTCATCGGCAAGCCCTTCCGCGGCTTCAACCAGCCCCTTTATCTGGAAATGCCGAGCTTCGTAACGCTCAGCGAGTTCCTGGATCATGGCTAGGAATTCGTTGTGGCTGCAGGCCGATTGCCTGCGCCTCGTCCGGTCGCGCCAGTCCTCGTACAACAGTCGCTCAAGCGTCAGGCCACCCTCCAGTACTTGATGCTCCAAGCGTAAGGCGAGATCGAAGTATCGAGGATGGGCCATCCAGCCGAGGATCTCGGAGTCGAACTCGTCTCGTCTCCGACCTCGCGTCTCTAGTGCTTCGTCAAGTTCGTGGTCGTTGAACTTACCTAGATCCCAAGAATAAGTCAGACCGTCATTCCGTAACTCGAGCTCATCCCAGTATCCCCGCCTACAAAGCACGACTACCGCGATACGTGATCTCCAGGGCTGGACACGAAGAGAGTCGAAGAGCTCCCGCCAGTTGAGGCTTGGCCTCTCATTGAGTGCATCGATGACAAGCAGGAAGAGAGGGGGCGCCCCAGAGCTACTTTTGGTAAGAGTTCTGATGCGCGTCCGCCAGCCGTCATCGGCAAGTGCGGGCTGAGACATCTGCAGGCAGTGGCTGAGGATCGAATCTATCGAGGCATCCGGTAACTTAAGTGCTGGTGCGTGAACGATAGGGGTAACAAAGTCTTGCCCGTCCATCAGGTGAGCGAGCCAGTCTGCGACTGCCCAGCTCTTTCCATCACCTTCCTCACCGAGGAGGAGAAAGGCGTTGTGCTGATCTGGCCAGTTCCGCCACCAGGCATCGAGAGCCGCACTGGCCTCAGCACGTTGAACGAATTGTCGGTTCGGCGCGCGGATCGCAATGTCTTGCCCGAATCGTGCGCGCGAGTCATCGGGGGCGCTGAGAGCCTCTCGCAACCAAGTGTTTTGCCGGCGAGCACGTAGGCCGGGGCTGTGGCAATCAATGGCATCAAGGAGGCGTGAGAGCCCTTCTCGATATGCAGTGGATTCGTCGGGAATTGTCAGAGCCTGAATTTTGACGAGATTTTGAAGCGGCGATGGGGATGAATCCGTGGCTTGAGGCATTCGAGCCCCGCCGACCAGAACTGGAATGATGGCGATTTTTTCACCTGCAGCGGCCCTCTCGAATGCCCGACCAAGCTCAAGGCGGACAACGTCTTCCGGGTCATCCAAGCGGCTGAGATTTTCATTCGATGCCCATGCGGGGCCGATCAGGGCGATCAAGATCTCTGTGCCCTCAACAGCTGCCTCGATGACCTTTAGGAAATCATCCGTTACCCGGATATTCCCGGGCTCACGATCGAGAAATATCTCCTCGCGCCCCAGCCAGGTGGCCAGATGGTCGTGCAGGCGTTCGGCATACACAAGATCTCCACTTCTAAAGCTGACGAAGACTGCGCGAGAGTGTAATTTAGGCATTTGGGGGCAAGAAAAAAGGACGCTACGCGGCGCCCAGTGGTCCGCGGGCTATTCAGCTCTCAGCTGGGCTAACGCCCCTTGGATTGATCGCGGAACCAGAACACACCCGAAAGCCGATGAAGTCGAATCTGAAGAGAGTCTCAGCGTTGGTGCCATTTCGGGAAGCCGCGCTGCAGCCGTCCGGATCAGAGTCCCAAGCCCCTCCACGAAACACAGGGACTTTCATCTCAATCCCAGTTCCAACGCGAAAGTAATACTCGGCGGTTTCAAGTCTGAAGTGCAACACCGGGTTGAAAGTTCATGATTTCCCTCGCAAAGACCTCCGCCGGTGTTTCAAAGTCGAGGCATTTGCGCGGGCGGTTGTTTAATTGTCGGGCAATTGCGTTGAGGTAGCCTTGGGAGATCGGCGCCAAATCCAGGCCCTTGGGAAGATACTCGCGGATCAAGCCGTTGGTAT
>Ga0209175_10001318_pt1 | contig 12523 bp, 11 predicted proteins | sample JI91814C2DNA_FD_187506 | JGI IMG/M metagenome (GOLD analysis project Ga0209175, IMG submission 187506) | Wastewater effluent complex algal communities from Wisconsin, to seasonally profile nutrient transformation and Carbon sequestration -... | ecosystem: Engineered > WWTP > Effluent > Algae...
GGAGCCGCCGCGCAGGTGCGGCTCGGGCGCTATGTGCTGGATGATCCGCTGCTGCGCTTCTGGTTCCGCTTTGTCTTTCCGCAGACCAGCCTCATCGCCCGCCTCGGCCCCACGGCGGCGATGGAGCGGCTCATCAAGCCGGGGCTGGATGCCTACTTCGGCCAATGTTTTGAACTGCTGTGCCGCGAGGCGCTGCCGATGATCTATGCGCGTGAAGGCGTCACCTCCGCCTTCGAAGTGGGCGAGTATTGGGACAAGGACACGCAGATCGACATCGTCGGCCTGCGCAAAGACGGCGTCACCGACCTCGGCGAGTGCAAATGGACCTCCACCAAGTCGCCCACCCCGCTGCGCGAGGGGCTGGAGCCGCGCACCGCCATCTACCCGAACACCCGCCGTGCCACACTGCACACACGCTACTTCACCCGCCTGAAAATCACCCACCGCACCCCGCCACCCGCGACGGAGCACTGGCACGACCTGGAGGATATCTATGATGTGCCGCTGATGGGCGAATGAGGCTCATGGGCGTGAAGACTGCCCGCTATGGCGATTTAGTCCATTCGATAACCTTATCGAAGCTCCTTCATCCTCACCCGGACGAGTAGATCATTCAGTGCCAAACGTGCAGCCTCCTCCGGCATCTCGCGCAGCGTGCTGGCATCATGCGCGGCTTGAAGCTCGATTCGCAGGCGTTCGTATTCAGCTCGGTGAAAGGCGAGATCGGCATCGTCGAGCGTGCCGTGCTCCGGTCCGGCCAGTTTGCGGGCGATCAAATCAGGCAGGTAAGGCAGGCGGAAGGTTTCATTGAGCGTGACTATGTTTGCCTGCACCTCGCCCGTGCGCATGAGCCAGATGCCGGTGAGCAGCACGCGATACACATACAGCAGCGGCTTCACCCGCCGAGGCGATTCCTTGGCGAAAAGCTCCCACTGCGTCTCCGAGAAGCCAAAGTAATGATGCGAATGGTGCCGCGTGATGCAGCCCTTCGAGATCTCCTTCAGCTCCGCATGCTCCGGTGTCGCGTGAACGATCAGCGGCGAGTAGAGCTGCTCCAGCACATAGCCGTTCTTCTTCAGCAGGAGCCCGAAGAATTTCCGCACGTCATGCGAGACGATGTCCATCTCCAGCCCCTCGATCACCCGGCTGTCCTCCACCGTCTCATTGCGCACCTCCAGCCCCAACACCTTCGGCAAAGGCAGCACATGCGCCCCGCGCAGATCAAAATCCGAGTCCGGCGAAGGAAAGCCGTAAAGATGCGCCCCGCTGATCGTCGCAAACAACAGCGGATACGGCTGCGCAGCCGTGATGCGGTGGAGGAGCGGTGGGATGGTCATCAAGAAGTTACCTTTCAATTGCGTCGCTGCCGTACAGTGCCTGGATGATCAGAGAATCGCGTGTGTCCATGTCGCCACAGTAGCATCTCAGATGATCGGGGACTCGCTCATATAGTTCCCGTAGCACTTCCAGCCTTTCACGGCTGCGGTCTTGTTCGTAGCTATCATACGCTTCGGCACATAAACGAACGATGCTGGGTCTTCCGTTGAGTTCTTCGATTTTGTCATAGATCTCACCGATGCGCGCCGAGATCGGCACAAATCCAAAGTCTTCTTTGCAACAGAACTTTCCGAGTCCCGAGATCATGATCTTGCTACCCTTGGGGGCTGAGCACTGAATTTCGCCACGGTCATGCAGTCCTTGAATTTGACTCACATCTAAGAAGTCACCTTCTGGTCCAATGCGGACCAGCCCGTCAGCGAAGACAAAGATCGGCGTTAGTTCATAGCCGGAATCAAGGCGTCTGAGGATGGGAACCTCATCGCCCAAAATTAGCCCATCCGACTGGTCGATCTTTTTGTAAACTTTCTTGTCAGACAATCCCATCTTCGCACAGCGAACCTTGCCCCTGACCTCGGTATCGTCACCGTGCATGTCAATCAAGTCATTGTGCGCAGGATTGAGACGATGAATAATCTCGTCCACCTTGGCGGAGATTGAATGTGCTGATTGCCACCACTCGGCGTTAATTGCCGTAGAACTCCCAAAATTGAAGACTGATAGATGCTGCCCGGCGTCTTTGGTGCCCGGAACAATCCATCTTGATGCCAGTTTTTGACGAAAGAGTGCAAGGTCAACAAAGCCCCAGCAATCAATCGCACCGTCCGCGTAAACATCTATTGTTGTCAGGTGACATTGCCAGTTGTTGATGAACACCCTAACGGCTTCACCAAATGTCTTTCCTCCTGGCTTGGTTCTAACAATCGGCCAGGTTTGAAACTCAACAGTTTGCTTTTTGAATGGCCACATAGATTTCTAGGTTGCTTTTACTCCCCTCGCCTCCGCCAGCAACTCATTCGCTGCCTAATAATCCGGCCTCTCTGACAGTTTGGTTTCCGCGAGCGCCTGCTCAAAGTCGCGATGCAGTTCCTGCCTCCACGTATCGATTTTTGCCAGCACAGCTCGCCGCGTTTGACGACAAGGAAATGATCGCGACTGGGGATAGCTCCGCTCATGAAGAAGCAGCAGAAGAATCATTTGGCGGTCATTTAGCCTTCAGGATCATCCAAGATTACTTGCAGGCGTGCCGCGAGTTCGGTTGGAAAACGTTTAGGCCACGTTTCGTCGATGAGGCCGACGGAGAGCAAGTCGCGGAGATGCATGCGGTCTTTGTCGCGGAAGGAGATGAGCTTCATGCGCACAAGGTCTTGTAGGGGAACCAGCTCGAAACCCTCGCCCTGCTCGGTCTCATTCAGCTCGGGCGTGTTTTCGATAGCGTCCGGCACGGGCTTCTCTCCGGCCCAGAGCACATGCACGGCATCACGCACTTTGGCCTCGGGTCCATCAAGAAAGACATCCATCGCGCCCGCTTTGCCGAGCGAGGCGACACGACGATGAACGAAACCGGCATCTTCGAGCGCCTTGCGGGCTTTTTCGGCATCTTCACGGCGCAGGAGGATATCCACATCACGCGTGTTTCGCACCGCGCTTTCGTCCACACGGGAAACCCAGGCCGCAACGGCATTTCCGCCGACCACAGCGTAATGGACACCGAGTTTCGCCAGAGCGGCGGCTGCGCGTTCGAGGCGCTGTCTCACGTCGTCGATGCCTTTTGCCATGCGTTGCCAGGTTACGGGTTGAAGAGCGATTGCGGTGCTCATGGTGGACAGAATAGGCGTGCGGTGGAGCTGCGGCAACTCGTTCATGCCTGAGTCAGCTCCACACGATGCCCGTCCGGGTCGGCGATCACGGCTCTTTTGCCCCATTCGGAGGCTTGGGGCTCAGAGATGATGGAGGCGGGGTTGGCAAGCCGGATTGGATCCACCACGGCATCGACTGATGGCACGCGGAAGCCGATTCGTGTGCCTTGGGAAGCTGCGCCATTCTTGGAAAACGAATACAGCTCGACAACACCTCCTGGCGTCTCGGCGGCGTAATGCTCGGGACCGTTGCCGTGTCGATGTCGGGTGAATTGAAGGCCCAATTGACGATAGAAACTCGCAGAAGCCTCCAGATCGGCAACACGAAGGACCACAAGATTTAGCGAGGATGAGGCAGTGCGCGGTAAAGGGGCTTTTCGTGTTCTCGCCTCCACCAGCAACTCATTCGCCGCTTCATAGTCCGGCCTCTCCGGCAATTTGGTTTCCGCGAGCGCCTGCTCAAAGTCGCGATGCAGCTCCTGTCTCCACGCATCGACTTTCTCCCAGCTCAGCTCGCCGCGTTTGACGGCGAGGAGTTCTTCGCGACGCGGGCCGACATGCACGGGGACGTGGCCTTCACGGAGGGTGGCGGCACCGGTCATGAGGAGGCGGAGGAGGTGCATGGCGTGCTTCCAGCGGACTTCGCCGTGGTTGCGGAGGTCTTGCTCGATCTTCTTGAACTGGCTCAAGGCATAGCCGTTGAAGGTCTGGAAGATCATCTGGGACAAGAAGCGGTCGCGGATGGCGAGGAGTTGCTGGCCGATGGGCGTGACCTTTTCCACGAGGGGCGAGTAGAGGCACTCCAGGATGTTCGGATTGGCTTTGAGGGCCATGACGAGGAGCTTTTGCAGCTCCCAAAAACAGCTCTGCGTGGCGTTGTCCTCAAACTGCTCCGGCGCACCATACAGCGACCAGTGCAACTCGGCCGGAGCGAGGTAGATGCCGCGCAGATCGGTGTCGGACGTGTCCGTGTCGAGGCCATAGGCGCGTGAGCCGACGATGCAGCGGTAGATGACGTGGTCTTCGAGGTCGAAGTCCCGTGTGCCGCAGGGTTCGAGGCGATCTTTGAAGAGTTTCAGCACCTCCAGCTCATCGCGCAGCAGACTGGCTTCGAAGCCATCGGGAAAACGGATGAGGAAGTGCTGCTCATGCCCGCAAGGCGTCCGCGTGACGATGCCCACCGCACCACGCGGATGCACGAGGGCGTTGTTGCTGCCATGCACACCGACTTTGGTAACGATCTGCGTGCCGGCGTGGATGTTGAGCGGTTGATGAGACATGGGCTTAAATTTGGCGCTGCTGATCGCCTGTGTCCATTTTCACATCCGGTTGGTCATAGACGTTCTCACTGGCGCTGAACTTGATTGCTACAGTCAGCACCTCATATCGCGCATCGGTGCCTCACTTCCTCCGAAACGTCTCACTCAGCACAAGCTCCGTGACAAAAGTCTTCAAGCCGCCGCCTTGTTTTAAAGATTTGGCGACGATGTCGTTCACGGCTTTGCCGTCGGCATAGGTCGGGGCGGCGCCGGTGGCGTAGGTGAGGAGTTTTTCGGAGAGGCAGCGTTGGACATCGGCGGGCTGGGCGAGGAGGAGTTGTTTGAACTCTTTGATGTCCTTGAAGGCGCGGCCGTCGGGGAACTGGCCGGTGGCATCGACGGGGAGGGCGAGCTTGTATTGCCACACGCCGCGGTTCTCGACCTTGGCGGCGGGTTTGTCGCCTTTCTCTTTGCTGCGGTATCGGTCACGCCAGCCGCCGATGACGTCGAAGTTTTCGAGCGCGAAGCCGGGCGGATCGATCTTCGCGTGGCAGCCGGCGCAGTTCTCGGAGGTGCTGTGTTTGGCCAAAAGCTCGCGGATGGTGCTGGCGCCGCGGGTGTCGGGCTCGACGCCGGGCACGCCGGGCGGTGGTGGAGGCGGTGGCTGGCCGAGCAGTCGCTTCATCACCCAACCACCGCGCAGCACGGGCGAGCTGACGGTGCCATTTGCGGTGACTTTGAGAATGCTGGCCTGCGTGAGCAAGCCACCGCGCACGCTATCGGCGGGCAGGCTGACGCGGACGAATTTCTCGCCTTGGGCGACATCGAGACCGACGCCATAATGCTCGGCGATGCGGCGATTGAGCATCAAGAAGTCGCTGTGGATGAAATTCGTGACCGGGAGGTCTTTCGTGAGCAATTCGGCGAAAAAGGCCTCCGTTTCGCCGACCATGGCGAGCTTCAGCATCTCATCGAATTCCGGGTAAAGCGCGGAATCGGGCGAGGTGGCGTCGATGCTGCGCAGATCGAGCCATTGACCGGCAAAGTTCTTCACGAAGGCCTCGCTGCGTTTGTCGGCGAGCATGCGGGCGAGCTGTTTTTTGAGCGTGGCATCGTCCTGGAGGTTCTGGCTCAAAAGCTCCTCATCCGGCAGCGTGCTCCAGAGAAAATACGAGAGGCGTGAGGCCAAAGCGTGATTGCTGAGCCGTGGGCCGGGCACTTCGTCGAAGAGCAAAAACTGCGGCGTGGTGAGCACGGCTCGCAGGCCGAATTTCGCGGCATCGAGGAAGCTCGCGCCGCTGGCGAGCGAGTCCTGCGCGAGTTTGACGAAGCGATCGGCCTCACCGGGCTCCAACGGTCTGCGGAAGGCCTTCGCGGCGAAGGTTTCGATGCAGGTTTTCAGCGACGCGGCGGGATCAGCGGGCTGGAGTTCGTAGCCGATGGCCTTTTCGGTGTCGTGGCGGTTGTTGATCTTCTTTTCGTCGAGCTTCACGACGGGCACGCCGGGGAAAAGCTGCTTCACGGAGGGCGGCGGCCAGTCCTGCATTTCGAGCGGGCCTTCGATCTCGATCCACTGCACGGCGAGACCGCGGCCTTTGAAGTCTTTCGTCGTGTCGCTGTCATTCAGGCGTTTGCCTTCGGCATCGTAACCCACGCGAAAAGGCAGCAGCATGAGGTGCTCGCTGCGATTGATGCGCGTGACGACTTCTACGACGCCAGGTTTGTCCGCAGGCATGTCCCAGTGACCGAGCAGCCGCTTGCCGATGCTGTAGTCGTTCGCGTAGATGCGTGCGGTGACCGGTTCGCCGGCGCTTTGATAGCCGTAGGCGGAAAGGCGGATGCGGTAGGTGCCGCTGCGGCGCAGTTTGAATTTGCTGAGGCCGAGCATGTAGTCCGCATCGGTGAAGAGCACGAGCGCGTCCGGCAGATCGCGGAAGACGACGCGTTTGCGGCTGTACTTTTTCTTCGGGTCCTCCGGCGGATTGTCCGGCAGGGCGAGGTTTTCGATGATCCACTTTTCGTCCTTGTAGCTGAAGCGCTCCTTTTTGAGCTCCACATTCATGCGCAGGTCCACGGCGGCATCGAGCGCGGCATCGGCGGCTTCGAGATACTTTTCGATCTGGAGCTGCGAGAAGCGCAAACCCTCCGCCACGGTGTCAAAGCCATGCATCGGCGTGTCTTCGGGCAAAAGACCCGCGAGCGGCGTGTCGATGCGCAGGAGGTCGCGCACGGTGTTTTCGTATTCGATGCGATTCAGCCGTCGCACGAGCGTGCGGCCATTTTTTTGCTGTTCCGCGAAACTGGTGCTTTGGAGTTTCTCGTCGAGAGAGGCCAAAAAAGTAGAAGCGGCCTTCGCATCCGGCCGAGGCTTCTTTTTTGGCGGCATTTCGCCATCGGCGATGCTGTCATGCACTTTGACCCACGTTTCAAAGTTCTGCGGGTCTTTGAGATCGAGGCTGAGCGCCGTCAAATCGAGGCCCCCTTTCTTCACATCCGCGTCGTGGCACTCGAAGCAGTGTTTTTCGAGAAACGTGTCCGCGGCGAAGGAAGTGACCGAAAGTACGAGAGGGACAAAAAGGACGCGCATGGGAGCTCTTTAGGATTGGAGGCCTGCATCACGAAGAGCGGGGAACTGGCTGCGCCAGGCGTGGAGGATCGAGGGGTCGATCTCGGCACGCAGGACGTGCTCATGATCGCCGGCATCGGCGATGATGACGCCGTGTGGATCGACGACGAGGCTGCGGCCGGGATAGGTGAAGCTCGGATCGGTGCCGCATTGGTTCACGCCGATGACGAACGCGAGGTTTTCGATCGCACGGGCTTGCAGCAGCGTGATCCAATGCTGCACGCGTTTGATCGGCCACGCGGCGATGTACACGAGCAGCTCGGCGCCGGCCTTCACAGCCTCGCGAGCGAGCTCGGGGAAGCGCAGATCGTAGCAGATGAGCGGCGCGATCTTAATGCCCTGCCACTCGATGATCGTCACGCCCTTGCCAGCGGCATGCACCGTGCTTTCACCGCCGAGGCTGAAGGGCTGGTTCTTGCTGTAGCGGCCCAAAACCCGGCCTTCGGGTGTGATGAAGAGGCTTTGGTTCCTACAGCGGCCTTCGGCGTCTTGAGTAACCAAACCACCGATGACGGCGCAGCGATGCTCGCGGGCCATTTCGATGAGAAATTGCTCGGTGAGACCTGCTTCGGGCTCAGCGGTGATTTTGGTTTCGATGCTGAAGCCGGTGGCAAACATCTCCGGCAGCACGATGAGCGAATCCGCGAGTGGTTTCGCGGCCGCGATGAGCTGGCGGGCCTTGGTGATGCTCGCGGGCTTGTCCTCCCACGCGGAGTTCATTTGGACGAGGTAGGTGATCATGGCGGGGGCGGAACGGATTGACGATTGAAGAACATTCGATTTTTGAGGGATGAAGTGCTTTCCACGCAGGGCAATGAACAATCGTAGGCCGGATGTGTTGGGCGGAGATGGCGTTGTGATGCCCTTTGCAAACGACGCCCAACTATCCGGCTTTGTGAGGCTCACGACTGCTCCCCGGCCTACGCACGCTCCCAAACCGGCCGGATAGTTCGGCGATGGGGACGATGAGGGTGGCGGTGCGTTTGGCGCCGAACACATCCGGCCTACGATGAGGCTCACAGCCGCTCCGGCCTGAGCCTTCTGCTCGTTTCGGGATCGCTGGTGCGGGCACGGACGGTGATGAAGGCGCTGGCGGAGAGGATGGCGGCGGCGCAGACCATTGAGAAGCTCTGGAAGCTCATCACTTTGAGCATCGCGAACGCGAGGAACGGTGCCACGAGGCCACGCAGGCCGGTGAGGAAGGTATGGACGCTCATGTACTCGGCCACGGCGTGCTTCGGTGCGAGTTTCGTGACCCACAACGCCCACGTGACATTGCCGCCGGCATTCGCCATGCCCCACAAAGCCATGCCAAAGGTCCACCAGCCGACGCTTTGACCGAGGTAGAAGCAAAGGATGCCCGCGGCGAAGAACACATTCAGCGTGGCACGCACGCCGAAGAGGTGAAAGCGGTCGTAAATCAGGCCCCACGGATACGAGAAGAGCAACCTCGCCAGCACCGGGACGACGCAGGTGATGAAGGCGACCTGCTTTTCCGGCAGGTTGATGCCGTGGGCGGGGTTCGCCAGGTATTCGACGAAGAGACACGCGGCGGCGAGATTCCCCACGCCCATCATCATCCATGAGATGAGCAGGGTGCGGAAGTCGTGATCCTCACGCACCCAGCGCCAGGCGCTCCACAGGCTGGTGCGGGCGTTTTCCTCCGGCTGCCAAGGCGTGGCGGGCAGGCCGTAGGTCCACAGGCCGCTGACCAAGCCGCTCAAGGCATAGGCCCACAGCAGCCAGGTATAGTTTTTCAAATCGAGATCGAGCAGCCAGCCCGCCGCGTAGCCAAACGCGACCGCGGCACCGGCCCGCGTGACGCCCGCGATGGCGTAGAGCTTGCCCCGCGCGGCCTCGGGGTAGTTCATGCGATAGATCTGCGTCATCAGCGGGATCTGCATCGAGAAGCAGAAGATGCCGAGGCCGAGACCGAGCAGGTAAAGTGCGGGCGAATCGGGAAACACGGCACTCACCGCCATGCTGGCACCGCCGAGCATCTGCACCTTCGCCGCGGTGCGTGCGATGGTGCTTTTTGCCCGCAGTAGCAGCGGGACAACAAACAGGCTCGTGACCATGCCCCCGCTCGTCGCGGCGAGGAACGATGCCTTGGCCATGTCCCCCATCGCAAAGACCCGCACGGCCACCAGCATGCCAAAAGTGGCCGTGAGCGTGTCGAGCACCCCGGCGGGCAGCGAGCGCCAGAGCTCGTTGCGAAAGGTGCGCGTGGTTTCGTGGGTCACGCCTGCTTCATGGCATGCGTGCGCCGGAGAGTCCAGTGACGGAGCGAGGCAATGCGCAAGGTGTGGATAAGTGCTCAGTTCTCAGTGCTCAGTAATTTTTTCACTGAGCACTCCGCCGGAGGCGACTGAGCACTGAGGCACTGTGGTTACCCCGCTGCGAGCCTGCTTTGTCCCACGAGTTTCGAGGTCACTGCCTCACGCGGCCTTCTTCGTCTTTTTGGCAGCGGGGGCGGCTTTCGGAGCAGCGGCTTTGACGACTTTGAGCTTCGGCGCGGGCTTGGAGGCCGCCAGCCAGTCCGCGGAATGCAGCCAGGCATCGCTGCCGTCTTCGCGGAGGTAGTCGGTGTCCTGGAGGAGGCCGCGCTTGCTGAAGTCGAGCACTTCCGCCTTGGTGAAGGGGCCGAATTCGACGAAGGCACGACTGAGGGTCACGAGGGATTTCATAGGCTTTTTTGAGGTATGATGAGGTTTAGGGGGCCCTCGGTTCGACCGGGTGGCCCTCCATCACAAGCAAAAGGTCTGCCACATTTTGGCAGGGATGCGCCGCGTGGCTTGCGCCCTGGAAATCCTGCTCTTAGAGTACCTTCTGAAAATGATAGTTTGTCTCGAATCCTCAGTGCTCGGCGGTTACCTCACGAATGAGGTGCCGGGCTTGGTCACGGGCATGCTCCACCTCACGGGGCAGAAGCAGCCGGTGCGCATCGAGCTGGTGGGAAATTTTCTTCGGGACATCGCGGGCTGCCGCGTGGACTTCCACAATCCCCTGCCGGAGATGAACGAGGCCAGCGTGGATGCCATCACGCCGCTGCAAAGTGGCTACACCGGCGTCATGACCGCCTCCTACCGTGTCGCAAAGATCCCCCGACGCCGCGCGGCGAAGGCCTCCAGCATCCTGCCGGTGCCGCCGGGGCTGAAAAACCTGCTTTTCTTCGAGTGGTTCAACCAGGACAACCAGCGCGTGCTCATTCAAAGCTGGCACCTGCAGGTCCGGGTGTCCGCGCCGCGATGGCAGCTCACGAAGGACGAGGAAAACGCTCTCCTGCGCCAGAACCGCGCCCGCCGGAAGCACTTCCTCCTCGGGGAACGCGGCCAGGAAAGCTCGCTCGCCGATGCGCTGCACAGCCCCGGCTTCGACGACCCTTTCCAGCCGAAAGAGCCTGGACGCGATCCTTTCCAAACGCCCGCCTCCGGCAAAAAAGCCCCGCCAGCTGCCGCGAAGCCCGAAAAGACCTCGTCATCGAATGATCCGGCCACCCGCTCCGCCGCGCTGGCGAAGGAACTGCGCCGTTTCCAGAACCTGCTCGTCTTCAACGACGAAATCCGCACCCGCCCAGCCGTTTTGCGCCTGCTATCGACGGTGGCGGATCTCGGTGCCCACCTCGTGCATGTGCTGCGCCAGTTTTCCGAGGCCGCGAAGCCCGAGTGGGCCTTCCTCGTCACCGATTTGGAGCAGAGTCTGCCCCTTTTCGCCGCCGCGCTGAACGCCACCGACAAGCTGGTGCAGCAAAACCCCGCCGGAGCTGACATCGAATGGCTCGCCGGCGTGCAGGCCAGCCTGCTGAACATCGAGCTGCGCATGCGGGAGCTGCTCGGGCTGCTGCGGAACTGAGGCGGCGAATGTGAGCGAAAATCTCGTTCGCAGGGCCAAAGTGCTCAGTTCTCAGTGCTTAGTTTTCACTCGTGCGATCGGACTGAGCACTGAGAACTGAGCACTTTTGCATTTCCTTCGTTCTCCCTTTACCCTGCTCGCATGCGTCTCCCCTCCGTCGCCATCCTCGTCGATACCTCGCGGTCGTATGGCCGTGACATCGTGCGTGGCATCCGGCGTTATGTGGCGGAGTACGGGCCGTGGTCGCTGTATTTGGAGCCGCGGGACCTGCGCAGCAGCTTTCCTGAGTGGCTGAAAAACTGGCACGGAGATGGCATCCTCTCGCGCACGGTCGATGAGACGATGATTCGCCAGCTCAAGGCCACGAAGCTGCCCGTCGTCGAGCTGCGCACGACCGTCCTGAAGCATCCGTTTCCCTTCGTGGGCATGGACAACAGCGTCATCGGCAGCCGCGTGGCCGCGCACTTCCGCACGCTCGGCTTCCAGCACTTTGCCTGCGTGCAGGATGCCTCGGAAAATTTCTTCCTCGAACGGCGTGATACCTTCATCCAGGCCGTGAACGATGCCGGATTCGACTGCCCGGTGTTTCAATCCAAACGCTCAAACTGGGAGCAGCATCAGCGTGACCTCGCCGACTGGCTGCGCGACCTGCCAAAGCCCGGCGGTGTCTTCGCCGTGAACGACCAGATGGGCTTCTGGGTGCTCGATGCGGCCCGTCGGGCAGGCATCGCCGTGCCGGAGGAGCTCGCCGTCGTCGGCGCGGAGAATGACAACATGCTCTGCGAGACCGCCTCGCCGCCACTTTCGAGCGTGCGACTTCGCGGACAGGCCGTCGGCTATGACGCCGCGCGTTTGCTCGACGAGTGGATGACGAAAAAACGCCTCCCCAAGCCCGGCGAACGGCATCTCCACCCTCCCGGCGACATCGTCACCCGCCAGTCGAGCGACATCGTGGCTGTCGAAGACCCACGCATCGCCACCGCGCTGCGTTTCATCCGCCAAAACGCCACCGCGTCGATCGATGTCGCCCGCGTCGCCCGCGAATGCGCCCTCTCCCGCAGCGTGCTCGAGCGCCGCATGAAGGCCCTCATCGGCCGCAGCCCCGGCGAGGAGATCACCCGCCTGCGCTTTGCCGCCGTGGAAAAACTGCTCCTGCAGACCGATCTCACGCTCGATGCCATCGCCGCGAAGTGCGGCTTCACCCACCCGCAATACATGGCCGAGGCCTTCCGCAAACGCACCGGCATGACACCGGGCACCTTTCGCCGGAAAAGGGCGGTGTGAGGGGGCTGCTCAAAAAGCCCGTCTTGACCATTGAGGCTGTTTTACATAGTTTTACCCATGATCAAGACCATCACCAAAATCGGCAATTCCCAAGGCATCATCTTCGATTCCGCCCTCCTCCAGCTCGCCCGGCTCAAAGTCGGTGATGAAGTCAATGTCGAGGTCCACAGCGGCGGCACGATCAGCATCACGCCGATGGCGAGCATGCCCCCGAAAGAGGATGTCACGGCTCTCATCAAAGACACGATGAAGCAGTATGCCCGCACCATGGCTCGTCTCGCATGAAGACGACCTTGGATAACTGC
>Ga0209175_10001319_pt1 | contig 12523 bp, 10 predicted proteins | sample JI91814C2DNA_FD_187506 | JGI IMG/M metagenome (GOLD analysis project Ga0209175, IMG submission 187506) | Wastewater effluent complex algal communities from Wisconsin, to seasonally profile nutrient transformation and Carbon sequestration -... | ecosystem: Engineered > WWTP > Effluent > Algae...
TCGTCAGCCTGCGCTTCGAATTCCCCAGCGCCGCCCGCGAGGAATCCATCCTCCTCGGCGAAGTCGCCTGCGACCCGATGCTCGCCAGGCAGCTCGTCTCCATCGCCCAGCGGCTGCGCAGCCTGAAGGACGTGGATCTCGAAGAGGTGGTGTCCACCCGCCTGCTGGTCTACGCCGCCAAGCTGGTCAAGGTTGGCCTCGACCCGGTGGAAGCCTGCCGCTCGGCGCTGGTGGAAAGCCTTACCGACGACGTGGACGTGGCGGACGCACTGCTCGAAGTGGTGAAGGCGACCTTCGGGCGCTGAACCATAGGTGAAACAGGAAGGAGGCCAAGCGCATTACCTGCCCGCGCAAGGCCTTGCTGCCACCATTTAAAGGAGCCGCCGGCGCCCGGGCCCGCGCCATGAACCTGGGCGTCCATGAACCGGTTCGCCGCCGTGCCGCCTGGATCGTGGTGAGCAGCATCGATGCCGCGGCCCGGCGCTAGCGGAAAAAATCGATCTGCACACCCGACTCCTCCGCTACCCGCCGCAAGCTGTCGGTGTACTCCGGGCTGCCGACGAAGGCCACCCTTCCCCCCTGAATACGCCCCTTTCCATCCAGAAGAGCCCGTTCAAGGATCGCTGCATTCAATGCATCATTCGCGCCGGTTACCACGAGAACCTGTTCAACATTCCGGCTGGCCAGGACCTCCTTGATCGCTGCCGAGTCACTCGATTCAGCACCCGCCTTGATCGCCACCAGCGCCATCTGGTCGGATACGAAGTTTCGGGTAGGTTGGATCGCGAGCATCAGCACTTTTTTGCCGGGATACTTCGCGTAGGCCATGGCCGCGACACGGTCCAGTTCCCGCTCGGTGGAAGGACCGGAACCGGTGCTTGCGCAAGCCGCCAGGATGAGCGGAAGAAAGGCCAAAAAACCAAAGGAATATTTCACACGGACTCCCGTTGTAAAAAATTCCATAAGAATAACCTGAGAACCCCCAGAAAATGCAAGGAGAGTCCATGCAAATGAACTCTCCTTCGCAAGCGCTTACAGCAGCGGCGCCAGCCACCTGGCGGCTTCGTCCACCGCCATCCCCGTACGCTTCGCCCAGTCTTCCAGCTGGTCCCGCCCGATCTTGCTGACCGCAAAATAGTGGGCGTCGGGGTGGGCGAAGTAAAAGCCGCTGACGGCCGCGGCCGGCATCATGGCGAAGCTTTCGGTGAGGTGCATGTCGGCCCGGGCCGGGGCGTCGAGCAGTTTGAAGAGATCGCCCTTCACGGTGTGGTCGGGGCAGGCCGGGTAGCCCGGGGCCGGGCGGATACCGCGGTAGGCTTCCTTGATCAGCGCGTCGCAACTCAGCGTTTCGTCCGCCGCGTAAGCCCAGAACTCTTTGCGTACGCGGGCATGCAGCCATTCGGCGGCCGCTTCGGCGAAGCGGTCGGCCAGCGACTTGAGCATGATCGAGTGGTAGTCGTCGTGGGTGCGCTCATAGGCGGCGAGACGGCCTTCGATGCCCAGGCCGGCGGTGACCGCAAAGGCGCCCACGTAATCCGGCACGCCGGAATCCTTGCCGGCAATGAAGTCGGACAAGCAGTAATTCGGCTTGCCGGCCGGGCGTTCGTGCTGCTGGCGCAGGCCGTGCCAGCTCATCAGCACTTCGCTGCGGGTTTCATCGGCGTAGATCTCGATGTCGTCGCCCACGGCATTGGCCGGGAACAGGCCGAACACCGCGCGGGCCTTGATCCAGGGCTTGGTATCCTGCTCGGCCACCATGCGGGCGAGCATCACTTCGGCATCGGATTTCAGCTCGCGGGCGGTTTCGCCGACGAGATCGTCGTGAAGGATCTTCGGGTAGCTGCCAGCGAGATCCCAGGTCTGGAAGAACGGGCCCCAGTCGATGTAATCCACCAGTTCGGCAAGGTCGATGTCAAAAGCCTGGATGCCAAGCTGGGCCGGCACGGGCGGCGTGTAGGCGGCGTCGCCGTTCCACTTGAAGGCGTTGGCGCGGGCCTGGTTCAGGCTGACCATCGCGACGCCTTTTTTCTGGGCGTGCTGGGCGCGCAGCTTTTCGTAGTCGGCCGCCACTTCCGCGGCAAAAGACTCGCTCTGACCTTCGGAGAGCAGCTTGGTGACCACGCCGACCGCGCGGGACGCATCGGGCACGTAGATCACCGGCTTGTCGTAGTGCGGGGCGATCTTGATGGCGGTGTGGGCCCGGCTGGTGGTGGCGCCACCGATCAAGAGCGGCACCTCAAAGCCCTGGCGCTTCATCTCGGAGGCCACGTGGCTCATCTCTTCGAGGGACGGGGTGATGAGGCCCGACAGGCCGATGGCCTGCGCGCCGTGCTCGCGGGCGGCATTGAGGATCTTGTCGCAGGGCACCATCACGCCCAGATCGACCACGTCATAACCGTTGCAGCCCAGCACCACGCCGACGATGTTCTTGCCGATGTCGTGGACGTCGCCCTTGACGGTGGCCATGACGATCTTGCCCTTGCTGGTGGCGCCGGTGCGCAGTTTTTCGGCTTCGATGTAGGGAATGAGGTGGGCCACGGCCTGCTTCATGACGCGGGCCGACTTGACCACCTGGGGCAGGAACATCTTGCCGGCGCCAAACAGATCGCCCACCACGTTCATGCCGGCCATCAGCGGGCCTTCGATCACAGCCAGCGGCGGCTTGCCTGCGGCTTCGAGCGCGGCGCGCACTTCCTCGGTATCGGCGACCACGAAATCGGTGATGCCCTTGACCAGCGCGTGGGAGAGGCGGGCCTCGACGGACTGCTCGCGCCAGGAGAGGTCGGGGCCGGAATCCCTGGCCTTGCCCTCCTTCACGGTCTGGGCAAAATCGACCAGCGCTTCGCCCGCACCGGGGTGGCGGTTGAGCACCACGTCCTCCACCTTGTCGCGCAGCTCGGGCTCGAGATCGTCATACACGCCGAGCATGCCGGCGTTGACGATGCCCATGCTCATGCCGGCCTTGATGGCGTGGAACAGGAAGACGGTGTGGATCGCCTCGCGCACCGCATCGTTGCCGCGGAAGCTGAAGCTCACGTTGGAAACGCCGCCGCTGATCTTGGCGTAAGGCAGGTTTTCGCGAATCCACGTCACGGCATTGATGAAATCGACGGCGTAGTTGTCGTGTTCCTCGATGCCGGTGGCGATGGCGAAAATGTTCGGGTCGAAGATGATGTCTTCGGGCGGAAAGCCGATGCCGACCAGCAGCGCGTAGGCCTTGGCGCAGATTTCGGTCTTGCGCGCAAAGGTGTCGGCCTGGCCCTTCTCGTCGAAGGCCATGACGATCACCGCGGCGCCGTACTGGCGGCACAGGCGCGCCTGGCGCAGGAACTCGGCCTCGCCTTCCTTCATCGAGATGGAATTGACGACGCCCTTGCCCTGGATGCACTTGAGGCCGGCCTCGATCACGCTCCACTTGGACGAGTCGATCATGATCGGCACGCGGGAGATGTCCGGCTCGGAGGCGATGAGCTGGAGGAACTTCTCCATCGCCGCCTTTGAGTCGAGCATCGCTTCGTCCATGTTGATGTCGATGATCTGCGCGCCGTTTTCCACCTGCTGGCGAGCCACCGCCAGCGCGTCGTCGAAGCGGCCTTCGAGAATCATCTTGGCGAAGGCGCGGGAGCCGGTGACGTTGGTGCGCTCACCGACGTTCACGAACAGCGACTCGGGGCCGACGTTGAAGGGCTCCAGGCCCGACAGGCGCAGCTTTTTCTCGACGCCCGGCACCGTGCGCGGGGTGATCAGGCTGACCGCGTCGGCAATCGCCTTGATGTGCGCCGGCGAGGTGCCGCAGCAGCCGCCAACGATATTCACCAGCCCGGAGCGGGCCCATTCGATGATCTCGCCGGCCAGTTGCTCGGGCGTTTCGTCGTAGCCCGTGGGCGACAACGGGTTGGGCAGGCCGGCGTTGGGGTGGGCCGAGACGAAGGTGTTGCACACGTTCGACAGCTCATCCACGTAGGCGCGCAGTTCCTTGGCGCCGAGCGCGCAGTTGAGGCCGAAGCTGATCGGCTGCGAGTGGGACAGCGAATTCCAGAAGGCCTCGGCCGTCTGGCCGGAAAGGGTGCGGCCGGAAGCGTCGGTAATGGTGCCGGAGATCATCACCGGCAGGCGACGGTTCAGGTCGGCAAACAGCTTTTCAACGGCAAAAACCGCGGCCTTGGCGTTGAGCGTGTCGAAGATGGTTTCGATCAGCAGGATGTCGGCGCCGCCGTCCATCAGGCCGCGGGCCGAATCGTAGTAATCGTCCACCAGCGCATCGAAGGTGACATTGCGAAAGCCCGGATCGTTCACGTCCGGCGAGATCGACAGGGTGCGGGAGGTCGGTCCGAGCACCCCGGCGCAGAAGCGCGGCTTGGCCGGATTGGCTTCGGTGAATTCGTCACACAGCTGGCGAACCAGCCGGGCGCCTTCCACGTTGATCTCGTAGGCCAGATCGGAGAGGTGGTAATCGGCCTGGGACACGCGGGTGGCGTTGAAGGTGCAGGTCTCGATGATGTCGGCGCCGGCTTCGAGATAGGCCCGGTGAATGCCGCCCACCACGTCGGGGCGGGTGAGGACCAGCAGGTCGTTGTTGCCCTTGAGGTCTTTCGGATGATCGGCAAAGCGCGTGCCGCGGTAGTCGGCCTCGCCAAGCCGGTGCTGCTGGATCATCGTACCCATGGCACCATCGAGAATCAGGATGCGCTGGACGAGAAGACTGTGGAGTTCGGGGCTACGATCGGCTTGCATGACATTTCCTTCGATTCAGCCGGCGGCGAGCAAAATGCAAACGGCGCTACAAACCCGGCTGTTGGTTTGTGAGCGCCGTTGATCGGTTGCCGAGCCTGGCCTGTTTTTTCTACAGGTCGCAACGCTCCTCGGCAAGAGCCGGATTTTACGGGTTTTTTACCTGATCTGCCAAGATCGCGGGTGCCTCGAGCAGCGCCCGTGCATCTTCGCGCCACCCGTTGAGCGCCGTGTAATACCCCTCCCAGACGCAGCCGTTGCAGCCCCGGCCGCAGCACGTGGTGGGCGGCGGCGGCGGATTGCGGTGGGCCAGCGCACGGGCGGCAAGCAGGGCGCCGATGGCGGCGATCTGCGCCTCGGCCTCGGCGAGGTTGGCGGGGCGGCGAACGAAGGGGCTGGGGGCGGTCATGGCAGGGCTCCGGCGGGGTCGCGAACATAACACTGCCGCGCACAACGGGAAAGGGCCGGGCCGGGAAGCTGGCTCCAGTCATCGCGGCGAAGGATAATCCCGCCATGCCATCCCTCCTCCCCGACTGGCTCGAGGATTTCCGCGCCCGCCTTGGCGCCGAAGTCATCGAAACCCACATCTCCTGGCTGCTGCTCACCGGGGCCTTTGCCTGGAAGCTGAAGAAGCCGATCACCCTGCCCTTCCTCGACTACGGCACGGCCGCGCGGCGACGGCATTTTTGCCATGAAGAGCTGCGCCTCAACCGGCGCTTCGCCCCTGATCTGTATCTCGGCGTGGAAACCGTGGGCGACAGCGGGGAATGCGCAGTAAAGATGCGCCGCTTTCCCGAATCCCAGCGCCTCGACCACGTGTGTGCCCGTGACGAACTGAGCCCGGCGCATTTATCCGGGCTGGCCCGGGTGGTGGTGGACTTTCACGCGCAGGCCGCCGTAGCCGGGCAAGAAACCCCTTTCGGCGAGCCTGAGCAAGTACTTGCCGCGGCCCTCGAAAACTTCACCGAACTGTTCACCCTGCTGCCCGCCGCCACCCCGCAGCTCGAACGCCTGGAGCGCTGGACCCGGCACGAATTCGCCCGCATCCGCCCGGCCCTCGCCGCCCGCAAGGCCGCCGGCCGGGTGCGCGAATGCCACGGCGACCTGCACCTGGGCAACCTGGTGCTGCTGGACGGCCACGTGCGGCCCTTCGACTGCATCGAGTTCAACGACGATTTTCGCTGGATCGACGTGGCCTCCGAGCTGGCTTTTACCTATGTCGACCTGCTCGACCACAACCAGCCCCGGCTCGCCGCCTGGCTGCTCAACGCGTGGCTGACCGAAGCGGGCGATTTCGAGGCCGTGCCGGTGCTGCGCTTCTATGCGGTGTACAAGGCCATGGTGCGCGCCAAGGTGGCCGGCATCAGCGGCAACGCGGCCGCCGCCGGGGGCTACCTGCACCTTGCCGAATCCATCGCCAACCCGCCGCCGCCGCAGCTGACGATCACCTTCGGCCTCTCGGGCTCAGGCAAGACCACCGCGAGCGCGGATTTTTTAAGCGCCGACCCGAGCGCCACCACCCTGCGCCTGCGTTCGGACGTGGAGCGCAAGCGCCTCTTCGGCCTTGCCCCCCTGGCCCACAGCCAGTCGATGGTGGATGGCAGCATCTACACCCCCGAGGCCACCCTCCGCACCTACGCCCGGCTCGTCGAGGCCGCCGGCCTGATCCTGGATGCCGGCTGGTCGGTGATCCTCGACGCGGCCTTTCTCAAGCGCAGCGAGCGCGACGATTTTCGGGCACTGGCCGCAGCCCGGGGCGCCCGCTTTGCGATTCTCGCCTGCACGGCACCGGTGGATGAACTCCAGCGCCGCCTGCTGGCCCGCCACGGCGACGCCTCCGAGGCCACCGTCGAAGTGCTCGAAAAGCAGCTCGACTGGATGGAGCCGCTCGGCGGCGACGAGACCGAACAAGTCACCACGCCCCCTGAGGCGAATCAGCGCGCGCCCTAACGCAGGGAGCCGACGTAGCGGTTCACCGGATGGGTGGCCGCCGGGCGGGCGGCGCGCAGGCGCTCCAGCAGGCCCGGCTGGGGAACCGTGCTTTCGGCCTCCGGCGGAGGATCGAGTTCCATCGCCACGCGCAGACGCCCGCACAGCTCGGCCAGTTCCGCATTGCCGGTGGCGCTGGCGAGCCCCACGATCTCCCGGGCGTAATCCTTGTTCACCCGCATGTATTCCACGTCGGTGATGCGGTTGGCCACCCGCCGCATCAGCACGTGAATCCGCCCCAGCAGGCCGAGGATGACGGAATCGGACTCCATGAGTGCACCTCTTGCTTGGTATTGGAATATGCACCCGCAGCAAATGCCGTGCCGGGGAGAATTCCGCCAAAACGGGCCAAGACGGCGCCCCGCCGCCCCGTCATGGCCCGCCGCCGCCGCGGCCGGGCACCGCGCTGGTGCGGCGGGCACTTGCGGCAGGCCCACCGGCCATCACCCCGGCGCGGCCCGTCGACAAGCCTGGAGCGAATGGGCAGTAGATATTTGATGGCCGGGTTCGTAAGCTGACCTGATTAGCAAGAAGCTTCAGTTCGTCATTCCGGGGCCGCGAAGCGGAACCCGGAATCCAGAAGTGAGCGCGGGAAACCCTGGATTCCGGGTTCTGTCCATACGGGCAGCCCCGGAATGACGCGTCGCGGCTTAAAGCGCCCCCAACTTTAACCGGTTGGCTGAATCTCATTGCTAATCACGTAAGCTGAAAACACGGCCGCCGTGCCGCAGCCTTCAACGACAGAGGATCCACCATGCCCCCACGCCCACCCCCGGACACCGTGGCCGTCCGTTTCGTCGACTTCGCGATCCGGGCCTGGCGTACGGACCCACAGCACGTCGAGGTGATCGCCCACTCGACGCCGGTCGGCGGCATGCGCCACCCGGTCAGCCTGCGCCAGCCGCGCATTCGCCCCGCCGACGTGGAAATCGGCTTCAGCCACAGCCTCGACCGCGCCGCCGAGGTGGGGCGCGACCTGGCCCGGGTGCTGCTGCCCGAGCCCATCTACGGCCTGTTGCTGGAAAGCCTGCGCTGGGCCGCCGAACGGCCCGACATCGGTCTGCGCCTGCGCCTGTGCCTGGACGATGAACTCATCGACCTGCCGTGGGAGTGCCTGTACCGCCAGGAACTCGCCGGCCCGGCCGTGCCCGCCGGCTTCTTTCTCGCCGACGGCGACGTGTCGCTGGTGCGCGAACCGCCCATCCTGCCCCTGCCGGCCGGCAGCAGCGATCGCGTCCAGCGCCTGCTCTTTCTTGGCACCCTGTTCGACGATCCGCACAGCCCCGACCCGTGGCAGGTGCGCGAGGAGTTCCGCCTGCTCGGCGAGCGCTCCGCGGCCCTCGCCCGGCGGGTCGCCTTCGACTTCGTCGCCACCACCGACAGCGCCGGGGTGGAAGCCCGCCTGGCCACGCCCATCGACATCTTTCACTACGCCGGCCACGTCGAGGCCGACAACGACGATGCCCACTTTCTGCAATGCGCCCGCTTCGACGGGATGGTGCAGTTCGCCGAGGCCAGCCCCCAGCCTGCCCCGTGGACCCGCGCCCGGGTGCTGGCGCCCCGTCTGAAGGCGGCCGGCACCCGTCTGGCGGTGTTCAATGCCTGCAACAGCGGCAGCTGGAACTTCGTCCGGCCCTTCATGCAGGCGGCCCTGCCGACTTTCATCGGGGTCCAGGGCTCGGTCAGCAACGATGCGGCGCTGGTTTTTTCGGCGGCGCTGTATGGCGCCCTGGCGGCCGGGCTATCGGTGGATGAAGCCGTCACCCAGGCTCGCCTGGCGGTGCTCGAGCTGGCCTTGCAGGATCCTGCCGACATGCCCGCCGACCGGCGCCGGATGCAGATTTCGGCCAACGACTGGCTGCGCTTCATGATCTACATGCCGACCGGCGACGCGGTGCTCTTTCCGCACCCCGAGCGCGGCAGCGAACAAGGCCAGGCCAGGCGTCGTCGCACCGGCCAGCTGGAATCCCTCTACGCGACGCTGGCCCGGCTCAACGATTCGGAGCAGGCCCAGGTGGTGTCCGAAATCTATCGCTCCCGGGTGCTGATCCTGGGGCGCTTCGACGCCGCCCACAAACCCACCCTCGACGCCCTCGGCGCCGCCCTGGAAGCCCACCCCCGCCATTACCGCAAACACCTTTTCGATTACGAACCGCCGGCGGGACGCAATCTCACCGAATGGATACGGGCCCACGCGCTGATGTCGCGCTTCGTGATCGCCGACATCAGCGACCCGAGCAGCGTGCCCCATGAGCTGGCCAGCGTGGTGCCCACCTCGCCCTCGGTGCCCATCGTTCCGATCATCCGCGAAGGCGCGCGGGACTACAGCATGTTCCGCGACCTGGGCGCCTACCCGTGGGTGCTGCCGACCGTCATCTACCGCAACGACGACGACCTGCGCGCCCGCCTCGAGCCCGACATCATCGGCCCCGCCGAAGCGCGGCTGGCCGCCTGGAAGCCGGCCTGAGCAGCGCTTCAGCCCGCCCCGCGAACGCCAGAAACGCCAAGCCCGGCACGGGGCCGGGCTTGGCACTGCTACCAGAGTGACGGAAAACTCAGGCGGTCTTTGCCTTGGTTTCGCCGCCGATGAAGAAGCTGGCGATGTAGATCAGCAAACCGGTCAGGAACATCACACCGGCGCCTTCACGCAGCCAGTAGAAGATCGTCAGCTGGTCTTGCGCTGCCATGAACGAGATCGGCGTGGAGCTGTAGCGCTGCAACCAGACCTGCAGGATGCCTGCCGCAGTCAGGAACAGGGTGATGAAGACCATCGCCACAGTCATCAGCCAGAACGACCACATCTCCAGAATCTGGGATCTCTCGCTGTTGGCGGCACGGCCGCGCAGGATCGGCATGGCGTAGCTGATGATGCACAGCACCACCATGGCGTAGGCACCGTAGAAAGCCATGTGGCCGTGAGCAGCGGTGATCTGCGTGCCGTGGGTGTAGTAGTTCACCGGAGCCAGGGTGTGCAGGAAGCCCCACACGCCAGCGCCCAGGAAGGACATCACGCCGGTACCGAGGGCCCACAGGGTGGCGGCCTTGTTCGGATGCTCGCGACGGCGACGGTTCACCATGTTGAAGGCGAAGACGGTCATCGCGAAGAACGGAATCGGCTCGAGTGCCGAGAACACGGAACCCCACCACTGCCAGTATTCCGGCGCACCGATCCAGAAGTAATGGTGGCCGGTACCGATGATGCCGGTGATGAGGGTCAGGGTGATGATCACGTACAGCCACTTCTCGATCACTTCGCGGTCGACGCCGGTCACCTTGATCAGCACGAAGGCCAGCAGCGCACCGAGGATCAGCTCCCAGACGCCTTCGACCCAAAGGTGCACAACCCACCACCAGAAGTACTTGTCGAGCACGAGGTTGTGCGGGTTGTAGAACGAGAACAGGAAGAACACCGCCAGACCCCACAGACCCAGCATCAGCACGATGCTGATGGACGTCTTGCGGCCCTTGAGCATGGTCATGGTCAGGTTGAACAGGAAGACCAGCGCCACGACCACGATACCGATCTTGGTCAGGAGCGGCTGTTCGAGAAACTCCCGGCCCATGGTCTCGAGTATGTCGTTACCCGTGAACTTCGCCAGCGTGGCGTAGGGCACGAGCAGATAGCCGAGGATGGTCGCGGCGCCCGCCACGAGGAAGACCCAGAACATGAGCAAGGCCAGTTTTGGCGAATACAGCTCGGTCTCGGCCTCTTCCGGAATCATGTAATAGGCCGCACCCATGAAGCCGAACAGCAGCCACACGATGAGAAGGTTGGTGTGGACCATCCGCGCAACGTTGAACGGGATGGCAGGGAAGAGGAAATCGCCGATCACGTACTGCAGGCCCATGATGAGCCCGAACAGCACCTGCCCGGTGAAGAGCCCGATAGCCGCGATGAAATACGGCTTCGCGACGGACTGCGATGAATATTGCATGGTTATAGCTCCATTTCTGATCGGTAATCAGCCTTCGATGTTGGGCGGCCAGTTGGCCGTGTTGATCTCCGAGGAATACTTCAGAAATTCAACAAGATCGTTGAGTTGCTGATCCGTCAGGTGGAAGTTGGGCATCTGGCGACGGCCGGGGGCGCCGGTCGGCTGGGACTGGATCCAGGCCTTGATGAACTCCGGGCCGCGACGCTTGTAAACGTTGCCCAGCTCGGGCGCAAAGTAGGCGCCTTCGCCCATCAGCGTATGGCAACCGATGCAGTTATTGACCTCCCACACCTTCTTGCCCGCCACGACAGCCGGCGTCAGGTTTTGCCGGTTGTCCCGCTTGGGCATGGTCTGCAACGAATCGAAGGTCAGCGCGAGAAACAGGAGCGCAAAAAAGACAGTGCCCCCGAAGAAGATGTTTCGCGCCATTGATTTTGTGAATGTCCCGCTCATGGAACCCCCCTGAATGGCTTCGCTGCACGGCGCAGCTTGGGCCGGATGGTGCGTCGGCGAGGGGGGACACGTCCTTGACTCGGGTCAAGACGGCTCGGCCGGGGGCATCCCCAAGGACAATGGAATCGCCGGCAGCGCAGGCGGCGGCCCGCAGTTCAAGCCGGGTGCCGGACGATGAAGTGGCGCGTAAACCCGAACGGCCTCGTCACCCCGGGCGCGTCGGCACGCAGCGGCACGCGCAGCGCCGGACCGTCGAGGAGCTTGACGGCCCACGGCGTCTCGCCGATGAACCGGAACACCAGCTCATCGGGCTCGCGAAACTCGATGAGCGAGAACACGCCCGTCGCGTAAGCGCGACCGACAGAGGCGCTGTCCAGCAGGCGGAAATGCCCATCCAGCAAATGAAGGGTGAGGATTTCCTCGAAGGGCACGTCGTCCGTCATGAAGAGCAGGTATTTCCCGCCGGCCTCCACCGCGGCCTCGAGAATCGCCCCGGACACCCTGCACCCGGTCGCTGCCCCCGCCACCATGAGCTCGCATTGCGGAATGTCGTCATCCTCTTGCGCCTCGCAGCGACGGACCGCTATTTCAGTGACGATGCGCATGATCGAATCCTCCCCGCGGCTACCACAGTGCCGTAGGTCGGGTGAGAGAGCCCGCAGGGCGTAACCCGACGGGTATTCCGCCAATGTCGGGTTACAGCCCATGGGCTAACCCGACCAGACTCAGGTGAGGCGCACCTTGCGAGCCGCAACAGCCTCTTCAAGGGTGCGAAAAACCCGTCCGGGCTCGCTCGTCAGGCGGTAATAGCGGCTGTCGTCGTCACTGCGGCCGCAGTAGCTGCGTACCGTGATGCGCTCCACGCCGGGAAAGCCGGGGTTGGCCTCGATGGTCTTGATGGCGCCGGTTCCGGTGTCATAGACACCGGGCCTGTCGTTCAGCACATCGGGCATCAGGGGGAGTTTCCTGCTCATGCCAGCCTCGCCTCCAGGGGGTCAGTCGGTCTGAAAAGAATAGCACCGCGGCCGGGGCCACGCTTCAGCGCGGCACCCATCCGCCGCACATCGGAAAGACCTGCCCGACGAAACAGTCGGCCGCCTTGCCGGCGAGATAGGCCGCAAATTCCGCGTCCTCTTCGGCACCGACGAGCCGGCCGAGGGGCACCTCGCGCTGCAAACGCTCCTGGAAACGGGGGTTGGCCTGGACCTCTGGCGGAAAATAGGTGGGATTGTCGACGAAGTTCTGGGCGATCAGGTTGATCTGCACGTTGTGGGGCGCCATTTCGACCCCCAGCGCCTGCACGTAGGCCAGCTGGGCACCGCGGGCGGCGCTGTAGCTGGAAGCGCGCTTCATGCCGCGCAGGGCCGACGCGCTGCCCATCACCACGATCTTGCCGGCCCGCCGCGCGATCATCG
>Ga0209175_10001324_pt1 | contig 12503 bp, 9 predicted proteins | sample JI91814C2DNA_FD_187506 | JGI IMG/M metagenome (GOLD analysis project Ga0209175, IMG submission 187506) | Wastewater effluent complex algal communities from Wisconsin, to seasonally profile nutrient transformation and Carbon sequestration -... | ecosystem: Engineered > WWTP > Effluent > Algae...
ATCCCAGACCGGCCACCTCAACGCCAGCGACGCCTTCATCCATTACCTCCGATCACACCAGGCCGGGGATCTGAAGCAGGGCGACATCGCGCTTCTCGTCAATCCCGGCTTCGGCGGCACCAGAGGCTGCACGCTGATGCGGTGCTGATTCATGCGCCGCGCACCCACTATCTAATTCCCGAGGAGAGAACCACGTGGAAGCACTCGCCATACACATGTACCTGACGACCGTCTGCAATCTCAATTGCACCCATTGCTACTATGACGCTCGACGGGTTGGGGACGATCCCGGCCTGATGCTGAACACGGAGGAGGTTGCCAGGGTGATCACCCACCTGTGCGGACGCTTCGAAGCCGACCTCCATGTGGAAGGCGGCGAGTTGTTCCTGCGTGATGACATCGACGACATCCTGACGCTTGTTCCGCCAGAGCATCACCGGTCGCTCACATTCACCACAAGCGGAACCGTGCCCATCCGCGTGTCGACGGAGCGCCTGAAGGGGATCGGCGAGCTGCGCATCTCCGTCGAGGGCCATACGGACGTCTTGCAGCAGCGCATGAGGCCCGCCAACCTGAGCCGGGTGCGTCGGACCATCGACGAGCTCCGGGACAAGAGCGTGGACTTCACGCTGCGGGTCACGCTGTTCCGCGACAACGCCCGCCTGTTGAAGGAGATGGTGGAAGCGTTCTCGGCGTGGGGGGTGAAGCGGCTCAGCCTGTTCGAGTTCCAGCCGGTGGGGCGCGGGGGCCTGCATATCAACGATTACGCCTTGACGGACGAGGACTTCGAGCACGTCGTCGTCGATCTCCTGGAGATGCGGATGCCGCCGGACATCGAGCTGCTGAAGCTCAATCTGAGCCCGCGACGCACCGCGTTCGCGCAAGCCCTGCGTTCGCGTTTCGAGGACCGTGGTTATCGATTCCTGTCCCTCGGCGCCATTGCGAACTTGACCATCAACGCGAACGGCGACCTCGGCATCAGCCCATGGCTGGCAACCGCCGCGCGGCTTGGCGACAAATTTGCCAACCTGCACGAGGTCGATTTCGGCGAGGAACTGGATCGCCGGTTCGCCGCTGGCGATCTGTCCGCGCCGTGTGCCTACACCTCCGCACTGCAGGTGCGGTATAGCCACGTCTAGCGGGAGCAGCGCATGGCAGGCCTAACACGCCTGCGGCCTATGGCCGCTTACGGCATCGGTGCCACGGCTCTGGTGGCGGCGCGTGGTTTTTGCCCGGACGGGCAGCTGCTCATCAAGCGGGAAACCTCCAATCTAGGCGGAAGTATCAAGGCCCGGACTGCCTATTTCATTCTGCAGGACCTGTGCCAGCGCGTCGGGGACCTTGCAGGCCGGACCCTGATCGAGTCCACCTCCGGCAACCTGGGCATTGCGTTGGCCCGACTCGGGAGCGACTTGGGGCTGCGGGTGATCTGCGCGGTGGATCCTACGGTGGCCGAGGAAAAGCTGGCGATCATCGAGGCGGCTGGCGGCGAGGTCTGCGTCGTCGACCCAGCCGGCTGCCCGGACTTCCGTGCCGCGCGCATCGCGTATGTGAAGCGGACCGCGGAGGAACTGGGCCATTTCTGGCCCAATCAGTATGCCAACGAGGCCGGCATGCGCGCTCATGCCGACTCCACCGGCCCCGAGATCTGGGCCGCCACGGGCGGACAGGTGGACACGGTGGTGTCGGCCGTCGGCACCGGCGGGACGATCTGCGGGCTCGGACAGTTCTTCCGGCAGACCGGCCGGCCGGTGTCCATCGTCGGCGTGGAACCTGTGGGATCGACGATCTTTGGCGGCAGCACGGGGCCCTACCTGTCATCGGGGTCGGGGCTTGATGGACCGTCGGCGCTGGTGCGGCGCCATGGCGGTGTGATCGATCTCTTTGCCAAGGTGTCCGACGCGGCGGCGATCGCCGCCTGTCTGGAGTTCTCCAACCGGGAAGACTTCGACGTGGGCCTGACGGGTGCGGCAGCGGCCCTGGTCGGGCGGCACCTAGCCAGCCGCCACCCCGACAAGCGTGTGGTGGTGATCGCCGCCGATGGCGCGGACAACTATCGGTCGGCACTGGCCGGAAACAACGCCGGGGTGCCTGCGGATGCCGCGCAGTCGCTGGTGCTCGAACAGCCGCCCTGGACGTTCGCGCTCAGTCCGACATGAGTACCGACGCGACGGTCTCCCCAGTCCCGCTGGCCACGCGCCTGCGTCCACAGCGGCTGTCGGACGTGCTGGGGCAGCCCCATCTGTTGGGGCCACGCGGCGCCTTGACGCTGATGGTGGAACATGGGCACTTGCCGTCCCTGATACTCTGGGGCCCGCCGGGGATAGGGAAGACCACGATCTCCCGCCTGCTCGCGGATGCGGTGGGCCGACGATTCGTGGGGATCAGCGGGGCGGGCGAGGGCGTGTCCGCCTTGCGGTCCATCGTCAAGGTGATCCGCGAAGACCGTGGCGCGGGCATCCACACCGCGGTGTTCATCGACGAATGCCACCGTTGGAATCGCGCGCAACAGGATCTGTTCCTTCCCTTGGTAGAGGACGGAGAAATAACCTTGATCGGAGCGACGACGGAGAACCCATCCTACGAGTTGAATGCCGCGTTGAGGTCACGGTGCCGGCTGTTCCGCCTTCGTCCGCTGGCCGCCGCGGACATGTTGCGCCTGATCGAACGGGGTGAGGCCGAGCTGGGCCGGAGGCCCCTCGTTCAGGACGATGCCCGGGCGTTCCTCTGCGATGCCGCTGGCGGCGATGCGCGCCATCTCCTGAACATGCTGGAGGACCTTGCTGCGCTGTCTGCGCCAGCGCCGCTGTCGGTTGCCGACATCAAGGGCCTGATCGCGGACGCCATGCCGGCCTTCGACAAGGGCGGCACCATGTACAAGTTGCTGTTGAGCGCGCTCCACAAGTCCATCCGGGGATCGGACGTAGACGCCGCGCTCTACTGGATAGCCCGGCTGGTCCAAGGCGGTGCCCCGCTCCCGGTGATCGCACGGCGTCTGGTGGCCGCGGCGCTGGAAGACGTCGGACTCGCGGATCCCGATGCCGTGCGCCATGCGCTGCTGGCTCGCGAGACGGTTGAATTCATGGGGCCGGACGGAGAGCTGGCCCTGGCCCACTGCGCCGCCATGCTGGGCGCCGCGCCCAAGTCGACCGCCATTGCTGATGCGCTGGCCCAGGCCCATGAGCTGGCGGCCGCCTCCGGCACCGAACTGCCTCATTATCCGCCGCGGCGTCCCCCCGCCGATGTGCCCAATACGGCGCATGCGGAAGATCACTTCCCACCGGGCATCGGCCGCCGGGTGTTCTATGTGCCGCACGAGACGGGTTACGAGCGCGAGCTGGCTCGGCGCCTTCGCTACTGGAACAAGATCAGGGAGATTTTATGAGCGACATTGCCGTCAAGATGATTGGCCGCATCGGCATCGCGGTCAAAAGGGACCGGGAACGGTTCTGGGACGCGCACGATTACTTCATCCGGCAAGGACCCAGACAGGGGCTGCGCGAGGCGCTAATCTTCTTTCGGACCCGTGGCTGCAGGCATGACGCCAAGGGCGGCTGCACCATGTGCGACTACAGCGCCGGCCCGGAGACCAGCGCCGATGCGATGGTGGACAGCGTGCGGCGCGCGCTGCTGGAGCTTCCAGCGGGCGTGGATGCCGTACTGGTGTCACCCTCCGGCAGCCTATTGGACACATGGGAGGTGCCGGTGGCCGCCAGGGAGGGGATTCTTCAGCTGCTTTCGGACGCTGGCATTCCGCGCGTCGCCTTCGAGACGCGCGCCGAGACCCTCGACGCCGCCTCGACGGCCCGGTGCCGCGAATTGCTTGGCGACAAACCGGTGCGGGTGTATGTTGGGTTGGAGTCGGCTGATCCGTGGGTATCGAGGTACGCGATCAACAAGGCCTTGGATGCATCCGCCTTCCGCCTTGCCATGCAGGCGCTCAACGGGCAATCGATGACGGGCGTGGCCAACATCCTGCTCGGCGCGCCTTTCCTTGATCCTAGGGAGGCCATCGAGGACACTGTGGCGACAGCCCGATGGGCCTTGGACAACGGAGCCCGGGAGGTCTGCCTGTTTCCCTGCCATGTGAAGCGATGGACGCAGGTGCATGTGTTACATGGGCATGGACTGTACAACCCTCCTTCGCTGTGGTCGATGGTGGAGGTGCTGGACCGCCTGGGTGAAGGCTTCGCGGACAGGATCGAACTGGCTTGGCTGACCGCCCTGGGGGCATTCAACGTGGTGGCCTCGCCAAGTGTGTGCCCGCGGTGCCTGGACTGTGTCCTGGGGGGACTCGAGGGCTTTTCCTCGTCGGGCCGCTGGGGGGATCTCGACGGATTGTGGGACATCAACTGCGATTGCAGGCAGGAATGGCGTCAATTACTGGGCAGCCCCGTCGATCCGACAGCCCGGGTCCGGCGGGCGGTGCAGGCATACCGAGCCATTGGCGAGACAACGATGAACCTCTGGTGGTCCAAGAACGGCACACAAGTGCTTGCCACGCTGGCGGGGCGTGAGGAAGGAACCCACCCGAACGTCGATCCGGTTGTCCAGGCCACATTGGAAGGGCGCGTCGAGTGAGCCGCGAGACCACGGGAACCGAGCGTTCCTTCATCAGGATCCGGGGCGCCCGCGAGAACAACCTTCGGAATGTTAACGTCGACATTCCGCGCCGGCAACTGGTGGTGGTGACGGGTGTGTCCGGGTCGGGCAAGACCTCGCTGGTGTTCGATACAATCTTCAAGGCGGCACAGGCGGAGCTGCTGGAGCTGATCGGCAGCTACTCGCGCCAGACCATGCCCCGGGTAGAGCGCCCCAAGCTGGACAGCATCTCCGGCTTGTCGCCCGCCGTATCCATCCGGCAGGCGGCGCTGGCCGGCAATCCCAGATCCACGGTGGGAACGGCCTCGGATATCTACAGCTACATCCGGCTGCTGTTCTCCCGCGTGGGCATGCCGGCGCTGTCCGCAGCCGACTTCTCGTTCAACACGCCCAAAGGGGCTTGCGAAGGCTGTTCAGGTTTGGGTAGGACCCTGCAGGTGGAGGAGTCCCTGCTGCTCAACGAAGAGAAGTCCCTGCGGCAGGGCGCCATCCGCCACCGCACCTGGAAAGTGGGCGGCAGGTACTGGAACATCATTGTCGCCGTCGACCGGTTTGACCTGGACAAGCCGCTGCACCTCTTCACCGAGGAAGAGCGATATGCCTTGCTGTACCAGCCCCCCACGGACTTCCAGAACCGTACCTCGGGCTTCGTGCAGTCGTTCAGCTACGAAGGCGTGATCAGCCGGATCCTGAAACGGGCAACGGACAGTCGTGGCGGCAAGGAGTACGATGACCAGTTCCTTGTCCAGCGGCCGTGTCCGGACTGCCGTGGCACGCGCCTGAACGCACGCAGCCGCGAAGTGTCTGTCGATGGCAGGGGTGTGGTGGACATCCTCGACATGGACCTTGCCGGGCTGCGCGCGTTCCTGAAATCGTTGACGGGCGATGTGGCGGAGACCATCGCAGCCTCCGTGGTTCACCGGCTGGAGGCACTTGAGAAGGTCGGACTGGGATACCTGTCACTCAACCGGTCCACGGACACCCTGTCCGGTGGTGAGGTCCAGCGCCTGAAGCTTGCGCGCCAGCTGGGCAGCCCGTTCGAGGACATCATCTACCTGATGGACGAGCCGTCCCAGGGCTTGCACCCGGCCGACGCGATGCACCTGATCGGATTGCTGCGTTCGCTTGCAGATCGCTCCAACAGCGTGATCGTCGTGGAGCATGACGCCCGGGCGATGGAGCGCGCGGACCTCATCATCGACATGGGGCCCGGCGCCGGCGAGCATGGGGGCCGTGTTGTCCAGATGGGATCACCCGACGCGCTCCGGGCCGGTTCCACGCCGACCAGTCTGCTGCTGGCGGGCCACCAATTCACGCCGCTGCCCACCGTGCGAAGGCCGCTGGGCCGCACGATACGGGTGGTTGGCGCCTCATTGAACAATCTCACCGGCTTGGACATCAGATTTCACGCTGGCGTCCTGAATTGCGTCACCGGTGTTTCCGGCTCCGGAAAGAGCTCCTTGATCCGGGTATTCCTGGGCCAGCATCCTGGGGCGGTCGTCATTGACCAGAGTCCCATCGGGAACTCGTCGCGCTCCATCGTCGCCACCTACGTCGAGGCCTTTGACCGGATTCGCGCCGAGTTCGCGAGGGCGGCCGGCTGCGCCGCTTCGTTGCTGGTCTTCAACGGCGGAGGGGCCTGTCCGGTCTGCAACGGACTGGGCTATCTGCAGATGGACATGCATTTCCTGGGTGACGTTCGTGAAACCTGCGAGACCTGCGGCGGCACACGCTATGCACCGGAGGCCCTGAGCTATCGCTACCAGGGACTGAACATCGCGCAGGTGCTTGATCTGTCGCTCGATGAGGCAGTGCTCTTCTTCGCCGATCCTGATGTCCGGTCCCGGCTCCAGCTACTGAATGACACCGGGCTGGGTTATCTCAAGCTCGGTCAATCCCTGTCCGACCTCTCCGGCGGCGAACGGCAACGCCTCCGTATCGTCGAGCGCCTGAGCAAGCGGGGACAGATCTATGTGCTGGACGAGCCCACCCGCGGACTGCATGCGGCCGACATCGGGACTCTTATGCATGTGCTGGACCGGCTCATCGAGGCCGGCAACACACTGGTTGTTGTGGAGCACGACCTGGATGTGATCAAGAGCGCTGATTACATCGTCGACCTGGGCCCTGGCGGCGGCGCGAAAGGCGGCCGGATCATGGCATCAGGACGTCCGGAAGAGGTCGCGCGGCAACCCGAATCGCTGACCGGACAGGCTCTGCGGGCAGTACTCCGAACGGAATCGAAGGGCTCGGCATGAACCTGGCCTACGACAGGCTGGCTGACGTGTACGACCAGTGGATCACCGGTGATCCGGCTTGTGAGTCGTGTCTGGACTTTTATCTGCGGCGCTTGGCGGATACCGTCGGCCGAATCGTGGATGGAGGCGTGGGCACAGGGCGCTTGGCTGTCGAGCTGGCGCGGCGGGGCAGAGCGGTGTTGGGGATTGACGAGTCCTTGCCGATGCTGGAGCGCGCGCGTCACCGGGCTCGCCAGCTTCCCGGCGATGCCTCCCTCGGTCTGTGCCAGATGGACCTGCTGTCCCTGGGGCTGCGGGGTGTCGATGTCTTCGTCCTGCCGTTTCGCACCATTGGGCACTTCGTGACGCTGGACGCGCGGAAGCGCCTGCTCCGGCAGGTGTTCGAGAGCCTGGAACCGGGGGGGCGTTTCATATTCGACCATTACGTCCCGGATCTCGAGTGGGCGCAGGTGCATCATGCGCGTCCGCTGAAGATGTTTGACGAAGAGTCCAACGAAATACACATCGAAATTTGGGACACCTACGAATTTGACCTGAAACTTGGCCTGATGCACTGTTCAGTGGACATTCGCCGTCAAGCTGTTGCCGCCTTGAAGGGGCCACGGAAGGCCAATCACGAAAATATTAATTTCACGTTCGCGTGGGTCTATCCCGATGAGGTGCCTAGACTAGCTGCCGCTACCGGGTTTGAGGTAGAAAGGGTGTACGGTGACTTCAACGGTGGCGCCTTCAGTGCGCAGGCCCAACAACAGATATGGGAGCTGCGCAAACCACTGAAGGGCGTGGGCTAGTGCGCGGAGGGACAGGCCTAGCCTGGAGGAGCACCGCAGAGCACCGACGTTGGTGCTACGTCGGCAAGGAGATCGATGGTAGCGGAAGCGCGCTGGCCATGCTTCTGGCCACTGAAGGGGTCACAGGAGTGCCTGCCCAGCTCATGACAGGCCGTGCCGCCGTCGCGCAAGTGCCACCTGAGCAAATTCGCGATTGGTTGACGCCTGTGGTTTCACCGATCGACGGCATCGTTCAAGCATTGCGCCTGTGTGGATTTGTGCCGCGCTGGGATCCCTTGGCAGGGCCCTTAAAGGAAAAGTGCGATATGTTCCGCCAACTTCACTCAAAGACATCTGGTGCTCCGATGCTCTGTGGCCCGCTGGACCGTGGGCAACTCTGGGACAGACACGAGAACCGATACTTCGCGGCTGGCGGACACTTGGTGCTAGTTTTGGGACTGGATGACACAGACGCCGTCACGTTCCATGATCCTGAGGGGCTGCCATTTGCCCGGCGCTCCTTGTGCAGCTTGCTGGATACGCTAACCGATGTGGGTGGCTTAGTCTCCATCGAAGGCCGGGTTGCAACGCCGACTCGGGAAGAAATGCTGTTGTCCGGGCTCCAACGGGTGGCGATGCTGCGGCAGCAGTATTTCGGCCATCCATGGATGTCTGGCCCAGGTCTGCGTGGCTTGGTTGCGGCAATAGCAGGTCGCGCCCCTATGGGCTCCAAGCGAGAGGTCTTGTGGGCGGGGTTGAGCGCCCGTGGACGGGCGGCTACCGGGTTGGCCGAGCTGTCGGCCAAGGTCCGGGCGGAACCAATGCTCTGCATATCGTTGAGGGCGCTAGCTCTCACGTCAGCAACCGCGTTGCATGCGTTGCGACGGGATGATGCAAAGGGCATCGCGGATGCAATCAGTGAGATGGCGCGATGGGAAGACGAGTTGGACCATGTGTTCGTACGCCCACTGGGTCAGACTGAAGATCCACATCTCCCTCCCAAATGGGAAATGATCGATTCAGATAATCGTTAGTAGGTTGATGCAAAGCCCCGAGAATCCATGCCAGTCCTACCTTTCGCTGTCTGATTTCTCATGACTTCATTCCCGGAATTGGATTCCCAATCCCGTTTTGATGCCCATCGAATGGGCCGGGGAATGGGTTTTCACCCGATTTCGGATGCTGCATCATGCCGCGCTCCCCGCAGACTGCAATTTCGCGATCCGCAGCAGGTTGTACGTGTACCGGCTAGGTTTGTCTGGACACGGTTTTGCAACTCAGGCTGCCTTTCGCATGGCATAAGCCTGACGGGCTTCGTGGGGTGACATGAAGCCCAGTTTTTCGAGACGCCAATGGCGATCGTAGTGGTCCTTGAACGCTGTCACGGCGGCACGGACTTCCTCAACATTCTTGAAGACACGACCGTGGATGGCCTGCTCCTTGGGCGTCCGGTTGAAGCGTTCAGCGACGCCATTGGTCTGCGGCTGGGCAACGAAGGCGAAGCTTGGGGCGATGCCCCAGAACTTGACTTGGTTGAGGAACTCATCGGCCGTGTATTGGGTGCCGTGATCCATGCGCAGCGCCAGACCGCGCCCGGCATCGGCGCCGGTGGCGCCGAATTGGGCGTGGAGCCCCTGGGCAATCGGCTGCAAGGCCGCGAAACGGTTGCCCGTCTTGACGGTATGAATGCCAACGCAGCAGGCATCGAAATGGTCGACCGCCGAGAAAACCAAGACCCAGCCCTCATCCACGGTCTCGATGCGGATGCCATCGGTGCCCCACATTTTATTCGGGCGATCCGTCGTAATCGATCCGTCGTGCAGCTTGGAGGCGCCCTGGGGGTGCCGATGGGGCGACAGCAAGGCGTTCTCGCGCATCAGGCGCAGCACACGGGCGCGGGAGACACGGATGTAGTGCAGGATGCGCAGCCGCGCCCATACTTTGCGGTGACCCTCGCCGATGAAAGGCGATGCTTCCAGATCGGTGCGGATGGCGGCCAGGAGGTCGGCGTCTGCCACCTTAGGCTTTGGCCCGCGCCGCTGTGGGCACAAGGGGATCACCGTGGCCGATTCTCTGGCCTGCCGGGCATAGAGGGTCGAACGGGGAAATTCAAGCACCCGGCACACCCGCTTCAGGCCGTAGTGCGTCGGCTGCAACATTAGGGCTATACAGCGCGCCATCCAGATTGCCCGTCCAATCAGCGACTACCTCACTCGCCGCTCCTCACCATGCTCCTCCGCCTACGTCCGAGCGTCCGGCCTGCTCGGACACGTCTCGTGCGGATAGGGAGAAGATCATTACAATGGAAATGCAAATTCAGGATCTCAACTATGAAATTCTGGAACTCCGTGCCCAGCTGCTCCAAGCGAAGACCACGTCCACAACCCGCCGGGCAGTGACTGGCAATGCTTGGGAGTAGGTGACGTGAGACTCGATCGGGTGATGGCGTGTTGCTGATATGAAGGACCTACGGTAGCAACATCAAAAGTGTCTTTTGTATGACGGGAGCTGGCGGCCGCCATTCTTGCCGCCTAAGGTTTGGGGACTGATCCCGCAATCAGAAAAAGGATCAGATCGGGTCGTCCAACTCGGAGAGGGGGAGCCATGAAAAAGCTTGTCAGCATGACGCTGGTCGCCGCTTTGATTTTGTCAGGCTGCGGAACCATCAAGCGAGCTGCGCCGGAAGAGGGTAACAAGTCTGTGCAGCAGATAGACCAAGCTGCATCGCTTCACACCTCAATCACTTCCATCACCCCGTGGGAGGACATCAAGGACAAGCTGAAGCCAGGCTTTGCGCTCAGCGCCAACGATGCGCTGACCAAATCTATCCCAACGACGCTTGTCCGGCTTGACCGGGTGCTGGATATCCTCAAGTTCCAACTCGCGCTGACCCCTTCGATTACCAAGGAGTCTTCGACCATCACCACGTCGTCGGGGAGTGGGAAGGAGCCTACGACGGCAGCCGACTCCAAGAGGGAGAAGAGCTCGCCGGAGCTCCCGACTGTCGCGCCCCCCACAGGCCTGAGCGCATCTGCGCCTGTCTCGGTCAGTGGCCCGGACACGTCTGCGGACGCACTCTTGCAGTACCAGACTGCAGCCAACCTGCTGCGCGACATCGCAGTCTTGAATTCGGAGATCGACAATGTCTCACGTCGGACTGGGCAGGACGCCTTTCTGACCCGGATCCAGGTCAGCGTCATGCCGCTACGCCGCGGACTAGGTTATGACGTTTATGCAAACCTTTCGATGTTCGCATCAAGCGGATCGTTCGATCCGACCACCGGCAAGCGTACCGTAGGTGAGCTTCTCCCGGCCGTCCCTTTGGTGGTTCCCATTCTGTCTACGGACTCACTTCAGGCAACGCGGCGATCGAACAGCTCCATCGCGCAGCGCGAGCTCGCTCTGGCATTGAACCTGCTCAAGGGGTTCGGTAGCGTCGGCGCATCGGCAGGGAGGAGCCAGTCCAATGAGAACGATGCAGAGGGAAGTGATCTCGAGTCCGTCGTTACAGTTGGCCGCCTGAGCGACAACACGATCCGTATCCGGATGGGGGCTGATCCGCTGCCCGGCGGTGGCTTCGGCATGGTTCCCCGCACATTCAACATCTTAGCTGTGGTGTTTCTACCCAAGAAAGCCAAGCAGTTGTACTACGTGTCGCGCCTTTCACTTCACCATGTGCTGGATGGGACGGAGCTAAGTACTCATCGAACTCCCAGCTATTGGCAAGGCCTGGAGGCGATCAGCAAGGGGCATGAATACGCCTTCGATCGGAAGCTCACGCCTGGCGTCTTGGAGAATCATCTCAATGACTTCGCGTTCCATGGCGATTTCGAGTCGTTCGTCAATCAACTCAAGCCGCTTGCCGCCAGTGGCATCGAGCCTCTAGAACTTCAGAGAGAAATGATGTACGTATGGGCTGAACTCATCGCGCTGAACCGACAGTCGCGCTTTGCCAACAGCGTGATTGACGTGCCGCGTGTGGCTGAAATGGAGTGGCCCGTCGCGGAGCAGCTTGTGGCCTACAGTTCGGATAATAAAGGGGTCTCAGTCACGCTGGGGCTGGGTAAAAATCTGCGTGCCGAGGCAATTGATGCCCGACTGGTCCTAGGAACATGTTCGGCGTCGGCCGCGGTGCCCGCTAAATTGGTGTCGACTCCCGTTTTCAAGCCAAGGTCAACATCGCGCGCGAAGGTGACGACCGCCAAGCTTGCTGAATCTACTGCCTCTCCTTGTCGAACTGAGCCGATGCGAGCGGCTATGCTGCAGGCCTCTTCGGTCACGACCAGCAAGGATGGGCGCACCGTCGCGTTGCAGTTCCCACCTGTTGCGCAGATCCAATCGTTGGATGCGTCGGCCACGACACTCCTGCCCTATGGCGTCGTACTTCAAGGCTTACCCGGCGCCAGCGCTGCGGCCGCGCCACCAGCCTATGTGTTTGTCGTAGCGATACCGCCCAAGGCAGCCCCCGACAAGTCTGATGAACTTACGGTCGCGATCTTTCCAGACGGGTCCATCGTCCGGGCGAACAAGGATGACGAGGGGAGCATCGGCTTTACCGTACAGGCAGCTGACAAGAAGGATCTAAAGATACTGGTACGAGGGTTTGTGACATCGTTCAAGGACAGCGTTGACAAGGTGGTGCCGCGCAAGGGCGCTGGTTGGATGGTGGCCGACGGTGGCCACTACGTGCTGGGCCTGAAGAATCTGACACCGTCCGCTGACGTGCGAATTGAACTTGTGAGCCAGCCCGACGCCAGCAAGAAACCTACGTTGCTGCACCAAGCTGATTTCCGTGTGGAGACGCATCGGTAGCATCAGGGTGAATTTGCCTTAGTCACGGATGGCTGGCCTATCTACCTTGAGGCTAGGCGAT
>Ga0209175_10001326_pt1 | contig 12502 bp, 11 predicted proteins | sample JI91814C2DNA_FD_187506 | JGI IMG/M metagenome (GOLD analysis project Ga0209175, IMG submission 187506) | Wastewater effluent complex algal communities from Wisconsin, to seasonally profile nutrient transformation and Carbon sequestration -... | ecosystem: Engineered > WWTP > Effluent > Algae...
CAGTCAAATTGTTCTAGCTGATGAGTAGATTCAAGTTTAACCGGAGCCTTCATTATTCATTCCATGGAGCTTGGGTGTTGAGCAAGGTGCGGAGAGCCTGATCCGATTCACAGGGACGATCGAGGATTTCTAAAAATTGCTCATATTGTTCTGGGTCTAACTGGAAAAAGGTTTGGTCCAAGATAATATCTTTTGCTTTTTCGCAAGCCGATTCCAGCATGAACTCCGATCGTGATTTGCCCATGACGGCTGAGGCCCGATCGATGAGGTCCCGTTGTGAGGCGTGAATGCGAACGTTGATCGTGGAATCTTTATTGATCGTGCTGCCCATCGTAATTTTGACTGTTTGACCCGACTCTTCACAGCATAAAGAAGATGTATATACAATGTCAACACAGGACATTAATAATACATTTCACTACGGATGTTTGATGGGGCAATTGTGGATGGAAGATCACTATTATTTTTATTGAGGAGATGATAGGGAGGAAGAGGGAATCATCGCAAAGATTACCCCGGAGGGTACTGTGCGATCGGTCTTATTTTTTGCATTTTGGCTATAGAGGTCCGTCATTTTTACCTGAAATCACATCTAGTAAAAATCTACGACGACCTTAGAACCAAATTGAAAGGAACGTCCTATGTCTCAAATTACCTTTGCACAACTCGAAAGTTCTCGCTCTGTTAGAGGTTATGTAGATTTTGAAGCAACCGTTAAGGTTAAGTTCGAAAGCCATGAGGTCAACCATCTGTGGGAAATTGCAATGCAGATGGTGGAAGATGATGGTTTGCGAAAAGATGATGATTTGGGTCGCCCTGTGAAGCGGAATTTTACGGCTACTGATGAAGAAATGACGGTAAAAATTGCTCATCGTCTTCGTACTGGGGATGTTAGTACGGAATTAGGAGATGAGGAAGTCTACGGAGAAATTACGATTAGACCGCTTAATCCTCCTCCGGCATTTATCACCTCAACCGCAAAAACGGGCGTCGAAGTCGTTGCTGTTTAAGAGACTAGCAGGAAGCTAAAGAATAACCTTTTAGTCAATCTTTCTCTTAATCAACCGTTCTTTAGGCTTGAAATTCTAAATCCCCTGTCTTTTAATAGGTTCAAACACCGATCGCTCCTGCGTCAAACAAGAACGATCGGCTAACCACCAACCTTTCAACAACAAAGGCAGGGCTAAAAATGAATATCACACGAGTCGAACGCGATGGCGTGGAATTTTTCACGATCGATGAGACTGGAGAATCGGGAATGTCCGAATCTGGGTTAGCACGTCTATGTGGTGTAACTCGCAGATCTGTAAATAATGTAATCCGTAGTTTGTCTGGTAGCTGGACTAGTGAAAAATCGCTGGAACCCTATCGTAACAAGGGCGTTCGCTTGCTACCAACTCAAGGATCTAAGTCTTTAAGAGGTCAAAATGCAGACATTACTCTGATCCGTGCTGAAGGCTGTGCAAAGGTGATTGAGTATTTTGCATTTGAGTCGAAATATAAAACGTCAGAAGCTTTGTTTGCTTATCGTAAGTTTGCTGAAAAGGGGATTACGGCTTGGATTCAGGAGATGACCGATTGGCATGGAAATCCAGTTCCCAAAAATGGCATCACACTGGATTTCAAAACGATCGACCAACTGCTAGACAAAAAATTGGATGGCACGTCCTACCGCGTGTTTTTGATTTTGCAGAATGCGATTCGATCGCGCATGACCTTAACGGCAGACGAAATCATGAAACGGGCTGAGATTTCCCGATCGACCTACAGCACCGCAGTGACGAAACTGGATGAACTCGGACTGTTGCCGGATTGGTGCAAAATCCAACGGAAAAATCAACCGGAAAAAGTGGTGCGCGATCGGCTTCAGTCCCAACTCGGCGGCAAAGTGGAAGCCTACACGAAATGGGGATTGATCGATTTACTCACCGAAACGGAATTGATTGAAGTGAAAATTGTGACGCACTGGAAAGATGCGATCGGACATTTAATTGCGAAGAGCCGGAAATATCCAAACCATCAAAAACGGTTGCATCTGTTTGGTTACGAAGACCCTTGTTTAGAACATATCGAAGATGTCTGTCAGGATTGCGAAATTCGGGTGACCTTCGAGCGCGTTCTAAAAGCCGAAAAGGTAAAGGCGATCGGTCCCACAGCACTGTGACCAAACTTTGACCTAAATTCTGGAACCGGAAAAAACGAGCCAACCCAATAGGTCCGGTTCCCCCTTTTCAAGGGGGCTAGGGGGATCGAGCTTGAGTGGATCATCAGCCATGTCCTGAAGTGCGTCAAAATGATCCACTATGTCGCTATATAGATCAAGACAGTGTACTTTTTCGGTGGATCATGAGTGAAGGGATAGAATGACCGCAATCTAACGCTCTAATAACGATGGCTTCGCGATACCGCTTCTCCCTAGAAATTGATGACATCCGCGATCGCATTGAAACCCTTTACTCAACGGTTTGGTGGCGAGAAATGAGTCTTGCTGCAAAAATTCGAACCCTAGTCATTGAAAGAATCGAGCAAGTTGAACAAGAAACTCGATCGAATCTCAATAAAAAAACTGGGAATTAAAACACGATCGACAACATCAACAACACAGAATCCAAATTCATCACAATCAAAAAAACAACCAAAAACAAAATGCGCCATCCCCAACCAAAGCCAGGAACAGCGCATCATGTTAAGTCTCAGAGTTTAAGTCTCGGAGTTTAAGTCTTAGAATTTAAGTCTTAGATTTCGGTCACAATCCTAAACCTAGAAAAACTAGGAAAGGGAGTTGATGACGTAGTCCAGAAGCGCGCGGAACTCAACCAACGCTTGAGCGGACATATCACGAGGTGCACAAGCACGATCGCGAGTGTACTGCATAGCAGCAACGTAAGGAGCCGTAGGAAGACCCAAGGAACGGTACACTTCACGCGCACCAGCAATTCCCCACTCATCCAAAGGACCAGTACCGCCCACAACCAAGCTGTATTGGATCAAACGCAAGTAGTGTTTGATGTCGCGAAGGCACTTATCTTTCTTCGCTTGGTTTTCACCAGCTTCACCCGCTTCGTTCAAGTAAGGATACTTTTTGAAACAAGCGTCGTAGCCTTCTTTAGCCACGTTGTCGATACCAGCAGCAAGCTTCTCAGCAGCTTCCAAACGAGCAGCCGCACGTTGGATAGAACCCTGCACCGACTCCAAGTCAGAAGTGCTAGGGAAACGGCCAGCAGCATCAGCCGCTGCAATCACAGTCGTGATAACGGATTTCATTGTTTATTCTCCTGAATGGAATGTTGATCAAGCATTAAAATTGAACCGACTCATCGAAACGCAAACGCGCATTCAACTAGCTCAGTGCAGAAATCACGCGATCAAAGTAGGAAGCCGCTTCAGCAGCCAAAGCCGAGCAATCGCCTTGGATCGTATCCATCTTGCGATACTTAGCAGTGCCTTGGTACAACACGTTGGTGTTGTTGATATGTGCAACAGACACAGCCTTCATGATTTGCACTGCACGAGCAGCAGACTGAGTAGGCACGCCCAATGCAGCGTAGGTTTCCTTCAAACCATTCAAGCAACGATCGTCAAGCACAGACGCATCGCCAGCGAGAAGAGCGTAAGCAACGTAACGAAGAATGATTTCACCATCGCGCAAGCAAGCAGCCATGCGACGAGTAGGGTAGCAGTTTCCACCCGCTTGGATCAAACCACCGTTTTCGCAAATCATGCCGGAAACAGCATCAGAAACAGCACAGCTAGCGTTGCTTGCGATTGCATTCACAGAATCCAGACGCTTGTTACCAGAAGCAACAAAAGCCTTCAAAGCGTCCAAATCGGAACCGCTAATGCAAGCAGTCTTCGTATCAGCGCTAACTACCGCGCGGGAAAATGCGTCAAGCATTTCGCTCTCCTTGTCAGTATGAATAACTTAAAACTTGATTTCACAAGCCTCTATCAACATAAAGGAGCAATTCAATCCACGCCCCGCATATATTAAAGTAAGACACAATCTGTAACAATGAAAACCATTGCACGTTGGCTACTAGACGACGCTCAACAATTGCAAACTAAAACCGCAAAAAATGAAGCCGATCGCTGAGAATAAAAAAGTACCTCCAAGAATCATTGAATTCTTCTGATTGAGGTCTTACCCAAAATTCTTCCAGCCAATCGTTTCAAACACACTTTAAAAATCACAATGAGCAACACCACCAATCCCCCTGCAAGTCCAGAAGAAATCCTAGAAGTCATCGCTGAACTAGAGCAGTACCGGGAACGACTCATCACAGAAAGCACCGAAACGGCCAAAAAAGCCAAAATGACCAAATCAGCCCTCATGGCTCAGCTCGAACCCGAACTCCAAAAAATCGATTCAGCCCTCGCCCAACTCCGCACCCAAATCCAAAACTAACCCAACGAACGAACCCGCCCAACTAACCTGCCTAGTGCAGGGAACGACGATCGCCCTAACTTTATCCTCAGGGCATGAACCTCATGCCCACCCACCGACGATAGCGCCGCCCTACCCTCATGTCCCAAACACCCGAAAGCCTCAATCCCGAAGAAACCGACGCGCTTTACGAAGCAGTACGCCACCCAATCATCGACAAAACCTTCAACGCCGAAACCGATCAAACAACCCTTCAACAAATGATCGAAAGCCTCGGCGACAAACGGGGCATTACCCGACTCAACTTCGCAGAAGCGATCGGTGCGATCGGCACCCCTGCAACCCCCTTCCTCATCCAAGCCGTTACCCACCATCCCAATCCCGTCGTCCGTCGAGCAGCAGCCAAAACCCTCACCCTCATCGCCGACCCGATCGCCGTCCCCACCTTAATTCAAAGCCTCCTCAACGACCCCGACACCGTCGTCAGAACGTCCGTCACCGGAGCACTCGCCCGCACTGGAGAAGCCTCCGTTCCTGCACTACTCGACATCATCGCCGCCCCCAACACACCCCAAGAATCCAAAGGACTGGCCACCTGGGCACTCGCTTTCATCGGCAGTGAAGCACAAACCCATATCCTCAACGCGATCGACTCTCCCATCCCCGAAGTCCGCACCGCCGTCATCGCCACCCTCGGCACGATCGCCCAAGAAACCCGTAATCCCACCGCCATCCAACACCTCATCCAAGCCCTCGACGACCCCAACCCCGACACCCGCAGCGAAGCCACCACCGCCCTCAGCAACATTCAACACAAACCTGCTGTCCCAAAACTCATTCATCTCCTCCAACATCCCGAACCCGAAACCCGCAAAGCAGCAGCCCTCGCCCTCATGAAAATCGGAGACCAAACCGCCCTCAACCCACTCCAACTTGCCAACCAAACTGAACAATCCGAGATCGTCCGTCCCGTCCTCAAACTCGCGATCGTTCAACTCCAAAAAACGATCGTCACCGAAGACGACTGGGACTAAAAAACTGAATTCAAAAAAGACCCCAAAACGACAAAAAGCACGATCTTGAAACGCGATCGTGCTTTTTGTTTATTAGAACCCTGGCATCGAGCTATTTTGACAGGCCATCACTAGCCAACTATCGTCGCCGCAACATTGTTTCACCGCTCAGTTCGGGATGGATAAGCGTGGGTCCAACGTGCCATAGACACCAGGAAAACTATTGAATTGTGTAAAAACACAACCCAGAAGGCTGCATAAAGATTAGTCTACTTAAATGAAATATGAGGACAAGCCCTCGGTCTATTAGTACTACTTGACTGCACTCATTACTGAGCTTCCATCTATAGCCTATCAACGGGTGTTCTTCCCGTGACCTTACTGGGTTAACCCCATGGGAGAACTCATCTTGAGGTGGGCTTCCCACTTAGATGCTTTCAGCGGTTATCCACTCCGCACATGGCTACCCTGCGTTTACCGTTGGCACGATAACAGGTACACCAGAGGTGCGTACTTCCCGGTCCTCTCGTACTAAGGAAGTATCCTCTCAATTCTCCTACGCCTGCACCGGATATGGACCGAACTGTCTCACGACGTTCTGAACCCAGCTCACGTACCGCTTTAATGGGCGAACAGCCCAACCCTTGGGACGTACTACCGCCCCAGGTTGCGATGAGCCGACATCGAGGTGCCAAACCTCCCCGTCGATGTGAACTCTTGGGGGAGATCAGCCTGTTATCCCTAGAGTAACTTTTATCCGTTTAGCGACGGCCCTTCCACGCGGAACCGTCGGATCACTAAAGCCTACTTTCGTACCTGTTCGACATGTACGTCTCACAGTCAAGCTCTCTTATGCTTTTGCACTCAACGGCTGATTTCCGACCAGCCTGAGAGAACCTTTGCGCGCCTCCGTTACAATTTAGGAGGCGACCGCCCCAGTCAAACTGCCCACCTGATACTGTCCCCTCCCCGGATAACGGGTGAAGGTTAGAATTCTAGCCTTAACAGAGTGGTATCTCACCGGTGGCTCCACATTCCCCACAAGGAATGTCTCAAAGCCTCCCACCTATTCTGCGCAGTCAAAGCCCGAACCCAATACCAAGCTACAGTAAAGCTTCATAGGGTCTTTCTGTCCAGGTGCAGGTAGTCCGTATCTTCACAGACAATCCTATTTCGCCGAGCCTCTCTCCGAGACAGCATCCAGATCGTTACGCCTTTCGTGCGGGTCAGAACTTACCTGACAAGGAATTTCGCTACCTTAGGACCGTTATAGTTACGGCCGCCGTTCACCGGGGCTTCAGTCGCCAGCTTCAACTTACGTCTGACCGACTTCTTTAACCTTCCGGCACTGGGCAGGCGTCAGCCCCCATACATCGTCTTACGACTTAGCGGAGACCTGTGTTTTTGGTAAACAGTCGCCTGGATCTCTTCACTGCGACCTACTTGCGTAGGCACCCCTTCTCCCGAAGTTACGGGGCCATTTTGCCGAGTTCCTTAGAGAGAGTTATCTCGCGCCCTTTAGTATTCTCAACCATCCCACCTGTGTCGGTTTAGGGTACGGGTGACTTTGGATTAACGTGTTTAGAGCTTTTCTAGAAAGTTTGACATCATGAACTTCCCTCCCGTAGGAGGTCGTACTCACGCCTCAGCTCAGAGTGTTTTCACCACTCCTCAACACCTCGGACGCTTGAACCGGTAACCAACATCCGGATTCATTAGCCTACTCCGTCCCTCTGCACAATCCAAAATCGAGTACTGGAATATTAACCAGTTATCCATCGACTACGCACTTCTGCCTCGCCTTAGGACCCGACTAACCCTCCGCGGACGAGCCTTCCGGAGGAACCCTTAGGATTTCAGGGCATTGGATTCTCACCAATGTTTTCGCTACTCAAGCCGACATTCTCACTTCTGCTTCGTCCATCGCTGCTTGCCGCTACGACTTCACACTACAACAGAACGCTCCCCTACCGATTCATCGATAGATAAATCCCACAGCTTCGGCACATCGTTTAGCCCCGTTCATTTTCGGCGCAGGATCGCTTGACCAGTGAGCTATTACGCACTCTTTTAAGGATGGCTGCTTCTAGGCAAACCTCCTGGTTGTCTCTGCAATCCCACCTCCTTTATCACTTAACGATGATTTAGGGGCCTTAGCTGGTGGTCTGGGCTGTTTCCCTCTTGACAATGAAGCTTATCCCTCACTGTCTTACTGGCAGAGTGTGCACGGGGTATTCAGAGTTTGACTCGATTTGGTACCGCTCTCGCAGCCCGCACCGAATCAGTGCTTTACCCCCCCGCTATAATCTCTACCGCTGCGCCTAAACACATTTCGGGGAGAACCAGCTAGCTCCCGGTTCGATTGGCATTTCACCCCTAACCACACCTCATCCGCTGATTTTTCAACATCAGTCGGTTCGGACCTCCACGTGGTGTTACCCAAGCTTCATCCTGGACATGGTTAGATCACCGGGGTTCGGGTCTATAAACACAGATTAACGCCCTATTCAGACTCGCTTTCGCTTTGACTACGCCATTTTCGGCTTAATCTACCTGTGCCTATAAGTCGCCGGCTCATTCTTCAACAGGCACACCGTCACCCGTTTTAATCGGGCTTCGATTGCTTGTAAGCTAATGGTTTCATGTTCTATTTCACTCCCCTTCCGGGGTTCTTTTCACCTTTCCCTCGCGGTACTGGTTCACTATCGGTCACACAGACGTATTTAGCCTTACGAGGTGGTCCTCGCGGATTCACACGGGATTTCTCGTGCCCCATGCTACTCGGGATGCAGCTAGTATCCTTGAATTTTCGACTACGAGACTTTCACTCCCTATGGTGTGCCTTTCAAACACTTCGTCTAATCGCCAGATTCCATATCGCTGTCCCACGACCCCAGTCAGTAAACCAACTGGTTTAGGCTGTTCCCATTTCGCTCGCCGCTACTGAGGGAATCACTTTTGTTTTCTTTTCCTTCAGCTACTAAGATGTTTCAATTCGCTGAGTTGGCTCTTTCCACCCTATGTATTCAGGTGGGAGTATTAAGGGTTGCCCCATTCGGAAATCTACGGATCAAAGTTTGCTTCCAACTCCCCGTAGCGTATCGCCGGTAACTGCGTCCTTCATCGCCGCTGTGTGCCAAGGTATCCACCATTAGCCCTTTGTAGCTTGACCACTTATTTCTAAGTATTGATTATCTGTAAAGCCATTAAATAAGATGATTGCTCAACATTTAATGGTTACTACTAACCTGACTAATCTTTATGCAGTTTTCTAGGTTCTGGTTGGATAAATATCCAACAGGCTATGAAGTCAATCATGACATCATGAGTTGTTGAAATTTATCAGTGGAGGTTAGCGGACTCGAACCGCTGACATCCTGCTTGCAAAGCAGGCGCTCTACCAACTGAGCTAAACCCCCTTATCGATATAAGGTGGGCCACCCTGGACTCGAACCAGGGACCTCACCCTTATCAGGGGTGCGCTCTAACCACCTGAGCTAGTAGCCCATGCTGGTTTTGAGATAAAACCAGACCAAAATTTGGAAGCTAACACATATAACCTCGACCGACCTTGAGATAACCTCTATCTACTCTTACTCAATTCAGAGTTAGATGGGTAAGGTCTCCCTAAAAGGAGGTGATCCAGCCACACCTTCCGGTACGGCTACCTTGTTACGACTTCACCCCAGTCATCAGCCCTGCCTTAGGCGCCCCCCTCCTTGCGGTTAGGGTAACGACTTCGGGCGTGGCCAACTTCCATGGTGTGACGGGCGGTGTGTACAAGGCCCGGGAACGTATTCACCGCAGTATGCTGACCTGCGATTACTAGCGATTCCGCCTTCATGCAGGCGAGTTGCAGCCTGCAATCTGAACTGAGCCACGGTTTATGGGATTAGCGCACTCTCGCGAGTTGGCAGCCCTTTGTCCGTAGCATTGTAGTACGTGTGTAGCCCAAGACGTAAGGGGCATGCTGACTTGACGTCATCCACACCTTCCTCCGGTTTGTCACCGGCAGTCTCTCTAGAGTGCCCAACTAAATGATGGCAACTAAAAACGTGGGTTGCGCTCGTTGCGGGACTTAACCCAACATCTCACGACACGAGCTGACGACAGCCATGCACCACCTGTGTTCGCGCTCCCGAAGGCACTCTCCCCTTTCAAGGAGATTCGCGACATGTCAAGCCTTGGTAAGGTTCTTCGCGTTGCATCGAATTAAACCACATACTCCACCGCTTGTGCGGGCCCCCGTCAATTCCTTTGAGTTTCACACTTGCGTGCGTACTCCCCAGGCGGATAACTTAACGCGTTGGCTACGGCACTGCTCGGGTCGATACGAGCAACACCTAGTTATCATCGTTTACGGCTAGGACTACAGGGGTATCTAATCCCTTTCGCTCCCCTAGCTTTCGTCCATGAGTGTCAGTACTGGCCCAGTCACGCGCTTTCGCCGCTGGTGTTCTTCTTAATATCTACGCATTTCACCGCTACACTAAGAATTCCCGTGACCCCTACCAAACTCTAGCCTTGTAGTTTCCATCGCCTGTATGGAGTTAAGCTCCATTCTTTAACGACAGACTTACAGAGCCACCTGCGGACGCTTTACGCCCAATAATTCCGGATAACGCTTGCATCCCTCGTATTACCGCGGCTGCTGGCACGAAGTTAGCCGATGCTGATTCCCCTGGTACCGTCAGATCTTCTTCCCAGGGAAAAGAGGTTTACAACCCAAAAGCCGTCGTCCCTCACGCGGTATTGCTCCGTCAGGCTTTCGCCCATTGCGGAAAATTCCCCACTGCTGCCTCCCGTAGGAGTCTGGGCCGTGTCTCAGTCCCAGTGTGACTGGTCATCCTCTCAGACCAGTTACTGATCGTCGCCTAGGTGCGCCATTACCACACCTACTAGCTAATCAGACGCGAGCTCATCTTCAGGCAATAAATCTTTCACATTGCTGCACATCGGGTATTAGCAGTCGTTTCCAACTGTTGTCCCCGACCTGAAGGCAGATTCTCACGCGTTACTCACCCGTCCGCCACTAACTCCGAAGAGTCCGTTCGACTTGCATGTGTTAAGCATACCGCCAGCGTTCATCCTGAGCCAGGATCAAACTCTCCATAATTGTTAAAAGTGTTTCCACAGTTAACGGATGTTTTTGACTCTTTTGCTCGGATTTTTCAATCCGTTTTGTCTGCTATGAAACTATCTTAGTAATTTCATGCAGGCACTATTTTCTTGACGAGGTTATAGTGCTAAACTAGCTTCCAAATATTTAAATGTCCTGGTTCTGTCGGGTCAACTTCGCTTGCGCTCGTTTCACCGCTTTATTAAGGTAGCGAAGTTTTCTAGAACTGTCAACACTTTTCTAGATATTTTTTTGCGGACTTCCGATCGCAGACTGAAAAAATGAAGAGAAAGCTTATGTAGAGCGGGTTGCACGGGTTTAAACGATCGTGGCCCGCTTTTGATTTTCCTGAATGAGGTGCGTGAGTTCAGGTTCGGGGGGACAGCGACGTTCGGTGCAATAGGTCATGAGTTGGACTCCGGCTGCTTGGCGGACCGTACTCACACGGATGCGGATCTCGTCGGTAATAAACCAACAGCGTTCTTGGCCTTGGCTGTTCTCGTATTCGGTGTTGATGGTGAGGATGCCGTCTTGGCCAAACCAGTAGCGACTGATGACGGGGATTTTTTCGACGTAGCCTCGGTTGCGGAGGAGTTTGCCGCTGTGGGGGTTGTGGGGATCGGGGAGGTCTACGAGGATTGCGCCGTAGTCGGGGTTGGGCGGAGTGTCGTCGAGGGCGGGTTGCCAAAGGAATCGGGCGGCGCTGCTGGCGAGTTCGGGGGGAATGCCTTGGGTTTGGCAGATGGCGATCGCGGTGGGATGGTCTTGGGGGAGGGGTTGGACGATGAGGTTGGATTCGCCGGATTCATCGGCGGCGGTGTCGAGGTGATGGACTTCTCGGGTCGTAAACCAAGTTCCTTCGCTTTTGAGGAAGAAGTCGTGCATGGTGCGGGGAGGCTGGAACATGGCTATTGTGGTTTTAATTTTTGATTTTGATTTTTTAAGAATAGAGGTTTTGAGATGGGTGTAACGGGGGAGCGATCGACGGGGGAAGGGTTGGCGGTTGCGCGGTTTCAGGGCGTTTTGATTACGGAGGTGCCGGAGTCGTTGACGGCGCGGGTGGAGATTTTGCGATCGGGGAAAGCCTTTCAGTACGACTTGTATCAGTTGGATTTAGCGCAGGTTGAGTTAGCAGATTGCGATTTGAGTGGGGCCAAGCTGGTTGGATGTGATTTAAGAAATGCCGATCTGACCGGAACAAGGCTGGTTGAGTCGGATTTACGGGGTTGTGACCTACGGGGAGCCAAGCTGATTCAGGCCGATCTGACGGGAGCTTGTTTGAGCCGATCGCGATTGGAAGGCGCTCATTTATCTCAGGCTGTGGTGGAAGAATTACGGGTTGGTTTTGCCAGATATGACGCGGAAACCCAGTGGCCAGAAGGATTTGAATGGCGGAAGTCTGGGGCGATCGGACCTGGCGCAAGCTTGGCAGGCGCGATGCTGAATACGGTGGATCTGGCGGGTGCTGACTTGAGCGGCGCGAATTTGATGGGAGCTTATCTCAGTGGGACCAACCTCAAAGGGGCCAACCTCAAAGGGGCTAGATTAAGCGGCGCAATGCTGAGTAAGGCTTGTCTGATGGGTGCTTTTTTGAAGGATGCACGGTTGAGCAATGTGGACCTGGAAATGACGGATTGTCGCGGGGCCGATTTTTCCGGGGTTGAGATTGAAATTGTAGGGTCGATCGCGGGGGCTGATTTTTACCGCGCGCAGAATATGAGTGACAGCTTGCGATCGTTTTTGTTGGGCCGATCGTCGGGAGAATTAAATACCCGAAATTCGTTTACGAGACGGACCACGAAAGAAAGTTTACTCGCCAGTTGAATAGCGCTGAACGCTGAATGCTGAACACTGAACGTCTCCGCTAGAGCAGTTTCCAACCTTGCTTCAGAAGCGCGATAAAGGTCGTGTAGCCGGGGGACATTTCCAGTTCTTCCGGTTGCATGAGGTCCGGAAATTCCGTGTAGACCTGCCATGGATCACTTT
>Ga0209175_10001328_pt1 | contig 12499 bp, 15 predicted proteins | sample JI91814C2DNA_FD_187506 | JGI IMG/M metagenome (GOLD analysis project Ga0209175, IMG submission 187506) | Wastewater effluent complex algal communities from Wisconsin, to seasonally profile nutrient transformation and Carbon sequestration -... | ecosystem: Engineered > WWTP > Effluent > Algae...
CGAGCAGATCAAGCAACTTGAAACCCAGGAAGAAGGAATAAAAGAAACCAACCAACAATTATATGAAAACGAGAGAAGAGTTAATTACGGCAGCTCGGCAGCGGAAGGCCAAGCAGCAGGAGGACAAATGGCAAGCCAGGGAAGTGGAGGCCAAACGCAAGTCCAACCAAGAGAGAGTATTCGAAAAAATGGGGATGCGAATAAAAGTAAGCAAGCCCTAGAAGAACTCAAGTCCAAGAACCTTACCCATGTCCCCGGGTTAGGTATGGGTGCAAATCAGGCGAAAGGAACGTATGTATCTACAGAAGAAGAAGGTAGCCGCTATGCAAGACGAGGAACGCCTGTTAAGGTAAAAGTCAACATCCAAAATCCATTCGTGTCTGAAGATGATGTATTCTACGACATCCAACGTGAAATCATTCAGTCACGCTTTGGAAAACAGAAGATCGAAGACCTGACGGAAACGGAGGCGGACCTATTTGCTGAAATGGTCACCGAGCACTTCATGACTGAGGGATTTGATTCTATTTATTTGCCTCAATCGGAAACGCAGGAAGGAGAGTTGATTGTGTTTGATCGTGCTAAGGTCACCATCATGGATGATGCCAGAATCGAGTACGAAAACGCGGTTCATGCGTCCACACAGACTACCTTGCAGTTAGAATTTGTTCCGGATGCAGAATTTCTGAAAACAGATAAGCCGATCGAGTTACGGGAGAAACAAAAGAAAGTACGCAAAGACTTGGCCCGATTGAATCAACTTATAAAGTGTCGATAAGATGGCAGAGTTAGAAGACGAAGAGTTTGAAAAATTGTTGCTGGAGAAACAGCACCGCGAGATGATTTCGTCTTTGCGATTGATGGTAAGCGCACTTGAAAAAGTAGGCTCATCCGATGCTGCTATTTCCAGGGCTATCCAACAAAACAGTGAAAGCGTAATTGAATTTGTCAGAAAAATAGCCGATCAGAAACCCGCGCAGATACCTGAAATTAACCTGAATCAGGATCAGGTAATCACTGAAATCAAACGGCTATCCGATCAGCTAGTGCCGTTTGTAGAAGAGTTAAAATCACTTTCTGTAAAATTCAAGGAATCGGTAGAAGCCATACAGAGTAAAAAGCCAACGGAATGGGAGTTTATTATCGACCGTGGCTTCAGCAACCGCATCGAGAAGATCACCGCAAAACCAAAATAATTTGTAAATTTGATAAACCTAAAGATATGCCAAAGTCAACTACTTCCTGCAACAACATTCTGGCTCTGATTTACAATGCTACCGCATGGGCCAACATTGCCGATAATGCAGCGGCTTCACCTGTTACCAATATCTTTATGGCATTGGCAACAGCGAGTTACAGTGCGGCCTCAAACATGAGTAGCAATGAAACGGTTTACACCAACTATGCAAGGCAAAGTCCTGCCCGTAGTGTGGCAGGATGGACCGCTCCAAGCGGAGGTTCAACATCGAACGCAGCCGCTATTGAATACCCGCAATGTGGTGTAACGGGTGCAACTATAACCAGTGCGGCTACGGGTAAGGCAGCGGGAGCAAGTGACATCTTCCATTACGGAGATTTGAATAGCCCGATTGCGGTGAGCAACCAGATTCAGCCGCGTTTTCCTATTGGTGCTGTAACGATCACTGAAGCGTAATGAATTTTCCCCCACTATATGAATGCTCAGTCTGTGGTAAGCCTGTAAAGGTTACTCCGCAAGGCGAAGGTATTGAACCCTTAAAAGAATGGAAGTGCGAACATACAACGGCTACAATCTGGGCCAATAGAAAAGTTACATTGAGAGGTAAGGGTTCCTTAGAAACAATGAATCCAATTCAGCGCGGAACAATTAAGATGACGTTAACCGTAAGGCAATTTTTATCCTACCTAACCGGTAGATCAATCTAATGGCATTCAAGACTGTAAAAGCATGGGCAGCAAGCGAAGATGAAGGCCGTAGTTGGTTAACATTCTTTCGTAAAGTTCCTGCGTCTACAGCTACGATTGCGGGTCAGTGGTTTGATTATTCAACTGCAAGCGGTGTGCCAGTGCCGAATTATTACGCTTCATCCCCTTTAGAAGCCGCAACATTGGAAGCGGCTAGTGGTATTTATGTGCCCGAGCAAACGACAAAGCGATATATTAAAAGAAGTGTGTTAATGTCGGCTGCGGCAAGTGTAACGGGTACAACTACAACTAACCAGAATCAATCATTGATGTTGCTAGATTACCTGCTTTACTATCCATTTGTGGATTTAGATGCGGCAGGTGAGGAACAAGTATTCGACAACACCGTTACACTACCTCGTTACGAAGACGGTGTAGGTGTAAACATTATGGTAGTAGCCCAGGCGCCAACGGTAGGTGGTGGAAGATACACTGTAAAGTACATTGACACTAATGATGTTGAGCAAACGACAACAACTGTATTTTGCCCCGCAGCACAACCCTCTGGAGCCCTAGTAACATCTGTCAGGGCAGCAGCTGGTATTAGTCCGTTTGTGCCCTTGAATATAAATGTTCGGGGAGTTAAGCGAATAGTAAGCGTAACCGTAGGAGTTGCCAATGGTGGACTTGCTGCATTTGTTTTAGTAAAGCCCTTTCAAATGGTTTATGTAAGAGAGGAGTCCCGCAGACCTACATCATCTCCCACTGAAAGCTATGGGGATGCAAGTGAAACAGAGCAGATACGAATGCGATCAGGCACAGACGAAATTAAGGCTGGCGCATTTTTAGGTTGGATAGGCCGTGGTGTGGCTGGATCATTAGCGTCTGCACCGTTAGTAGGCATGTTAGAAACTTTTTGGGAAGCATAAAATTATAATACTATGGGATTTACCTCGCAAGACGACTTAATCAACAAGGTCACCAATGACGGACAGTTTCAGTACGATGTCCGATTCAAGACTATATCCACCGCGCAAGTTGCCGCCTTCTGGACTAACTTAGGAGTGTTTTCAGGAAGTGAGCCTGCAAGTGCATATCCTGGGTCATCATTAACTTTTGTTCCTACAGATGATACATGGGCTGATGGGGCTTGGCAGCATGGGGGTGATGTTGATCCGGATACCAAACACTTCTTGTACGCAGGCGCTAACATTGTGGCCGCAGCCGGAGCCCCGTGGTTCTTGATGGCGGTGGACCAAATAGGTTATGTACCGATTACAGGTGCTGATGTTACAGGAACCACTGGTAGAACCATCTCTATGACACCTATTGCGGCCACATCTGCAAAGGTAGATCGTTACCCTAATGGCGTAGGCTTACGGGCTTTCTTCTCAACAGAAGTAGCACCTGCAACAGGTGGTCCTAATTTAACTGTATTTGGATATACTGATCCTGTTCTTGGGGCTTCTGTTTGCCCCGTGACCGTAGGATTTGCAGCAACCCCTGTAATCGGTGCAGTACCTCACTCAGGCGCAGCGGCTACTAGATATGCGCCATTTATTCCAATGGCAGCAAAAAGTACAGGAATCAGTGACCTTACCAACTTCACATTAACAGGTGGTACAGCTTATACAGGTTCTGGACAATTAGTATTACACTTAGTTAAACCTTTATGGGGTATTCCTATTCCCGCTTCTGGCATACACAATGTAGCGGAGTTTATGAATATGCTACCTAACATGGCGCGTATCAGAGATGGTGCGTGTATCCAGTGGATGTTGATGAATACCGGTGCCACCACAGCCAACGCTCCTTTACTTGTTGAATCAGCTCATGCATGGGGTTAATAACAAATGGACATAGGAACGGATTTTCTCCATTTCGATGGATGAATGGGGACATTTTGTCTATTCAAAATGGTGTTGCTATTCGTAATGGTTATCTTCCAGGAAAGCTCCATAATTGGAGTTGGCATGCTGAAAGACAAACAGCTCTTCCAAATGGTAACCTTCATCCTTATGGATGGATGCTTCCACGTACAGGCGGAGCGATGTCAATGCGAACGGAGGGTAATGGTGCACTTGCAGCGAATCTTATCCCTACGATAAACGGAGCAATAGACTTCACTGGCTCAGGAACGCTTTCAGCAGAAGCAGCATTAGTTATCTCGATGTTTTGCGATATGACCGGCAGCGGAACATTATCGGCAAGTATTGTAGGGCTTTTAAATATGTCCATTGATCTTGAGGGATCAGGCGATTTAGCCGCAAGTCTTTCAGGTATCGGAAACATGCTGATTGATTTAGAAGGATCCGGAAATCTTGATGCTACCATTGCAGCCTTTGGTAATATGAGTATCGATATTGTTGTTACCGGCACAGGGTTAACGCTTGAGAATGTCCGGGCAGCCGTGTGGAATGCGATTGCCGCAGACTTCAATGAATCTGGCACAATGGGTAACAAGATGAATAGTGCAGCCAGTGCAGGTGATCCATGGTCTACCTTACTTCCTGGTTCGTATGGAGATGGTGAGGCCGGTAAGATACTTGCGCAGATTCAAACCCTCGTTGACGAGCTTCATAAAATTCAGGGGCTTGACGCGGATAACCCTATGACCGTAACACCGGATAATCGTACCGCAGGCGCTATCAATCTCGATATTACCGGAGATGGAGAGACTTCAACAACTGTTACGCGCAATGATTAACCCCCTCAAAGCAGCTAGTGATGGATACCTGAAACGGACTACGAAAGCAGCCCTGATCATTGCTGTTTCGGGTTATTTGAACTTTGGAACAACGCCTCCAATACCCACACAATCCCCTATTGCATCTGAAATCGCAGGCGGAGGCTATCAGGACGCAACACGAAGACAACAATTAAACGAGCAGGATGAGCAAGAAATATTGTTAATTTGTGAAGCGTTTCTACGATGCCACTCATAGACTGCATAAAGGCCAGCAACCTGGCAACCGAACCCGAAATCGAAGCCTTAGCCTCGAAAGTAAGCGCCATGGTTCAAAAAGGCGTTCCTGAAATCGAAGCCGAATACACAGTTAAAAATGAGTTCGTCAACGAAGTCTACGAGAAACTTAACAAGGACTTAAACGCAGTCAAGAAATCTGCAGGTGTTAAAGCGGCTAAGGTTGATAAAATTGCTCCTCCGGACTTTAAGGAGCCGCCTAAGCCGCCAGTGCAGGAACCCCCATCTAAATCAATGCCCCCTCCTCCTCATGGAAAGATTTATAATAATGATGCCATTTTAACAGGGGAAGAGAAAGAAACGGGCGCAAATATCACTCCTGAGTTGCGTCCTGAAGACACAAAGTATCAGGAGAAGTCTAACAAATTAGCGCAACAGGAAGCGCAACGTATTGTAGCTTCTAATCCATTGTCCGAAGTTGATAAAGTGGTTCGTGAATCCAACGACATGAAGCCTATCCTACGTAGGGCTTTAGCTATGGAATTGGCCATCACATATTCGGTACAAGGCAACAACGAGTCCTCACTCGATATGTGGAACTACTACAAAGAAATAGGGGGAGAACAAGCCGCGGGTACCCAATTCGGAAATGTGGCATCAAATGATCCGAGGGTTCAGACTGCTATAACGGTTATGAATCAAAATAAACAAAATCAAGATACCCGTAATGAAACTCACGCAGACGGTCAAACCACAGGTCAAAAACTTGATACTACTCAAAAAGAGATTGAAGCGTTAGGAAAACGCTTTGGAATTGAAGTGTCTGAACTTGATAGTGTTGAGAATGTCATTGATAAAATTTTAGTAAAAGGCGTCCCAAAAAGTGAGAAACTGGCCGCGGCAACCAAACGGGTTAAGGATAGTAAGCAGAAGTTAAAGGAACTATGGGCAGCTAGTAAAAATATAGGCGTTATCTACGATTTTAAGAAAGAGGCAGGAAAGATGATGGCTGTTGATAAGGCAATCGTTGAGGTTGTTAAAGCCGTTGTTGATGAATTCTCTATAAGAACAGGGCAGAAAGTTTCTGAGGTTATTGATAAGATCATTCAGCAAGTCACAAAAATACTTGGTGAGATTGGTATAGAGTTAAGAGAGTCTGATTTGAGAAGTATTATTGATGACGTTGCTAAAGTTGTGCGCCCCTATAGTCCTCCGATAACATTAAAAGAAAGGGAAGACGCAGGTCAAAGAATAGTTGATCAAATACTAACTCCGTCCAAACAAGAAAAATTAAAGCCGGCCATTCAGGAATTCTATGACCGTGTAGTGAAACGCATGGTAGGTGCAAATCCCAAACTTGAAGGTAAGTCTAAGGAAGACATCATGCGCGAGGTTATCAAGAACCTGGACAAGTACGCAGATGTCCTCACTGAGGTCAAGAACCGCATGGAGGCGCAAGGCATCGATACAAAAGATATTGAAAGCATATTCGAGATGCCTTACTTCGAGAAACAGATTCAGAAGAATGTAGCGGCATCTGAAATCAAAGCAGCTATCAAAGAACATTATGACCTTAAAGTTGCCAGAGCGCAATCACTTGCTGATAAGCTGATCAGTGAATATGGGTTATCGGGAAAAGATGCCAAGGCTCTTGAGAAAATAGTTCATGAAGAGTTTGCTAAGCGAATGAAGGAGGCCTCAGCCCGGGAACTAACAAAGTTATACGGTACATCAACATTAAAGCAGCCACGACCTAAGCCAAAAACTGATGCTGAAAAACTGACAGAAGCAATTAACATGGGGGTTTTTTCAAATTCGTTTTATTCTCAATTGGTTGCACAGAAATTCGGAATTGTAGAATTCACGCCTGAGAATATTTCTAAAATGGAACAATTGGCTGAAAGGGTCAGTAAATTGCCTGATGGAGAAGTAAGAGATCGGGCATTTCAGGAGTACAATGAGTATATTGACAGTCTAGAAAACTCCACGCTTGCCTATAAGATGTTTGCATTTGCAAAAGATTACTGGAGAACAAGTGTGCTATCGGGATACACAACGTGGGCAAGGATGATTAAGGGTAGTTTCCTGACTGCTCCAGTTCACATTACATTATCAGTATTATCAAATCCAAAGGCCACATTAATGTCAGGCAGAGCCATGAGGGCTGTGATTAGAGGATGGAAAGCTGGCGGATGGAGTACTTTTAAGCGCATAATGTTTAGCGGAGAAAATACATTCGATGGTGAGAATAGGTCACCAAGAGGGTATCTGCAAAAACTTAAAACTACAAGTCTTAAAGATTTAATTAATAATCCTGAAAGAAGCGCATTAGGAAAGTCGGCAGACGTGGCATTGAAGTTCTTTGTTAAACCTCTAACATATACCGTAAATTCAGCAGCAGCCATAGAAACGACTATGTTCAGATATCCTTTAAAAGAACTTGAAACGTACTACGCTGTCTATAATGAGATGGTGAAAAGAGGGATGAAGCCAAAAGAACAGGCTTTCTGGGATGCTGTGGATAAAGCGATGGCTGTAGATCAGCCTACTATTGATGAGGCTCAGGCAAGGCTTAATGATGAGATGGATATACTTCGCGCATCAGGCGAAAAAATACCTGAGGGATATGAAAATAGGAGATTACATCAAATTATTGAAGGTAAGCGCGATGTGAATATTGTTAAGTATGCAGCCGATAAAGCAAATTCAGCAGTATTAATGAATCAACCAGGGGGTTACACTGGATGGGTTACAAGAGGGCTATCTGAGTTGGGAACTGCTGATAAGGATGTTGGCGCAATCGAAGCTACCGCATCATACCTTGCTTCATTACCTTTTGCTTTCGTAAGAGTAGCTACATCACAATTAAATACAGGCGCTCAGTTTATTCCTGTTATGGGCTACCTGTACAATGCAAAAAATACAGTTTGGGAGGCGGGCAGTAAAAAAAGTAAGCAGACAAGAGAAAAAACAGCAGACGAGCAACGTAGAGTTATGGCAGCCCAGGTTATAGGAACGACTGTAATGACAACCTTTGCAATGGCTTTATTTGATTGGGAATGGGACGATGAAGACAAGGATGCTATACTACCTAAACCTAAGTTTAAGAAAGATTCGAGGATACGGGTTACAGGCATGGGATTGGGTGCTGGGAAGTATTCAGAAAATAAACAGATTGCGCCTGATTATAAGGAAATGTCCATACAGTTTCAGTATTCTGATGGGACATGGAGCGATCCGTATTCCTATCGGGATAGTCCTATTGGAATGATTATATATCCGTTTGGTCAAATCAGCGATGAGATAAGGTTTAAAGAATTTAAGAATAAAACAGATCAAGAGGGTACAGATAGAACAAACTCCGCATTACTATTATCCGTAGCAAATCAAATCTGGAATTTCGCCATGTCTCAGTCTTACATGACCGGAATAAATGGGATGGTAGATATTATTGGGTTTAGTGGAAGCGACCGTGATGTTGATATTTTATTAAAGGCCGTAACGTCTCCAGTTGCCCCATTTGTTATGCCCAATCTTTATAAACAAACTTATCAACAGGTAAAGGCATTCACGGATACTCCAGACCGCGATATTAGGGGTGTCTTTAAAAAGCCGATGCAGGACATTCCTATCATTGAAGAATATGTTGGTGGGGAAAGAACGGATATGTTCGGGTATCCTATGGTTCGTAAATTTGAAATACCATTGGTTCCTGATTATTTGCTTGTGGCCTTGAAAGAAAATAGAGATTACAGGCTCGATAAAAAAGAATGGCAACTACTTTATAAGTATCCAGAAGTAACGGTGGGTATGCCATTTAAAGCCCCTGTCAAAATAGAGAAGAAAAATTTCTTTGATTTTGATTTTGAGGGTAAAATGGATAAAGATTTAGGCGTAAAAAAAATGCCATCATTTGATGATAAAGACTATGTTAAGCTAACTGATGATCAGAAATTGCAATGGGAGGAATCATCTAAAAAATATTTCAAAGAAGAAATTAATAATTCGTATGATGTGCTTAACAAGAACTCACCAGAAATGTTACAGTATAATTTAAACACCTTGAAATCTAAGGCTAAAGCTCGCGCTAGTATGGAATTCGCTCCAAAGTCAATACTGGAAAGGTTACGCAGAGGGAAAGGACGTAACTCTATTGATGCTGAGTTTCCTGTTTACCGGTAAAGGAATCATTCGTATCGAATAATTTTTCCGATTTAACTGATCGATGGCATCGGTAAAATCACTGTATGCTCCGACATAGGTGTATCCTTCTGAAACACTCGTATTCTTAATTCATGTGTTCTCCCACCGTTAGTATCATTCGTAGCTACTTGCCCAACGTGAATAATAGTGAAGTCTCCCAAGTCTACAACTTTCTTATTCGAGTAAGGCGGTAAAAACTGATCGTCATTATTCAATACCTTAGCAAGATCATGGATGTCGTTGAAAATATCCAAGGCCAACTTAGGCGTTACGTTGTGTCTTTCAGCAATTCTTTCGATATGGGAAAGATCAAGTTCTAGGGGTTTTTGTTTGATCTTATCCGAGATAATGGATAGTAACTCAATAATTTTATCTTGTTTTTTCATTTGTTATTTAAAGTAAGCCATAATCCATTGAAAAATATTCATCTGAGCCTTAATGTCACGTATAGCTTCGTTCTCATTGAGACAAACGGTGTTATTATAAATGTCATACTTTGCCCTTAGAACTGTTTTGTATTCGCGTAACATTTCCAGTTTGGCCCCGCCAATAGGTATAATATATACAATAGTACCAACATCAATCCATCGACCACCATTGCAAAATAATCTTGTTACTCGTCTTGGTTGATGAATTGTCAATAAATTATAATTTTTAATCCATAATGGATCGATAACGTAATCAGATAGCGTCTTTGCTATTATTTCGTAATCAGCACTACTTCTAGGTTTTATTATAAACTTACCATGCTTAAACTCAAGGGCACATCTTTGTGCCGATCTGTCCGAATGTAAAATAACCGTATCGACAAAATCATTAATCATAATTGATAAATCTGCTTCATCTGGCGTTTATAATACAAAGATACAAACCGTCTCCATAAAAACAAATATATTCGTTTATTTACCCTATATCCCTGATTACCAAATTTCTGATTAAATTTACCTATTAAACACCCAAGCCATGATCAACCAGAATCTAGTCAATAACGAAGTTAAGGTAGAGCGGATCACCACGGGAACAACCCATCCGTACCTTGGCGCTATTCCTGCAAAGGGCACAATCCCGCTTGCTGAAACTCAGACCGGTACGATTACGACCGATAACGCAGGAGCTTCAGCAGGATTGATTGTTTTGGGCTCAGGCACCATCTTCCTAACTGAAGTTTATCCAGGTGATTTTATCTATGATAATGATAACTCTATCCGGAAGGTTGTGGCTGTATTTTCCGATACCATGCTCGAATTGGAAGAGAAGTTTCCGGCTAGTGTATCGGCTATCGCGCTTAAGGTCCCTAAAAGATCGTATTACAAAGCCATTACAGCCCGTTCGTCAGGAACTGTTGATGCTGAATTGCAAGAATCTCCTTTTGAAGTAGGAGCATCTGTAGTCACTGGCGGATCACCTTTGGCTTATGACTGCTCAACGGCCAATACGCAGATCGAGTTCACCTGCTCTAAATAATGGTCAATAAGCACCATACAAAGGTTTTTGTCCTAAAGCCTGATGGCACAGAAGTACCCCTTGCTCAATGGCAGGAGGAAAATGGCTATGAGGTTGGAAGCGCCCGAATAGCTAAGCATTTCTGGTTTACAGAATCTAAGTTCATGGAAAATATCCAGGACTACGGCAAACTTGTAGTTTGTGAATTACTCATGAAAGTGGCTGATAAGTACCGCGATATGAAGGCTGCATCGGTACGGGTAAATTCATTCAACCGTAGCCGGGCCAAGCAGGAGCAATTGATATCAGATGGGTTTAAAGCCGCGGCAACATCTCCACATGAATATTTTTTAGCCATCGATGTCGATACTGACACGGAGCAAGAAACTCGTTTAAACGCGGCCATGATTCGTGAGGCCGCCAAGCAATTAGGTATCAAGGTTAGGATAGGCTTCGAGCAATACCTGGCTAATAAAATGACGTTTATACATTTCGACTGCACACCTGAATATTTTGGCGTTGGAAAACCGTGGCACCATATTAAGCATCCGATTCAATGGGAAACTGAAATTCAATGGTAATACTTCAGACTTTAAGCAACGCAATTACTTCCGAAGGAGCACTCTCAGGTGACTATGCACTTGGATTAGCTTTTGGTGTTATTGGATTTCTCCTTGTTGCCGTAGCTACTTTGGTGGGCAATTATTTCATATCAACACTCAAGGGTATTAAAGAAGAAATTAAAAACGTCCATGCTCGTATTGATACCAGGGAAGAAGAACATGATGCTTTGGTAAAACATCATGAGAATACTAAGATGCAGGTACTTCTTATTAAAAGCAGAATGGAGACCGATGGCGAAAAGATGGCAATGAATATCGCTATGAAATTACGGGCCATGTCCACAAGACCACCAGGATTCTACGAAAACGAAGCTGAAGAATGAATCTATCCAACGAAAACGGTGATTTGATTTTAAAGATTATTGGTGGACTTATTGCGTTCTTCTCATTACGTTGGATCATCAAATTGTTTGCTGGGACGGATAAGAAGCTCAACTTGAAAGAATTCAAGGACTTTGTGGCCTTTGGATTATTTATTTGGGCATTCATATATATCCTTCTCACAGAAGCTAACCGCCCCGCATCATCCGCTCATGTATTCTCAGAGATATGGATATTCTTTATCATTACTGCACTTTTGAGCGTTTTGGCCAAGAACGAAATCTTTGATAGTTTCAGTCGGGCATTAGAGTTGTTGATCAAGCTACGAACAAAAGTTTCTTATGAAAGCGATACTATTAAAAGCACTACCAGTCATTCTACTACTGTCAGTAGGGCTGAGTCTGGGGTACCTGATAGCTCCCAAGCAGGACAAACAGATAAAGAGGGAGCTTGAACGGCAGAAGAAGGAAATCCAATCTCAGGTTCAGCAAATTCAATCTCTGCAAAAAGAGATAGCAGCTAAAGATTCTATTTGGACAAAAACGGTCCAACTTCATAAAGACTCCCTGATCATAGAACGCAAAACAACAACCCGACTACACTATGAAAACAAACGCCTCAAAAATCGTCCTGTTCCTAATTGGAGCGCTCCTCAGCTCGATAGTGTTATCAGCGCAATCATCCGATAGTATCTATTGTTCTCCAATATGGAAGATCCGGAAGTTGACCTCCATCGCTCAACGAGTGCCGGTGCTCGATAGCCTTGTGGATGCGCAGGTAGTTGAAATCAATCGGTTAAATAGTATTGTGCTGGGTGACGAGATTGTGCTGAAGGCAAGAGTACAGCAAATCGGACTTCTCATCAATGAGAAGACCAAGCTAAACGAATTGAATTCCATCCAGGTAAAACTCACCGATCAAGAGAAACGAGACAAGCGCCAATGGAAAGGTATCGCTATTGTGCTGGGTGTGCTTTGTCTGGTGCAGGTGTTTTATTAACCTTCATCCAAATATTATCCTCCTTCATGGCATAGTACGTCACGCCTTCCACTTCGTATTCCCAATTCGAATCCTCCTGGAAGAACACATGATCACCGGGCTT
>Ga0209175_10001329_pt1 | contig 12496 bp, 8 predicted proteins | sample JI91814C2DNA_FD_187506 | JGI IMG/M metagenome (GOLD analysis project Ga0209175, IMG submission 187506) | Wastewater effluent complex algal communities from Wisconsin, to seasonally profile nutrient transformation and Carbon sequestration -... | ecosystem: Engineered > WWTP > Effluent > Algae...
AGTGCTCCCGTTGTAAAGTTGATCGAATTTGTCACTATAGTTCCAATCGGACCCGGAGCCACATATGCGGCATATACGTATTTGCCAGATGGATGAACAAATACAGACTCTGGAGCATTTATCAATGTAATAAAGCTGCCTACACTAACACCTCCCGTAGCCAAATTAATCGTATAAGGAGTCACATGATTTGAATTATATTCAGCTATAAATAAAAATCTTCCATCGGGTGAAATGGCAATACTTCTAGGATCACCACCTGTTAAGATAGGCACTCCCACCTGTGTAAGAATTCCCGAAATCTGATCAATTGAATAAATATACATATCGTTTGACCCTCCGTTCACGGCATAGGCATATCTTCCGTTAGGCGCAACTCGAATCCAACGGGTAGTAACTCCTGCTGCAACAGAAGCACTCGCAGATAATAATCCAGTTGCCGGATCAATCTTAAAGCAGGAAATAGTTCCGCTAGCATTTGCTACAAATACAAACTTTCCAGTTGGATCAACTGTTACAGAATTTGGATTCGTCCCTGTGGCCAATGCCGAACCAGAGGGAATCAAATCACCATTAGTACTGTTGATTAAATATAACTGAATGTTATTACTTGTATTTCCAATGACATATAAGTATTTGCCGGAAGGATCGACTGCAATGTCTCTAGTTCCAGTTCCAAATCCTATCGTTGCTCCAGCGGTCAATACACCTGTGTTCGGATCTACCGTGTATGCAGAAATATTATTCGAACCAAAATTGGGAACGTAAGCAAACTTAGCAGATCCGAATAACGAGCGCAGCCTCAATGTAGCACTGATACTTCCTGCCGAGTTGCTTGCAGTAATCACATAGTCAATAAGCGCTGAGCCTACAGTAGGAGTTCCTGTTATAGCACAGGTTACATTGTCAATTATAAGTCCAGCCGGCAAAACAGGATTTGCCGCACAACTTGTAACAGTCCCTGTTAGAGCAGGCGTTACGGAAGCGATAGAGACTCCCTGTGTAAATGTATAAAAGTTTTGCGGATAACTTAGAGAAGTCGGTGGCGTAACGGTATTAGCCGGATTATTACCTGTAGGATTGGAATTGCCAGTATTTGTAGAAGATCCTGTATTCGCGGAAGAATTATTTAACAAAGGATCAGCACCGGAAACTCCGCAAAAAGAGGATTTGTCCCCTAAGATTATTTTCAATTGAAATGTCCTTTGGAAGTAGCTTGAATTGGGAGCACAGGGATTTTCATACTTTGCCGGGTTGCAATGTAAATAAAAAAGAAAAGAAAGAAGAATAGAATTCCGAATAAACCTAAATGTTTTCTGAATTAAGACTTGGCTAAATTGAATTTGAGTTTGAATTGTATTCATAAATTTTGCAAGTAGTATAACAGCTTCCATATTCTTTGCAATCAAAAAAAACAAATCCATTTTTTTAGAATCTCTATATATAATAAAAAAAAATCTTATTTAACAAGAGTGGGGTTTTTTAAAAAACCAAAATTGCGTATTGACAAAAAAGAAAATTTGGCTTACATTTGCTCCACTATTCCATTAAAGCAATGAGAGTTTACATACAATCTGGAAATTACTCTGTCAGCAGCATGGCTTCTTTTTCCTCAATGTAACTTAAGGCAAATTGAAATGAAAGCAAAAATCCTCAATAAAAAAAGTTACTTTTCAGAAGACCAGAGGCTATCCATCGCGATTGAACAAAATCCAGCAGCCATGGTAATAACTGATTTAGGGGGTAATATTGAGTATTCGAATGCCAAGTTTACCGAACTAACAGGATATACCGCAGAAGAAGCCTTTGGAATGAATTCAAGTGCATTGAAGTCAGGAAAAACAGATCCAAAAGTATACAAAGAACTTTGGTCTACGATTCTAAATGGAAAAACTTGGAGAGGAGAGTTCATCAATCGAAAAAAAACTGGTGATGAATACATTGAAAATGCTGTTATTGCACCCATCTTCGATAATGCAGGAAATACAATTAATTACCTGGCTTTGTATGATGACATCACTGAACAACGAAAAGCAGAAGCAAAAGTATTAGAACAACAAGCAGAATTAGAAAAGAGTTATCGTGAGTTAGAGCAAGAGAAGAAAAATGCAGAAGCAGCTTTCGCGGAAACGGAAAAGCTAAATGAATTCACTCGCATCATCAATTCAACAATCGATACATCCACAATCTTAAAAGAAATCTATACTTATATTTGCGAACGAACCGGTTTTGATATTGTATGGATATTGCTGATAAACAAAAAGAAAAACCAAGTCTTTTCTGACCCGACACTTTCAATATTCGGTTCTCCTGAGAAATTGGACTTCGATTACTTCAGTCATTTTAGAAAAAAAATAAATGAATCTCTTGGTGTCATTTTTCAAACCTACAAAACTCGTGTTCCATTTTATTTCTCCAATGCATTCAGTTTCAAGAGAAGAGTTAGAAATCTTTTTGATAACCAACAATACAGATTGAGACGAACTGATTTCGAGATTCAACGAAAAGGCAACCTTCAATCCATGCTGCAAATTCCATTGATTCTACAAGACGAAGTAATTGGAATTTTAAATCTCACTGTTCAAGACAAAATCATTGAAATACAAAATGAAGATATTAAAAAATTAATGCGCTTTGCAGATCAAATTGCAGGAGTCATCTTCAACGCACATCTAGTAGAAGAAATGCAAGAAGCAAAGCGAGATGCTGAGATCGCAGAAAAGATTGCACTGATGGCTCAAAAAGAAATGGAGCAGGAAAAAATTAAATCCGACCAGCTACTACTAAATATCCTCCCGGAAGAAATAGCAAGGGAGCTACGAGAAAATGGGTCAACCGTTCCAGTTCACTACAAATCTGTGTCTGTAATGTTTACTGATTTCAAAGGCTTTACACAATTTGCAGAGACGATGACTCCAAATGAATTGATCAACGAACTTGATAGCTGCTTCTCCTATTTTGACTCTCTCATGGATAGATTTAAGTTGGAAAAATTAAAGACGATAGGCGATAGCTATATGTGTGCAGGCGGAATTCCAATCGTAAATAATACACATCCGGTAGATACAATTCTTGCTGCCTTAGAAATTCAAGCAGTCATGAACGAAGCAAAAAAGTTAAGACTATCCATGGATCTTCCTTTTTGGGAATTACGTCTTGGCATCCATACAGGCTCTTTAATCGCAGGGGTGATTGGAGAAAAGAAATTTGCCTATGATGTCTGGGGGGATACTGTTAATATTGCGTCACGAATGGAAGCAAGTGGCACTCCAGAAATGGTAAACATTTCTAAATCAACATACGAAATTGTAAAAGATTTTTTTCACTGTGAATATCGAGGAAAGATTCAAGCCAAGAATAAGGGATTTGTTGAAATGTATTATGTGCGCGGAATTCGAAGTGCACTCTGTCTCGATGAGGAATGCCGCATTCCTTCTTTTAGATTTTGGATTCTATACGATCGACTCAGAAATGGCGAGCCACTCAATGTTCATGACTTAAAAGATCGAAGGATAGGAAGACAGGATACGCGCTTGGATGTAAAGGAAAGAAGAAGAATTTCTTACAAGGAAAAGAATTCCAAAGCAGATATTTCAATCGAAATAGAAACAGAGTCGTATTACAAGCCTTAAAGGAGTTCAAAGAAAGGATGACTCTGAATATGGTGATAATAGTCTTGATTGAAAAGATCAGTGATATTTTCTTTCACGTGGTAGAATTTTAGAATCGCACTCACTAATTCAATTTCCTCTTTCATGAGTCTACGACCTATTAGACGTAAAGCAAAGATTTCAGATAAGCGAAGAAGTCTATCTAAATCCCCTACTTTGCCAATATCCGCTACAAAAAATTCTTGATCCTCCACTAAGTCTGACATAGACTTAGGAAAATGCCATGTTTTAAAGACTTTTAATCCAATTTGCACATAATCCGTATTAAACTCTTCCCTTTCTATACTGACTAGAGTCCTTGCTCCATTTCCGTATTGCTCCAATATGTGTAAATATTTTTCTGGCTCATTGAGTGCAAGCATTGTCATTCCAATTTTCATTAGAATGGAATGAATAAAAATTTCCTTATTCAATGGTTTCAAGTTGAGAGGCGCACTTAAGTCAAGAGCAATGAGTCCAATTAAAATAGGAAACTCTTCTAAGTATTTTTTATACAGGGGATGACGAAGCTTAGCCGTATATCTCTGTCTAAACTTTACCAAAACAATATTATTAATTGTCTTGAGCCCCATAAGGGTAATGGCATCTCGCAGTGTATTGATACTACCTGCTCTACCATAATAGGCAGAATTGGCTACTCTCATTAGATCTGCACTTAGAGATTTATCAGGAGCAATTATATTTTCCAACTCTTCGCTTCCCCCCATTTTTTCTGTGTCAAATAAAATTACTTTATTTAGAACTGTGGGCAGTGGAGGAATATGCATTTCCTGAAAATTGACTCCTTTCGGTTTGTATCCGATTACAACTTTTTGAGACAAATCATCCCTCTTGAGTATTATCTTCAATTTATCATAGATTACATTTTTAGAAATTGGTTTCACCAAATAGGCATTTGCCTTTGTCTGCAAGATATTTTCAATTAAGTCTTTTTTAATTGAATCAATCATGAGAATGACTATCATTTTAGAATACATCTGATGAATTTTTTGTATAAGAACTAACGCATTGGAATCGGGTTTATAATCAATCAAAAGAATGTCTATCTTTTCAAAGGAGAGAAGGATTTCGTTTATTTTAATCTCTTCTTCACTAAATTCATCTTCCTCTATCTCGGTTTCATCTGTTTCTATCTCAGTTTCTGCTTTCTCTTTGGCTGGCTTTGGCTTATCTGCAACATTCCCTTCAAAAAAAGAAATCAGCTTTTCATCTGCATCAATTACTTTAAACTCAGCGATGCGAAAGTATTGTTCTAAGTGTCTTTTTTCTAAGGCAGAATAGCATAAAATCATTACATTGTATGGCTTTTGCTTCTTCCGGTTAATTCCTAACGCAATTTCTGTCATAGCAATTTAACAGACTATAATTTAGTTAATTTATTTCCATTCCTTTTTATAATTTCATAACTCTAATTCTAAAAATTGATGCCTCGCTCCAAAGACTTCTTCTCGCAGATTAGACAGGCGGTGCCATAAAATCCATGCATCCTTCGCTCTCCTGAGGGGACTTGGCTCTATCAATTCTGCAAGAAAAGAAGAGATTCGTTTATCTATATGCGAAGGAAACTTATTATTATCCACATCTCCCCCTAAAAGGAATAACATAGATTTGCCGATAGAATAAATATCTGAAGCAGGAATGGGTCTTTTTTTTAGTTTTACTTCCGGTGCACTGTAAGGCTCATTCAAACAACTGTATGTTTCATTGGTTGTATTTGCATTTGGAATCGCAAATAAAAAATCAATCAAGAATACATTATGGTCTTCGGGTCTAACAATGATATTCCCCGGTTCAATATTTGCATGGATAATCTTATTGTAGTGTAAAAAGCCTAGAACACTGAGTAGCCTCTCCAATATCCAACATACATGCTCTACAGGAAGTCCATTTGAATACTTTTCTTGAATCGCAAACAAATCATAGCCTTCAATGAATCTTTCAATAAGCCCCAACTCTCCTTCTGTAGTTCTAAACTCATCAAAGAATACAGGCAATGATTTATGCTGAATCGATTTTAGAATTTGAACTTCTCTTCGAATTAAATCGTTATCCGCTTTATCTCGAATAATTTTTACACAGACTCTTTCTACTCCTGTCTTAGATGTCTTAAACTCACCTCTAAAAAGATTTGCATAATCCGCTTCCATGAAGTGTTCAAAGATACGATAGACTCTAAGCTTCGTTTTGATTTCAAATGAAACTTCATTTGCCGAAGAGGAAATTCCTTTACCATACGTCTCTAGCTCTATTTGCTTTTTGGCTTGTGAATTAAATTCATTTATAATTCCACTGATCTCACCCGCCAAATAGCGAGTATACGCATCAGCAAGAGAATACTTATCAGGATGGAATTTTTTAATTAAATCCTTGTATATTTCACTTAGAGATTGAAGTATTTCAGTTTTAGAGTTACCACTTAACTCTCCAAACAAATTCTCAGGAGAGTTCATCTGCGATATTCTAGAATAGAATTCAACTATCTCATTTGATTTCATTGCGATTCTTTAAATAACTATCAATTTCTGGACGCAAAACTTCGATTAGCTTTTTATATATTTCCTTTTTGAATTCTACGATTGTATTTGCAGCGTTCTTTAGTGGAAAGAATTGAACTGTCTCAAATTCTCTCTCATGCACATCTAATTTGCAATTGGAAGCAGGATAATCCCAATAAGCTAAAAACCATTTTTGCGTCTGACCTTTAAATCCTTTCATATGTGGCAAATCTAGATTTGCCGGAAAGTCATAGCTCAACCATTCAGGCACTTCATATACAAACTCTGCATTATCAATTCCAACTTCTTCATAAAGCTCTCTCTTAGCTGCCACTAACGGATCTTCATTATCATCCATTCCTCCCTGTGGGAACTGCCAGGAACTTCGATGGGAAATTCTATTTCCTAAAAGAACGAGTCCTTTTGCGTTAAATACTACTACACCAACATTTTTTCTGTATTCTTTCATTCCGGTCTCCGTTAAAATTTATTGTATTCAATGCGTAAGAGCGACAAATCATCGTATATCTCTCCAGTTTTTAAAATCTCAGTGAATATCTTTTTTAAATCAGTCCTTGCATTCTTTACATGAGTGAGAAATAAATCATAATCATTGTTCATCTCTCCACCTGAGAGTATTATATCATCTCGTCCATCTGAGCCAAGAAGCAAAACATCCTTATCCGCCAGTAAAAAAGAATTGATATGAACCATTTCTTCCATAAGCGGTGACCCTAATTTACAATTCATCTCATGTAAAGGAAGAAAACTTGCGTTCTCATCTCGAAACAAAACAATCGCAGGATGCTCTGCATTGACATAAACCATTCGACCGGTTGCATCATCAATGATTCCCATGTTGAGAGAAATCATCATTGAGCCTTCAAACATGATAAACACATTATGCAGTTCGATAAACGCATTCGTAAGCCAACTTTCTGCTGATTGTTCGGCAAAGCCAGGTTGCAACGAAGTTCGTTTCACAATACTTTCAAAAATAGAATTGAGAACAAGAACTCCGCCGGCACCTTGCATAGACTTACCCATTGCATCTGCATTTAAGAAAACAGTGACAGGTCTATGCTGAAGGAAAATACTGTGCGCAATACAAGTATCTCCCCCAATCTCATGGTTGTTCTTATGAAATACAAATTTCTTTTTCTGACTAATCAAAAAATCTACTTTGATATTCTGATTTGTAACGGCTTTCACGCATAACGGCTCCAATAGCAAATAAGTTAAAAAATAATCACCATCTTGGCTGAGTTTTAATTCATTTACTTTTGTAAGAGCAGTTTGTAATTCTTCTGTTCTATGAATTACTTTTTTCTCTAAGTTTAAATTCAAATCTTCTACTTCCTGATGAACTCTCACAAAACGATTGGAAAGAATAAATGCAAGACTCAAAATAAAGATAAAGAAACTGTATTCTAAAGTTCTTTCAAAACGAATCACTTCTAAGTGAACAAGAATATCACTTATCATACCCGCGATTAGAATCATCCAACCGGTAAACATAATTTTTGCATCAATGCTATTTTTAACAAAAGCATTATAGATGATAATAACGAAAATAAGAAATATAAGCGGTGGATAAAGAAAAGGAAGTACAAGCTGATTTAAAAAATCATTCCAGAGGTTTATATCAGAGGTAAATAATATGTAGCCGAAAATCGAAACTAAAATAGTAATTGGGATTAAATTAAAGTAGTGAAAATAACGGATAAACTTATTCTCTGTTATTATGAAGTAATAACGGAAGAATAAATACAACGCCGGAAAGAGAAGCATTAAAATAGCATATTCTGTTTTCTTGTATGCATAATAGCTATATCCAAATTCAAACCTCCATTGACTACGAAGAAGTTGATATACTACAAATAAAATAGCAAACATTCCAAAATAAAAATTCTCTCTATCCTTGCGACGACGCAAGAAGAGAAAAATGAAATAAGCCCCAACAGTAAAATAGCAAATCAAAAATAAAATAGGCTTTAAAATGGAAAAATAATAATCCCTTAAAACTGCCTTACTTCCACCAAGAAAAACATTCTCTCCCCAGACACCCACACTATCGCGGAAGTATTTACGAACACGAATAAGAAGAACGTTAGGCGAATTAACCTTTAAAGTTTCTTTCGGAATCTTATAGAGTCTACTCCTATCATAGGCTTGCGCTTTATCGGAATCCCAATCCCCCGTTTTACCGATCAAGATTCCATTGAGATAGGTTTCATCTCTATCTGAAATTCTCTTGAGATAGAGAATTTGATCTTCATCAGGAATATTGTGAATAGTGAATACCTTTAGATACCAAATAATCTGTGTATCTACCGAGACGAGCTTTTCGCCTATCGGATTTCCGGGAACAAGAGCAGGTTTCCATGTTTCGTCTTGTTTATCTTTATCTGTCAATTGGCTCAGCAGATACTTTGTGTAAACCTCTGGATTAATTTCACTTGATGTTACCCACCAGGTATGATCTTCCTTTGGTGGAGTATTCAAGTCTTCCATTTCTTTTGTTACATCGATTAACTGAATGTCATATTCTTTGGCGCTAACTTGAATAGACACTAAGGCAAAGAATAAAAACAAAAGTATGTTGCTTATAATCTTTGTCATTAGAAAATTCATAGTCACTCATTGATACAGAGTATTCCTTTTTTGTAAATAGTAAAACCTTTTCCATAAACAAAATTGGTAACTACTCATCATCTTCCTCTTCCGAATCATCTGTTTCTTTAGCCTTGATTTTCTCTAATTGCGGATTATCATTCTTAGGCGAAATTTTAACAGGAGGAGATACTTTAGTTGTTTTAAATGTTTTGGTAAGGGTTGCTTTTAGTTTTTCCGTAGCAAAATCGAGCGGGGTTTTGCCTTTACTATCCTTTGCTTTTTGATTTGCACCATTTTGTAGTAAGTATTTTACAATATCCAATTTGCCTGATTGAACTGCAAAATGTAATGGAGTGTAGCCATTTTTATCTTTTTCATTTACGGTCTCCGGTAAGATTAAAAATTTTACCATCTCAACATTACCATTACTACATGCCCAATGCAAAGCGGTAAATCCATCTTTGCTTTTTCCTTTGGCTTGCTCTTTTAGAAGAGTTTGGATTTTGATTAAATCTTCTAATTTATTATTTTCTAAGGCTGGATTTAATGCAGCAGTCTTAGTCGCTGTCTGAGGAGTTACACTATCCATAGATTGCAGATATTCTGCTACCTTTTGATGCTTATTTCTGTTGGCTAATTTGAGTGCTGTTCCATAAGGATAATAGCTAGATTCAATCGTTCTATCCGCTCCTGAGATAGTAAGAAGCTTTACTACCGGTAAATGTCCATTTTGCGCTGCTAGCATTAACGCAGTATTATTGTGTTCGTTTTTTTGATTAATCTTTGCCCCGGATTCTAGTAAGAATTTTACTGTGTTTTCATTGCCTTCGCGGGAAGCGAGTAGTAAAGGAGTGTTTTTGCTATTATCCTCAGAATCGATTTCCGCTTTTGCTGATTTAAGTAATCTTAGAATTTCTAACTTACCTGTGAGACTTGCCAGATGAAATGCAGATTGTCCAATTTCATTTTTTGCATTCACATCTGCTTTCTTAGTTAAAAGAAAAGAGAGTAGTTTTATATTTCCAGTTCTCGCTGCAGTCATGAGACTTGTATTTCCGTCCGAATCTCCTTCTTCTAAGTTTGCATTCTTCTCTACTAAATAATCAATAACAGGAGTGTAATTATTTTCAATTGCATAAAGAAGAGGCGTAATACCGGCAGGGCTTCTATCGTTTAAACTCGCCCCTTTTTCTAAAAGAAATTTCACTATCTCCAAGCTATCCGATTTAGACTTATCCGTTAGATGCAAAGAAGAATTCTTTGTAGCATAAAGCATTGCGGTAAATCCCTCTTCGTCTATAGCATCAATACTAGCACCACGTCTTAAGTATTTTTGCATCTCTTCTAGATTGCCATCCTTAGCTGCTTCTACGAAATATCTATCTGCTAAATATAACGGAGTATTATCCGCTCCTTTCTCCAGAAGATAATTTACAATTGGGAGATAACCCTCGTTAGACGCCCAACGAAGAGGAGTCCAACCAGTCTGATTTTTTGAGTCTACCTCCGCTCCTTTTTCAATCAGGAATTTGACCAATTCCAGATTTCCCACAGACGATGCATTTGCAAGAGGTGTATCACCATTTCCATCTTTCTGATTTATATTAGCTCCCTTCTCTAACAAGAACTTAGTCAATTCAAAATTACTTTTCATGGTCGCAAAATGTAAAGCAGTATTTCCTTCTTCATCACCTACATTAATATCAACACCAGTTTGCAATTCCTTTTGCACTTGCGGCAAATCCCCTTTAATCGCTGCATTCAATAAACCGATAGAACCATCCTCAGTCTTTGCTTGTAAAAAACTTTGGAATAAAATTAAAAATAAAATTAAATAAATTGATTTCATAGTTGTCTCTAGTCTCAGTTTTGGGTTAGGGTTTGCAAATTCAAGAAATTAAAATATGATATTTATCATATTTTAGAAGCATTAGATGGTGTTCTTTCCTATTGATTTCGTCGCAATATCTGAAATCATAGCGAGATGCTAACAGAAACTGAACTCTTAAACCCCCAACATGTATCAAATGTAAAAGAATTCTGGAAATTTCAGAACTTCCAACTAGGGATTCCCTTTATCGACACACAGCATGTTTGGTTGGTATCATTGGTTCTTCACCTAAATGCGATTATCAAAACAGAGCACGATGACCAATTAGCTGACACATTCAAAAAAGCAATTGCAGAAGCATTCGATTATGCAGACTCTCATTTCAGAGCAGAAGAAACTTTGTTTACCGCATTTTTTTTTCCTGAAAGAGATGCTCATATCAAGCAACACGGTGCATTTATTCACTCACTCAAGAAATTAGTTTCGCAAGCACAAAGAATAGACCGAGTAATGGCGGAAAAATTATTTCGTTATTTACGTCACTGGTTGTCAGAGCATATTTTAAAGGAAGACAAAAAGTATGCGCAATTTCTCATTCAAAGAAAATCTAATCTAGAAACTTTTTTTGAAGAGCACGCAATTGACGGCATATTCATATTATCCCTTGAGCAAATGGAATTATACAATCAAGTTTTTTCAGCCAAAGACTCGAAGGAAACTTTAGATCGAGAAGGCTTACTCCGTCACAAAATCAAAGATATCTGGACAAGGTTTAAATTAAAACTAGACATTCCACTCATCGACATTCAGCATCTGTGGCTAATCAAAGTTGCCTTCCAGTTAGAAATGGCAATGCATGATAAATCAGACAATAGACAAGCAGAGATCAAGGAGCTTTTGCAGGAAGCAATTCTCTATGTATCAGAGCATTTTCACACAGAAGAATACTTAATGGAAAAACTAAACTACCAGTATCTTCTAGGTCACAAGCAAAAACATGCAACTCTTGTTTATTCCGTTCTAGAAAGAAAAGCAGAAATCGAAGCAGGCAACGACCGTGCCGCGAATCTTCTAGCAATCGACTTAAAAGAATGGCTCTTCTCTCATATCGCCCTTGAAGATAAAAAGTTTTCCCAAACCATCAAAGAAAAACGCCACGAAGGAATCCAACTCACCAAAATGCTCATCGAAGAAAAAGAAGTCAAAATTCGCAAGGGACAACTGGAGCTTTATAAGAATATTGTGCTTGGGGTTTAACAATGAATTTACTTCTTTCCTTTTGTGGAATTGTTTAGTTCAAGTAATAATTTTTTTAGATTGTTTTGAATGCATCGCTCATCCGCAACTTTCATTCGTTTAAAACCGACAAATTCTTCACTGACAGTTGCAGTGCCTGATTCAGTGATTGTAAAGTCTTTAACGACTACGCCTTTATTTAAAAGTGTATATTTTATTTCAGCACTCACTGTAAAATCAGCGCCAAATGACGGTTTATCAAGTCTTAGAATTTCTGCATTCAAATCCCAATCTTCCTTTGCTTTATCATTTAGCGTTTTAAAAAATTTCGACCCAATAACAGATTTTCGAAGTGCTTGAGTAATTTCAATATTGGTTAATAAAATATCTTTATCTGCGCCAGTCACAAAGGGGATAAATACCGAGTTGCCAATAGGAGTTGTAGCTTGAAAGTCGGCAACAGTCATATTCTCGTGTAAGGCACTTCGAAGTCCAGTTGCACAATTTATGAATAAGAGAATAACGGATAACATAAAAATGTTTTTTAAAGATTTCATAATCACTCCTAGATTATTAAAAGAAAATAAAAAAATACTTGTCAACCCATTTAATAAATTCGAGCCTGAAAATCTATGCAAAAGATAAAT
>Ga0209175_10001331_pt1 | contig 12487 bp, 11 predicted proteins | sample JI91814C2DNA_FD_187506 | JGI IMG/M metagenome (GOLD analysis project Ga0209175, IMG submission 187506) | Wastewater effluent complex algal communities from Wisconsin, to seasonally profile nutrient transformation and Carbon sequestration -... | ecosystem: Engineered > WWTP > Effluent > Algae...
GGATTGGGGGCAACCACGGAGGGATTGGGGGCAACCACGGAGGGATTGGGGGCAACCACGGAGGGATTGGGGGCAACCACGGGGGGATTGCCCCTACCGAACTTCTCAACCTCCTACGGCAGAATCGTTGCCTAATAATCCTTGATGACGTGCAGACACTTTTCAGCAGTAATCAACTGGCCGGACAATACAAATCAGACTATGAAGATTATCACCGATTTTTCCAATTAATCTCCGAAGTTTCTCATAATAGCTGTTTCCTCTTAATTAGTTCCGAAAAACCGAGAGAAATGGCCTCATTAGAAAAAGAAAATTATCCCTGTCGCTCCTTTATCTTGGGAAGTTTAGGGATGGCATCGAAAGAGATTTTGCGAGACTATCAGTTATCAGATGAAGAAGACTGGGAAACTTTAATTAATACTTATCAAAGTCATCCCTTTTGGTTAGAAATGACAGCCTCCCTGATTCGAGACTTATTTGGGGGTAGAGTTTCTGAGTTATTGCAATACGAACTAATTTTAGATGAATCTTTGCAATCCCACTTATCCCAAATATTTTCGCGGTTAACAGAGCCAGAAGTCGCGGTAATCACTCAGCTTGCCCAGGAAACTGAACCCGTTACTTTGTCAAAAATTTTAAACCGATTAAATTTATCTCCCTCAGACTCTATCAATGTCACGCGATCGATCGGAAGGCGATTTTTATTAGAGACACAAGAGCAAGGAAAAACCACTTTGTTTACTCTCAATCCGGTGATCGCGCAATATGTGAAAACAAAGTATTCCACCTGATAATTTACCGATGGCACAACGGCTCGCACCCATGCCCTGTGTCGCGATCGTGTCCCCTAAAATCAACTAAATTTATGATTATTCAGATGAGATTTTTCCGACTTTTTCTCCTCATCATCAGCATCCTTTTTCAATTCTCGCACCATTTCTTGTCCCATACCGATAACAAATCCAGAAACCGCACCAATATAAACCCAGTTATAATCAAGTCTCTGATATTTCTCTTCAATAGGATTCGTAATTTGACTAGGATTACTCGTATAAGCCAAATCCGCCATAGAAAACCCCAAACAACCACCGATAATCGCCGATACGACACTCCCAAAACCAATTAGTCGAACATTCATCCGTCTTCCCCTCCTTTAACATAATTAACGATATGTTAAGTTTTATTAATTTTTGTCTTTACTTGTAAACATCAATGAATTTTGATGATAAAATAGAAAAAAATCCTTGTCCTTTCAGATTAGCAAGGGTTTAGATAAAAAAAGAAAATCATTACATTTCTTAATAGTAAGACCTCGAAAATTTGACATGATATATATTTATATGCGTAATATTAGTAGGTTGGGTTGAAAACAATTGTGATGTCGACTCCGACTCCCTTTGTGTATTCAACCCAACCTAATCTTATTTATCCGGTGACATCGGTTTTTGTGGATCATCATCTTCCGAAGAGGAAGAAACAGGAGCCGAGGCGCGATCGTGCTCTTCTTGCTGAGTATCTAAATGTGGAGTGTCACCATGATGGGAGTCAATATATTAGCTCAATAAAGATATCTGGTAGGTTGGGTTGAAAACAATTGTGATGTCGACTGCGACTCCCTTTGTGTATTCAACCCAACCTACTCTTATTTATCCGGTGACATCGGTTTTTGTGGAGCATGATTTTCTTCAGAGGAAGAAACAGGAGAAGAGGCCGTATCGAGATCTTCTTGCTGAGTATCTAAGTGTGGAGTGTCACCATGATGGGAGTCAATATCTTTGACAGAAGAATCATCAGAAGCAATTCCAGAAACTTTCGTTTTTTTATGAGTTAAATTCCGTACCCACGCGACAAAATCATTAATCAAATCATATTTAGGTTTACTCGGTTTCGGTTTCGGCTTCTTCGGTTTATCCCCATCCAAAAACCACTGTTCAATAGTCTTAATCACAATATAAAGATTAGGGACAATTAACAAAGTTAAAAACGTAGAAGCCACCATTCCCCAAAACACCACCGTACCCAAAGAATTACGACTCGCAGCACCGGCGCCCGTTGCGATGACTAAAGGATAAAAACCCATCAAACTAGAACACGCGGTCATCAAAATTGGGCGTAACCGTTCTTCACCCGCCTTAATAGCCGATTCCGTAATTGATAATCCCTCTTGTCGTGCTTGATTAGCAAATTCTACAATCAAAATCGCGTTTTTAGATGCCAAACCAATTAACATCACCAACCCAATTTGACAATAGACATCATTTTGCAAACCGCGTAAAGATTGACCGATCAAAGCCCCTAAAATTGCCAGGGGTACGGTAATCATAATAATCAACGGATCAATATAACTTTCATATTGGGCAGAAAGTACCAAAAACACAAGAATTACACCCAAAGCAAAAATAGCAAAGGTTTGCCCTCCAGCTTGTAATTCCTCTAACGCGGTTCCCGTCCATTCATAGCCAATACCCTGTTCAGCCACTTGTTGAAAACTCTGTTGCATGGCTTGAAGGGCTTGGCCCGAACTCAAACCTGGTTTCGCTCGACCTTGAATTTTAATTGATTGAAATAAGTTGTAATGGTTAATCGTTGGCGGGCTAGATGTGGAAGTAATTTTCACGAAATTACCCAAAGGAATCATCTCACCCCCCCGCGATGATCGCACATACAATTTATTAATATCATTAACGCGGGAGCGAAAATTCTGATCGGCTTGTACATAGACGCGATATTGTTGTTGGCCAAAGACAAAATCATTGACATATTGACCTCCTAAATAAGTCTGTAACGTACCAAAAATTTGACTAATATCGACATCAAGAGCTTTAGCTTTATCTCGATCTACAGAAATAATAAGCTGAGGATTTGTCGTAGAAAACTGTGTGAATACACCCATCAATATGGGATTTTGATTCGCTTTCCCTATCAAGTTATTAGACGAATCGATGAGGTTATCAATATTTAAACTCCCACCACTGCGGTTTTGTAATTGAAATTCAAAACCAGCAAAAGAACTCAATCCTTGGACGGGAGGGGCATTTACTGCAAAAACTAGAGCATCAGGAATTTGGAAAAATTTGCCGTTAAGTTCTTGGAGAACTCCATAAACAGATTGAGATTTTTCCTTCCTTTCTTCCCAAGGTTTAAGAATATTAAAAAGAATCGCTTTATTAGCAGCACCGCCATCAAAACCAAAGGAATTGATTACCAAACTCGATTGAACTTCAGGATTTTTGAGAATTTCTTTTTGTACTTCCGCGGTTACCCGTTCCGTATAGTTGAGGGAAACGCCATCTGGTCCTTGAACAATCACAATAAAATAACCTTGATCTTCTTCAGGAATAAATCCCGAGGGTACTACTTGAAAAATCCAAACAGTTAAGGCTAAACCCACAATAAAACCCACCATAACCAGGCCTTTAATCTTCGCGAGAAAATGCAGAATTTTGGTATACTTCTCTTGCATTCTCTCAAACCCCCAGTTAAAACCTTTGAAAAACCACCCTAACCACCTTCCCCCCGGTGGCCCTTCTTCTTTTCGCAGTAAAACTCCCGACATACTAGGGGAAAAACTGAGCGCGTTAAATGTTGAAAAAGCAATAGAAAACGCGATCGTCATGGCAAATTGTTGATAAATAATACCCGTACTCCCCGGAAAGAAGGCGACGGGAATAAATACAGCCATTAAGACAACAGAGGTAGCAATAACCGCGCCGGTTAATTCTTTCATTGATTCGATCGCGGCTTGACGAGGTTTCATTCCCTGACTAATTTTGACGCTGATAGATTCCACAACAATAATCGCGTCATCCACCACTAAACCCGTAGCTAATACCATGCCAAATAAAGTGAGAGTATTAATGGAGAAATTCGCCACTTTCATGCAAGCAAAAGCACCAATAAGGGCTACGGGAATTGCCACACTAGGAATAATGGTAGTGCGCCAGTCTTGCAAAAAAACAAAAATTACTAAAACCACCAAAAAAATCGCTTCAAAAAGAGTTTTAACAACTTCTTCGATGGAAACCTTCACAAATAAAGTAGTGTCATAGGCAACACTTATCTTCATCCCAGGGGGAAAATCTTTACTGAGTTTATCAATTTCAGTTTTGACGGCACTTGCAACTTTTAAAGCATTACTTCCGGGTAATTGATAAATCCCAATCCCTACACCCGGTTTCCCATTAAAAAAAACCGAAGAACTATAATCTTGGGCTCCTAATTCCGCCTTGCCGACATCTTTTAATTTAACGAGAGTGCCATCGGGGGAAGTTTTCAGAACCAGATTCTCAAATTCTTGAGCGCTTTTCATGCGACTTTCTGCGCGTAAAGTAATTTGATATTGTAAGTCTTTGGGGGCTGGTTGTTGACCGATCGCGCCAATACCCACTTGAATATTTTGTTCTCTGAGAGCACTACTAACATCTAACGCGGTAAGTTGACGTGCGGCTAATTTATCGGGGTCAACCCATAAACGCATGGAGTATTTTCTTTCTCCAAAAATAGTGGCATCTCCCACCCCTGGAATCCGTTTAATCGCATCCAACAGAAAGAGATCGCCGTAGTTACTTAAAAAGATACTATCATACTCATTATTTTCTGAGAAAAGACCATAAACTAATAATATATTTGTCGAAGCTTTTTTGGTAGTAACGCCTGTTAGTTTAACTGTTTCTGGTAGGTTGGCTAAGGCTAAACTCACGCGATTTTGCACATCAACCGCGGCTAAGTCTTTATTTCTTTCTGGGGTAAAGGTAACAGTAATATTACTACTGCCATCGTTATTACTACTAGAAGAAATATATTTCATTCCTTCTACGCCGTTAATTTGCCTTTCTAAGGGGGTTGTCACAGTATCTTCGACTGTTTTGGCATCTGCACCAATATAAGTCGATCTCACTTGTACTTGTGTGGGTGCGATGTCTGGTAATTGCGCGATGGGAAGGATCGGAATTGTGATTCCTCCTACCAATAAAATTATCAAGGTACAAACGGTTGTTAGTACCGGGCGTTTAATAAAGGTGTTAACGAATAAGAGCATACGCGATCGCGATTTTGGGAGGAACGGTGGCTAAAAATAAAAAAAATCATCCCTTACCATTTTTTTTATTTTTTGTCAAGGGGTTTAGGAAAAAATTAATATTTTTGGAGCTATTTCAGAGGTAATATTGAAGAGGATACCATATTTTGTGATCAATCAGTAAAAACAGCCGCGATCGCGCCCATTTTCGGGAAAGGAACCGGATTTCTGAAGTAGAAACCCGGTTTCTTAGGTGGGATTATTCATCTTAATTTGATCGAGGATCTGGTGTTAAAAAGGGATACGGGGAAATAAAAACGCGATCGCGAATCCACCAACAAAAGTTAAAATACTAACAAATAACACCGCGATGATTAAAGTAGGAGTCATGGTAGTAGAAACATTATATAACAGAAAGAAGAAGGAAAAAGGAAGAAGGAAGAAGGAAAAAGGAAGAAGGAAGAAGTAATAAACCACAAAGGCACAAAGGCACAAAGGAAGAAGGAAGAAGGAAGAAAATCAATGGTTTTGGCCATTAACAATGTCCTAACCGTTGAGGTTGCTATAGAGTTTCTCAATTATATAAAGTACAAAAACGTTCATGATCGCGTCACGTTAGGCAATCCCACTTAGCCCCAAGGGGGGAACCAGAAAATAGGGAGCATCTCAAAGAAGCAAAAAAATTTTAGTGGGAGCGTCTCGCTCCCTATTAGATCGGGAGCGAGACGCTCCCACTGCAAATTTACGTTTAGGAGATGCTCCCAGAAAATACCCCATAAGGGGGTAGGGGGAGCCAGCTTTTGTACCTCAGCAGACAGAGAAATGCTATATTATTTTTCTATAATATAAACATTGGCTATTACAAAATCATGTCAAAATCATGTCATTATTTTGTCAAAATGAATCAATAATATACGACAAAAGTCCAAACTTTCCAGAGGAAACAGGAATTAAGAGAGGCAACAGGAGGAAAATTTACTCATGGGCAATGAGCAAATAAAATCGAAAAGTGCTACCCTTTCCCCAGACACTTTCAACCTCAATTTTCCCCCCTTGTAATTCGATTAAACGACGAGCGATCGCAAGTCCAATACCCGTGCCACTGCTTTGATTAGTTCGGCAAGATTCTGAGCGCCAAAAACGCTCAAAAACATGAGGTAAATCTTCAGAATAAATTCCTTTTCCCGTATCAATAATAGCCACCCAAACTTGATTAATTTCAGCCCAAGCTTTCACAATAATTGAACCCGATGCCGTATAACGCATCGCGTTACCGATTAAATTGACTAAAACCTGTTCAATGCGATCCGTATCAGCCATTACCATTGGCAATTGATGGGGACAGTCCAATTGCATAATCGGGCCATCTTCCCAAAGTTGATCGGCAAATTTTTCGACTAATGATGCTAATAAAGGGCGTAAATTAAGAGGTTTTAAATCAATCGCTAAATAACCCGCTTCTGCCTTAGATAACTCTTGTAAATCATTCACCAAACGCTCTAAACGTCGAGTTTCTAAAATCAAACGATAATAAATTTCATCAGAAGCGTCGATTCTGCCATCGGCTAATTCTTCTAAATAACCCCGTACAATAGTTAATGGTGTTCTTAATTCATGGGTTAAATCTGTAATTAATTCGCGTCGTCGTACTTCCACACATTCCAGACTACTTGCCATTATATTAAAACTAGAAGCCAGTTGATTAAGTTCTGGAATTTCATTATTAGGCATTCTTTCTGTTAATTTCCCCGCGGCGAATTTATGGGTGATTTCTTCCATTTGTGTTAAGGGTTGCATAATGCGTTTTGCCACCCAAAAACTTAAACCACCCGCCGCGGTTGTTCCGGCAATCACAGCCCAAAATGTGCTACGATTCCAAGCAATTTCAAATCCTTCTACCAGTTGAGTCCGAGCATATTTCAGGGTAAAGCCTGGGCCTTCTAATTGTTCTAAATGTCTCACAAAAAAAGTAGGCGATGAGATTTTGCCAATGATGACAAGGGAGCTTACGCCCACTAACATTACTAAAGCGTGGGATAAAAAAAGACGCGATCGTAATCCTATTTTATTCATTAATATGGGTAATGGGTAATAGGTGATTGGTAATGGGTAATTGGTAATGGGTAATGGGTAATTGGTAATGGGTAATGGGTAATTGGTAATTGGTGATTGGGGTATTTTCCTTCTTCCTTCTTCCTTCTTCCTTCTTCCTTCTTCCTTCTTCCTTCTTCCCTCTTCCTTCTTCCCTCTTCCTTTGTGCCTTTGTGCCTTTGTGGTTTATTACTTCTTCCTTCTTCCTTCTTCCTTCTTCTTTCTTCCTTATTTTTTTAAACAACGGATAAATTCTAAGGGTAAGCCGTCAGTATCAGCAATAAAGGTTACTTCATAAACGCGATCGCCGATCATTTGTTGCATCGGTTTCAAAAGAATTTTTAAAGGTTGATATAGTTGAGGATCATCTTTAACCGCGTCATCAAAAATTTGTTGTAAGGATTCTAACCATTGAGGCAAATCAGGAGTAATATCAGTTAAATCAAAAGAAAGATGATAATAACCAACATAATGTTCATCGCCAAAAGAATCCGGCGCGGGTTTAGGTTCAGGAATTTGGATTAATTCAATTCTGCCATTAAGTCCTTCCATCCAACAAGCGAGAGTATAACCGGTAGTAAATCTCTCACAGACAGTAAAACCTAATTTTTCATAAAACGCGATCGCGTAATGAATATTAGCAGTCCGAATCGACGCGTGGTGCATAAAATTGGGTAATGGGTAATGGGTAATGGGTAATGGGTAATGGGTAATGGGTAATGGGTAATGGGGAAGTTTTCTTCTTCCTTCTTCCTTCTTCCTTCTTCCTTCTTCCTTCTTCCTTCTTCCTTCTTCCTTCTTCCTTCTTCCTTCTTCCTTCTTCCTTCTTCCTTCTTCCTTCTTCCTTCTTCCTTCTTCCTTCTTCCTTCTTTCTTTTTGTCTTATTCAAATAAGCGGAAATAAGGATAACGAACAGGGACACCAGGTTCTTTTTCTAAATCAAAATTAATCACTTCCCAACAAGGTTCCACCTCTGTAGCAGGACTAAACTCAACCGGAAGGCCATAAAGTTTAGGTTCGCTTTCCTCCGACTCTTCGCGCCAAGAGGTACTTCTTTCGAGATAACCACTAATTAACTCTTGATAGCGTTGGGCAATAATGATGCGAGTAGCCCGAAACCCTTGAGAATAAAGTCGATCTAAAGCTTCGTGAATTTCAAAGCGAATACCGTCGGGATGAGTATGCTGACGATACCATTCATTTTCCCACTGTCGCCAATGTCGCCCCGATTGTAAATGCACAAGTTCCCCCGTATTGGGATCTGCCTCAAAAGCCCCATGACGATTACATAGATAACTATCCGTCAATGTCAGCGCGGGTATGATCTGACGACAGTGAGGACATTGAATTTCCGGGCCAAAAATGGGGTACTGCAAAGCAGAATTGATCATGGACTATCTCATCATAAAGTTATTTAAAGCACTGTCAGCCTTTACCTAAATTATAATCAGGGGTATCAGCCCCTTCTGGCAATGCTGGTAATTTCTTAGAAACTTAACATTAGAATATGACAAATTTCAATGAACCCCTCTCCATTCCCTCTGTTTATTGGCCGACACCGGATCTGTCAAAGGCCGCGTTTATTGCCCCTAATGCTGTAGTTATGGGATGGGTACAAGTCGAGGAAGGCGCGAGTATTTGGTATGGCGCGGTTGTCCGAGGGGATGTCGAACGCATTGTCATTGGGACTTGTACTAATATTCAAGATGGGGCGATTTTACATGGCGATCCGGGGACTGTTACCTATTTAGATGAGTATGTCACAGTTGGTCATCGCGCGGTTATTCATGCGGCTCATATTGAACGAGGTTGTTTAATTGGCATTGGCGCTGTGGTTTTAGATGGTGTCAGAGTTGGCGAAGGTAGTATTATTGGTGCTGGTTCTGTGGTAACAAAGGATATCCCTCCCTTTTCTTTAGTGGTGGGAGTTCCCGCGAAACGCGTACGCGAGATTTCTGAGACAGAGGGCGCGGGTTTGATCGAACACGCTCAAGCCTATGAGAAGTTGGCTTTAGTTCACGCGGGCAAAGCCACGGATACTGGTTTTCCGAAATCTCATTAAGTTCTGTTTCGGCGTTTGCCCAATGGCTCAAAATGCGATAAAAATAAATAATGAGAATTATTTAGAAAACTTAATGGGAGGATTTTATGGATCTGCGCTTACTTATCGTCTTGTTGCCCTTGATTTTGGCGGGTAGCTGGGCTGTGTACCAAATTGGCACGATTGCATTGAAGCAAGTTCAAAACTTTTTGAATAAGGCTTAAATTAGTCTTGATGTCTTATCGATAAAGCCGACTGTTGCCTGTATTACAGGACAGTCGGCTTCATTGTTTTGAGTATATGTTGGGGATGTTACCGCCAATTTCTGTCAAGACATGGGGGTAAGATGGGACCACTGGGTTATACACGAACCCGTGAGAAAGTACACAAGCATCATCATCGCGGCGGAAATCCCAACTAATGTGCCAGCCAGCATTAAGGATAATTCCTTGTGCGCGATCGCGGATTGGATGAGATGTAATGACCAGGATACGAGGGCTACGTCGATTATGAGAATTGTGACCAGCATAAGTTACGTTTTGTAACATTTTCTCTATTGTAGCAGGAGATTGGGAAGTGTGGATTGCTGATCAGGTTTGAGATTTGAGGTTTGCTCTTTTCACTCAAACCTCAAACCTGATACCAAAAACCTATTGACGAACGGGGACTTGTCGATCGCGCAAATAATCTTTTATTTCTGCGACACTCAGTTGACCATAATGTAACAAAGAGGCCAATAATGCCGCTTCTGCTTTTCCTGTGGTTACGGCTTCATAAATATGTTGACAATTTCCCGCGCCCCCAGAGGCAATCACCGGAATTTCTACAAGTTGCGCGATCGTGCGGGTTAATTCTAAATCATATCCGGCTTGAGTCCCGTCGCAGTCCATACTGGTAACAAGGAGTTCTCCCGCGCCTCGTTGGGCGGCTTCCTGTGCCCACGCGATCGCGTCTTTGCCTGTATTTTCCCGTCCCCCCCGCACATAGACATCCCAACCCGGATTATGGGGATCTTGACGGCGACGGGCATCGAGAGCGACCACAATACATTGATTACCAAAGCGATCGCTGGCTCTACTAATTAAATCAGGATCACGAACGGCCGAGGAATTCATACTCACCTTATCAGCCCCAGCCCGTAACAAACTCTTAATAGTATCTAAATTTTGGATACCTCCACCCACGGTTAAGGGGATAAAAACCCGTTCCGCGGTGCGATAAACCACATCAATAATAATATCTCGGTCTTCGTGAGTCGCGGTAATGTCGAGAAAGACTAACTCATCAGCACCCGCGTCATTATAAATTTGAGCCAATTCGACCGGATCGCCCGCGTCCTTGAGATCCACAAAGTTGACCCCTTTCACCACGCGGCCCGCTTTTACGTCCAAACAAGGCAATATTCTTTTCGCTAACATAGGTTTGAATGAAGAAACGAAGAGGGAGAAGGATGAGGGATGAGGGATGAGGGATGAGGGATGAAGTAATAAACCACAAAGGCACAAAGGCACAAAGGATGAAGAAAACTTCCCCAATTCCCAGTCCCCAATCTCGAGTCCCCAATCCCCATTACCCATTCTCCATTGTTAAGGTATCAAATCGGATAAAATATAAGATCGGCATTACAGTAGGAGAAAAGCATCAGTGGCAATCGAAGTTGGTCAAAAAGTCAAGGTTCGCCGTCTCAGAGATCGCTTACCTGAGAAGGTGGTTAGTCAGTTGAAGCAAAACTCTGTTGGCACCGTTGAAGGTTACAAAATGGTTGATGGCAGCGGCATTGGTTTCGTTGTCAAGTTTAGCAACTCTTTTGCGACTTGGTTCTTTGAAGACGAGCTCGAAGCTGTTTAAGTGGAAGTGATCGGTGAGTGGGGACTAGGGAATGGTGATGAGGTACTAAAAATTGGCGACTGGGGATCGATGAAATTTGCCCCCAATTACCAATCACCAATTACCAATTACTCATCCCTAATCACCTATCACTGATCACAATCGTTATTTTAATTATCAGTATTTGGGAAATATTAATGGCGTTAATTTTGACTTTTTTGGGTAAAGGTGGCTCCGGCCGCAGTACGATCGCGATCGCGACGGCTAAACATTTCGCGTCTCAAGGTACGCGTGTCCTCCTGGCGGGACAAGATCCCGGTCCGGCTTTAAGTGTGCTTTTGGGGGTATCTTTGACGGGAGAACCTCAAGAGATTTCCTCCAATTTTCATGCTTTACAATTTCAAACGACTCTCTTATTAGAAAAGGGTTGGGAGGAGTTAAAAAAACTGGAATCTCAATATATTCGCACCCCTTTCTTTAAGAATATTTATGGTCAAGAATTGGGTGTTTTACCGGGCATGGATAGTGCTTTCGCTTTAAACGCGATTCGTGAATATGATGCCAGTGGTAATTATGATGTTATTATTTACGATGGCGTAGGTGGTTTGGAAACGTTGCGCCTGGTAGGAATGCCGGAAATTTTTAGTTGGTATATTCGTCGTTTTCGTCAAGTTTTGGCGGATTCTGATTTAGCCAAAGCGCTTTCTCCCTTTGTGCAACCGATTTCTGCCGCGGTTTTAAATGTTGATTGGTCCGGGGATAATTTGGGGCAACCAACGAATGAAGTTAATAATTTTTTTGAGAAGGCGAAATCGACGTTTTCTGATCCCAATCGTGTCGCGGCTTATTTGGTGACAAGTCCCGATGAGAGCGCGATCGCGACGGCCCGTTATTTATGGGGAAGTTCTCAACAAGTGGGGTTAACGGTGGGCGGTTTAATTGTCAATCAAGGGGGAGTTACAGAAAAGATTAAAGAAGACTTTGAACCGTTATCGGTGGTTTCTGTACCGAGTCGTGCCGGAGATAATTGGAAACCTTTAATGGACGCGTTACCGAATTTTAAGGAAGCCATAAACGCGCCTAAACCGATCGCGATTAATATCAAGACAAGACAAGTGAGTTTATTTTTCCCTGGTTTTGACAAGAAACAAATTAAGTTAATTCAGTCAGGGCCAGAAGTGACAGTAGAAGTGGGGGATCAACGTCGTAATATTTTCTTACCACCGGAGTTTAGTACGCGATCGGTGACGGGTGCGAAGTTTCAGAATAGTTATTTGACGATTTCGTTTTAACCTCAAAATCCTGTAGGTTGGGTAGAGCGGAGCGAAACCCAACTTACATCAGAGAGCCATAATTTTTTCGAGACTTTTCAAGGGAAAATATGGTAGGTTGGGTAGAGCGGAGCGAAACCCAACTTACATCAGAGAGCCATAATTTTTTCGAGACTTTTCAAGGGAAAATATGGTAGGTTGGGTAGAGCGGAGCGAAACCCAACTTACATCAGAGAGCCA
>Ga0209175_10001335_pt1 | contig 12459 bp, 8 predicted proteins | sample JI91814C2DNA_FD_187506 | JGI IMG/M metagenome (GOLD analysis project Ga0209175, IMG submission 187506) | Wastewater effluent complex algal communities from Wisconsin, to seasonally profile nutrient transformation and Carbon sequestration -... | ecosystem: Engineered > WWTP > Effluent > Algae...
CTCGAAATGCTCAATTTCTGAGCTGCCTATTCGGCAGTGAAGTGTCTCCGATCACTCTACTCGCCGGGTGGAATTTTCTGAGCTGCCTATTCGGCAGTGAAGAACTGTTCGACGAACGTCTCTGCAAGCATCTTTTTCTGAGCTGCCTATTCGGCAGTGAAGCTGCACCACGCGGCAACTGCCCGCGTTCAGCTTTTCTGAGCTGCCTATTCGGCAGTGAAGTCGGCCAGCCGCTTGCCCAGCGTGGCCTTGTGTTTCTGAGCTGCCTATTCGGCAGTGAAGTAGATGCTACACACGCTTTCTTCCTGATTGTTAAAGAGAAACAGCTATTTTTTCGCAACTGACCCAATGGCGAGTGACCTCCCGCAGGCCTTGAAAAACAAGGGTTTGCGGGAGGTTGGGAAAAAAGGGTCAGAAGTAGGGGACGGTGGCGTCAGGGCTGAGGCCGTAGGCGCTGAACTCCCCGGTTTGTGCTTGGTTCTGCGGTGGCAGATGTTCGATGAAAAGCCGGAATTGTTGGCCCGTGCTGTTGCTCCTCAAGATTACATACGGAAGGTCGAGTTTTTGGGTGCAGTTGTCCGGGAAGGCGGCGCGGGCTGCTTCTTCGGAGACGCCCTTGCGGGCGATGAGGCGTCGGCGGAGCCGCTCGGGGTTGCTCTGGACCTGCACGCGTCGGACGATCTGGTGGCGAGTTTCCGGAGGAACCGGCGCGGGCGGCGCGCTCGTAACATGATCGCGCATGCCGGCCAGCCATTCGGTTGCCATGAAACGGTGCAGGGTTTCGGCGGTGCCGTGGAGGCGCATTCGGGTGCCGAGCGAATGGATGCGCTCTCGCACATCCGGAAAACTCACGCCAATTGCGCCTTCTCCGAAGGCGACAAGTCCGCGGTGAAGCTTGCCGAACAAAGCGTTCATGAGGGTGGTGGGTGGAAACTCCGGGTCCGGTAGGAGCCGGATATCGACGAAAGCGTCCATCATGGCCTCCGTCATTCCTTGTCGCTGTCACCAAAGACGCCGCCGCGCACGAGGATGGCCATGACGAAGTGCTTGTCATCCGGGTTTTTCGGAGGCGTGTCTTTCAGGACCCAGCCATCCAGCAGGGAGTAGAAGTCCGCTTTGGCCTTGGGTTGGCGGTAGGCCTTTCCTTGGTTGGTCACCGAGCCATAGGGCTCCACGGCGATGGGGCCGAGTTCTTCGCCCTCTTCGTTGGGATACCAGGTGTCGATGGTGCGCAGGGCGTTGCCGATCTTTTGGCTGTGCATGGCGGCGACTCTGGTTTTGTCGTCGCCGACGGAATAGAGGGTTTTGCTTTTCTGGCCCCGCTTGTCGCCCTTGTCGAGGATCAGCTCCTGGGACGGATAGACTTCCTGGCCGTCGCCGACGCGGGCATAGGCGATCACTTCCAGCAGGGTGTGGCTCTCGCCGGCAAGCCCTTGTTCAATGGCGGTCGACAGCTGGGCGATATCGGCTTCGGCTGCCGCCGGAACCTTGAAATCCCGCAGGCTGAATTGCTGCGCGTCGAAGGACCAGGTTTGGCGGGCCTCGCCTTTTTCCAGTTGATGAACTTCGACGGCGATCTGCTCCGCGCCGACGCGGTTGCGCCACAGGAAGCGGCCGTTGGCAAGGTTGATGGCGTAGCGACGGGCCAGCTCGCCGAAGCCTTGCTGCTCTTTGTAGGTTTGCACCGTGGCCTGGAGCTTTGCCTGGTAGTCGGCGTTGTTGCAGGCGGCGGGCGTGCCGGCGCCGCCGAGCACCCGCAGGGTGAAGCGCAGGCGCAGGGTGTCGGCGTCGTTGGGCAGGGTGGCGACGTCTACGGTCTGGAGATTGGGCGATTGGATGGATGCATCGAGCTTGGCGGGGTCTTGATCCTTGGTTTTGAGACGGTTCGAGATCGTGCCGCGCACGGATTTTTCGTGGATGCCGATCGACGGCCAGTTGGCGCCGTTGGCTTTGTCACTCCAGCGACCGGCACCGAAAAGGCCGTCGGAGGTGTCCAGCTTGCGTTCAAAGGCGAGTACGGAGGCGGTGGTAAGTGCGGCATTGGCCATGATCAGGCTCCTTGGAGGGGGTTCGGGTCGGTTTCGATGAGTTCGGCGTAGCGGTTTACGCAGCGGTAAAGGCCGGCTTCCGGGTCGGTGGCGGTGTGCCACAGCAGTTGGTCGAGCTGGTTCAGACGGTGGGGGCCGATCCACTGGCCGAGGGAATACAGGCTTTCGACGAAGCGGAAGGGGGTTGCAATGTCTCGAGCGCCCGTCACTTCGCCGGCCGCATACAGGGGCGAAATGCCGGCATAGCCCACGGGCAAGGGCACCAGCCAGCCGGCCCGCTTTTCGACGTGCCATTCCACCTTGTCGCTGGCGGATGCCCCGTCGCCTTTTGGAGGCGCGGGGGTGTGATTGAGGCGGGTGAGGTCGAGCAGCGCATCGAGTGCCGTTGCGTGGCTGCCTTGCTGGTTCTGCAAATGGCTGAGGCGTTCGCCGAGCAGATCGGGCCGGTGCACCAGCGCAAAGCCGGGCAGCAGCCGGCGACGCAGTCGGGCAAAGGTTTTGCGGCGGTCGGCCTGCACGCTGGGCCAGGGAACCCAGTGCGGCCGGGGTGCCCGATTGGTGGTGGGCGGAAGAACGCTGCCGCCGGCCAGCCGCATTCCCAGCGCCGTGTGGTAGGCGACATCGGCAAAGTCCTGCTCTTGCTGCGGCTCTTCGAAAATCCCGCTGGCGGCGATGACGAGGCTGACTTCGAGGTGGGCGCGTCCTTCTTCGACGATGGCTGCCGGCGTGCCTTCGGCGACGAACTTGGCGATGTCACGCTTGAGATAGACCGGGTTGCGGGTTTGGGTAAAGACCAGATGCTGGCGGCGGTTGGGCCGGAAGGTTTGGGGGTCGAAGGCATGGCAGACAATGCCCACGCCGCCAAACGCCACGCCGAAGCGCTCGGACAGACGTCGTTCCAGCGCATGGGCAAAACCCAGAAAGGCGGTGGGCGACGGAAAGCCCCAGGTCAGCGGGCTGGAGATCGCGTTGGCGTTTTGTATGCGCAGGCGGGGCAGGACCAGCAGGCCGTCGGGCTGGAAAAGGGTGTCATTCATCGTCCAGCTCCTCGCGCAGCAGCTTGAGTTCGTTGCCCAGGGCGCTTTGCCAGGCCAGGGCTTCCGGGCCCCCGAAGTGGGTCTTGTCCGTTTGCAGGCGCGCGTTGAGCCAGTTGCCGAAGCGCAGGCATACCTCGTCCTTCCAGTCTCCGCGGCGGCCGTGGGCGGCGAAGTCTTCGTCGCCCATGCCGCGTGCCGGGTCGAGCCAGCACTGTTCGGCCAGATTGAGTTGGCATTCGGCGCCGGCCGTCCAGCCCGGTGCGAGGTAGGTTCTGAGTTCGGCGGCCATGTGCAGGGCTTCGCCGCACAACTCGGCCACCAGATCGGCCCGGGTTTCCCGGATGCGGATGTTGGTGCCGGCATCGGCCACCCGACGCAGAAAGTCCTTCAGGGCGTCGCTGAGCCGACGCACTTCCCGGCGGCGCTCGAAATAGCGGGAAAACACCGTTTCGATCTTGAGCGGCGGCCGGATGGCAGGCGATTCCCAGACGGGCGGCACAGAGGCCAGGAGATAGTTTTCGCCACGGCGTTCGCTGTTGAGCTGGCTGATGTTCTGCGGCTTGGAACCCCCGAAGCTCTGGATGACCAGATTGGGATAGTCCCGGTAGCCTTCGGGATGTGCCTTGCCGGCCCGGCGGGCGTCGCGGGCGGCTTTGGCCGCATCGGAGAAGCGGTCTTCACTGATGCGCTTATGAACGGCATGCGCCAGCGGCGACGAGAGCAGCGGCGCCAGCAGGTGATAGGCACCGTTGCCGACCGGCCAGTACAACTGCTTGGCCAGCTTGTGCGATGCAATGCGGCCCTTGGGCTCGGGCAGCCGGGCGAATGCTTCCATCCATTCGGTTGCCTGGGCTCGATCATCCGAAAGTGCCGCCGCGAGATCGGGGTCGGCGGCAATGGCCCGTTCAAGCAGCGAGCGACCATCGATCACCAGGCAAAGAAATTTGTAAGTCGGAAGGTATTTCGCATCTGCGCAAGCGACATCCAGGTAAAGACGTTCCCCTAAGTTATGAGTGCCGACTTCAATAGAAAGAGCCCCTAAATTTCCTTCAGTGTTAACACTGGTTGCTCCGCGTGCCTGCGGATGAGAAAACTTTACGGGATGTGTGACTTGCTGGATTTGCTCAACCTGCCGGGCGGCTTCGGCAATCCAGGTGGCGGGCTGATGGTCGGCGAGCAGCTTCTGCCGCGCCTCGTCAGCGCCATCCTTGAGCTTGTCGAGCTTGGGTTGAAGGCGGTCTTCGCGAAGAAAGCGTGCGATCTCGGTCTTGATGCGTTGGCTTTCGCCGGGCGGCGAAAGCGATTGCGGTATGTCTTCCATGTGCTTGCTCCTCGAGAAAATAAGTCGGTAGTCAGGCGCGGCTGAAGCCCAGCGCCGGGTGGTAGCGCCAGCGTCTGGCGTCGCGGCCGGGGAGGTCGACGGTGGCGAATCTGCGGGCGCAGTCGACCGGGTCCAGGCCTTGGGTTTCGGCCAGGGTTTGCAGCGCGATGAGGTAATCGGGGGCGGCCCACGGTTGGATGCGGGGGCCGGAGAAAAGGCCGCCTGCGTCGATGCGGTGCAGCAGGTTGGCTTCCACCGAAATGTCCTTGCCCGACTCTTCCAGCCACACGAATTCCGTGGAGGCGCTGTCCTCGTCCGGCTTCAGGAAATAGGTCTGATGGCCTTGCGGGTCGGCCCGGAAACGGGTGCGGGCCTGCAAGGCGCCGGAGAGGTGGGCGCGGGTTCTCCACCACCAATTGACGGGGGTTTGCCGTTGTTGACCGTCTCCGGCGCCGAGCATCAGATCGGCGAGGCGGGCGTGCTCCAGATCGGCGAGGTTGCGGCTGGCATCCAGTTGTTCGCGGGGGCGGATGCGGGCGCTGGCGTCGATGATTTGCCATTGGGCCGGGGTGAGCAGCGCGCGGAGGGAGTGGGTCTTGAGGGGAAATTCCTCGCTTTCGAACCCCGGCCGGCAGAAGGCAGCACCGCGTCCGGGCCGCTTCAGATTTTTGACGTTGGTGTCGAGCAGCAGGATGTTGGGCTGATCGGGAGGGCAATCGAAGCTGCGATGGCGTTTGACCCGGCCGGCCAACTGGATGATTGAGCGCATGGACGAGGGCTCGACGATGGCCCAGTCGTAGCAGTGATCCCGCCCGACTTCGGCGACGGCGGTGGCAAGGACGATGAAAAGATGATCGGCCTCGGCGCTGCCATCCAGCTTTTCGCGGATGTCGGGCAGGGAAAACACGGCGTCGGGCTGATGGCGCTTGAGCGCTCCGTCCAGTTCCCGTTCGATTTCGGCCCGCACCAGCATGGGGTGGCGGGCATGGTAGACGCACAGGTGGATGCGGCAGCCTTCCGGTGCGCCTTGGCGGTAAAGGCTGCTGGCGACGTCGAAGAGTGGGTCGATGTTGGCCATGCGGATGAGGCCGAAACTCACCCGTTTGCCGCTGTGGGGATCGACGCTGTGATGGTGGCGGTGCTGCCCGACGGCCTGATCGCGCAGCAGGGTGGCGAGTTGCCGGCAGATGTCGGCCTGCCGGGCTGCCGGGTCGGCGCCGCTTGCGGGCGTCAGCGGTACATCGACGATGGCTGCGCGACGTCTCACTTCCTTGGCAGCCGCCAGTTTGGCGAGGCGGCGCGCAACGAAGCCGGCGTGGCTGGCGAGAAAGGCGGTGCCGTCGGGGTCGGCGCCGTGGTTGCCGTTGGCCACGCCGAATTCGTCGAACCACGCGCAGCACACGTCGAGCCCCACGCCGGGGCGGCCTCGATGGCGTTGGAATTCGGTCCGACCGGCGGAGTAGGCGAGATAGAGGCCTTGGACGAGGGCCGGCGGCAGGGTTGCCGAAGAGAGCAGCACCCGGCTGCCGAGCAGGCCGGCCCAGTGGACGAGGCGGGTGAGCGCCGGGAGGTCGTTCATGTCGAAATCGTCGGGTTCGTCGAGAACGAGATCGGAAGACATCAGGCGCAGCATGGGCAGAATCTGATGGCCGCCCCGTGTGCTTTCGCAGGCGGGCATCAGGTGGTCGACGGTGCACACCACCACGGGGGCGTCGAGAAGACTGGATGCCTGGGCGTGGCGGCCTTGTTTGCCTTGCTGAAGCCAGCGCTTGAGGGGGCCGTCTTCCAGGCTGCCTTCGAAGCGGACGTGGTTGTACTCGGGGAGGAGTTCGTCGGCGGATTCGCTCCCGTCGGCGGCGAGGTTGCGGGAACGGGCCTTGTAATAATCGTGCAGCGCCCGCGTGGCGGCGCCGCCGACCAGTACGGCGAGATCTTCGGCGCCCAGTTTGAGGCGTTCGCGATAGGCGTCGCCGGTTTGCAGGGTGAGGGTGCGCAGGCCGAGGGCAACCGTGAAGCGCGCACCCAGTTGCGGGTCGGCTAGTCCGTACAGGATGCGGGCGTTGGCGAAGGTCTTGCCGCAACCGGTAGAGGCAAGATTGACCCCGAAAAAGCCTTGCTCCGCGGCCTTGTCGCGCAGGCTCTCGGCAAGGTCGAAGGCGCCGTTCTGCCACCGGAAGGCGCCGGCGCTGCGTTCCCGGAAGCCTTTGTGACGCGCGATCCGCGCCAAGCTCCGTTCCATCCGCGGGAGGGTCTGCATCAGTCGGCTGGCATTGACGCCGACGCCGATCAGGTGCTCGTCGAGCCGCTGTTTGAGCTGGGGTTCGCCTCCTTTCTCACGCGTGGAGTTGGCGTAGAGAGGCTTGCTGCCCCGGCGGACCGGATCGCCATAGCGGGCATGGCTGGGTTGGGACGAGTAGTAGTGGTCGGCCAGCATCAGGGTGAGCCGCGCGAGATGGAGCACGTAGGGGCTGGCGAGGGCCGTTTCGGCCTCGGCCGCGATCAGGCGGGGACGCTTGAGGATGGCATCGGCCGTCTTCCCGACGTGCTGCCGCCAGTGACGACTGTCGAAAGGCAGGCTCTTGAAGCGCCAGCAGGCGGCTTGCAGCTTGGCGTCGGTGCCGTCGAGCCGGCTTCCGCACCAGGCATGGACAATGCCGCCCGGCAGCAGACCGAGCGCCGGCGCTTTGAGCGCCCGGCCGAAGGCTTCGTCGGTGTCCGGCGTTGGAAGGCGGTGATGACTGACGATCAGCCAGCCGATCACGCGGGCCAGTGGCAGCTTGAGGGTGTTGAACGGCCCAAGAGGGCTTCCTTGCCCGTCCTTGAGGAGTGTATCGACGATTTTTCCGGATTCGCTGCCGTCGAGGTTGACGAGGCGCTCCAGCCAGTCCCGATCGCTCGTGCAGCCGTTGCCGACGAAGGCTTCGAACAGACGGAGAGATACCCACTCGTGGCGGAAGGGGTCGGCCACCGCCTGCGCCTTGATGAGCTTGTTCTGGAACGCGTCGTTGGCCTTGCCGAGGTCGTGGAACAGCCCGGCCAGACGGGCAAGCAGCCGGATGTCCTCGCCCGAGTGCCAGTCGTTTTCATCGTGGGTCCGGAGGATGTTGCGGCGAGTCGTATCGGTGGGCGTGGCGCCGCGGGCGTTGAACTGGCGGGCGTCGCCCACGACCCACAGCAGTTCGCTGTGGTCCTTGCCGCGAATCCAGTGGCAGGCGACCGCGGTGTTCTTGCGGGCCGTTTTGCGCAGCAGCCGGTAGAGCGTGTCGAGACCGGCCTGGGTGATGGCGGTCTGCCAGCTTCGGTCGCCGCGCCGTTCGGCAAACTGGTCGATGATCCGCCGGGTTTCGGTCAAGGCGTTCTTGGTGCATTGGGAGATCAGCAGGATGTTCATTGGGCTTGCCTGCCAAGGTCGAGGGCAATGGATTTCACGGTGTCGATCATGAAGTCGAGGGCTTCGGCCTGCACGAGGCTGGCGACGCAGGCTTCCCGAAAGCTCTGTTCGTCATCGCCACGCATGGCGGAGATGAAGGCTTGCGGAAGAATCAGGGCGTCCTTCACCAGATCGGCGACGTCGAACACCAGCCCCCCGCGGCGCGTCTTTCCGTGCAGCACCGCCAGGCCGTGGGGAAGGCCCAAAACCCAGGCGGCGGTGGCGCCGAGCCCGTAGGCGAGATAGTTGCCGTGATCCAGAAAGCGGTTGGCCGGGTCGACTCCGCTGCCGTTCTTGGCCCGGACGAAATCGCCGTAGTCGGTGGCGTCGCAGGCGAGCTTGAACAGCTTTTTGGTGAGGCGCGCTTCTTCGGTGAGCAGTGCGGTGTTGTCGGGCGCCAGGTCGATCTGGGCGAGGGAGGCGTCGAGGGCGGACTTGAGCCGTTCTCCGGCGACCTCGAAACCAGCATCGGCAAGCGCGCGATTGTGCGTCCAGTGTTCGGCGACACGGGCCAGCCGTGCCCGTTGGATGGCTTTGGCCGCCTCCAGGCGCAGGGCGTCGTCGAACCAGAAGCGGACCCAGTGCTGCAGGTATTCGGTGGGGCGGTATTCGCTCTGCGGTGAAAACCACGCCACTTCGATGTCCATTTCGTTGGCGCTATAGAGCGGTGTGCCGCCGCCGCCCGAGAATCCGACCATCACGCCGGCCTTGGCCAGCTCGCGCATCGCCGCCTGGGTGACGGAGGTGCCCGTTCCGAGGAGCAGCGCGGTGGTGTTGGCGATGGGAATGTTCCAGTAGAGGGATTGATCGCCCTCTTCGGTGACGTACTCGACTCGGCCGCCATTGACCAGGACGCGGCAGTGGCGAAGGTAGTAGAGGTTGGCACGCTTGGAATGGAGAATGGTCTTGAGGTCGGAGGGAGTGATCTGGTCCATTGTCGGGTCCTTGTCTGTTTGCGCCCATTCTGCATACCCCCATGCTCAAAACCTGATCATCGGGAATTTATCTGGGCGGCTGCTGCGTGTTCGGCGCGGACGGCTTCGCGCAGGGGGGCGGGGGAGATGACTTGCACGTGGCGGCCGTGGCGGAGGATGTCCATCAGCAGCTCGGGGGGCTGGCTGTAGGGCACGCGGAGTTCGAAGCCGCCGTCGGGCAGGGGCCGGCCTTGCTGGTCGGGGTGCCATTTTTCCTGGGCGACCCAGCGGCTGCGTTCGGCGCTGAAGTGGAGGACGGCCCATTCGACGTCGGCGCCGGCGAAGATGCCGTAGCCGCTGCCGAGCACTTGGTCGAGGGTGGCGTCGTCGATGTCGCGGGCCGTGTCGTCGAGGATTTCGGCGCGCCGGATGGCATCGAGGGCGAAGCTGCGCAGTTCGTTCCGCAGGTGGCACCAGGCGTCGAGATACCAGTTGTCGCGGTAGTGGATGAGGCGTTGGGGCGAGACTTCGCGGCGGGTGGTTCGGTCGGTGCCGCGGGCGTGGTATTCGATGACGAGACGCCGCCGGCGCAGGGTGGCGGAGCCGACCGCCTGGAAGTGTTCGAGCTGGAAGCTGCGCGCGCCAACGGTCTGGATGCGGATGCGGCGGGCGACTTCGGCGGCGGTGTCGTCGGCGCTGCCGAGAATGCGCCCGAGGCGGTCGAGGAGCGGCTGGATGTGGGGGCCGAGCAGGCCGCTGCCGTCGAGGTTGGCGAGCAGGTATTGCATGGTCAGCAGGGCGTGGATTTCTTCGGCGCTGAACCACAGGCCGGGCAGTTCGAACTGGGGGCCGAAGTCGTGGCGGGCGGCGTCGAGGCGGTAGCCGCCCTGTTCGCGGTCGAAGATCACCGGCGCGCCGAGGGTGTCGCGCACGTCGCGGAGGTAGCGGGTGAGGGTGGCGCGGGAGATGCCGAGTTCGTATTCGAGATCGCGGGCCGGGACGGCGCGGCGGTGGCCGAGCAGGCGGACGAGCTGGTGCAGCCGGTCGATGGGGATCAAGCGGGGAGCCTCGTTGGGGTGGGATGGGCCGGGGTGGAAGGGGAAGCTGGATGGTAGTCCTTCGGTTTGCCGCTGGCGATATGCCAAAAGTATTAGGCCGGCGGCGCCGGAAAAATTGAGCCACGACAGGGCGTGCCCGTTTGCGGGTGGCTATAGTCCTTGCCGCAGTTCGTCGCTGCGGTAGCATCGTTGCTTGTCCGGGCAGGGGTTCGGCGTGTTCTGGAGGAATGAGCGATGGCGGTGCTGACAGGCAAGAGGGCTTTGGTGACGGGGTCGACGTCGGGGATCGGGCTGGCGGTGGCGCGGGCGCTGGCCGCGGCAGGAGCGAAGGTGATGCTCAACGGTTCGCGGGCGGCGGAGGATGTGGAGGACGTGCGCGCCGCGCTGGCTGCCGAAACCGGCGCCGAGGTGGCCTACACGGCGGCCAATCTGGCGGTGCCGGCTTCGGCGCGGGCGCTGGTGGAGACCACGATCGCGGCCTTCGGTGGCCTGGATATTCTGGTGAATAACGCCGGCATCCAGCATGTGGCGGCGGTGGATGCCTTTCCCGACGACACCTGGGATCTGATGATGGCGATCAACGTGTCGGCGGTGTTCCACACCACCAAGGCGGCGCTGCCGACGATGAAGGAGCAGGGCTGGGGGCGGATCGTCAATATCGCGTCGGCCCACGGGCTGGTGGCGTCGCCGTTCAAGGCGCCCTATACGGCGAGCAAGCACGCGGTGGTGGGGTTTTCCAAGGCGGTGGCGCTGGAGGTGGCGGAGCAGGGCATCACCTGCAATGCCCTGTGCCCCGGTTACGTGCGCACGCCGCTGGTGGATAAACAGGTGGCGGATCAGGCAAAGGTGCACAACATGCCGGAAGACCGGGTGATCCGCGAGGTGATCCTTGCCGCGCAGCCGACCCGGCGTTTTGTCGAGGCCGACGAGGTGGCGGCCTTTGCGGTGTTTTTGTGTTCGGACGCGGCAAAGTCGGCGACCGGCGCGGCGTTGTCGATGGATGGGGGCTGGACGGCGAGGTAGCCGGCTCCCTACAAACAGGCGGAAAAGAGCGGACATGGAAGAGTTCATTGGCGGCTTGTGGCATCGCTTCATCACCCGCGCGGCAACGCGCAGCCACCCGCAGGCGGCGGTCCGGCTCGACGACATCGAACGCACGGCGGGCATCCTGTTCCGGGCCTTGGGGGGCGATCCGGGTTTGCGCGTGGCGCCGGCCGCCGAGCTTGAACACGGCGCGCGGCGCAGCTGGCTGGCACGCCTCGCCCACGTCGGCGAAAAGGCCGCCCACGCCGCCCGGGATGCCGAAACCCTGCGTCTGCCGGCCGAAATCGCGCTCTTTCCCGAACGCGGCCTCAACCGCGATCTCTACCTGTGGTTGATCGCCCAGGGCGCGGCGCTGCCCGAAGGCGGGCTCGACGCGGAAGGCTGGATCGCCGTCAATCAGCAGGCCAGCGCCGCCACCCTGGCGGCCTTTCCGGGCTTTGCGTCGCGCTACCGCCGGCTGGTGGCGGCGGTGATCGCCGAGCGGCCCGATCCGGCCCGGCTCCCGGCCGACGAAGCCGCCGCCGAACTTGCGATCCGTCGGGCGCTGGCGGAGCCCGGCAGCGTTGCCGCCTTGCCGCCGGCCCGGCGTCCGCCGACCCCGGTGGCCTTGTGGCTCTATCCGGCGCCGGTGGCCGTCGACCGCCGCGAAGGGCCGGCCAACCCCAGCCCGGCCGAGGGCAAGGAAGGCGGCGCCAAGTCGTCCGACGCCACCGACCGCCGCCGTCAGGCCCAGCGCGAGGACATGCCCGACGGCAGGAATGGCCTGATCCTGCCCTTCCGTGCCGAGAGCCTGCTGTCGTTTGCCGAATACGTGAAGGTCAATCGCGGCCACGACGACGAGGCCGACGACAACCCGGCCCGCGCCGCCGCCGAAATGGACCGGATCTCCGTGGCCCAGGACGGCACCGACACCGCTTCCAAGGTGCGCTTCGATCTCGATCTGCCCTCCGCCGCCCACGACGACCATCCGCTCGAAACCGGCATCCTGCTTCCCGAGTGGGACTGGAAGAAGCAGCAGCTCAAACGCAACGTGTGCAGCCTGACCATCCTCGACCCCCGCGACGCCCAAGCCTGCGCGCTGCCGTCGCGCCTGCTGCGTCCGGCCCGGCGCCTGCGCCACCAGCTCGAAGCGCTGACCCCGGCGCGGCGCTGGCTCAAGAACCAGCCCGACGGCCCGGAGCTGGACATCGACGCCTGCGTGCGCGCCTTCGCCGACCGCCGCACCGGGCATTCGGTGGGCGCCAGCGGCGGCTATCTGTCGTGCGAGCGCCGCGAACGCGACCTGTGCTGTCTGGTGCTGGCCGATCTGTCGCTGTCCACCGACACCTGGGTGAGCGACGAGCAGCGCGTGATCGATGTGATCCGCGACAGCCTGTGGCTGTTCTCCGAAGCCCTCGGCGCCACCGGCGACCCCTTCGGGCTGTACGGTTTCTCGTCGCGCAGGCGCGAGCACATCCGTTTTCACCGCATCAAGGATTTCGACGAGCCCATCGACGACCGCATCCGCGGCCGCATCGGCGCCCTCAAGCCGGGCTTCTACACGCGGATGGGGGCGGCGGTCCGCTACGCCACCCAGATTCTCGCCAGGCGCCCCGAGTCCCTGCGCC